>OJCR01000194.1_pt1 | contig 31805 bp, 23 predicted proteins | sample 1591611 | NCBI WGS metagenome assembly OJCR01 (sample SAMN05416815, study PRJEB24817) | seawater metagenome | isolation source: Sea water | place: Canada:Atlantic | collected 2013-07
CGTCAGATGTGTATAAGAGACAGATGCAGGACATGTTGAGGTTTTTTTCGGCGAATGAAAACCAAATAACCTTTTGGAAAAGGGATCGTCATTTGATTTCTTCATCGCCTGAGTTAAGCTTTGCCTCGTGATAAGGAATATCATATTCGACTGGTGCGGCACTTTGATGGACGACCTTCCTGCCGTTTGGAAGGCGACGTGTCAGGTTTTTGAAAAAGCAGGTGTCTCCCCGCTTTCGCTCGATGAATTTCGAAAGGAGTTTGAGTTGCCTTTCACCAAGTTCTACGACCGATATATCCCGGATGTGCCCATTGACCAGTTGGAGCGCTGTTTTCACGATGCTTTCAGCAGAGAACAGCACTCCGTGTCTCCCATGTCACACGCTGCTTCTTTTCTGGAATTTTGCTCGGAGAACCAGATCCGATCATTTGTGTTGAGTGCCATTCATCCACAGCATTTTCAAGTGCATGATCAAAAGTCGGGATTTGGATCTCATTTTGAAAAAATTTACACCGGAGTCTGGGATAAGCGGGAAAAGATTCATGCAATCATTGCTGCGCATGGATTGACGCCTGAGGAGACTCTATACATAGGTGATATGGAGCATGACATTGAAACAGCGCATCATGGAGGTATGGCGGGCTGCGCCGTGCTTACCGGTTTCAAGGGTTTGGAGGCTCTCAAGCAGAGTCAACCGGAATTGATTGTAGAACATCTGGGAGAACTCAAGAGCCTTTTGGAAAAGACGTCCTTTGATCCGTTTAAAAAGGAGCAATCTCTGGTAAATATTTCCAACTCACCCTTTCCCATTCCAACCGTAGGCGCTTTGATTTTCAATCAGAACGATGAAGCGCTCATGATCCGCACGCACAAATGGTCGGACAAATGGGGGATTCCAGGAGGCAAGATTCACACAGGGGAATCCAGTCCAGACGCCCTGCGCCGTGAAATTCGCGAAGAAACCGCGCTGGAGGTGGATGATATCAAGTTCATTCTTGTTCAGGATGCTATCTCCCCCAGTGAATTCTATCGAGATGCGCATTTCCTGCTGTTGAATTACACCTGCCGGTGTCGGGGGGCGACTCCCAAGGTTGTTTTGAATGATGAAGCTCAGGAATGGTGCTGGGTCACCCTAGAGGATGCCTTGCATCTGGATCTCAATCAACCGACCCAGATATTGGTTGAAGCTGTCTTAAACGAAAAATAATTCATTTTATCAAAGGCATGAATGACATGATCGAAATCAATGACCTTGAAGTGCACTTCAAAGTCGGTGTTCCGGATGAAGAACGTGCAGTTGCTCAAAAACTGCTGATCACGATTCGATTATATCTGGATTTTGAGCAAGCTGCTTCCACGGATGATTTAAATCATACCATCGATTACTATCGCTTGACCCGTGATCTGGTTGAATGGGGAAGCCATCGCGAGTGGAAGCTCATTGAGACACTGGCCTCTCATATTGCCGACTGGGTGCTGCGGGATTTTCAGCCTGCCAAGGTAGACATTCAGATCAAGAAGTTCATCCTCCCGGACACCCAATTTGTGGGGGTAAGCATACAGCGAGCGCAGCAATAGAGTCAGATTCCGACCAGACTTCATCATTCACCTTCTTACGGTTTTCAGGTGCGCATCTCAGGATCGTGGCTCCATCACGTCTGCATCAAGTATTATTTGATCTGATCGAATCACAATCCGGCTGCTTCGATCAGCCAGTTATGCTTTGACCTCTGTCTTGTGGATCTATAGCCTTTTGCAGGCTTGGAATCTGTTCTTCATCCAACTCAATGAATTACAAAAATATTTTCAAGATCATCGGTTTTTTACTGATGGTCCTTTGCTTTTTGGAGCTGCTTTGCCTGGCTTATTGTGGTCGCAGTGGTGTGTTGGAAAGTAGCGCTGCGCGTGCCTTTTCCATCTCAGCGATGGTAAGTGGATTTGCTGCTTTGATCTGCTTTGTATTCGGAGGCCGCAACAAGCAGGACTTGTTGCGCAAGGAAGCCATCGCGGTGGTTGGGCTTGGGTGGATCATATGTTCGGTCTTTGGTGCCATGCCTTACATGTTCTGTGAGCCGGGTCTGAGTCCTGTGGACAGCTTTTTTGAATCCATGTCTGGCTTCACGACCACGGGGGCTTCTGTCATGGCTGATCTTTCGATTTATCCCAAGGAACTATTGCTCTGGCGGTCACTTACCCAATGGTTGGGCGGGATGGGGATTCTTGTATTATTCGTTGCCTTACTTTCATCTTTCAGGATCGGTAGTCGAGCGATCTTCCTGCATGAATCCTCCGCCAAAGAAATTGGTGGCGTCGCCAATCGTACAGGCAAAATTGCCACAAAGTTATGGTCCCTTTACTTGACCGTGACTGTTATTTGCTTTGCGGGATTCAAAATTTTGGGCATGTCATGGTATGACGCCGTCTGTCATACTTTTTCCACAGTTTCAACGGGTGGATTCAGTCCTCACAGTGAAAGCATCGCATATTTCAACAGCCCTGCGATCGAAACCTGGACCATTGTCATGATGATCGCCTGCAGTATCAATTTCATCCTCTACGCATGGTTGATCCGCGGTCGCTGGGATCGGTGGAAAGATGATGAAGAATCCAAGGTGTTTTTAATTATACTGATGGTTGCGACGTTTGTGGTGGGTGTGAACCTTTCCATGTTCGAGCTGGAGGATTCATGGTTACGTTCTTTCCGTGTCGCCGCGTTCCAAGTTGTTGCCCTCATGTCGGGAACGGGATTTGTCACTGCGGATTTCGATGCATGGCCGCCACTATCCAATGTCTTGTTGTTGTTGTTAATGATCTGTGGTGGATGTGCGGGTTCCACTTCTGGAGGGGTTAAATTGAGTCGATGGATCTTGTTCATCAAAAGTATCAAAGCTCAGGTAAATGCTGAATTTCGTCCCAATTTGGTTACCCATCTCAAACTCAATGGTCGGCCGGTGAGTGATGCGCTTCGCATTGGTACTTTATTTTTCGTCGGGCTTTCCGGGATCACAGTTCTTCTGGCCACTTTGACGGTGACCCTGCTGGAGCCAGAGATGGATTTTGTTTCCAGTATTTCAGCGGTATTGGCGACCTTGTTCAATATTGGACCCGGGCTGGGCACGGTGGGTCCAACAAGCAATTTCTCCAGTCTGGCACCTTACACAAAACTACTTTTGAGTTTCCTCATGGCCGTGGGACGTCTTGAGTTTTATGCCATATTCGTTTTGTTTTTCCCATCGCTCTGGAAAAAGTATTGAGTTCACTGGTCGAACAAGCGTTTCAAAAATCTCCCGGTGTGACTGCGCTTACATGCCGCAATTTTTTCTGGTGGTCCTTGCACCAGAATTTCACCTCCGTTCTCACCGCCTTCCGGACCCATATCAATGACCCAGTCAGCTTCTGCAATCAATTCCATGTGATGTTCAATCACAATCACGGTATGCCCACCATCCACGAGTCGGTGAAGGACTTCAACCAAACGCCTTACATCCGCATGATGGAGTCCGATGGTGGGCTCTTCCAGGACGAATAGTTTGGCGTTATGACGGGAGCGCAAGGAATCCTTGCCGGGCTTCAATCCAGTCAGCAAATGGGTGACGAGTTTCAAGCGCTGTGCCTCGCCCCCACTGAGAGTGGGGCTGGTCTGGCCCAGGCTGAGGTAATCGAGCCCGGTATCCTGCAGCGCTTCGAGTGCTCGACGCACTTTGGGAACAGCGTGAAAAAAAACGATGGCCTCAGCGACACTCAGATCCAGAACCTCAGCAATGTTTTTTCCCCCGTATTCAACATCCAGTGTCTGTTGATTGAACCGGCTTCCGTCACAAAGTTCACAGTGGGTATACGATGGTGGCAAAAAATTCATTTCCATCTTAATGGCTCCCATACCCTCACATTCCGGACAGCGCCCCGCCTTGCTGTTGAACGAAAACCTTCCCGGTAAATATCCACGCATGCGTGCCTCCGGCGTAGTCGAAAATAATTTGCGTATTTCATCAAAGAAACCCACATAGGTGCCTGGAGTCGAGCGAGGTGTGCGCCCGATGGGGGATTGATCCACCTCGTGTATCGCGTTGAAAACATCGATGCCTGCCAGTTTCATTGTATCCAGCTCAGCAACACCGTTTTTGTTGATCGCCTCTTTTGCAAGTGGAACCAGGCAATCACGTATCAAGCTGCTTTTTCCGGAACCACTGACACCTGTGACCAGGATGAATCGATTCACCGGAAATTGAACTGTTAAATGCTTCAGGTTGTTCAAGCAGGCGTTGCTCAAGATGATACTTGGCGTTACTTCTTTTTTTGGATTTGACTTTTTCCTTGTTCCCTTGCCCGCCTTCACTGCTGGCATTTGAACGGGACGTGGTGCCCCATGCATCGGGTAATTGCGTCTTTCCTTGAGGGCATTACCAGTGATCGACGCTGGATTTCTGCAGAGTTGTTTCAATGTGCCGCTCGCCACGATTTCCCCTCCATACACCCCTGCTTTTGGCCCTAGATCGATGATGTAATCAGCCGCACGCATTGTGTCTTCGTCATGCTCGACAACCACCAATGAATTGCCTCGTGCTCTCAACCGTTTGAGCGCCTTTAAAAGTTGTTCATTGTCTCTGGCGTGCAGTCCGATGGTCGGTTCATCAAGGACATACAAGACGCCCGAAAGTGTGGAGCCCAATTGAGCGGCCAGTCGAATCCTCTGGTTTTCACCTCCAGAGAGGGTCGTCACACTCCGGCCAAGCTGCATGTAATCCAGCCCTACTTCCTTGAGAAAGAAAAGTCGTTCACGGATTTCCGGCAGGATGTCGCGTGCGATGTCCCTTTCTCTGCCTTCCAGTTGAATTCCATCAAAAAGATTCAAGGCGTCTTTCACGACCAGATTCGAAAAGGCATCTATGTTGGGTGCCTGTTCATGAAAATCATATCCGCTCATTTTCGGAAGTGACGAAGGATACCCATGCAAGGAGAGTCGCACTGACCTGGCCAGTAGATTGAGTCGTGATCCATGACAGGAAGGACAAAGTTCTCGCTTCCCCTCCTGACGGTGAAACCATGATTCCTCAACCGCATCTACCCCTGATTCACGTTCCTTTTCGGGGACGTAAAACAATTCTCCAAAGCCACGGCACTCTGGGCACCATCCACGAGAAGAGTGGTAGGAAAAAAGTTTGGGATCCAGTGGTGGTGTTGAGTGACCGCATGAAGGACAGGCCTGTTGTGTTGAATGCATCGAGACCTCTCCTTGATCATCCACTGCAAACAAAATCCCTTTTCCGATTTCCAAGGCAGTCTCCACCAGCGACTGTGTATGCTGAGCTGCAGAGAAATCAGAATTCTTCAGCAAGCCTACTTCAACCTCAACGTCGTGTTCCTTGTAACGATCGAGCTTGAAGGGTTGAGCAACCTGATGCCATTCTCCATCCGCTCTCAACCGTTGGTATCCATGTTTCAACGCCCACTCTGCAATCTCTGTGTGGAAACCCTTACGATTTCGAATCATGGGAGCCAGAACACTCAGCCTTCCCCGTTGCTCGACCTGAGTATCAAGAGCGCGAATGATAGCATCCGTCGTTTGCCCTTGGACAGGCAAGTTGCATTCCGGGCAATAAGGAGTGCCCAATCTGGCAAAAAGAAGTCTAAGGAATTGATGGATCTCAGTTACAGTGCCTACAGTGCTTTTGCCACCACCTTGTGAATTGCGCTGCTCGATGCTGACAGTTGGGGGTAGGCCGACGATGCGATCAACATCTGGACGTGGCATCTGTTCCACAAATTGACGCGCATAGGCGTTCATCGAATCCAGGAACCGCCGTTGGCCTTCAGAGAACAGGATATCAAATGCCAGGGTGCTTTTACCTGATCCGCTCACACCGGTGATGACCACAAATTGATCTCTCGGAATGTTCAGCGAGACATTCTTTAAATTATGCTCACGCGCGCCGATAATTTCTATCTGATCGGTGTGAGTGATCCAATGTTGAGGCTTAGGCATGAGATTTATATGACATTTTCGGATGAATCAAATGATGGAATCAGTTATCTTCTGGTCTTCTGTTTGAACGATGCCGTGAGCTTGACAAAATGCACCGAACGCATGGTATGAAATGTCTTCCAAATATGCCCAAAAGCAACCCCGAATCTTGATTGGCAACAGCTTCCTAATGTTTCATAAAGGCGTCCCATGGCCAACGAGAAAAACGAAGCCTCAGGCGTCATGTCAAAAAATATGGGGATTGTCCCAATCTTACGCATTTCAAATGGTTTGCAGGAGAGCTGCTTTCAGGTTGAAATCAAACGACAGATCGCAGTGGAGTCTTTTTTGATTTTTTGCAATCAAAAGTCCGAACCGTTTACTTTATCGTAACCAATACCTCCAATGGACGGTCTTTGAACAAATACCATGATCACCAACAACAATGTACATTTCAGAGCAGATGCCGCTTGTTTTGACATACTCCGCCATGAGGACTTTCGAATCCATCGGCTTTATCTGTCATTATTCATCGGCTTTATCCTCTTTGCATCTCAATCCTTGACGGCGGACAAGGTTGTGATCAACGAAATCATGTATCGGGCCCCTGATGATTTCAAGCAATTGGAATACGTAGAGCTCTGGAACACCGGTAGCGAACCTGTCAACATCGGGGGATGGCGTGTGAAGGGTATCGGGCTTGATATTGCCGCTGGGTTTGTGCTTCGCCCTGATGCATTCTTTGTTGCTGCCAGAGACGCTGATCTTTTCGAACGCATTTACAGTCAGCGACCCGATGGATTATTTACCAAATCCCTGAACAATGGTGGCGAACGACTCTCATTAATCAATGCTCAAGGAGAGGTCCTGGAAAGGGTCGAATATGACGACAAGGCCCCATGGCCGCAAAGTGCCGATGGCAAATCGGCTTCCCTGGAAAGGATTTCTCCCTCAGCGTCCTCCGTACTTTCGCACAATTGGGCTCCATCCAATCTTACTGCGACCTTCGATCAAACACCTTCGGGCACACCGGGTAAATTGAACTCGGTCTATCAACAAAAACTTCTTCCAGCTATGAATCAGGTTGGGAAAATGCCTCCCATCTCAAAGTCTGGATTCGAGTTTGACCTCTCCCTTGAAGTTCATGGAGAGGTCAGCCTGGCGGAAGTGTGGGTCTCGGTGATCCAGCCAGAGCAGTCTTCCCGGGATTTTACCATCGAAATGAAGCGCAGCTTGGAGGGCCTTTACCATGCAACGGTTCCTGGACAAGCAAGGGATAGTATCATGCGTTATCGATTCAAGGTCACTGGAACGAACGGAATCACCGGCTGGCTACCTCATTCGAACGCATTGCGCCCCACTTTTTCGACTTACATACCGGGGGATCTACCTGAGTCTGAGATACCGATCATGCATTTCATAAGCACCACTGATTCCGTTGCTTCAAATTTTGAGGCTTATCGCACCCAAAGTGGGCGTCGATTTGGACGAAGTCGATTTGGCTTCGGTCCGCCCCCTGATGAATCCAAGGATGAAATCCTGCGGCGAGAGTTGCTGCGCCGCTCAGGCAATGAAGGATTAAAAAATGAATGGGTCCGCCTCACGCTCAACAAGGATCTAAGCGCTCTACAACTGATTCAAATATCCAATGCTTTTCGAACTGCAAATGGTCTGCTGGATGGCTTGCGTGTTGAAATGACGGAGGCAAAAGACCTTTCTTCCTTGCAGGAACGATTTGATGCACAGTTGCAGCAAATGGTGACGGCCTTGAAGACGGCTTGCCGTGCATATTTCACAGCGGAGCAAATCAACATTTTATCTGAAGGTTTACTGAACCAAGGCACGGAAGAGAGGCGCCGTCGAGGCTTCGATCCCAAGCGGCTCGTCCATGCAATCTTCAATATCGAAACGGTCTGGTTTGATCGCGGGGTGCTTCAGGAACTCACAGAAACACAAATGGAGGGCTTGCATCAAATCCTTTCCAACGCTTTCAGGCAGCGAGCGCAAATTGCGAACAGGTTGGAGAAACAAGAGGCAGAGCCTGATCTTCCAGCTATTCTGGCTGAAGTCAGGAATGCCAGTATGAGTCTCAATGAAAGAGTAATTGGCATTATGGGTGACGTTGTGTCACAAGGACGTCAGGGGCGCGTTGAACGGGAAGAGCCGCGTGGTGGAGGCGAGCGCTTCAGGGGATGGGGAGGCCGCGGTTTCGGCCGTGGTAATGTTTCTATCCCGGTGCCTCCACAGGGTCCGTCTGCGCTGGTCTATCGTGCCCCGGGCGCCAAGGAGATTCAGTTCTTTGATCACATCAATATTCTGCCCCGCAAAAGTGGATACAAAGTGCGGCTGAACAAAGATCGTCCACTCAATGGCATGACGACTTTGAATGTTCTCTTTGAGCCAGGCGACGCTTCCACTATCAATGAAATGCTGGCATACCCAAGTTACGAACTCTTTGGGAACGCCACCGTCTACTCAGGGGCTGCACGCGTCTTGATGAATGGGAAGGCCGTTGGGTATCACCTTTGGTTTGAACAACCCAATGGTCGTTTCTTCAAGAGGAATCAACTCAATGCGGATGGAAACCTTTACAAGGTGATTTGGCAGCAATCCAATCGTCCAAGTCCCTTCACCCCCGAATCCAAACAGACCGAGCGAGATGACATTGAGGCTCGCTGGGAAAAGGTCACGCATCCGCATGAAGGTTATGACGATCTGGTGAACATGATCGAGTCACTTGAGCAAGCGAAAGGAGATGACGCAGCCATGTGGAAAGCCATTGAAACGCACTTTGATGTGGAACAGGTGATCACTTATTACGCGACCAATCTATTGCTTTCGCACTGGGATGGTTACTTCAATAATTACTTTCTCCATCATGACACCGATAAGGGTGGAAAATGGAGCATGCTCCCGTGGGATCAGGATTCGACCTGGAGCCTACGGGGTGGATCTCCAGATTCGCTCTCAAAAATGCCTCTCAATTATGGTGGTGAAGGAGCTCGGCCTCCCGGTGCGCCCGAAGAAAGCGGAGAGCGTCGTCGGTTTGGTGGTCGGGGTTTCGGAGGCTTTGGTGGATTCGGGAGAGGCGTCAGCTGGTGGCGTGATGGAGATGTGATTTCAAAATCATTGATTGGCAATCCAACTTTCTATGGGAAATACAAGGCACGCGTCAAAAGTTTGCTTGAGAACAAGTTTACGCCCGAAGTGTTCGAGCCTGTTTTTGAGGATTTGAGGGAGAAGTTGACACCCGAAGTAAAACTAAGGGCCGCGTTAAATGAAATGGATCCTGATGAGGAGACGCAGAGATTTAGTGAACTTTTTGACACACTGAGCGAACACCTCAACTTGCGTCGGAAATTCTTGATCAGTGAAATCAACCAATAGTGTAAAAAAGAGATGCGTCTTGTGGAATTACGATTTTATTTGAAAACACTTGTTTCTGCAGAGATGAGAAAATGCCGCAGCGATGTCGTTGCCAAGTGTGATAATACCTTAAACCCTGTACTTTCATGCCCGTGGAAGAATGACCCTGACATAGGTCTCCAAATCGGTATCAATCATCCCTCACCAAATCATAGACCACCACATCGATGGACCTTGAAAAAAGAACAGAGGGGTGCATGTCTCCGATGGGCATGTCGTTCAGGAAGGTGTTTTTCCTGATTTCAATGGACGCGGACTGAAGCGGCCAGCGTTTGTGATGGATGTCTCCCCTGAACAGCCTGCCCTGTGAGTTAACGGAATAAAGACAATATCTTTCAGTGGACCAGCTTTCAAATGAGTTACCCGTTGCATCGATGAATTTTTCAGGGATGTAAGTTCCATCAAATTCGACTTCGTTTCTTACGGAGTGGTAGTTTACCTGGTGCTCATGCTCAGTCGTATTGATACGAGCATTGTAATAGGGCAGATGAAAAAAGGTGCGTGCGGCCCAGACCGCCAGTGCATTGGGCACATCCAGACTGAAAAACCAAACTCCTTTTTTCCCGTTTCTGGTGACATAAGTTCTTAAATTGATCTCGGGAAAGTCGCACAGAAACCTGGGTGCAGGGCAACCCCGTAGAGTGACTCCTTTCATGGAAAAAGGGACAATACCGATCCACGCCTGTCCATCGTACAGATCCAGTTCAAGGCCGCTCGGTAATTGTTTTTGCAGCCAATCCTTGTCGATGCTCCAATGAATGAAAACCAGATTTTGCCACTGCTGACACCACCTCCAATTCTTTTCCGGCAACGGCCATGGACGATGTTCAGTGCATTCCAATGACGGATGTTGCTTCATATTTCTTCGTTCATCATGAAGCGTATCTTGCTTTTTTCAGGCAGCGATTGTTGCCGCGATGCGCTCACATGTTGAAACGTGCCAGCCTTCTGACTCAAGTCATCTGCTTTTTACCACTATTTTGAGGGAGCCAGCTTTATCGAAATTTTTTCCTGCCTGATTCTGTCCTGGAGTCGCTTTTGCATGCTTTCCAGATCAGTCGCATGGGCTGCATTTGCAGCCAGATTGGTTAGCTGAAGTGGATCCTTCTTCATATCATACAGTTCCCTGCTTCCATCCGAGTAACGCATGAGCGCGAATTGATCTTCACGCAATGCGATACCCCGATGAAACGAAAGTGCGCCTGCTTTTACTGAAACAGAGGGGTTTCTCAACACAGGGACGAAGCTCTTTCCCTGCACCTCTGCTGGAACCTTCAGTCCAGCCAATTCAGCCAGACTGGGATAAATATCAACCAGTTCCGTGATGGCGTTCGTCTTACCGGGTTGGATCCCTGGAACAGAAACGATCAACGGCACACGCACGACTTCTTCATGGAGATTGGATTTCTGCCAGAAAGTGTGTTCACCCAGATGGTAACCATGGTCGCTCAAGAAAACGATGGCGGTGCTTTCGCGTAGCTTCAGCCTTTCCAACTCGTCGATGATCCGCCCCACCTGTGCGTCCATGTAGGTCACCGTGGCGTAGTAGGCTGCCCACATCCGTTTCTGGTTATCGGGATATTTCCCGATCGGGTTGTTTGAGTTCATGGTCGCAGCGCGACCCAGTTTGGGTATGTCCTCAATATCGTTTTCAATACCATCCGGCAGTGCCATGTCCTGCCAGCGATAGTTTTCGAAATATTGCTTTGGTGCCACATTCGGGTAATGGGGACGGATCAACCCCACGGCCAGGAAAAAAGATTTATCCTTATGTTTCTTCAACAATTCCATGGCCTTGCTGGCGGTTTGGTGATCGGGCTGATCCGAACCATCTCCCTGATAGCTCACTGAAACAAACATGCGATTAGGCATGGCCGTTGATTCGCGTCCTTCGAGTTCCCGAGTGAAAATATTCAGGTTCAGGCAGGCATAGTCTCCCGGCGTGTGTGCTTCCCTACCAGGAGAATTGAAACGCTCGGTCCAGGAACTTTCGACGTCGAGTCCATTGGTTCCTGCAATGATATCACCGGGAACGCGCATGTGGTATATTTTGCCCACACGCGCTGTGTACCATCCGTTATTTTTGAAATGCTCACCCAGATTTGTCCCTTTTGTATCCAGATATCGACTGAACATGAATGATTTTCGTGAAGGAGCGCATGCCATTCCCTGACAATAAGCACGGTTAAACACCATGCCTCCGCGGGCCAGCCTATCGATGTTGGGTGTACGGCAAACCTTGTTGCCGTAGCATCCGAGCGCGCTTGCCTTCAGATCATCAGAGACGATGAACAGCACATTCCTGATCTTACTGTTGAGTCCATCAGAACGGCTTTCTCCATGCATGTTCTGCGCTGTCGTCAGCGTGATGGCCGATGCTGCAATAATTGTCCAAAACGATATTTGTTGAATCAGGTTTTTCATAGGCTTTCCCATTGTTTGTCATCTTCAATGTACATTGGACCCGCTGTGTGAATGTAGTCAGTGATCTACCTCGGGCGCATGATTAGATTTTTCTGATACTTTCGGAGCTTGGTAAATAAGAAACCGTAGCAGGGCATGATTGCCGAATGACAGCAGAAAAAAAGCCCAAAACGGTGGCATGGTTAGTAGACCAAACAGGTAGGCCAGCATGCTTTGAATCACCACGGCAAGCCCGTTGCGATTTGGGATATCTCGCATTAAATCCACCAGCCCTACGCATATACCGAATAAAGCCACCGCAATGATGGTGCTGATGATCGCGGTGGAAAACAGCACCCAAGGAGGCTTTTTGTATGTCCAACGACTGCCGCGAAACACGGCAATACCTATTGGAATGCCGAGCGGAACCGCAAACCATACATGCGCGCCGGCCACTTTTTGGCTGAAGTAGGCTCCCACCAGTCCCCAGATGAGCCCCGACAAGCCAGCCAACAACGTAGTATTCATCTTCATGAGTGGTGAGAAAAACATGCCTGATACTAAACCATGCTTCAGGTAGGAATCAATGACTTGGAAACTTTGGTATCATGAAGGAATGATCCCTCCGAGATGGGAACGGGTCCTCAGACTTCGTGGGTCTGTCTTTCATGGAACATGCCCTGAATGTCCACTAGATGTTCGTTTGTCATGATCATTTACCACGACAGGTCATTCCACTTTCTCTGTCTTGAGGAATCCTGTCAGGCAGTCCTGATATGACTTGGCGGCTGCATGAAGTTTCATGGTTGGACTTCTGAGTATTCAATGGTCTAGCGCCATCTTGGATGGTCGGGAACTTTTCCTGCCTGGAGTTGCTTTCTCCAGGAATCGAGTTGTTGCAGGTGCATGCCGGCAACATGCTTCGAATTGGCTTCCCTTCTATCATTTGGGTTGGCCCAGAACATTTTTACTTGTGCCAAAAATTGAAGCACAGTTCTATACTCACCTTTTTCGGCCAGTTTTCCAGCTAGTTTGAAATTGGGGCCAAAGGAATTTAATTGCGGTGATCCCTTGCTGTTGGCTGAAGCCAAGAGGTGCTTTTTTGCCTCCTCCAGATCGCCCTTGGAGAGTGCGATCTGCCCAAGCACTTGATTGGCATTCGCAACGGCGTTGCCATAATTCCAGTTATCCCTGTATTTTGGAGTCACACGCGCCAGTTCAGTGGCGAGGGCTTTGGCTTCTTTGACTTTTCCTTCTTTCAACGCATTCCTTGCGGCGTTTCCCAGGGCATAGAACCGTTCGATCTCATTGGTGGCGACACTCAAATCCCCTTCTGTCAACTTCATGCCGCGCGTGTTTTCCTCCGGAGAGTCACCGAGTGTGCTCCCTGTGATTGTCAGCAGCCCGATGAACACGAGCAGGGTAAATAACGCTTGCCCATGCTTTATGTCTGTTGTTGTTTGGTAACATACACTCAATGGTTTCATGATCATTATTGCTTGTGGTTGGAGAGATCTTCGCTTCCTCCTAATCCTTCTGCTCCTCGATTTGCAGGACGATCTCAGCGACCAGTGGGGCTGCCTCAGGGGAGAGGGGCTCACGATGTTTTCGGGCGTTCTCGATGTGTTTCCTCGCACTTGTATGATCATTCGAAACCGTAGCCCGCAATGCGTGCAGAACCTCACACAGCTGGAGGTAGTGTATATAGTCACGATAACGCCCCGTTCCAGCCTCGGGACCATAATCCAGACTGCCTTTGGGATTGTGAGTGTGATTGATGGATACTTTCCGATGGAGTAAGTTGATATGTTTCTGGGCCTGCTTATCGTTTCCACTGCGAATCAGAGCCAGTGCGTATGTCACTTGCACGTCCCAACCCAGAGGCTCCGTTGGTTGGCCGAGTCGCGACAGCAAGTCATAGAAGTGGATGCCTTTCTGCGGCTTGATCAGTTGTGCCATGAAGTTGGCTTGACTGGATGTCGGCTTGCTTTCGCTCAGCAGCGGCCAGAGGGTTCGGGCCAGAAATGAGCGAGTGCCTGCCGTGTCCTTCAAAACGGTTTTGATCTCCCGGCAAACAATCGATACCTCCCCGGAGTGCTCCGGCAGATTCAGCCAATGATTCAACAGTGCGGCAATCAATGCATGAGCTGATGCGACCGACTCTCTGTAGTCTTTCCCATAATCTCTGGTTTTGCCAAAGGTAGCGCGTGCTTCACGATACTCTTGGCGGAACTGCTCGATGGATGCTTCGGCGCACATTCCTTCCGATAATACCATGAAGAACATCAAGACTGTCAGCGCGTGCCTGCCCATACCGAATCGTTTTGATCTGCTCAATAGGGGGGTCGGTATGTTAACGTTCGAAACTGTCATGTGGGTATTACTCATATTTGATTTTTGTTTCTTTTCCATGCGCAGCGTCAAATTTGAATCGCTGTTTACTCGCGGTGGTCTTGCGATGCTCATCACGCTGAACTGCTGACCAATATCCTGATGTCATCCTTAAAGCAGGCGTTGTTCTCGCTTGTGAAGCATCAGCTGCCGAAAGATCGAACCAGCTCCGACAAGGGCCAGTATCAAATAGGCGCTTGTCCATGCTATTGACTGTCCTTCTCCCCACGCATGCAATGCTCCTGGTAAAGCGGTCATTATCGTCAAAGCACCCGCGAGGGCACAGCCGATGGACCTGTCCTTGTTGAACAGTCCTCGAATACTGCTCACGATGGTGATGCATATCGCTGTTAATATGATGATTCCCGTGATTGTCATGATATTCTCCATCCTTCGTCTACACCCGGTCTTGGGTGTTATAATCCTAACTGCAAATCGAATGCCAAAGTGCTTCAAATTCGTTAATATACACGGCTGGAGAGAGAAATGAAAAATGAGAGGCGGGTTCAATTTCTTGAAAATAAACAATTAATGTATCCATGTATACAAAATATGCACAACCACCCTATTCTGGGTTGGTTGCTTTACGCCCGTATCCTGCCCCCACCAAGAGCGTGCGCTCGATGGGTGATTCAGTCTGTCAGTCTCATTGATCATTGGATTACCTGCAGCACTTTGCGCATCAATTGACGCGGTTTGGTGGACAAAGCTCGGTAGACAAGGACAGGCGGAAAGATCAGCCAGCAGCAGGCAATGCTGATGAAAAACAGCCAGTATCTGATCATGCCATAGACTTCAATTTCGTATTCAATCTGACTGCCGTTCACGCTTGGCTGAATCAGAATGCGACCTCGTTTTGGGAACTGTCCTCGTTTAGGAAACGACGGTGCAGTCGAAGAGAAATAAGCTCCATGTCGAAAACGAATCTCGCTTGATGACGATTCGAGGATTTCAAAATGTTCAGCAGCCATGACGGTCCTCAGTCGGTCAAGAACCTCGGCCGGGGACAAATGGGATTTTGTGGAGTCGGTGATCATCTGTCTTTATCAAAGAGAAAACCTAGTCCAACGGAATCCATGAGGGCAAGACAATGAGCGCGGTTACTCCGAATAATCGTTTTAATCATTTCGCGTTCTTCCAGAGAGCTTTCCTGTCAATGGATGCATCCCCCGATGCCGGATGTTATTCGCGAGATGCGTCCTCTGGGATGCCGTCTTCAGATGATTGCAATGTTTCCTGCGGGGAACGTTTCATCAGAGTCATGATGTGCTGGCTCAACTTCAAGTAAGCCTTGCTGCTCAGGTGGCCGTTCTGATCAGTCCATGCCCATGCCTGAAAATTTTCTTCGTTGGATCCAAGGTCCAGATCGAGCAGATATGCGTTGGGATCCTCATCGGTAATCCTGATCTGAGCTTCGATGATCGGCATGAAATCAAGTTTGTCGTGTTGAAAGAGATGTTTCCGCACGAAAATGGGCAGTGCATGTGCCCTGCAATCTCTGCGCAGTGCCGCGAACAAAGCGCGCAGATTACCGTGGTAATTGAATGCCTGTGCATGGTCTGACTCGCCCTGGTCCCAATAGAGCCCGAGGATCTGAATGTTGCGGTAACGCTTTTCTAATGCGGCCATCGCATCGTCGAACTGGTCCTTGAAGTGCCTGTAGTCCGGTCCCTGACCCGCCTTCCATTGAGTGTGCAGGTTGTGCCCTCCCGGGCCGTGTTTGATGAAAAACTTGTCAGCATCCGGATACTGTTTTTCCAGCAGCATCGCCATCGGTAGTTCGATGCCGTGACGGTTGGGATCATTGTATCCACCTTTCAGATTCTTGCCTGGTGTCAGCCGCTCAAAGTCCTTCCCCCATATGTAGCTTCCAGGGTATGCCTCCATGGTGGTCGGGATGCCGACCTCTTTCGCCGTTGATCCCGGAAGGGTCGGGTGCTTCTCCGCCATACCGGATTGCTCGTTGGTTTCTGGTGAGAAAGCTGCCACACCGCCGGCGTTGGATTGACCTGCGATAAGAAATATGAGCGCCTGGCGGTCTTTTGGAGAATTTTGGATTTCCTGAGTGAGCGAGGAAATGGATATAAGAGTCAAACAAAGTAAGACGATTCTCATGGTTTTTCAGAGCCAGATGTGAGCGGATTCAACTTGCTGCGCGGGGTCATGGCGAATGCGAACTTCTCGACCTTCACCGCGCCGGGCACTGTGCTCTTGAGATCCAATCGCCGGATGAAGCGCTTCTCCGGTGAGTCGCAGGGGACGAGTGCGTTTGTCCCGGGCTTCAGGGTCACGGTATGCTCCTTTGTCTCCCGATCATCCCAGCTGTCGTGCAGCTGGACAGTCACGGTCACGGTCGCTGTCTCTTTCCCATGGTTGACCAGCAGCAGACCGGCCTTGTCCAAAACGTCCTTGAAACCGCCGTATTCGGCCGTGCTCGGTTCGCGGTGCTTACCGGAAAACTTGCGACGGTATTTTCCATTGAAGGGTTTGACCGCTTCAAGAGCCGGAAAAGCGTTGACCCAATCCGAGACGATCAGCTCAAGGCCATCGACCGGCAGGCCCTTGGCTGCGAAACCTTCCTTGCGGCGGGACAGGAATAGCTCCTTCTCGCCGTTCTTACCGTAGCTCAAGCGAACGCTTGCGGCAGGCTTCTTCAGTTTCGTGCAGTCCCAGATACCTCCCTGCTTTTCTGCCAGAGCGGCTGTCATCGCTTTCTGCCACGTTTCCGATGACACGCCGGAGATGGGGACGCTTGTAAGGGTTGCCGGATTCTGGCCTGTGGTGATGGGGGCAGCTTGAGCGCCCTGTCTCTTGTGCGCTGCAAGACGCTCGTGCAGATCCAGAATGGTCAGCAACCACAGGTCGGTCGAGGGACAGGTCACGGACTCGATCTCGTAGAAATCGTCGTGACTGGTGAATTTCGGCAACGGCGACGCTTCGTCGACAAACAGCTTGACCGCCAGCCGGCCGAAGTGATCGGCGCGGTGCAGGTAAGCCGGGTTGTCAGTCAATTCGTGCGTCACCAGCATCAGCTCGATGGCGTGAGACATGTTGACGCCCCACACCGACCACTGGACTTCCGGGTTGACGCTCATGTAGACCTCGGCGATATCGAGCACGGCTCGGTGGTAGCGCCTGCGCAGCGCGGGTGAGTCATTGCGCTTCATACGCTCATGCAGCAGCAGTCCCTTCATGGCATAGTGCTTGCGGTCCTGCCACGGGCCGCCAAGGATATCGAGGCGTTCCGGGTTGTAGCCGCCGGTGGCCCGCAGGTAGCTCATCACGGGGCCTACGCGCTTGATGTCCAGCAGATTGTCGGCGACCTTCACATAGTTCGCATCGCACTTGCGGCCGTAGTTGCGCATGCGCTTCGCCAGCTCCGGCTCTTTGTCCTTGATGCGTTCGGCCCAGTCATCCAGACGGTTGGCGGCGATCATGTATCCTTCGTACCAGGCCCACTCGCCGTACTGGCTGCACGGGGCAAGGTGACCTTCTTCATCGCGCAGACTCTCCCAGCGTTTCAGGACGGTGGTAATGGCGCGAACGTACTCTGGATCAGGTTCGGCGAGGTAGGCTTCGGCCCAGGTGGCAATCATGGCCGATCCGGGCCATGGAAACTCCATGCCACTGCCCGGCGCGTGCTTGTGGGAATGCGCGTGGCGGTTGAAGTCTCCGGATTCCTTGTTGCGAATGTAGTGATTCCAAAGTCCCACGGCATATTTGTGCAAGGCTTCGTGATGTTGCCCCCAATACGGCCACACATGGTTGAACTCGAAACGTCCGGATCCACTGTCTGTGTCGACGTTCCAATACGTATGACTACCCCATGGATAGAGACCGATGGGTGATTGAGCATTCTCCATCCACCAGCCTGCGCTTTTGTCGGCTGCAGCGGCGTATTTTCTGTCGCCGGTAATGTTCGTCAGCCGGTGCATCAGCTTCAGTAAAGTCAGCTGGTCGAGCGGATCGGCCTGACCGTAGTTTCTATCCGATCCGCGCAGTTCGCGATCACGTTCCCAGCCGGGCATGAATGGTTTGCGTTTCACGTGCGCGAAGGGAGGGGAGATTTTCTTGCCGGTCTGGCGATTCATACCGGTCACAAACAAAGGTGTGTGTTTTTGACCGTAGACATCTTGTCCGTGTTCGATCATGAAGTCGGCATAGGCCCGAGCTATACCGATGTAATCATATGCGGCAAGGGTCTCACTCCACCGTTCCTGCGCTGCGACCGTCAAAACCGATCGCGCACTGGAAGTATCTCCTGCTGATACTGGAAAGAGACAATTCAGCAAAGCGAGGACGGTGTAGATGCATCCAGTGCGCATGATCTGCAGGTTCATCATCGCCGTCCTTCTGCCTTGCGTGATCAAGTGGCGTTGCCATTTATGAAAGGCGCCGCCGCTTGGACAGTTCAGTGCACAGCGTCGTTTTTTCACATCATCTTTCATTATGAACGCCCTCGGTAACATCCTTAATATTTACTGAAAAACTGCCAAACAACTTCGAAGGCGGTGTCCCCCAACACGTTTGCACCCGGGATCCGGTGTCCAAATCCCTTGACCTTGTAATGCCAGACTTCGTGATCATCAGTTCCCTTCCGATAGTAGTGCGCGGTTGTCCTGTCTGAAATCTGGACGACTTCCGCTGTGCGGGTCTTGTTGAGTTCGGTCCAGAAATTGATGATTATCCCCTGGTCTGGTGCGCCACCCCAGCCGCCCGATCGAGACATGCTGCCATCATAGGGAACCACTTCATCATCCATGCCGGAAATTTGTAAAATGGGTACCGGTTGGATTTGAGACCTGTGCTTCCATGTGTATCCACTCATGGTGCCGATCACTGAAGCTGCCGCTTTGAATACATCCGGCCTTTCCGCCACCAGGGTATAGCTCATGAACCCGCCATTCGAAACGCCGCTGACAAAAGTTCTGGCTGGATCCAGACGGTGAGATTGTTGCAGTTGGATGGCCAGCTTGGAAAGGAAGTCAATGTCATCGGTCCTACTGATTTTGAGACGGGCGTTCCAGTGGGGTATGCCTTCGACATCCCTGGCTCCCTGAGGAACACAAAGCGCGAATCCGTTCTTATCAGCGATACCCTTGACTCCCAGCTCGGCCATGTAATCTCTCGCATCCCCTCGATAGCCATGCAGCATGAAAACAAGTGGTGCCTTTTCAGGAAGCTCCTCTGGAAGGTGAAGTAAATATTTTCTCTCCTCGCCTGCGTGCGTGAACGTAAGGAATTTACCGGAGCTTGGTTGCTCAGCTGCTGCAACATTGATGGTTCCGCTAGAGCTGGACATAATGGCGATCAAGAAGAGGAATACAAATCTCCTGCCAGGCATGCGTCTTCTTATCCAAGAAGACGCATGTGCATTGGCAGATTCAGAAGTTTCTAACTCACATGGCTTAAACACATACGCAGGTTACTCGCATGGCCAATGGGGTGCAACATGGATTCGATTACCACTCCTCAGCCCTCTTGTTCAGTGTGTGGATGACAAGTCATGTGCCTGCGTTGAGCACATTGTTGAAGCCTCACTGGGTATGCCTTGCTTGAGGCCATTCCTAGTATGGCGGAGGGACGCACGCTTAAAAAAATCCCATAGAACACATACTTTGGGGAATCAGAATGGCGTTTATTTCCTGGTTGGCTCAGTTTTGCTGAAATGGCCACGCTTCAAAAAATGAATGACTTCAGAAATCACTTTTCGATTCTTCATGATATAGGGGTGGGTGACATGAAACACGCGGTGATCCTTGACGCCGGAACATTGGGATCGGGCAACGGATACCTTCCCATCATCCTTGCCTGGAATCAGCAGACTGTTGATCCAGTTGATGGACCGATCTCCTGTGATCACACCACATTCAAAATGAATCTTTCCCAGGGCATGAGGAGGGGAATCCAGTTTTGTGTTCAGCTGCCTTCCCGCCGGGCCATTGATCCAGCGAAAAAGTCGCCAGGATCCGATCTTGTCCACTACTTCACTTCCTTGATTGGGAGGAGCCAGCATCACGACCCTTCCCAAGCGACTTTCTTTTCTCTTTGAGAAGTAACTTCTGACCAGGATCCCCCCCATGGAATGCGTCACAAAGTGAATCTTTGAGCAATCCTGCATCTGTTTGCTTTTGATGGCGGAACCGATCGCCTGCTCGGCAAGGTCTCTTATTGCTGCTGTCCGTGAGGGGTAGTCGACATTCTCAACCACATAACCTGCTTGTTGAAGTGCGTTTGCCATCTTCTCCATACTTGCCGAAGATCTGCAAAGGCCATGCAACAAAATGACACCTTCCTTTGCGGATAGTTGTCCGGTCAGCGCTATTATTGTCGTCAATACCAGTAGCAGTTTTTTCATTGGGCCAAAATATGAACATTCATCTTTTAGCCTAACCTTGGTGTTAAGGCCAGTTTTTGTCTGTGGCTAACGAGGAGTCATGGCTACGCGCACTGCTCTTTGATTCATAAAAATCATTCAAGCGCCCACATAGCATTTCTTATGATCATCATTCAGTGATGTCCTCTCTCTTGACTTATACTCTATTTCTCTCAACAGTGCTATATGGCCGTACGAATATGCTAATCCTGAGATCTTCATTATTTTGGATGCTCAATTATGTGGATTCACTTTTGCGGGGGGGAGTGAATTGGAATATTGGATGCCTGCTATTCAGTGTTTTCCTTCTTTCAATCAAATTGACGGCGCAACCTTTTGTCCTGTCAGAATTCATGGCATCGAATCAGTCTGGAATGATCGATGAGGATGGGGATCGGAGTGATTGGATCGAGATCTACAATACGGGAACTGAGGCTGCATCCTTGAATGGTTGGTATCTGAGTGATGATATCTCGGATCTGACGAAATGGAGGTTCCCGGATCAGTTCATCCCCATGCAATCCTCTCTCATTGTTTTTGCTTCAGGAAAGGATCGGGCACTTGTCGGGGCCGAGCTTCATACTAATTTCAAGTTGAGCAGCAAGGGCGATTTTCTTGGGCTGATACAACCTGATACCCGAACAATTGCACATGCCTATGATCCACAATATCCCATCCAGTTTCCCGATATTTCCTATGGCATTACCATGCGAAACGAAAGGACCGTTTTTGTATCCCATGACGCGGTTGGAAACATTCATTTTCCTAGAGATAACTCCATGGGCCAGGCATGGACCTTGCCTGATTTTGACGATTCTCAATGGGGAGCCGTTCATTTTGGAATCGGATATCAGCAAAATGCAGATGGGAATAACAGTGATCCACAAAATCCAATGGAGGAGCCTTTGGTATTGGGTGACGTAACGATGGCTTTCGATCCTGTTGACCCAACCTCTGAGTTTTCACCTGTTGGAGAGATGGTGGACGCTGCCCTAGACAACAACACGGCCACAAAATATCTGAACTTTGACAAATTGAATACCGGCTTCACCGTGAAGTTGTCTCTTGGGCCTACCGCGGTGAGCGGGCTGCGGCTGACTTCGGCCAATGATGCTCCCGACCGGGACCCAAGCCAGTTTATCCTTTCAGGATCGAGCGATGGGATCAACTTTGTAGAAATTATCAAGGGAGCCATTCCTGCATTTGAAAATCGTTTTGAAACCATTCAGATCGATTTTCAGAACACCTTGAAACATGCCTACTATCGTCTTGTATTTCCTACCGTTCGCAACGAAAGGGTAGCCGTCGCGATGCAAATAGCTGAAGTCGAATTGCTCGGCTGGCTGCCAGAATCGAGCGTTTCGAATCCGGGGGAAACGTCCACACCGGTTTTGATTGATGTGACGATGCTGGAAGACATTTCAATGCCCGATGATGATATCGATCCAAGTTCCTCCAATTCTCCTTTTGGTGAGGAAGTCTGGCGTGCCATTGATAACGATCCCCAAACCAAATACTTGAATTTTGACGGGACGGGTTCGGGTTTCACCTTGAAACCCGGCCATGGACCGACGGTGGTCAATGGATTGCGGTTGACATCGGCCAATGATGCGGAAGCCCGGGATCCGACCGCTTACCGACTGGAGGGTTCATCAGGTGGTGGCGTTTTTGAACTCATTGCGCAAGGGCCTCTTCCTTTATTCGAAGATAGATTTTCCACCATTGAGGTGGCGTTCACCAACGATTTGTCTTTTGGTATGTATCGACTTGTTTTTCCCTCACTGCGAGCGAGTGGTGGACAAATCATGCAGATTGCCGAAGTTGAATTTCTGGGGACAGCAGGATTGCCTCAGCCAGCATTTGTTGACCTGATACAAACGGACATAGAGACCTCCATGTACGGTCAACATGCTTCGGCCTATGTGCGTCTTCCGTTCTTCGCTGGAGAAGAGGCAGATATTAAGGGGTTGTCGCTCAACGTGCGTTTCGATGATGGTTTCATTGCCTACATCAACGGGGCTGAGGTTGCTCGCGCCAATGCTCCAGACAGATCTGTGTTTGACTCTGCTGCGGAATCGAACAGGGAGTCAGAATTGGCGGCGATGGCGGAAAGCTTTGATCTTGGAAGCTCTGGGCCCCTTATCGAACCAGGTGAAAATTTGCTGGCGATCCATGCTCTGAACGACAGTGTCTCCAGTCCGGATTTTCTGCTCGAAGCCCAGCTTGAGAGTAGAGCAACCCGTGTTGCATTTTCTGATGCCGGTTACTTCGAGACACCTTCTCCTGGTCAATTAAACTCGGATGCGAAGTCGGGATTGGTACCTGTCCCTATCATCGATGTTGAAAGCGGATTCATGAAAGATGCTTTTGAAGTAGAGATCCTCTCCGATCTGGAGGGCGTCAGTATTTATTATACGACAGATGGAAGCAGCCCTGATGCCTTGTCCGGACACCCATACACTGGTCCCTTACAGGTGAAAAAAACCACCGTATTGCGTGCTGTTGGATTGCGTGATGGATGGATTCCCTCGCCGGTTTTGACGCGAACCTATTTATTTACTTCTGATATTGTTCTGCAGAATCAGTCATCAGCATTGGAAACTGGTTTTCCGACACGATGGGGATCTCAGGCAGCTGACTACGGCCTGGACACACGGATTGTTGGTAATCAAGGTCGGGATAGTTTTGGTGGGCGATACAAAAAAACGATTCAAGACGATCTGCTCTCTCTTCCTTCCATGTCGCTTGTCATGGATGCGGACGCGTTATTCGGGACCAGGGGTATCTATGCCAATTCAGGGAGTCGGGGTGAAGCTTGGGAAAAGCCGGTTTCGGTTGAGCTGATTTATCCGGAAGGTGGACGCAAGGGATTTCAGGAGAATGCCGGGTTGAGAATACAGGGAGGTGCTTTCAGAAAATTTAATCTGACTTTGAAGAAATCCTTCCGACTGGTATTTCGGGGGCAATATGGCGCTTCAAAGCTGAATTTCCCACTGTTCGGTCCCGATGCGACCGATTCATTTGATAATGTCGTTCTTCGAGCCAACGGAAACGATGCCTGGCCATATGGCGGAGCGCAGGCCCTCTACATGCGGGATGCATTTGCAATGGAAACGGCAAGGGCGATGGGCATGGAGGCATCCCATACAAACTTCGTTCACCTCTATCTGAATGGTATCTATTGGGGGCTTTATAATCTCGTGGAACGCCCGGATGCAGCCTTTTCCTCAAGCTATCACGGAGGCGACAAGGACAACTGGGACGCCTTGAATCAGGATTCTGCTCCCGATGGAAACAGGGATGCCTGGAATCGATTGCTCAATATCCTTGATTCTGGAATGGAACCGGAAAAGCTGTTCAACAGGATTCAGGGTAAAGGTCCCGATGGAATCAGGGATCTTTCGATGGAAAATCTGCTGGATGTCAGGAATCTCATCGATTACTGCATTTTGAATTTTTACATGGGAAATCAGGATTGGCCGGGCCGTAATTTCTGGGTCGGTCGGGATCGAGAAGGTGATGAAGGTTTCAAGTTTTATCCATGGGATACAGAAACATCCATGGGCCTGGGTTCCGACCTGAATACAGACCGAACAGGGGTGGACTCCTCGGTGGCCCGACCTTATGCAGCCTTGAAAAACAATCCAGATTTTCGTCTTTGGTTCGCCGACAGGGTTCAGCATCACTTTTTCAATGGTGGTAGCTTTTTCGTCCATCCAGACAAACCACAATGGTCCGTGGTAAAGCCTGAAAACAACGTTCCTGCATCAAGGTTTGCGCAACTTGCAGCCCAGATTGAAAGGTCGATTGTGGGCGAGTCAGCCCGCTGGGGTGATCAGTTGGTCAACAGACCTTTTACCTGGGATGATTGGAGTCGAGAACGCGATAAGTTGCTTACTAATTATTTCCCACGAAGATCAGCAATCGTGCTGGAGCAATTACGTCGAGCAGGCCTCTACCCAAGGATTGTTGCTCCTGTATTCAATCATGCTGGTGGGAACGTGGATGCTGGTTTCAACTTGTCAATGACCGCTCAAGATGGAAAAATTTTCCATACACTGGATGGGAGCGATCCTCGAAGTCGATTGGAATTGAAAGAAATAAGCCGATTCAACCTGCTTGATACTTCCACACCAAAACGCGTTTTAGTGCCAGGTGCGCACAATGGTGGTGATGCATTTGACTCTGATTGGTACGAGGATGTGAATTTTGTTGATGATGCGTGGATGCTCGGGGTGGGAGGCATTGGCTATGACACCGGGAATGAATACGAGGCATTCATTGGAATGGACGTGACGGATTCCATGCAGGGGAAAAACGGTTCGGTTTTCATTCGGATTCCATTTGAAGCAGGCTCTCAGGTCAATGAAGAGATAAATCTGATGGTGTTAAGGATGCGTTATGACGACGGATTCGAGGCTTTCCTCAATGGCGTCCATATCGCCTCATCCAATGCTCCCGAGATGTTGAAATGGAACTCTTTTGCCACTGGGACTCATGATGACTCTGTCGCCGTTCAGTTTAAGGATTTTGATGTCAGTGAATTCATTTCTCATTTGCATTCAGGAACCAATTTATTGGCCATTCAAGGGCTCAATGTTTCCAGCGTGAGTTCGGATTTCCTGATCGATGCAGAGTTGATGGTGGGGCAACAGGAGATTGTTGGAGAGCAACCTACCGTGCGCATTTATAAAAAACCGATCCCTCTCGATGATCTGACGACGATCAAAGCCAGAACCCTTTCAGGTTCGGAGTGGAGTGCCTTGAGTGAGGCGACCTATGTGGTTGGTAACCCGCGCGTCATGGTGAGTGAATTAAATTTTCACCCTGAGGATCCTTCTTTCGAGGAAATGGCATACGGATATCTAGATGCAGACGAATTTGAATTTATTGAAATTCATAACCCGGGAACAACGACATATACGTTGGACGGCCTACGGTTTGTCGATGGTGTGGATTTTGATTTTACCCGATCGTCAATGAGTCGCCTTTCGCCAGGGGCTTCGTTGCTGGTGGTGAAAAACCGCGTTGCTTTTGAAATGCGCTACGGAAAAGGGTTGCCCATCGCGGGCGAATTCACCGGTAATTTTTCCAATAGTGGAGAAAGGGTCGCATTGGCGGATAGCGAGAATCAGATTTTGATTGAATTTTCGTATGATGATGGCGATTCAGTTTTCAAGAGTGGTGATGGATCAGGTTATACCTTGATTGCAGTGGAGGATGCGGACAATCCCAATGAAGAAACTTATTGGAAAACCAGTCAGGAAATGGGCGGTTCACCTGGGCAGCACTCAGAGCTTTATTCCTATGAGCGTCTCGTTCCCAACATTACAGTAGAAGGAGACAGAATTTTGATTGAATGTTCTGTGCCCGTGAGTGGACTCTTCGGGCTGTTTGTTACTGAAGACCTGCAGCTTGAGGAATGGCACCTTTCGCAAAGCAGGAATCAGGAGCCCTCAAATGGGAGGCTTTTGTTTGAAGTGAAGGCATCCATGGAGTATCCAATGCGCTTTTTTCAAATTCGAAGGATCAATGCAACTCCATAGATAACCTTGCCCGTGTTTCAGGGACTCATGATAGTCCTTGCGGTCAGCGCCTTGAACAGTACTAGCTTGTGTTATCATTCGTTTGCAGGCTTGAAGAGCTTGTCAGCCAGGAAGTCCAAACCCGAACCCAATACGGTGCGTTCGACAATCAATTCGGATTCAATTTCTGACGCTTCCCAGGTTTTTTCAACGTATCGCGGATCTTTGACCGTGATCGAGATCGTGTTGAATCGCGGTATCAAAATATTCCCAGTTTTGTCCGTCCTTTCATGCTGATCTCCGTCCTTTGCATGAATAACCAATGCTGCAAGGGGCAGGCTGTAACCGTCCCCAGCTACCAAAGTTATTTCCTTGTTCATTACTTTGGGTAAGACAAACAACCAACCAAACAACACGGTGATGGTTAGAAGGGTCATGATGCCTGCGATCGCAGAGGTTGTAGACTTCGATTCTTCTTTCTTGCGCACTATCCTCCCAAGGCTGTATCCCGTGAAGAAAATACCAGCTAAGGATTCGATGCCTGCCGCGATCCAATTGATGAGAGGCACAAAAACCATGGCAATCCTTTCAGCGAAGAAGCCGAAAAGTGATACAAAAAAGCCGATGATTGAGTCTAGGATCATTTATGATGAGGGTCTCCTACTATTAACAACATACCTGTTGAAATCAAACTTTTCCTAAAAACTCTCCAAGCGTAGAGGAAAACTCCTTGGAGTGGAGAGCTGTCGTCAGGGTAAAGGCCTTTTCAGCAGAGTCCCCCAGCATCACGTCTAGTTTCGCGTTTGGTATGCCTTTTGAGAAATCCGGAACGGTTGTCTCTTGAGCGAAGAGCGGCAATGCGAGCAGAAGAAAAGTCAAGGTTGATAACCGTCGTGTGATTTGCATGAGGTCAACGATAGGGCGGACTAGTGATAATGGCATGTATCGATTTAAGAGCATTGGATGACTTGCTGGTGTGTTGTTCGTTGGCATCGCAGTGCATTCTACTGAACCCAATAGTCGAATCATCAGCGAAACTTCATGGAATCACCTATTCAATAGGCCGTCAATCGGTCCAGCTCTCGGTTTCCGATATGTTGATTATTTCTCAAGATGCAGCGTGAATTGAATGCAGGATTACGCTTCCTTGCCTGCATGTGACAAACCTCTCCCCCCATGGTAATCTCCCTTCACCCAAACCCAAAGCACGGCATGTTCGCTCGTTGGTTTGAAGTGTATGCGTTCATAATGCTCGCCGTAAAACGTACCTGGATTACCCCCCATCGAATCCCACTCGGGGATTTGAATGTCTTTATGAAAAGAGCCTGTATTGTTCGAAAGTACGGCGGTGATTTCGGTGGAGTCTCCCTCGCGGCGCGGATCCGTGACCAAAAACGCCAACAATATGTCGATGCTATCGTCCTGCTGCGATTACTCCACCAAGTCGTCAAAGGTGCCAGCGAGGAGTTGCCGCTTGGCGATAGACTTACCTTTTTCAAGTTGCTCTATTTCGATTCGGTAGGCCGTTGCATCCCCGTTGTATTGGAGCCGATATGCGAGGGTTTGGCCGGTTATGCTCGAGAGCAACGATGCGTGTTTGCCCCCGAACTCGACCGGTGTCAGTGTCAATCCTGGTGGAGGATTATCGGTGCACGACGTCATTGAAACGGTAACGAAGAGCGCGGCAGTGCAGATTATAGCCGTTGCAAATAGTTTCATTTTTATCAACCAAGTACCTCTAATAAAACAAACTGCCCTGCTTCAAGCGTGTAGTCTAGTGGCGTTTTCTGCACAGTCTTGTTCGATTTGGATCGCAAGGAATTCGTTTTTCTTGCAAATCAGGTAGATGCACAGCGCACCTCCCAAAAACGTTCCTTTTGGAAAATGCATGGCCAAAAGAACTCCATAGACGATCAGGAACCAAAAGAACCATGGGGCTCGGTATTTTTTTCCAAACAATGCCACTGCCAAGAAAATGCCGCCTACAGATGTCGTAATCATTCCAACCATGCTTGGAACCAGCAGAATGGATATCTCATTTGCCAGGGTTTCCGCATTTGTGGTTTCATTTTGTGAGATCGTCTGGAAAGCTCCAACTATCCCGATAACATTATAAATGAGGCCAATCAGCGCCCCGAGTTGAAGCCAAGCGCCCCAAAGAGCAAATTTTCTGCCGCTATCTTTCTTCATACTTTTATCGACTGCCGTGAATTACCGAATACGTTGGCTTATCTTTTAATATTTCTTACGGACCCGTGAAAGGCAAAAAGTGCAATGCAACTTGTCTTATGCCGCTTACCTTCGGTCTAAAAAGTGACTTGATTTTCGCGGAGGTATTCTTCTGGCTTTTGAATCAAGACCGATGAGTAACCCGTAGGTTCTAATCAGGTTCTCAGATGGGTGACACGCTGATGATCTGGTTTCTTCAGCTCCCACATCACCGGTCGGTTTTTATTGATTCGGATTTCAATATTCGCATTCAACGCTTGTTTCGTCGCAGGTGATTGTCATCGGTCTACCGGCCCATCTGCTGTGCTGCACTCGAGAAGGCGAAATTCAAAGTGTTTTTTGGAGTGTATACTCACCGATGCACAAACGGTATAGGGCAAGAAGAAGATGCATCGTGACTGTGATTTTCATGCCTGTTTCCAACAACAATGATGAGGAACGTGTACGCCCTCATTCATATCAATGTCCCTAACTCCCAAAATGAAAAGGCCGGAGCTGGAAGGCAATCCTGGATCCGTTGGTTGGATTAGTTGCGCGAGGTGATGCCCTATCGTTTCACTATCGATCTGCAATCGGTGGGGCATTTTTCATTACGAAGTGCCGAATCACTCGTTCAGGATGATGCAACTATTCTGAATTGAGTGCATTCGATGGTTACCGTGTCTACATGGTGAATGTCAGTATGTAGATGGTTTGGCCATCGGCGGCAAAGCCCACCCAGCCATTGCTTCGACGAAACATAGGCTTGGGGGAATACATCTCCAACTGGTCTGCTTGCTCTCTTGTTGACCACCACGAGAGGCTAGCTTTTTTAGGAGACCTATAGTCCCAGTTCGAAATCCTCTTTCCTGCGCTTGATTTCCATGTAGCGAAGTCAGCTTTCTCTACAACGAGTTTGGCAAAGAATGCGAAATCAGATGGCCCAAACCGACCATCTCCATACTGCTCCTCAATACACTCTGCGTCCAATATCGAACCAGGAAGAGAGGTCCTCTTTTTGATAATGTCAGTCATTACTGCGACGCGCTCTGCAGAGGTCTCTCCAAATGTGTGCACATACGGACTGTTATCGCAGCCAGACAAGCAGAATGATATGACGAATATGAACACCAATCGGGTTTTCATGGTTTATGATTCTGGGCTTTCAGCATTCGTTCCACTCGATCATTTTCTTTCTCAAGTGCCTCTCCAGTTACGGGCATGGGAATAAAATCAGGATGTGCATTTATTGTTTCGCTTTCTGGTATTTCGCGCCACCTGAGTTTGCGAAACCACACCTCTTGTCCGTGATCCTGAAGCCAAAGTTTGCCCCCTCGAGCATCAAGGTCGGCGCCACGAATTTTCAGCAAATCAACCTGTTGAGTCCATTTCGGATCCTTGTAGTCAAACGAAAGAACGCGCTCGCCGTTGACCCAGTGTTCGATGATCGTGCCTTTGCATTTCACCCTTCCAGTGTTCCATTCACCGAAGAGCTTGGTCGCGTCCTTTGAAGGTGCCATGCAGAAGAAAAGAGAACCTGCGGACTGGCGGGGATTCTCGCCGTAGGGACTATTTTGGTTGTCGAGTATTTGATATTCGTATTGTCTCGGTCGGTAATAGATGCCGGAGTTGCAGCCTTTCGATACCTTCCATTCAAAACGCAGTTCGAAGTCATCCGGGACGAGTGCCTCAGTATAGGTCAGTGATCCGCCGCTTGCCTTGCGGTAGAAGGCACCGTCTTCAATGACCCAGTTGCCGCTGTGCTTCCAGCCGGTAAAGCTCTTACCGTCGAACAGGCTGACAAACCCTGGTTCCGTACTTAGTGCGATACCCGTAGAGAGGGAAAGCAGCAAAGTGATGTGGACTGCAAAGTTCATTCTCATTCATTGATAGAAATAATTTGTTTTCTGTCCCAAGCTCACCTCTGGTCTAACCATATTTGAGAGAACGTTTCGATTGCAAGGCTGGTGCTTGAATTGTCATGCCTCCTTGGACGGCTTCGCATCTCAGTCGGAAACGCCCTCCCTCAGCCACGGTAGATTGAAGCGATAATGCAGACGGCTGCTGATTAGATGGATGACGCTGTCTGGAGTTTGCGTGGCGGCAAGGTAACCGGCGTGTTCGGCACGCGTCGGGGTGGCGGTGAATTCCTGGGTCCAGGCTCCGCCGTCCCAATCACCTGCACCTGGTGTGAGCAGTTTGCGTACGGGCCAGGTTTCACCTTCGTCAAATGAGACGGCGGCGAACATACCGTGCCCGGTGAGTTCTTCGCCTTTCTGATCAGTGAAGGTCATGTTGACGGACTCAGGCTTAGCGCGATTGCCGGAAGTGAAGGATACCAACAGCAACGCACCTTCCTGAAGGCGCCTCAAAACAAGTCGCTGTCCTCCTCCGATCGGCGGAAACGGAGAGGCCTTGTAGGTCCAGGTTTTCCCCTGGTCGGTAGAAAGGCTCATCGGCATGTGCCCATTGATGGAGTCGCCGCGACCGAATGCGAGCAGTCGACCATCTTTTAACTCAATCACCTTGGCATGTATCCCAGCGATGGTTCCCTCACCTGTTGCGCCTTGGGTGAACTCAGGTTTTGGTTTGCCTTCTCCCGGATCCTCCCACGTTCTGCCGCCATCGCGGCTGATGTGCAGCGCCGTCCCGCCGTTTCCGCCGGGGACCGCATCGCAGTTCTGGATCAGCGCTCCATCATTGGTCAGTAGCGTGCCGGAGATCACCTGGTGACGACCGATCAGTCTCGCGTCAACAGCTTGCGGCGGCGTCCATGTCACGCCGTTGTCCAGGCTGGTGCGCATCAGCAACGCTAGTTTTGCCCAGCCCTGGCCGCCGTAGGGAGCCATGCCGTTGAAGTGGTAAATATTACCATCCCCATCGTGAAAAATGCTGGACCCATGCATGTTTCGATTCGGGGCCTTGAAGAACTCGCTGGACGCATCCCACGCTTCTGTCCCTGGCCGCAGCCGGCTTGCGAGGACGGTCAATTCGGTTCCCTGTTCTCTGCCCGTGGAATACCAGATCGCCAGCAGGTCACCGTTTGGCAGCCAAGTGATCGAGGGTTGATGATTGTGCTTCCCGAACGGTTCCCCCTCATCGACCGGCGCCAACACAAATGGAATCGGCCGGGCGAAGAACGGTTTGTCGACGGATTGCGCCGTCCAATCGAAGTTTTCCTGAGACACATCGCGAGCCCAACGCGGTGCAGAGGACGCGGGAACCGGCGTCATGCTGAGCACACGGTCATCCGTTTCCTCGACGTTGAAATGCCGATAGGTCAATGGTGTGCCCGGGCCATCCGCATTGCCTGAAAACGTACTCAGCGCAACAGCGGCGAGAAAGGAGGTAACGATTGATTTAACTTTCATAACACGTGTCATTGTAATTACCGTTATCGGATTCTATCCCATTTCGCTGGGAAGAGACGTCCTGGATGATCCACGACTTACAGGGAGCGTGCCTTCAATGCAAGCTGTCTCTTATACACATCTGACGCTGCCGACGACTCCTT
>OJCR01000199.1_pt1 | contig 31054 bp, 21 predicted proteins | sample 1591611 | NCBI WGS metagenome assembly OJCR01 (sample SAMN05416815, study PRJEB24817) | seawater metagenome | isolation source: Sea water | place: Canada:Atlantic | collected 2013-07
CTACACGTAAGGAGTCGTCGGCAGCGTCAGATGTGTATAAGAGACAGATCCATTGAACCATTTTCTCTACTTCCTGCTCGGCCAATTGCGAATGAGGCAGCATGGGAACTTCACCCCAAACACCGACCGAACCTTGAATGATACGCTTGACGGTTTCTGGCATCGCATCAGGTTGATCGCGATAGCGATTGGCAATTTCAATCAACGGAGGCCCCACAATACGCTGATTCACCGCATGACAGTTAAGGCAATCACTGTTCCTCATCGCAGCAAGACCCGCAGGAACAATTTCAGTTTCTTTCATGCTCTTCAAAAATCTGGCCGACACATTGACTTTGGCATCCATGAACTCATCGTTGTATTTCGAATCTCCATCCTCAGCATCTTGAACATGCACTCGATACGGAATGGGAGTTCCCGGTTCAAAAAAATCACCGTCCACAGGAGAAATCAATGTTACCTTGGGACGGCTGTTTCCAACCAGCAATGGAACACTGGATTTTGTGACGGCACCTTTTTCATCTTCAACTGACAATGTTACAATATAATTGCCCGGGTATTGAACGGTCACCTCAGCGTCATGTCCTTCTGCGATTTTGATGTCCCCTGGATGCACGGTCCAGGTGTAATGAAGTGCGTCTCCTTCGTGATCCATCGATCCTTCAGCAGACAATTGAAGGGTCAATGGTTCCTTGCCTGCGTCCGGTGAGACATTGGCAACTGCAACAGGCGGGATATTCCCACGATAATAGGAAATTTTGATCAACTGTGAATCCTCATTGGGCCCCCAGGTCCGTCCATAATCCAACAGATACAAACAGCCGTCTGGACCAAATTGAGCATCCACAGGCCTTTGAATCTGAAAGCGACCAACCTCATCAAGACCTTCAAGAGCTTTCCCGTCATTACGCAAAATCACTGCATCAGTGAATGCTTCAATACCCACAAGGTTTGAATCCGGATCGAGACGAGCCCATTTCATGAAGGGACGTTGCCAATCCCAGAAAAGAAGGCTGTTGTCCCAGTGTTCAGGGAATCCTTCGGTATCTTCAAATTCAGCTCGGTAATGAAAGACCGGCCCCGCACATGCGGTCCGTCCTCCCGAGCCAAGCATTGGAAACTCCGGTGAATCGGCGTAGGGCCAATAAATGAACGCTGGCTGTGCGGGCGGAAGTATACGATTTCCCGTGTTATACGGGCTTTCGTTGATCGGTCGCATTGGATCATATTTTGGTCCGTTCTTGCCTGTGGCAAAATCATGATCGGCATAGGCGAAATTCTTTCCAACAAAATAAGGCCAACCAAAATTTCCGGCCATGCGCGCCTGATTGATCTCATCGTAACCGCGCGGACCTCGTTCGGAATCAGCTCCCGCATCGGGCCCTACTTCTCCCCAGTAAACAATGCCTGTCTTCTGATCCACACTCATGCGCCACGGGTTGCGGCAACCCATCACAAATATTTCGGGCCTGCCGGAGGAACCATCTGAAGGAAAGAGATTACCATCGGGAATCGTATATCCCCCTTCTCTGGTTGGGCGAATGCGAAGGACTTTACCTCGCAGGTCATGCGTGTTGGCACTGGATTTCTGCGCATCCCAGGGAAATTTTTCCGGGCGCTCATCAATGGGTGCTGATCCGCCTGTGGGAGCGCCGGGAAAGGTATTGTCTCCAGTAGAAATCAGTAAATTGCCATCCGGCGCAAATTCGAGCGTTCCGGCATGATGACAGCATTGGAGACGCTGCACCAAAAATTCCAGCATGACTTTCTCCGAAGATAAATCCAGCGTGTCACCATCCATGCGGAATCGACTGAGCCTTTGCCCGCTGTAATCAGTGGGGGAGTAAAAAAGATAAATCCAGTGGTTATCCAGAAACTCTGGATCCAGGGCAAAACCAAGAAACCCGTTCTCCTGTTCGGTGAACACTTCCAATTTACCGGCAAGCACCGACGCACCTGTCTCAGGGCGTATGATGTGCAGTAGCCCTCCGATATCATTGACAAACACCCGTCCATCAGGCGCAATCTCAAGTTCCATCGGCTTCAAGATAGATTGCGCAAGCACCTCTATATGGTAACGATACGCATCATCCACCTCTACAGCGTCAGCCGATTTGAGTCCGAGACTGATGACCAACAAAAACGATAAGAGTATTTTCATGGATAGTTTCTCACGCAAACTAAGGCTTGAGAAAACAGCGAACAAGCAGAAACGCATCTATCAATATTTGGCCCGAATCAGATCTAGTTTGGGAATCAACTCCTCAGGGATGTCTTCTTGAAAGAAATAAGCATCCCGGGCTCCCCCCGTGCTCCAACTGTGAAGGAAAAGCATTTTATTGAAGTTCACCCAGGAAACAGAACCATCCATGTAAAGATGGTTGCCTCCCTCTGGTAATCTTTGACTGTTTTTGTGAGGCGGCATGTCTTTAAAAGCTGTGGCGCGACCACCTCCCCATTCATTATCAATCTTCAACACCGCATCTGCCGCTAGAGCCCAACCTGGCCTGGAGGTTGAGGATTTCACAGGACTCCTGGATTTATAGGCACCTGTAGGATTGGTCCATTCTTTTATTCCACCAAAATACTGAAAACCGATTTCCCAAGCAGGAAATTGGGGTTCAAATTGTGGAAAGGTAGGTCGATTGGGACAACTCCATATCTTGGAAACACCTTCAGGAATATTTCCCTGATTGGTGCTGATGATTAGCCCTACACTGGCTGCAGCCGCAGCTTCAGGCGGGTTCAGGGCAACTTGCACTGAACCAAAGCGTGCCTCAAGCATCGTGTCGTTGTTATCATCGGCATAAATGATCATTCCTATGCCTAGCTGGCGGAGATTATTCATGCATTTCGCTCGTTTGCCCTTTTCCTTGGCACGGGAAAGAGCAGGCAAAAGCATACCGGCTAAAATAGCGATGATGGCAATCACCACCAAAAGTTCAATGAGGGTAAATCCCAGCGGATATTTCTTGTTGCGAGTCATGTAGAACAATTGAAATCAAAGTGAATGCAATCGGAAAAACCTGACCGACTGAGATGTTTCTTCAGAATAAGTGGTCGTTTCTCCTTCACTGACCAAATTTTCAGCAACAGTCGTCCAATCAATCAGATTGCTTGAAGCTTCCACAGTGTAAGTAGCCCCGTCGGTCGATTCCCAGGAAAGGACAACATGAGCAGGAGCGCCATCCGCACTTTCTTGCGTACTGACCATCAACGAGGTAGGAGATGGCTCAGGTTTTATTCCACCCTCAACAAACACAAACCGCATTCCCAGATAAACAGATCGAGTCGCAGTTCCATCTTGTACATCGTCGATGAGGAAGTTGCGCGTTTCACCTTTTGCCACGGTAATTTGTCCAACTGAAATTTCGTAATCATTGTAACCAGGAGTACCGATGAACTCACCGTCATTGGCGTGCCAGCGAGTCAACTCTTCTCCTTCAAATGCAAAGTTCAGTGGTGTTGGCGTGGCCAGGTTTTCTTCTTCATTCACGGCTCCGGTGTCTCCCAGACTGAAGTAAACTTCATAGGTGCCAGCCGTTCCAAAGGTCACAGTAGTTTGAAGCGTTGGAGCATCATCTCCACTGTTCGGAAAGGATTCAAGAATAGGACCGTAGGATCCCAAACCTTCGCGGATATTCCAAAGCCCATCGTCCCCACTGTTGGCGTTAATGGTGATCCAATCTTCCTGAGTTGGATAAGTTTCAGAATCTTGTGGCCCAGTCACAATGGAGTTGCCAAACAAATCAGTCGTCGATTCGAAAACACCGGGACTCACGTTGAATTCGGTAATGGCGATATTGGCTTGCTTCACAAAGCGCATTCCCAGATAAACTGAGCGAATGGCTGTTCCATCTTGAACATCATCCACCAGAAAATTTACCTGCTCACCATCGGTAACTTCGATCACTCCAACATGCATTTCATAATCGTTATAACCAGGTGTACCCTTGAATTCCCCATCGTTGGCATGCCATCGGATCATTTCTTCCCCTTCTTTCCCAAAATTCAAAGGAGTCGGATTGGTCAAGTTTTCTTCCTCATCAACTGGTCCGATATCACCCAGGCTGAAGAAGACATCGTAAGTTCCTCCAACAGCAAATTTCACCGACGTTTGCAAAGTAGGCGCATCCTCACCGCTCTTCGGAAAGGATTCGATGATGGGCCCGTAGGATCCCAACCCCTCACGAATGTTCCATAATTGATCAGAAGCTGAATTCGCATTGATGGTAATCCATTCTTCTTCGGAAAGAGCGCTGTCCTGAGGTCCCGTTTTGAACTGATTACCGCTCACATCGGTGACCCAGTCAAAGGCACCCGGGCTGACTTGAATTTCCGAAATAGCACCACCAAGCTCGATGACTCGCAAGGTCACACCCTGCCATGTCGAAGTAATCCACTCATCGGAGAACACGTCATCAGAATCATCCACACGCACCTTGATCACGCCTCCATCTTCGACTTCAACCTCACCCAGAGAAATGGTCTGCCACCACATGGTACCTTGAGTAGTACCATCAAATTGAGGGTATCCAGGGGAAGTTCCTCCTGTCGCAGGCGTGGCGTTCAATTCGGAATACTCAACCAGCTCACCACCACCAAGGGCGGCCTTGATCGGCGCGGCGCCCGCAGTGTTACGGGAATCAAGGAAGTTTAAAATCACTTCGTATTTACCAGCAATGGCAGTGGTAATATCCATGAATAATTCCGGAGAATCTTCAAATCCACCCGGGGAATGCGACACGAGCATGGTGTTGCCTTCGACTTTGTAAATCAGCCATTTGTCATCCTCATCAAAAAATACGTCTTGTAAATCTTCATTCCCAAAAGGGCGAGGATCAATCGCGTCCTGAGGGCCCACGGTATATGTGTTACCAAAGCGATCGGCTTCTCCCCCCAGATCTCCGGCAGAGAAGAAGAAAGTAATGTTTTGGGCCAGGATCGATGGGCTCGCGCCTAACATCAATAAAAGAGCTAGATAACAACCTGGATTTTTGCAGGAAGGACATATGCGTGGGAACACACCAATACACCAAAGTTTGCTTTGTGAGGCTTTCATAGAACTCTTCAAACTTATGGGGCAGGTAATCGAATACAAGCCTCAATGCAAAAAGGAAAGATGCAGCGGAACAGCACTGAACCCCAATCGATTACGATGGTCTGGAATGGGAAATCGTCACCAGGGGAAGGAGCTCTTTCAAGAGATTATTGACAATGCTCTTTGAATCATATTCGATGATGAGTATTCAAAAACCTCGTGCCGCATAACGTTGCGCGATGATCCTGACCCAATCACTATGAGAACTACAAAAATAACATTCGGTTTGCGCCCACAAGAAAGACTGGCAGGATTCACGCTGATTGAACTTCTCGTCGTTATTGCCATTATTGCCATTCTGGCTGGCATGCTTTTGCCTGCCTTGTCCAAGGCAAAAGAAAAAGCAAAGCAGATCAGTTGCGTCAACAATCAACGACAAATGTCTCTGGCTTCCCGTATTTATTCCGATGATAATGATGGGAGATATGTATTCACCTTTGCGGTCCGCGGATCCAATGTTGAGCGTAAGGCCTGGTTCAACTTCGTCCAACCTTATCAACAGACGACGAACCTGCTCCTTTGCCCAACACGCACACGCAAGTTCAACGAATTGTTCAGCATTTATCCAAGCGACCAGGCAGACCGCGCTTTATCCAATTACAGCGTCAACTTTCGCCTGGGTGGCTGCGACTGGCCAAACGTCTGGGACAAGAAAGATTGGCCTCAATTACGTGATACCGATGTTCGAAATCCTTCAAGCGTCGTTCATATGACAGACGGCGGAAGTAAACCACTCAATACAAAAGACCCTGAAAAATGTGTCACTGTTGATTCCGATGAAAAAGCGGGATGCTGGATTTTACATGATCCAGCTGACAGTTCACCTAACAACGGCGGTGTCATATCATCGGATCCCAATTGGGGTGGCCCACACCTTCGCCACAGCGGAGGCACAAGCAATGTTGCTTTTGCGGACAGCCATATCGAAACCCTTCCGGCAAGAAAATGGTATTGGGCAGGAACACCGTGGCTTAATCCGCAGGAAGGTGGCGGTGCAAGGTAAGCGTGTAGCGAAAGTCTTCACATTTGATACTGTCCTCAGAACCGGTTCGCCCAAAGCAAACGCATAAATACCAGATATATTTATCTATTGTTGCTGACGATCAAGTGACGCTGAAGTAATGACAGTGGCTTAAAAAGCCGCTGACTGCCCGCGCTCCATGCCTGATGAGTCAATACATTCTTCAGAGAGGAGTCAGGGATCAGGCAGTCCATCTTCCATGACGGATATGAAAAAACAGAAAAGCCCATCTACTGAGATGGGCTTTTCGCTGTGAATGAAAGTAAATTTATCTTCCTTATCTCCCCGTTTCGGGGGTCCACTGGGTATCATAGTGTTTACGTGAAGCGGCTGCTCCAGGGGAAATGGTTTCCACGTGAAAATCTCCCATCAGCACAGTGCCCCGTCCATTTCTATTGAAATCATCAGGCGTCAGGGACTGACCTTTGTTCTTACCGTGACGTGCCGTTAATTTGTTGTTGGGCGGAACCCAGCGGCCATCGTCAGCAGTGGAAGGACTATGAGCGGAATCCCCGTTCTCATCGACAAGGATAATTTTCTGAGAAGGCATTTTGGTTGCGGTTTGTTTGTAGTAAAGCGGTTTTGCACCTGGTGCCAGCACGGAACCAACGCCCTTGTTTCGCCCCCCTTCAAGAAAACTGAGCATGGTGTAGCTGTACAGGTATGGGTTCCCAGATGTCGGTCTTGCATAAAAGTCACGTGCACGCTTGAGCACATCCTGATCCGAAGGGCACCTGAAAATATTGGTTGTAAAATTCCCAATATAGGGACCGATGGCACTGTTCTGGGGATTATTGAAATAATCTCTTTCACCGACAGAACGGTTGACATTCCAGAAAATCCAATCTTCTTTCATGGGCTGATAGGCCCCTCGCGAAGCAACACCGGGAAAGGCATCTGCGTTATCATCCAGATACATGGCAAAAGCAAACCCCAGTTGTTTGAGGTTACTCAGGCACGCGGTTTGTTTTGCTTTTTCTTTGGCCTTTGACAATGCAGGCAAGAGCATTCCAGCCAGAATGGCAATGATGGCGATGACCACCAGCAATTCGATGAGGGTAAATCCCTTTTGCGATTGCCGAAGCACCCAGTGTGATGATTGATTTGATTTCATGGTATGACGCTTGATACGTGTTCTGATGATTTGTCTTGGATACTATTTTTGAATAAAAAGGTCAATACTGTTGAGACAGCCTTGGATACACGTGTGGACGATGGCATGCGTTCAGGATTCCCTCGTGATCCCAGGGAGTCCCAGGTTCGCTTCAACCTTTTCCAGATTGCTCATATTGGAAATAACGGCAGAAACACACGGATTTTTCAGAGCCCATGAACAGGCCTTTTGAGGGATGCTCCAGTCGACAGGAATGGCTAAATTGACTTTTCTGGGTCCTGCCGGCATGCACACCATCTCTGCCGGACCCCGGGTTCACTGGACGAGCCACCTTCACTGCCACAAATCCGAGTCCATTTTCATTGGCTCGTTTGAGGGACGCATCAAGGAATGAGTGATCCACGATATTGCAGGCGACCATGGCAACGAAATAAATCCCAGCCTTGATAGCACCTTTCCTTGCTTTTGAAGAACGGGCAAAGCACGATCTTAGAATGAGCAGGAAAACAATGGCCATTCCAAATCAACCAGAGACCCAAGGTGTCTGGGGTAAAAATGGATTCACTCTGATTGAATTACTCGTTGTGATCGCCATTATCGCCATTCTGGCAGGGATGCTACTTCCGGCGCTGTCCAAAGCAAAAAGCAAAGCGCAATCTGTCGCATGCCTCAGTAATATTAAGCAGATGGCACTGGGGTGGACACTTTACGGAGACGACCATGAGGATCGACTCATTAACAATCATGGACGCGAACAGACCCGTGAAGATCGCAACAACTGGGTCAATCACGTGCTGGACTGGGGAGATTCACCCGACAACACCAATACCGTTTACGTCTCGCACGGTTTGCTGGGGCCTTATGTCGGCCATTCCGTATCCGTCTTCCAATGCCCGTCCGACAAAACAAAAGCCACCAACGGCCCTCGCATCAGGAGCTATTCCATGAATCACTTGATTGGAGATCCAGGCGTGTTGCTGGATGCGTTCAACCCTGTTTTTGTGCAGAACTATAAATCCACCACCATTCGCCGCCCCTCTGACATCCATGTTTTTCTTGGAGAACATCCAGACACTATCAATGATGGATACTTCATGAATCGTCTCGGCGATTATGAATGGGGAAACCTGCCTGCAAGTTACCACAATGGAGGTGCGAATCTATCCTATGCAGATGGACACTCGGAAACTCATCGATGGAAAGTTGTGGGCCCGGAAGGCACGGTTCGACCTCCATTTCAGGGTGGTGTGGGAGGAAGTTTCCCAGCGAATCCTCCCGATGATTTTGAATGGCTGAAACAAAGGAGCAGCGATTTGAAAGTGGTGCCATGAGACTTGATTGAGCACCAGGTTGCCAGAAAATCAGCCCATCAAAAGATCCTGTTACTTTCAGGTTTTGAGGATGGATTTGAGCACATGCGCGTCCTCCACCCCTGTCAACCGCGCATCCAGCCCTTGGAATTTCAAGCTGAGCTTGCGATGATCAATCCCGAGCTGGTGCAGCATGGTCGCATGTAAATCTCGTACGTGCGTGACATTTTCAACAGCATGATAACCCAACTCATCTGTCGCTCCATAGTTGGTTCCACCACGCACGCCTCCCCCACTCATCCACATACTGAAGCCCTTGATATGATGATCACGACCAGGGTTTTTGCCTTTTCCCTGGAACATGGGGGTACGACCGAATTCACCACCCCAAATAACCAAGGTATCCTCCAGAAGCCCCCTCTGTTTCAAATCAGTCAGCAGAGCCCAGGTAGGTTTATCCGTTAATCCACAGCAGGTATTCATGTAGGGCACCAGATCTCCGTGGTGATCCCATCCACGGTGATAGAGATGAATAAATCTGACACCTCGCTCGGCAAGCCGGCGTGCAAGCAGGCAATTGGCAGCAAAACTCCCATCCGCCCCCGCCGTACCATACATGTCCAGAACATGCTGAGGTTCATCTGACAGATCCATGAGCTCCGGCACGCTTGCCTGCATTCGGAACGCCATTTCATAGGCACTGATACGCGTTTCGATCTCTGGATCGAAGTGCTGGCGATTTCGAATTTGATTCAGCTCCTGAACAGTGCTCACAAGATTCCTCTGCCGATCGCGTGAGATGCCTTCAGGATTACGGGCATAATGAACGGGGTCACCGCTTGATTGAAATTCCACACCCTGAAATCGACTCGGAAGGAATCCGCTGTGCCACTGCCGAGCAGCAATCGGCTGCGGGTTGCGACCACCGACACTGCTCAGGACAACAAAACCCGGCAGGTTATCACTGACCGTTCCAAGTCCATAATTGATCCAGGCCCCCATGCTTGGGCGCCCTGAAATAGACGTCCCCGTATTCATGACCGTGTGCGCAGGATCGTGATTGATCTGGTCCGTGACCATGGAACGGACAATCGCGATCTCATCAGCCATTTTGGCTGTCCATGGAAGAAAGTCACTGATCTCCTGACCTGACTGCCCATATTTACTGAACTGTGTTTGAGGCCCAAGACACTTGAGCTCTTTTCCCTGCAACTGCGCGATCGGCTGCCCTTGTGTGAAACTTTCAGGCATGGGTTGACCATCCAACCGGGCCAGGGTCGGTTTGGGATCAAAGGTTTCCAGATGTGAAGGCCCCCCTGCCATGCAAAGGAAGATCACACGTTTGGCCTTGACTGGAAGATCAGGAAATCCATCAATACCGGGCGCATTGGGAGATTGCCTGGATGAAGCACTCAACAAGGAAGGTTTGCTCAAGGCATGAAGCGCAGCGGCTCCCAACCCCATTGATGCACGGCTTAGGAAAGTGCGGCGGTTCAATTTCTGAACGTAACGATTAAGAGATTCCATAGGGTTATTTTGGCAATATTTGATGGGGAGATCAGTAACGCATGATCCCCTCATGGAGGTTCAATATCACTCGCGCTACACTGGCCCATGCAGCTTTGTCTACGGATGATGTAGGCAGGACTTCTTGATTCTTGATCAAAAATTTCTGAGCCTGCTCAGGGTCTTTCAAGAATGCCTGATGCTCAGATTCGTAAAAAGCAATCAGCGTAGTCAACTCATCTGCTTCTGGTTGCCGCGAAAGAGCCTGTTGCCAGGCCCATCTAATCCTGTCCTTGATCGAGCTGCCTCCTTCAAGTTGTATCCGCTCTCCAAATGCACGTGCTGCCTCGATAAAACTGGGGTCATTCAACAAGGTCAAGGCCGCCAAAGGTGTGTTTGACACCGGGCGCTCGGCATTCCCTTCCTCCCGGCTGGGTGCGTCAAAAGCCTTGAGCATGGGATGCAGGAAGATCCTTTGCCAATGGGTATAAACACCTCGTCTATATTGATCGGACCCTGTGTCTGGCTGATAGGTACGCGTTGGAAAGTTCAGGTGTTGATAATAGCCTTTGGGCTGGTAGGGCTTCACACTTGGACCTCCTAATCCCTGGACGAGCAGTCCGCTTATCTTGAGGGCTTGATCACGAATGAACTCCGCATCGATCCGGAAAGAATTCTGGTGGGCGTAATACCTGTTTCCTGCATCTTGGCCTTGAAGGTCTGCACGATGAGATGAACTTTGCAGGTAGGTTCTTGAAGTCACTATCAACTCTACCATGTGTTTGATATCCCATCCGCTTTCACGAAATTCTACGGCAAGCCAATCCAATAATTCAGGGTGATCGGACGGCTGCCCTTGTGCGCCAAGGTCATCCAGTCGACTTGACAAACCTTTTCCAAAAAACAGTTTCCATAGTCGGTTCACGAAGACGCGAGCGGTTAATGGATGATCTTTTCTGAAAAGCCAATTCGCCAGTTCAAGTCGCGTCGCACGCCCCTCCGCTCTCAACGGAGGCAGGAATGCAGGGGTTGCCGGTTGCACGACCTCTCCAGAATCATCCATCCAGTTCCCACGCGAAAGTACACGCATCGTACGGGGCTCTGTTGCCATACTGACCATACAGGGGACAAAGGCTTCCTTGATTTCTTGTTGTCTGGATTCAAGCTGAGCAAGCTTCACGCGGTAGTCTCCATCCCGACTCAGGGGATTCTCCTTGAGCTGGTCAATGGTTTCCGACAAAGCAGATAGTTCGGCAAACTGCGCCAGGTTCCAGGCCTTGAGTTCTGGATCACGTCGAGTGGGGATGGCATTCGGTGCGCTGAACGCTCCCTGCTCTTTCAGATCAGTGAAAAAAGCGGCCAGGCTGTAGAAATCTTTGATCGTGTAGGGATCATACTTGTGATTGTGACACTCCGCGCAACCTGTCGTGGCTCCCAACCAAACCAGACCAAAATTACGCACTCGGTCTGCTGCATACTTGGCGAGGTACTCCTTGTCCTGCACGCCGCCTTCGTGAGATGTCTGGAGCAATCGATTGTAGCCGGAAGCCACCTTTTGCCATAAATCAGATTCAGGCAGCAGATCACCCGCCAGTTGTTCACGTGTAAACTGATCATAGGGAAGATTGTCGTTGAATGATTTGATCACGTAATCCCGATAGGGACTGATACTATGATCCTGATCCCCATGATAACCCACCGTATCAGCAAACCTTACGAGGTCCAACCAATGAACCGCCATTCGCTCCCCATAGGCAGGCATGTTCAGAAGCATGCGCACGTGGTCTGTTAATTGCCCCTTTGCATATGCCTGTTTGAAAAGCTCCAGCTCGGAAGCAGATGGGGGTAATCCGGTCAAATCAAGGTGCAGGCGACGCGCCAGCGTGTTGGCAGAAGCTTCTTCAGAAGGCTGAATGCCTTTGGATTCTAGAGATGAAAGAATAAAATAATCGATGGGCTGCTGCGGCCACGACGGGTCTGAAGCAACTGGCAAGGAGTGGCGTACAGGAGTCGAATAGGACCAGTGTGTTTCATATGCAGCACCTGACGCGATCCACTGGCGAATGATCTTGATTTCTTCTTTCGTCAAAACCTTGCCGGAATCAGGAGGAGGCATCAAATCATCGGCATCCCGGGTCACCAAGCGCGCCACCAGTTCGCTTCCGGAAACATCCCCCGGAACAATCGCCGCATAGCCCCCCAGATCCTTGAACGCATCTGATGCAATGTCCAGACGGAGGTCCGCTTTGCGCTCCTCTTCGTCGGGTCCATGGCAAAAAAAACATTTATCAGAGAGAATAGGGCGCACATCACGATTGAACTGGATCTCATCCCCTTCCCCCGCACGGATGCTATTATCAGCAGCAACAAAAGCAAGAATCAGTGCGGCTAAAATTCTGGTCATTCCTTTCATGAGTTATGTCGAACATGGACTAGCTTATGAGATGCAATATTCACTGGATGAATAGATATAACCATCTGAAATTATCTTGTCCAGACAGTAGACCCCGCTGGGTCACTGATAACAACGCAGGTAGGGCTCATTTTCGAAAAGCTATTCATCCACAACAATGGATGCAGTCGAAAAAATAAGGGGGGAGTGATAAGCAAAGGTAAGTGAGTGCAACCTCTCCAGGCAATTGAGATCATCGAAAACAGAAGAACCCAGGAAATCAGCGCCATGCAAATAATGGATAATTTGCTGGCGGTAGTGTGTGTGGGAATCATCAACCTCGCGTGATTGCTGTCCATTCGAGTACAGCTTTTCAACTTTTCCCTGAATTCACGTAGGAGTGCTTTTGCTTGGATCAAGGGTGAAGCTCTCAGGATACACTGGAGTTTGTCTCATCTGATATGCATGGCCTTGGGAATACGACTATTCAGACTGGAAGTCTTTCATGTCTGCAAAATCATCTTCTTTTCATAGCTCTGCAGGGTTTCACCGTTGTCACTTGTACTGGGTATAAGCATTTTTTGTCTGGCGAATGTCTCGTATCCTTCATCGTTTGGGCCCTTTCGGATAGCCATACAAGGTTTTCAAGTTGATCACGGCTTCTGCAGAGGATTGACTTTCATTAAAATACATTTACTGATGCCCTTTGCCCTAGACAAATTCAAAAAATTTTCGAATGAGAAAAGCGCTGATCATATTAGGAATTTTAGATGACACAGACCTTGAATGGTTCATTGAGCAGGGCAATTCAAGAGAAATGAAGGCGGGTGATTGCCTTATCAGGCAAGGCGATGAGCTGCAGGCCCTCTACTTTGTCCTCAACGGAAGCCTGACCGTCAGTCTTGAGACGCCGCAGCCCAGGCATTTGGCCGAGCTTGAGTCCGGTGAAGTGGTCGGCGAAATCAGCCTGCTTGACTCCAGACCGGCCACGGCGAGTGTTCATGCAAAAGACACGTCCCTGTTACTAGAAGTAAACCGTGATGTTCTCAAGCGCCAGCTTAAGAACGACGTGGGATTTCAGGCCAGAATGTACAAGGCCATTGCCATGTTTCTTGCTCAAAGAATGCGCAGCACCATATTGACTGTTGGATATGGTGACATGAAGACGGATGATGACGAAATCGACGAAATCGAGCCCGAACTACTTGGCAACATGGAAATAGCAGCGCGTCGCTTTGAACTGATGATTTCCAAGGTCAGGGCCTGAACAGCATGAATGGATGAAACTTATTTTTTCAGAAGAATCGCTTGAAGCAGCGACCAGCCCGGATGAGATGGACCATCCCTCGCAGATTGTGCGAGCCCACTATTGGGTGCCCTTACTCGGTATTGCCAGTTTGTTCATTGGTATTGGCGGTAGAGGAGCTTACTACGGAAGAGGAGGTTGCGGCAGCAGCTGCGGTAGTAGTTGCGGTGGAGGCTGCGGTGGTGGAGATTAGATTTTCCCAATTATTGCAGACCGTGCTTCTTTAAATTCCTCTAAAAGCCGATTAAATTTGTCTTCGGCGATCTTGGCAGCATATCACTTGGAATCGACCCCTCTAAAACAGCGTAATGTTCGTGTTGATAATTTTTCATAAGCAATGGGCGAAACAGCTTACACATTGGCGGAAGGGGAGGGATTCGAACCCCCGGATGGATTGCTCCATCGCCTGATTTCGAGTCAGGTACCTTCAACCAACTCAGCCACCCTTCCAGCACATGTTTTGGCTTTTTCGTCCTCGTTTTATCATGAGAAAGAATTACCAGGGATTGAACACGAAAGATGCCCATAACCAGCTTGATATTTTTCCAGGAAAGGAATTTTTTCAAGCTGGAAATAAATGAATTGTTGAAATCGTGAACAATTACATTTTTTGCTAAAGTGGGAGCGTCAATCAACCGATGTTAAACTGATGAATCGGATTCAGGAAGCATCTGCTTTGGATTATTATGATAGTTATTTGGCTACTGCTGTTGAGCAGAAGCTCACGGGTGGTGATTACAAACTGCCTATATTGCCCGTCATCGCTACAAAGCTCATCGGCAGGCTGTCCAATGACCAGGAAAGCCTTGAAAATATTGCTGCTCTTGTGGAGCAGGATCAAGCTTTGGCTGGACATGTCCTCCGCTTTGCCAATTCAGTCCTGTTCGCAGGAAATGCCCCAGTAAGTTCTATCAAGGAAGGAATTACGCGCGTAGGTTTTAAAGTCATAGGTGAATTTGCCACGATCCTTACTTTTGGTGATTCTATATTCAAGGCAAAAGGTCTGGAACCTCTCATGGACCGAATCCTGAGCCATGCCGTGTTGACTGCCTACATAGGCCGAGAGATGGCCAGTCTTCTGCAGAAAGACGCAGATCAGCAATTCATGTGCGGTCTCCTCCACACGGTGGGTAAACCTATCATACTTCAATTGGTCAGCGAAATGGGACTACTGATCCCTATGGATCCTCCTCACGAAGGATTGATCGCCATGACTGACCGATTGCATCTGAAAGCCGGCAAACTGGCATGTAATCGATGGAATTTGCCGGACGAGGTGAGATCCTGCTGCGCCCACTATCTGGATAGCGAAAGTGCCAAAAAACATCAGGATACTGTCCGCATCACATGTCTGGCCAGTCAGTTAGCCGAACTTTGCCAGACAGAGGACGCCTTTCTGGAGGAAAAACTAAAAGATCACTCTCTTTTTGCCGCTCTTGGCCTCCAGCAAGATCAGATTCAACAGATCTTCGATATAAAGGAAAAAATCATGGAAGACACCAAGGCGATGCTGGAAGTTGCCACGGCCTGATTGCTTCATGCATTCCGTGTCTGCAGCAATGCATGTTGGAGCTGAAAAACTCTGAGATCCAACTCATCTCAATGGATGGAGAACCTTTCAAAAAAACTTCATTGGAATACTCAGCCTAAGGGTTCCTGTAAACGAAGTATTTTTCTCCGAAAGTAATTTTCAAAAAAGTCATTGAATCTTTGTGGAGCCGCTTATGGGCTGGTTTCCATGGGTGAGGCAGATTTCACCTATGACTTCCGTTCCATGAGTCTGCTTCAACAAGATCCGTCAAAGTTGCTTGACAATTCCAACTTTGTATCACAAAGTATATCTGCAATGGACGCAGATTGGGCAGCACAAAGACTTGGAGAGATTCGCACTTTGATGGAGCGATCCTCCCTTTACAGACGAGCACTCGCGCCCACTGCAACACTGACGGGTATAATTGGCATGGCCGCTGGAGTCATCGGCTGGACATTACCTGTAAAAACGAGTAGCGGTTTTTGCCTTTACTGGATGGTAACAGGAATCCTCAGTTTATTGGTATCTATTTTAATGATCCGAAGACAGGCCTGGAAGGACAACGAACGCTTTTGGTCACCTCCCACAAGGCGCTTTATTCAGGCAATCTGCCCTGCTCTTTTCGCTGGTGCCTGTCTCGGAGTGATAGGTACATTGCATCCTCAAATCAGCGAATCATATCTGTGGAATCTTCCCGCACTATGGATGATGTTTTACGGATGCGCCCTTTTTTCAGCTGGATTCTTCATGCCGAGAGGCATTAAGCTGTTTGGCTCCATTTACGTAATCTGTGGCTGCATTTCCATGTTCCATTTTACGACGGAAGCTCTCAACCAGACACTGCCTCGGATTGTTCACGCACATATTGTGATGGGATCCTCTTTCGGAATTCTTCACTTTTTTTACGGGGTTTACCTCTATCTGACAGATCACCACTAGACCATGAAAACCGAAACATTCAGCCAAATCAACAAGGTCATTCACGAAAAAGGCCGCATGGCTATCATGTCGGCTCTGGCGGCCAATCCGGAAATGTCCTTCAAGGAACTCAAGGAGTCGCTGGGGATGACGGACGGGAATGTGAGCGTCCATATCCGCACGCTCCAACAGGCAGGTTATGTGATAGTCTCAAAAACCTTCGTCAATAACAGACCGCATACTTCTTACCGAATGACTGATCAAGGACTGCAAGCATTCAATGAATACATCGATCTGCTTGAAGAGATTGTCCGACTTAATCGCGATAACCGGTAGGTATTTTTTCTGCCTTCCACTTTGCTTTACAGAGAACTTTTAACCATCAATGAATTGCCATGAAAATCAAATTAGCACGACACATGGGGCTCTGTTTCGGAGTCAAAGATGCCATCCAATTAGCCGAAGAAACGGCGAAAACCGGGCCGGTCACAATCTTTGGCCCCCTGGCTCACAATCCATCCATCAAAAATCGCCTTTTGGAGCAGGGTATTGAATTTACCGAACAACATCAGCACGCCAGGACAGACACACTGATAGTCACAGCCCATGGCACTTCGGACCGGATGCGCCAGGAAATCAACGAAGCAGGATTCGATGTGAAGGATGCAACTTGCCCATTGGTGCACTTCGCGCATCGTTCTCTGAAGAAACTCGTGAGCGACGGTTATTATCCGGTCATCATCGGCAAGGAGGACCACATTGAGGTGCGTGGATTGACGGGTGATCTCGACGCTTACACGGTTCTCTCTCAAGCTTCTGACATTGATCAACTCCCTCCAGCGAAACGCATGGGCATCATTTCGCAGACCACGCAGCCCATTGACCACGTGGAAAGCCTGGTTGAATGTATTTCAGCGGCGTTTCCTGAATCTGAAATCCGATTCACAGACACCGTGTGCCATCCGACCAAACAACGACAGAAATCAGCTATTGAATTAGGTCAGCAATCTGATGTCGTGATTGTGATTGGTGGCAGAACCAGCAACAACACAAGGCAACTCTCCAGAACAGTTTCCAGATTCTGTGACCGTGTTTACCAAATCGAGAAAGTCGAAGATCTGAATCGCACATGGTTTGAGTCAGCAGACGCCGTGGGAATTACGGCTGGCACATCAACGCCAGATGAAGTCATTCAGCCTGTCATTGAACAATTGCGGCTGTGGAACAATGCCGAATCCCCTGCCTCTGTCCGTATGGAAACACAGGCCAGGGTAATGGCTGACCAAGGGAGCCAAATCTACTGACGCTCGTATTCGCCCTTACTTGTTTTCTTGAGGACTGTAAAACCGGCTTTTTTGGCGTCACTGATCGACACCGGCTTGGTGATCGTCGGAGTATTGAAACCGGAAATCAGTTTTTTCACTGATTTCTTGCAAAGAGGGCAGTTGGTCAGAGGTTTGACGGTCAAAGGCCGCCGCAAGGTAAAGCGTCCTCCACAGACTTTGCAATCCTCTCCATTCTCCAGTTCGTATTCGTAAAGTGGCATATCAACAACAATTCCAAGCTTGAACGGCGAATCTCGATAATCAAGCAACAATTTTAAATTGTCCTTCAACAAGTTGATCCCATTTTGGAACCAAGATCGTTAAGGAGATCGATTTTTACTTACGCTCTATAGCCTCACGACATCAAGTCACAAAGATTATCTGATTATGCTTCAGGCTCGTCTTGTGGGGCACGCAGCCATCGGTAGCCAAGGTAGATGTGAAAGGTAATGATCAGGAATGCGAGGATTCGTTCCAATTCCAAAGGAGAATCTTGGTTGGCTTTCAACAAGATCACCAGAGCACCCACACTTGGAAAAAACCACAGCAGGCCCACCATTTTGAAAAAGCCTGCATTTTGATTTTTCCAGATGCTCATTACGCGCAAAGATTAGAGGAGAACCTCGATGAAAACAAGTCACCACTACCCAGGAAGTCTACCTGAGATAAATCTCAGACACCCTCAGCCAGTCTAGTTAAAAGGGTTTAAATCAAGAGGTCTTCGCATGGCTTGATCTTCACGGATTATTTCCAAGCACTGCACACGCATTCCTTCGCCTGTTCCCAAGAGATTGAAGCGAATATCCAGATCAGTTTGAACTTTGATTCCTGTGTATTCTTTCATCACGGCACGGTCTGCCTTGCCCGACTCGACACTCAACTTAACGTTCTCTTCAACTGTTTTCCCTTGAAGCAAAACATCAAATACCCCCTGCTCATCCGTCGAACGATCTTTCGCAAGAAACCCCATTCGAACGGTGTAGAGGGCTGGTTCACTTCCCTCGTCAAGTAAAGAAATCCGCAGTGTTCGAAGGTCATTCAGTGAAGAAGTAAATAACCAAGGCCGATCGGATCCATCAATGGTAACTCCTCGGAAATCTTGGCGTTTCACTTTGGCTTCCGGATTTTGATTAAGATCGAATTTCACACCATAATCCTTGAACGGTCCCTGGCCATCGCTCGTGTCTGGTCGAGGATATCCAAACCACATGACCCCATCCTTGCTGCGCATATCCCCGGGAGCACCAAGGTTGAGAGCTAAATGAGCCACAGGTTTGGTTGGGCTATTGGAGATAAAAACCGACCATTCACCATGTCCTTTTTGTTCCTTCGACTTCATGACCACCGTGGTCCGTAAAGAGTATGAACAGGTGCACCCCGCACTGGATTCCTGGAGGGTTAACAATCCATTAGCCGGTATCATGCTGTTCCAGCAACCAGGCCGAGTTCCCCCAAAAAGTTCAAGGCCGGCATCCTGATCCATATTGACAATGGCAGCAGAAAAAGAACGGAAGAAAAGACTGTGCGGTGAAGCGGTGACCACTCCACAACTATGGCCTGGACGTAAAAACTCCCATTCAACTTCCTCACCAGTGATCGGATGTTGTCGTGTTTTTATTTCCCCCGTCGTCAAACTGCAGGCCCTCGGCTCAATGACAATGGTGTCCCCCATAATCAATGGGCGTCTACGGTAATTCAACGGTTTGGACCAATAAGTTTCACCGTTACCCGCGTTAAGCACCGTCACCCGACGCCACTGAAGATTTCCATCCACAAAGGCATTCTGATCGTGATTGCTGTAGTGTCCGAAAAATAACAGGCGACCATCCTGATACGCCATGCCCATCTTAGTTCCACCAGTACCGCTCATGTCCATGGGACGTGACCAAAGTTCCTCTCCCGTTCGAAAATCAACCGCGACGACCCTGCGCAAATCACGATCTTTAACAGCAAGATTTTCTTCTTCGTGTTGAGAGTAAATACCATTTTGAATCATTCGAAGGCGATCTTCCATGGCTTGTGTTTTTTCAGCTTCATTCAAATCACTCTTGACTAGAAATAGTTTCCCTTCACCGACTGCCATGGAAATTTGAGGAATCCGAGCACCATGATGTTCCCATAACAATTTGCCATCGTGAATGTCATAAGCAAAAACAGAATCACTGATCATCATGGTATCACTGACGGGTGAGGGTTGGTGGTCAGGCATCCAATTTGGATATTTAGCAACATATCGCCAATGATAGCCATCTCGCTTGAATTCATCATAAGCCAACTTGTTGGGCGTAGGGAATTTTTCTTTGAAATACTGCACAACCTTTTTGTCCCCGCGTCCAGGGAATCCACGTATTTCTTCAGGAATATCATCATCGGATTTCCATCGATTGCCATCCACCATCTCTTTCCAAACCACTCCATAATCCGCGGCCAAAGAAGGTGCCCCTGATCCAAACAAAATATCACCTTCAACCGCAAGAAAGCCCCAACGCCTTTGAGAACCATCAGTACGAGGAGGAACCACAAACTCGTGCAGCGTTTCGCCAGTTTTTCCGTCAAGCTGGTAAGTCTTGTCATGAGCCGCCACAAAAAGGGACGTGTCATTTGCAAAGATATTACTTCCGTCAACATCCGCTCGTGCACGCACTGCACCAGGAATGGTTCTCTCCCAAAGTTGAGTTCCGTTGTAAGCATCGTAACCCATGACCACTTCCATGCCTTGCACGTACAATCGCCCATTAATGGCCAAAGGACTCACCGAACGCGCATGTCGTTCCAACATATGCTCGGACCCTGGCTCACCGTACCACAAGACACCCAGTGGATCCTTGACCAACTGGTCTGGGGATGAACCGGTGTTTCCGGCATTTGCATAGAGACCATTCCATGATCCGGCCCCGTCTAGTTTACCACGAACAAATTGCCTCCAGTTGCCATCAGCTTGAACTGGTTTCTCCAGAGGAAGAGAATGTTTGCCTGTCCACATGCTCCAATCGGATATTGGCAAACTACCGCCAACATTCGGCTGGCCTAACATCAACACACCTCCTGCAGGTCTTAGGACGCGGAGGATTTCTTCAACCGGTGCTCCAAGAGGCTCACCGCGGACCAATCCATCGGAAACAATCAGGTTAGCAAAATAATCAGGAAGTTCACTGTATTGCCAAGAAGTAACGGAGACCCGTGACCCGTAGAGCCCTGCCTTGAGTAAGTGATCCCGGGCAACACGCACTTTGTGCGGATCTGATTCAATGGCCACGATGTTTAATTGACTTTGGCGGGCCAGTTCATAAGCCAACCTACCTTCTCCGCTGTCCATGACCAAACACCATCCCTTTGTAACACCTGATTCTTTAAGAATGGAGCCTGCGGCAGCTTTGTAGATCGATTGAACGGCATCGTTTGCATAAGGATGGATCACTCGTTCTTCCCTTATCTCGCGAGGAGCACCTGGAAAGGTATCCGAAAAACAATGGATTTTCCCTTCATCCGTACTTGCGAAGGCACGCCCATCCGCAATGGCTATTCCCAGGAGAAGTCCGTTCACCTTGTGTTCCGACCCCAATTTTCCGGTGTGCCGATCGAGGGTGATCATGAACTCATTTCCACCGGCTACAAGCGTATCTCCTGACATGGCGATAACACCAAGGCCCGCTTTTTGAAAACGCCACTTAACAGGTTTCCCAACCAATGCTTTTTTACGTGAAGCAAGTGCAGCCAATTGTCCGGAAATATCCACTTGTTGAGCCTGACCAGCTTGAATGGCAAGTGAATTTTCAGAGAGTTCCTTTTCATTTCCGACTGCTTTCAAACCCTCTAATTCAGCCTGTCGTAATTTCAGCGTGTCATATTCCTTACGTAATTCCCTGAGTTGATTGCTGAGCGTTTTTTCATCTTTAGAAATCGTGGCTGATTCAGTAATAGCGGCCTGGTGCACCTGACGATCAATTGCAACGATACCCCCTTCAATCACCGTATAAGCCATCCTATCGGTCATGACCAAATCAATGCCGGGATACTGGGCAAACAAATCTCCCTGACGTTTACCTGTTTTTTCGTCGAAAACGATCTTCGCTGGATTCCCCTGACTATTCACTCCAGCAATCAGCTTATCCTGGTCCATGAGAGCCCAGGATCCGCCCGTTTTTCCACCCTGTGAAAGGAAGCGAATGAAGTGACCATCCTGTCGATCAAAGGCGGCTGGCATACCGCGTCCTGACGGAACGTAAAGGGTCGAATCAGAAGCGAGCAAATATCCCTGAGGAGCCATTCCACCGTATTGAAGTCCCCATGCAAGATCTCCCGCAGTGTCATTCTTCCATATTTCATTTCCTGTTTTTGCATCGATGGCACAGATATAAAGTCCTTCATAAGGAAACACCCCAGCGCCCACGTAAACGATCCCCTTGTCCACGATTAAACCTGTTCGAACAGGCCATAATGAAACCATGCGACTGTTACCAATCACATACTCATCGGCAGGTGAAGGACGATACCTCCATAGAAGCTTACCTTCCTTTAAATCAAGGCAGTAGACGTAACCATCATCTGCCCCAAAATAAACTCGATCTCCATCAATGTAGGGGGCAAATCTGATCGGTCCTTCAGCAAAAAAGCGCCATTTCAATTTTCCCGTTCGTGTATCGAGTGCCCTCAAAAGATGATCTACCGAAGAACCAAAAATGGCGGTCCTTTCTGAGACCACGACATGAAATGCTCGATCTGTGTGCATTCTGGGTGTTTCCTCACCCGGCATAGGCCATGCAGGTATTGGCGGCTGGTCTGGATGAAAAACCCACTCAGGACTCAAAATGGAACCCAATGCGGATTGCCCTATAGCTGACCTGTTGATATCAGCTCGATAAGCCGGCCAATTACCACCAAACACAGAGGTACAAATCAACCCAGCACAGAGCCCCCAAGCAAGAAAGGTCGTATCCCATGAGGAGAAAATTGAATGAGCAGGCGAAAGTTTGGACCATCCAACAGAAGAAGTGGAAAATTTCATAGTATTACAGGGAATGATTGAGAGAACATTAGTCGATCAATCGAACAGCCACTAGCCATAAATTGGTTATTCTTCACCCAGGAAAGTGATTCGATTTCTATAATCAGGAATCTGAAACAGCCGTTTCATAATTGGAAAATGAATCTCACTTTTCGTCATTCATGGAAAACATATGAAAACTATTTTTGAGCAAATATGAATCCGTTACGGTTTTGATTTTTCACGCCCACTTCGCTGAAGAAACAAAGGACGCTAAATTTTTCCGGAAATTATTTTTGGTCACGAGCAGGAACACCTCGGTAGATATTATGAAGTGTTTTGATCTTGATCCTTGGATAGAGGCAAGCACTATTCCTACGTGAGTTTTGTTCGAATTCTGGTGGATGGGTACAGCATGCTGCATGCCTGTGGCGATGAAAGACCGAAAGCGCCACCTCATTCGCCGATGGCAAGGGATTGGTTGATTCGGACCCTCACTCTGTATCAAGACGCCATTCATACACCTGTGACAGTTATTTTTGATGGAATGGGCTCCAAGGCTTCGAAAGAGAATCAGGAAATTCACCCTCATCTGGAGGTTATTTACAGCAAAGGGAATCGTACTGCCGATGATCTCATAGAACGTGTCACCCACAAACTGCTGGCTTATGGTCAGGTGCTAGTTGTCACCAATGATTACGCAGAGCAAAACACCATCTTTTCCATGGGTGGTAGTGTCTCCTCTTGTGAACAGTTTTTGGGGGACATACAAACTGAACTTGATCGCTTCCAATCTGAATTGGTTCAACGAAACAAAAAGTCCCGCCGAAAAGCTTGATCAGGGAGCCAGGTCTGGAGGGAAAAAGACCTGCTCAGACAAGCTCCTGGCCGCCTCCATCAGCGCCTCCACCATCAAGGTCGATCAGAATCTCCCGTGGTTCCGCACCTTTGCTCGGTCCAACAACTCCTCGACGCTCAAGCTCATCCATGATTCGGGCAGCACGTGTGTATCCCAACCTTAGGCGGCGCTGCATCATGGAAACACTCGCTTTTTGCTCGGAACGAATCACTTCGATGCATTTTTCAATCAATTCTTCGTCCTCATTGCAATCGCTCTCACCAATGGTGCTTGCAGGTTTACTCAGCTTTTCATGGATTTCCATTTCGTAGCTGGGCTTACCTTGCTTCGCAATGTGATCGACGACCGATTGAATTTCCTCATCGGTAATCAACACACCTTGAGCACGGATCAATTTAGCGGAGCCAGGAGGCAAATAAAACATGTCGCCTTTACCTAGCAATTTATCCGCTCCCATGGAATCGAGAATCGTACGTGAATCGATTTTGGAAGCAACCTGGAATGCAATGCGTGCGGGAATGTTGGCCTTGATGACACCGGTAATCACATCGACACTGGGACGTTGCGTTGCAACGATACAATGAATCCCTGCGGCTCGCGCCATTTGAGTGATACGTGCTATCGCCATTTCAACATCAGCAGGAGCAACAAGCATCAGGTCAGCAAGCTCATCAATGACAACAACAATGTAGCTGAGCTTGTCAGGAATCACGATATCATCCTCGCGAGGCACCGCAATTTTCTCATCAATTTCAACGGCAAAACCCTCTGGATTGGCATCATCCTGGTTGCCTTTATTCAAAGGGAGCTCTTGCTGATCCTTTTTAGGCTCATCTTTGGGACGATCATTAAAACTGGCAATATTGCGCACACCCACCTTGGCAAATATTTGGTAACGTTTCTCCATTTCTGTAACAACCCATCGAAGGGCAAGTACGACCTTTTTCGGATCAGTCACAACCGGCACAACCAAATGCGGAAGGGCGTTGTATTGCTGTAGTTCAACCACCTTCGGGTCGATCATGACCAATCGAAGATCTTCGGGTGAGAAACGGTAAAGCAAGGATGCAATGATGGCATTGATACAGACCGATTTACCGGATCCTGTTGAACCCGCGATGAGAAGATGAGGCATGTCCGCCAGGTCAGCCACGATGGGTTTGCCATAAACGTCCTTTCCGAGTACGACCGGAATTCTAGCTTTGGAATTCTCCCACTCATCCGACTCAAGGAGATCCCGCATGATCACCTTGGTCTTGACGGCATTTGGAACTTCAACACCCACCGAACTTTTACCGGGAATAGGCGCCAGAATGTTAATGCGTTCGGCTTTCAAGGAGGCAGAAATATTATTACTCAGACCAGCAATTTTTTCCAATTTAATACCGGGAGCAGGATGTAGTTCATACCGAGTAATGGTTGGCCCCTTGGTAATGTCTCCAAGGGTAATTTCGATTCCAAATTGGCCGAGCGTATTTTGCATCAACCGTGCATTGGCCATTAATTCTTCTTTTGAATCGGTCGGTTTCTGATTTGGATCAGGTTTGTTCAGAAATCGCATGGTTGGCAGATTGTAATCACCTATGATCGGTGGCACCGATACCCGAATAGGTTTGGGTTGTTTGGAAGGGCGTTTATAGGGCTGGGCAACTGCTTTGGGAAGAGGCAGCGGTTTCTGCTTTTCTCCGGCTTTGGATGGATCATCTTTGTCCGTACCTGGCAATTCTTCCCCGAGCCCAGCCTCTTCAACAGTAGTTGATTGACCAAGGATATCCTCAGTAGAAGCTCCCTTGACTTCGCCTGCGTGAATCACATCACCCACATGCATCAGCGCAGGGTCCTTTTTACTGTCACCTTTGCGTTTTCGTTTTTTGGGTTTTTCACTTTCTGTCGTCACAGAAAGATCGCGAATCTTGGGTTCAGGTACAGGTAGACCATCAACGCCCAAGCCTGATTTTTCAGCTTCTTCTCGAATTTCCTTCGCTTGTTTGGCAAGAGCACGAACTTTTCGGTGAAGCTTGCGCTCCTCATCAGAAGCATCGGCGTCTAGGTTGTCTCGACGATCACGCAGGCGTTCCCACAACTCGAACAACCATGCACTGACATTGAAATTTGTGATCGCAACGAGGCTGACGAGGTAGAATGTCAGGTAGAGGATAATGGCGCCAGTGCGGTTGAAAAAATACACGATCAGATAATCGTTCAAGAGATGCCCAATGAAACCGCCGGCCGGGTAAGAGCCGATGCTTTGGGTCAACTTGATCAATGACTCCTTGTAGAGATCCAATACACCCATGCAGGAAAGCATCAAGCCAGCTGCGGCACCACGCGCACGCCAGGAATTCATGAGATACATCAGGAATGGCACAAAATGGGCCAATCCAAACCCAAGCAAAAACACTGGGGCAAGAAAAGCAGCCGCACCGAAAACAAAGAAAAGTGCATGACCCATCCATGCGCCGAAACGACCGATCCAATTTTCAGGAACCGGGTTTGGCGGCATACTATTCACGGACAAATCCGCTGGATCATAGGAAAAGAGAGCAACAAATAGGAGCAATCCTAAACTGATAATCAACAGGCCCAGAACATCTCCCCAATCGCGGTGATTTGTCTGCTGTTTCTTGGGTCTCTTTTTCGCAGACTTTTTGCGAGGCATAGGAAGCAGCCTAATCAAGGCATGGGATTTGAACAATTGAAAATTATTTCGAATTCTGCGCGTGACTTGCACGTCCATCTATGCAAGAACGATTTCACGATCAAAAAGCATATGAAACACGTTTTCAAAATGATGCTTGCGTGTGCCATGGTGATAATTTGTGCTGATCCATTGCAGGCGGGAGATTCCGAAATTGCCATTATCGAGACCACCGAGGGGAAAATGGTTTTGGAATTATGGCCGGATGTCGCCCCCGGAACCGTTGAAAACTTCAAGAACCTCGCAAAAAAGGGGTTTTACGATGAGACAGCTTTTCATCGCATCATCAAAGGTTTACTCGCTCAGGGGGGAGACCCTTTGACAAAAGATCCTTCCAAAGAAAGCTCGTGGGGAACCGGTGGACCTGGCTACGCCATCCGTGCTGAATTCAACCAGCGCCCGCATCAACTGGGAGTTATCTCAATGACCCGAACCGCCGACCCCGATTCCGCCGGCAGCCAGTTTTTCATCTGCCTCGGTGATGCACCGCAGTTCAATGGAAAATTCACATGTTTCGGCAAACTCAGGACGGGAGCCGAAGTGCTGAGAAAAATAGGAGAAACCCCAGTCAAAACCAGCGCAAACGGCGAACGGAGCAAACCCATCAAGAAGGTTTTGATCAAGAGCATTAAGATCCGAAAAGCCAGTTGAACTCTCTGTCCATTCACGGAACAGCTTCCCACCCCCATTCTAGGGGCAATGCACTCATGATGTTTGCAAATTGGAGACCTAATGCCTATAGTGGTTGTATATGGCAGATTTAAGCACATTCATTGCAGTAATTGAGACCGATGCAGGAACCTTGAAATTGAAATTCTGGCCTGAGGTCGCTCCCAAAACAGTTGAGAATTTCACCAAATTAGCCGGCGAGGGCTTCTATGACGGCACAGCTTTTCATCGTATTGTCAAAGGCTTCATGATTCAGGGCGGTGATCCACTCAGTAAGGAGGATCATCCAAATGTAGGGACAGGTGGCCCAGGCTATAAAATCAAGGCCGAATTCAATGATCGTCCCCATGTGAAGGGGGTTGTCTCAATGGCTCGCTCCCAGCACCCGGACTCGGCTGGAAGCCAATTCTTTATCTGTCTGGCTGAAGCTAATTTTCTGGATGGCCAATATACTGCATTCGGTGAATTGATCGAAGGAGATGATATCCTTGATGCCATTGGGAATGCTCCAACACTCATGAGCGACAGCGGAGAAAAAAGCAAACCTGAAACTCGCATGGGTGTTAAATCCGTCAAGATCGAAAGCGCAGACGCTTGAAAAAGCGGACGGAAGTTTCGCCGTTTTCAACCCATGGATAACCAGGCAAATGCCCCTTGCTCGAAAATCAAGGATTTGACACAATTGGCGGCCTTGCTGAGGCAGTTCGGTTGCCCACCGAACAAAACCGATGTACTGGCGGCGCAACTGGACAAACGGGCCCATCAATTGGCATCCGTGAAAGGTAAATCCTATGAGGAGTCATTGATGCACTTGCTGCGCCTCATGCGCCAGGGTTGGGCGGCGAAGGATAAAGGTATCTCGACATCATGATTCAACCCTGGAAAACCAAATCCACGCAGCAGCTTGCAAATTACCGGATTGCCACGGTCAGCTCTGCCATCCGGACCAACCCTCGTACGAAGAGGGATCATGAGTTTTATGTCATGAATTGCCCTGACTGGGTGAACATCATTGCCATCACACCCAATGAGGAGATGGTGATGGTAGAACAATTCAGACACGGCACAAACACCGTGGATCTTGAAATACCAGGGGGTGTGATGGACCCGGAGGATGATTCAGCGCTGGTGACCGGGATTCGGGAGTTACGCGAAGAAACAGGATATGAAGGCGTAGATGCAAGGATTCTGGGGGAAATCGCGCCTAACCCGGCTATCATGAACAATTATTGCAGGACTGTTCTCATAGAACAATGTGAACTCAAGCATGCGACCGAGTTTGATTCAGGAGAAGATATTCAGACAAAACTAATTCCTGTGTGCGAAATGGATCATTTAGTGGCTTCAGGCGCCATTCAACATTCTCTGGTTGTGGTTGCCTTCTATCACTACAAACTGCTGAAACAGCTCTGAGGGCAATCAAATGACCGCCTTTTGCTTATTTTTCTTTGGCATCAAGGTCATTTGAAGTCATGATATCGAGACTGACTCGGTCGTCGACCAGAGTCAGGTTCAAACAACCGAAACACTAAAAACGAATCTACAAGAATATAGAAATCTATGAGCGTATTAGTTGCGAAAGAAGCCCCTGATTTTACAGCGGCGGCAGCCATGCCAGACGGAACAATCAATGATATCAAATTGTCAGACTACAGAGGCAAATATGTGATCCTGTTTTTCTGGCCCTTGGATTTCACCTTTGTATGTCCAACCGAAATCATTGCCATGGACCATCGTCAACCTGCTTTCGCCGAATTGGGAGTGGAAGTGCTTGGAGTTTCCATTGACTCGCAGTTCACCCATCATGCCTGGCGAAACACGTCCGTCGATAAAGGTGGCATTGGCCCTGTCAAATTCCCCATCATTGCCGATGTAAACCATAAGATCACTCAATCTTATGGGGTCGAACATCCTGATGCAAATGTAGCCATGAGAGGTACCTTCCTCATTGACAAAAACGGCGTTGTGCAGTCACAGACGGTCAACAATTTGCCACTGGGTCGCAATATCGACGAACATCTTCGTGTAGTAGAAGCCCTGAAATTCTTCGAAGAAAACGGTGAAGTTTGTCCTGCAGGGTGGAACAAAGGCGATTCAGGAATGACACCTGACGCAGACGGTGTAGCAAGCTATCTCGCAGCCAACGCAGGTAAACTGTAACCCTTTTAAAATCAATTTAATGAAAATGCGGCAGATGATTCTGCCGCATTTTTTTGTCTGCAGAAGTCACCTTGACGAAAGGCATGATAAGGTTGCCATGATGGCCCTTCTTGATTCTAATGACACCATGCGCGCACACAGGAGTCATCAATTAACCTTTGGATTACTTTGGGGTAGTATTGCAATAACCCTATTTTCCGCGAAACCTGCGGCTGTTCAGGCGGCCAAGGAAAAACCCAACTTCGTCTTCATCCTTTCAGAGGACAACTCCAAACATTACCTTCGCCTTTATGGTGCGGAGTTAGGAGCCACACCCGCCATCGAATCTTTAGCAAGAGAGGGGCTGGTGTTTAATCATGCCTTTTCAAATGCACCGGTTTGCTCCGTCGCACGCACTACCTTGATGACCGGTATTTTGGCTCCGAAAGCAGGATTCCAATATCACCGGAAACACACACCAGCCCACTTACCCGAAGGCGTTCAAATGTGGCCGTCTTACCTGCGGGATGCAGGGTATTACACTACAAATAATAGTAAAAAGGACTATAATGTCGTCGAAAGCAAGGGTGTTTGGGATGCATCCTCCAAAAAAGCCAACTGGCGCAATCGCCCTTCGAAAGATACACCCTTTTTTCATATGCAAACATTTGGAGTGTCTCACGAAAGCTCGCTGCATTTTCCTAGAAAATCATTTCAGAACAATCAGCCCAAAACCAATCCAAGCGAAGTAACTCTCCCGCCTTATCACCCTGATACACCTACCTTTCGTTTTACTTATGCGCGTTATTTTGACCGCATCAAGCAAATGGACAGCATGGTGGACAAATTGATAAAACAACTTGATGAAGATGGCCTTCTGGAAAACACCTTTATCTTTTACTTCGGAGACCATGGAGGCGTGCTTCCCCGTGGAAAGGGATACCTGCACGAAACCGGACTTCACATTCCCTTGGTTGTCCGCATTCCTGAAAAATGGCGCACAGAGATTCCGTTGAAAATTGGGTCACGTGTGAATGGATTTGTCAGTTTTATCGATTTTGGCCCTACATTGCTGCATCTTGCTGGACTGAATTCACCCAAAGTTATCGATGGTTCCCCCTTCCTGGGCTCAGCCATTACAAAAGCCGCATTAGACCACAGAGACGAAACATTTGGTTATGCCGATCGATTTGATGAAAAATACGAAATGTGCCGATCGATTCGTAAAGGGCAGTTTAAATACATTCGGAGTTTTCAACCATTCTATCCTGATGGTTTACAAAACAATTATCGCTATATCATGCTGGCTTATGAGGAATGGCGTTCCTTGTTTGAACTGGGTAAACTGAATGAGCCTCAATCAGCTTTTTTCAAGACAAAGCCTGTAGAACAACTTTTCGATCTTAGCTCAGACCCTCATGAAACAGTAAATTTGGCTGGTAACCAGGAATATAGAGCTGTCCTCCTTTCACTCCGCAACCGTTTGACCCAGAAAATGAATGCAATCCATGATCTCAGTTTTTACCCTGAAAACCATATGGTGAAACATGCGCTTGATGATGGTGTTAAGTTCGGGCAGACGCATGCTAAGGAGATCAGACTACTGCAACAAACAGCAAACCTTGCTCTTTTGCCTTTTGAACAGGCCGAAGAGAATATCAGACGTGCAATGAGTCATGACTCACCCCTTGTTCGATATTGGGCACTCACAGTGTGCAGTTCATTTGGTGTGAAAGCAAAACCCTTGCTCAAAAACACTGAGTCTCGACTCAATGATCCTGATCCCTTAGTGCGCGTCCGTGCTGCGGAATTTCTTGCATTGGTCAGCAGGCAGGATCCGCGACCTACTTTCTATCAGGTTTTAAATGAAAACCACGGCGAGCTCGTTTCACTGATCACCTTGAATGCAGCCGTTCTTTTTCATGACATGCAAAACGGCTACCCTTTTGATGTCAGCCAATTGAAAGACCCGGATGGCAGAAACGAAGTCAAACGTCGTCTGGATTATCTGGCAGGTCGCTTAAAGCAAAAGAAATAAAGATCTTTTTATCATTGAAGATATGGGGAGTCACAGTGATTGAAAGTCACTTTGAATTCCCGGAAAACCAAATCACGGCAGGATTGCCCATTTAAACCCTCTCCTGTCTCTTATACACATCTGACGCTGCCGACGACTCCTTA
>OJCR01000203.1_pt1 | contig 30743 bp, 15 predicted proteins | sample 1591611 | NCBI WGS metagenome assembly OJCR01 (sample SAMN05416815, study PRJEB24817) | seawater metagenome | isolation source: Sea water | place: Canada:Atlantic | collected 2013-07
CGAGATCAGCCTCGGTCTCGTGGGCTCGGAGATGTGTATAAGAGACAGCTCCCCGATACCCCCCCCATCTTTTGGCGTAGACCCAAATGTGGGATAACTTCCCCGCCGGCCTGGTGTCGATGCGACATCGTCTGGCCGAGCTAAGCGAGAGAAGCGGGAACAATTTGTTCCCTTTTTTTAGCTCCCCTCTGTAGTTGGTACCCTCACGGGGAGCCAAGTAACATATCCCGACAACCTTCGGGAAGCGAGGTGCCCGACTTGGTTTGAAAGGGCCGAAAAAAGCCCGCCAAAAATTCACAGTCAAATTCACAGTTTTGGTCTAGAATCGGTGTAAAAGAGGGTAAATCCATGAAATCTCGGGAAACATTAAATCGATTTAATTACCTTTTGATCAATGACTTGAAAACATGTTCAAGGAACTGAAAAGGAGGGTCGGCCCCTTAGAAGGCAGGTGCTCTATCCAACTGAGCTACGGGCGCGTAGCCCCTACGGTGAAGCCGCAAGCCCTGCCGACAAGGTCAAATAAACCCATTTAGGCCTATTCGTCGTCGGGCAATGCAGGATCCACGCGCAACGCTGATGACCTCAGGAGGTCAATTCCAAGGGCCGTAACTCGGGTCTCCGAGATTTTAGCCCCAGAGCCTAGCTTTGCTGAGAATTACTATTAACCGGATAAATCACCCGGTATACGTCCAATTCGCCCTTCCCCTTGATCGGAACTTTACCCCCATAATCCCCTCCGAAGGTGTCCTTGATCAGATCATAAGTGTAAGCGGAAACGCATACCTGGTCGGCGTCGGCCACCGATTCCATCCGGCTCGCCAGATTGACGGTGTCCCCAAAAACATCGTAAGTGAACTTCCACTTACCCACCACACCGGCCACGACCGGTCCAGAATGGAGACCTATTCGCATCTGCCATTTAATGGCGGAGGATTCATTGCGGCGTCGGGTGTAATCCAACATTGCTCGCGCGAGACGGGCTGCCCGAATGGCATGATCGGGCTGTAATTCCGGTAAACCCGCTGCCGCCATATAGGCATCTCCAATGGTTTTTATTTTCTCCAACCCATGCTCTTTTGCCAGATCATCGAAGGCCGAAAAAATCTCGTTCAATTCTGTGATCAACCGTTTTACCGGTATACTGGAAACCGTCGCAGTAAACCCACTGAAATCACTGAACAGGATAGTCACCTCTTCATAACGGCGAGGTTGGCTTTCCCCGGTCTCCTTTAATTCCGCAGCGACCTCAGCGGGCAGGATATTCTGCAATAATTGATCTGACTTATCTTTCTCCACCCGCAAGTCCCGGGTCCGTTCAGTCACCTCGATTTCCAACCGCTCCTTTTGCGAATTAATCAGGGTTTGTTTTTCCCTTTCCCGCCGCAAATTTTCCTCATGTAACTCCTGCACCTGCACCAATTTCACGGCCAGCCGTTTGCCGGTCACCGCAAATTCTCGCGCGACATTGAGGGAAAACACCAGCGCGAGAATCAGGATGCCAAAATTAAAGGAATGAGTCGACCATACCTCGGTCGGAATCACGCCAAAAACCCGCAAGGCATTGTAGCCCACCACCAACGCAAAGACGGCCATTCCCACAAAAATCAACACCGCACCTTCTCGGCGTTGCTGCAGGGCGCGGACGGCAATGCGCAGGGATTCCAAACTGCAACCCAAACCATAGATTGCGACCAATTGAAATGCGACGTAATCGGCCGCCCAAAAGCCATAGATCATCGCGGGCCAAGCGGCCCACCAGAGGATCCGATACACCCGACTGCCCGGCTGGCCAAACTGGCTATACATCGTCCGCAACCCGAAAGCTGAAAACACGGGAATCACCGCCATGAACAAGCGATATCCCACAATATAACTATCTACGGTAGTTGCGCTTGCCAATATAAGCCGGGTGCCGCTGAGGACAGCCAATGACAGCATAAAAATACCGGCGGCCAAATTGGGGCCTCGTTTTCCACCCAATCCTGCAATCGAAAAGTGCAGCAGAGCCAGCATGCCGGGAACCGCGATAAAAAACAGGAGCGGCGCCCGCACCGTGACATTCCAAGTACCCACTTCCCGAGTCCATTGGGCCGGCGCCACCAACCTTAAAATCACGCGACCGGGATTTCGGTATATTCGATTCCACGCCTCTCCGGCGTAATTGGAATGTTGCATTTCCAACAGCACCGTTTGATCCGGTTGAATCCATAAGGACAAAGGATCCTCATTTCTCATCGCTGCCTGTTCTTCTTCTCGTGAATCGCCCGGAAGACCGACCCGGCCCAAAAGATGTCCGTCTATCGATACAATGGTCCCACCGACTTGCTGCAAATACAGAAACACCTGCAGGGGCTCCAGCAGTGCGGACCCGTCCAGTTTAAGACTGAGCTTCCCCTGCCCCGACCAACCGGTCGATTCGTTCTCAGATTCCAAATACCAAGAACCGTCGTAGACGGCCGATCCCTGGGCTAAATCTGCCGGGAGCGTCCAAACCGGGATCTCTGCAGAAACCTCGGAGACGGGTCCCGCCGAGCTGGCCATCAATGATCCCGGACTTGCCCATAACCAAGCACTCAGCACAGCGCAGGTCAGCGCGGCCCTGCGGTATTGTGACATTCCTACCATCAATCAGGTGACTCTTACCATGGGATTGAGGGGCATGTGCCCCCAGATGGAGGAGGAAAACTCCTTAAAGTCCCGCCCCTCTTCAAAGTGATCCACACACGACCGACCGAGCAGATAGGTGTAGGCACCCAAAATTCCCGGCCAGGTACCCCATCGTAGCATACCGCCCACCACGGGGACGGCTCCCACCGCTAGGGACAATCGTTGCACCAAGGTAATTCGGGCGACGGTATAGTGCACCACACCAGCCCCCACGGAGCCAATCAGGCTGCGGGCAGCCCCCCCGTCGAATGGCTTTCGATAATAACGCGCGAGCTCTTTCATCATTTGAAACTGCACCCCCGCCACGACCACGCTGTCGAGCACCGGCACCGGAATGAAATTCGCCGCCGCACTGAACACGGCATGGCAATGAACGATCTCCATGGCCTCACTCCGACGACGTTTTCGCAACGCAGCTTGTCGCTGTTGGTGAAGTGCGCTGGATGACAATCCTTCTGTGAGGGGCATGGCGGCTAGAAGGTAATAATCTCGAGGGCCACCTGCAGAATTTCCTCCCGGGCCGTGGCATCGAGTGCTGGCCAGCCCAATAGCATGGCGTGCTGATACGACTGGCGGCGGGTGACTTGTCGGCTCAAGACCGGTAAATCCAAACGGGCACCGATGGCAGGGAGCTCTTTGGCCAACGTGGTGTTGCGCTGCACGGAATTAAAAAGCACCGCGGCTTTGCCTCCGTTATAGTGCTGTTCAATTACGCCCACCGTATCCTGCGAAGTCCACAAATCAGCCGGTGACGGCGAGGAGACTAAGATCACCCGGTCCGCTTTGCGCAGGCCATCGTGGAGCGCCACTGACTCCAAGCGTGGGGGGGTGTCGACGATGGTCGCATCATAATTCTGACCATCGACCGCAATCTCCAGACCAGGTTTGGTTTCTTCGACCCACCGTGATGCCGTGCGTTGAGGATCAAGATCTACCAATCCAACTCGGCGCCCGGCATCGGCCAAGGCACATCCCAACAAAATCGAAAGCGTGGTTTTACCCGCTCCGCCTTTCCCATTGCAAAAAACGATATTCATAAGTGGCCGAAAGCAATTTGATTGCGGAGTTATTTCCGGCGAGGTGCAATGCTTTCTGCGCCGAGGGCCCCCCCGGAGTACCGAAAAAAGCCCGAAGGCCATTCAGCCTTCGGGCGGGGAAATTAGCGGGATCCGAAAGGATCAGGCACTGGCGGGTACTTCATCCACTTCCGGAGCGACTTTTTTCTTTTCGGAAACCAAAACAACGATGATGCCCATCAAAGGGGACAACAGCAGCGAGAGGCCAAAGTAAGACCAGAAGCCGAGCTTGCGCTCGCGACCGAGATATCCAACGAGGGCGCAAAGCGCCGCGTATATAATCCACATTAAAACCATGATATAAGGGAGGGGGTTAGAGTTTAACTGATGCTATTTTTTTCATTCCCGCTTTGAATTCGTCGGCGAGGGATGAGGAGAATTTCTTCGGACTAAACGACAGCAAATCGCCGTCGGATTCAAAATGGGCGATAAAGACCCGGCCTACGGCATAGGTCAGGCCGCTCGCATAGGCAGGACCGGCCACCATCCCCAAGAGTTGCCCTATTCCAGGCACAACTTTGATGGCGGAGGCAAATGAGCTTTTGGCTAACATCCCCGGAGCAACGGCTGCTACGGTGGTCGAGATGAGGCTCTTACCCAAATTTTCGCTGAAAGGAACGCCGTAGATCTTGGAGAGGTCAGCCAGCATTTTGAGCTGAACACCCGCGATTGCGGCTATATCCCATCCAGGAGTCGGCATGGCACCGGCGCCCGCGGCTAAAATTGCGCTGCTAGAGACAACGCTATTGGCGGTATCGACGTTCGATTGTAATGTCACGGTTTCGGAAGAGGAACTCATGGAAGTCTGGGAAGGTTGATTGGCAAGACGGGCGCTGGGCTTTCTCGGCTGGGGAGGTGGGGATTCCTTGGGAGCGTTGCTGGAGGCATCCAACGACGACGCAAGTTTTTCTTTAAGATGTTGATTCTTTGAGTTTCTTGCCATCGGAAAACAGAAGATTACCGCTGAATATTTCGGTTCATCACCCTAATGGGTCAAGGATTGTTTTACAATTCGATGGCGATGCTTGACTGTGCTGACTCCTATTAAATTCCCTTGCTTTATGCCCCTTTGATCTCAGGAAAAGACGATCCCTACGTGCCCGCATCTTGGGGCCGTCGATTCTACCCACCCTAAATGAATTTCCTCCGTTTCCTGTCCAGAGAATCAGGCCTGCTCGGGAAACGAATTGGCATCGCGACCCTATTCAGCGGCATCGTCAGTGGTTTCATGGTGACCATTATTCTGGGAGCCGCTTCCAGTGCGACCGATCCGTCGAAAAGTTTTCGGAACCTGCTGCTCTTCGGGGTGGCATTGGCGTCGATGATGATCGCTAAGCGCTACAGTTTGCGCCACGCCACCGATTTGACCGAAAATATCGTCCAGCGGTTGCGTTTGAGAATCACGGACAAAATTCGGCGATCCGAGCTGTTCTATTTCGAAAAAATCGGGGCTGAACGGTTTCAAAACCTCCTTACCACCGAAACTCAGATGATCTCCACCACGGCGACCTTAGCGATCAATGCGGCCGCTTCGGCCATCATGCTGGTGGTTGCATTCGGGTTCATTGCGTTCTTATCCCTTCCGGCATTTTTCCTGTCCATTGGCGCGATAACCGCCGCAGTTTTGGCCTATCGCATCAGTTTGAGCACGGTAGCCCCACTGCTGCGTCAAACGATTGATCAGGAAAATAGGTTTTTTGCCTTGTTGAGTCATTTACTGAGAGGGTTTGCCGAGGTAAAAATGAGCGCCCGGAAGAACCAAGACCTTTACGAAGGCCATTTGGCCCCGGTCGCGGGTGAGTTACGGGACCTGAAGATCGAAACCGGCCATCGGTTCGTCACCACCACCATCATCACCCATTCTGCCTTTTATGTTCTGCTGGCGGTGATCATTTTTGTCCTTCCTCGCCTCACTCAGGTCGAACCGCCGGTCATAATGAAAATCGCCGCGGTGGTTTTGTTTATCTTCGGCCCGTTGGCCGAAGTCGTGGGGGTCCTGCCTTTTCTGGCCAAAGCTTCCATCTCGATCGAGGCCATCGACGAAATGGAATCAAGTTTGGACCGGGAAGTCGGTCGGCACCCGCCAATCGACCTGGCAAAACCGCTTCGCCCCCGTCCCTTCACTTTCCTCGGGGTCAGTGATCTCAGTTTTCACTACGAAAACGAGGATGGCTCCCCGGGGTATTCCCTGGGGCCTTTGAACATCGATTTTGCCAAAGGGGAGACCGTGTTCATCAAGGGTGGAAACGGGAGTGGAAAATCAACTTTCCTCAAATTACTCACGGGGCTCTACCCGGCGAAATCTGGTAGCCTAACCTTAGACGGTCAGAGTATTTTGCCCACTCAGATTCAAAATTACCGGGAGCTTTTCTCGATTATTTTCACCGATTTCCACCTCTTCGACCGGCTTTACGGCCTAGATGCCATTGATGAGGACCGCCTGGCCCAAATGATCCACGAAATGGAGCTTTCCGAGAAAACCTCCTTTTACGAGGGGCGCTTTTCCAATCTGGAACTCTCTACCGGTCAGCGCAAACGGCTCGCACTGGTCGCCGTCCTCCTCGAGGATAAATCTATATTGATTTTCGATGAATGGGCTGCCGATCAGGACCCCGACTTCCGCAAACATTTCTATCACGATATTCTGCCAGCCCTGAAAAAAGAGGGTAAGACCATAATTGCCGCCACTCACGATGATCATTATTTCCATACGGCCGACCGATTGATCACGATGGATTACGGGAAGCTCATCGACCAGGAAAATTCCACTTAGGACTTTCGTCACTGCCACCGCTCCTCCTAACTCATTGCCCTCCCCGGTTATACCTGATGCCCGACTCCACTCCTAAATCATCCCCCCATCTTCCGCCCACCGGGAGTGCGCCTCGCTCCGGCGCCGGCCGGCGAAGGAAGCGTGGACTGTGGGCTCGGGTGAAACGCAACGCGAATGAGATCTGGACCGACAACAAGATTCTAATCGTCGGAACCCTATTCTTCCTGGCGTTCTTCACCGCCTTTTTCTGGAACCAGATTTTCGTTTTGATTCGTTCCGGTCAAGCCGGCGTCATTTACCGTCCGTTCTCTGGCGGCAGCTACGTGGAACGGACTTGGGACGAAGGCATGCATATCGTGGCGCCTTGGAATCACATGTTCATCTACAATACGCGCGTGCAGCACGTGCCTGACACCTTTACCGTGCTCTCTGTGGACGGTCTCGCCGTGGAGGTCGAAGTTTCCATTCGTTTCCGCCCCACGCGCGAAAACCTAGGTTTACTGCATAAGAACGTAGGTCCCGATTACATTGAAACAATCGTTAAACCGGAGGTTCAGTCCCAGTTCCGATTCATTCTCGGCCAATACACCCCCGATCAGATCTACACCACCCAAGGATTCATCGTGCAAACGGTGAAGCAAGGCGTTTTGGCCCGTCTTAATGCCCGCTGGGTCTTGCTGGATGACCTACTGCTCAAGGCGGTCAAACTACCGAAAACCGTTGCGGAGTCGATCGAGACAAAACTGAGAGCCCAACAACTCGCCTTCGAATACGAATACCGGATCGAAGCAGAATATCTTGAAAAGGAGCGAAAATCAATCGAAGCAGAGGGTATCGCGATCTATAACCGCACAGTGACAGGATCCGGGTTGGACCCGAGTTTCCTGCAGTTCCGGGGCATTCAAGCAACGCTGGAACTAGCGAAGTCCCCCAACGCGAAAGTGATCGTGATCGGTGGCGGAGGAAACGGACTTCCGTTGATCCTGGATGGCCGCACTGAGATCAACCCGGTCCCGGGTGCAGCGATGGTTGAGCCGGCGACTCCTGATCCTGCAGGTCCCCTCAGCACGTCACCCCGGGTGAACCGTTGATCTCGGGTTAAAGTCCCACTGACCCGTCACTTTGGAGGGCCGCCTTCGGGCAGTTCCACCACGATTTCAGCCGGAGCTTTGGCGGCATTGTCCATACCGACCACCTCCGCATAGAGTTGGTTGTTTTTTACGTTTTCCCAAGCCGATTGATAAGCCTTGCGCATGGGCTCATCCAGCACCTCCAGAAACTGATTTTTCCCCGAGGAATGCATCATGAAAGAAGGGCCATTCGTGATGAACGGGTCGATGTAGGCATCCGCCTCATTCACGGTGGTGGCGTATTTTGAGTACTCGGTCACCACGGCCGCGTTCTCCGGCCGCAGCATGAACTCAATCAACTGATGCACCGCTTGCCATTGATCTTGTTCGGCCGGATCAATGCTCCAGTCCACTTCACCTTCCTGGCCCGTATCGACGGGGCTCATATGGTGAGCTTGCATAGGAATCATAAACGAATCCCGGAAAACGATCGATCCCTCCTCCGGCAAAGCCAGGCGAACGCGCGGATTTCCGGGAGTGGTTACAACCTCATTCCCTGCGCCGTCTTCCCGCATCAGATCGAACATGGCATCGGTCACATCCGCGGACCACGTCATACTCAGACCCAAACCGCCGTTTCGCAGCAGATGGGGAATCTCATCTTCGCCGAAAACGATTTTATAATAGCGATCTCCCGTTTCATCCGACTCGGCCAGTCGATATAATTTGACCAGGCGATCTGCCGCGCGATGCACGGCAGCCGCGTCGGTGGTGTTGGGACTGTCCCCCAGATAAAGGAGCATGCTGCCCAGCGTAAAACGAGCATTGTCCAACATCATCACTCTCTGCAGCGGCCGATCGATGAGGGTATTGCGTTCATCACGCCGAGGTCGGGCTTCAAAAATCGCGGACCAGCTGGAAGGCAGACCGTCTACCCGGTCCACGTCGTAGCCGATTCCGGTCGCTCCCCACGCGTAGGGTATGACGAATTGGTTCTCCGGATCGAACTTCGGATTGTAGCGCGAAGCCGTGGTGATGGGAAGTGTCGCCGGGCGGGGGAACAGGCGGGGATCAAAATCAGCAATCAAGTTCCGATCCCGAAGGTCCTTTGCGACACTGGCCGAAGGCATGATTAAATCAGGCAATGGTTTTCCTTTGAGCAAGGCCTCCACCACGTTTTCGTCCTTTGGTAGATCGTTCCATCGAACATCAAGGCTGAATCCCGTTTCTCGGTAGAACTTTTCATGCAACGACTCCGGAAAATATCCATCCCACCCCCAAACGACCAAGGTGCCCCGCTCGTGAATCCGTGTTGAATAGTCAAATACTTGATACGCCAGAAACCATATCGTGAGCAGCAACAGGCCGACCGAGAGACCCCACCGACGCAATTTTCCGGATCGCGGTTGGCGGGGCAAGGGGTGCGGTTCAAACCTGCCACCTTGAGTAACAGGATCGGTCGAAAATTCTTTGGAACTGGGATCGCTCAAGCTCCCGCACCATGCTTTAAACGGCCTGAGCAAAGCAAGCTTGATACCCACGGCTAAAGAATTATCTCATCCTGATATCTCACGGATCAATGAGACCATTGGGGCAACCGCCTTCAGATGGAAAAAGTGTCCTCCCGCCAGGCGGCGGACCCCGCAGGTCGCGTGGGTGTAACGAGCCCAATCAGACAACCGTTCAGACTGCGTGAAGGGATCGTCGGTGCCTTGGACAATGGTCAAGGGAATTTCCAAGGGGGGAGATTCCGGAGTGGTGATTCGGTAGGTATCCACCATTTCGAAATCGGCCTTCAACACCGGAATAATGAGCGCCAGCATGTCCGGATCAGCCAGAATCTCCGCCGGTAGATTCTGGTAGCGTTCGGCCACTTTCCTGATGAAGACATCATCCGGCAGGTGATGGATGGGCGGATATAGCGACGGAATATGTGGCGGGTTACGCCCACCCAGCACCAAATGGCGGACCGGCTTCATCCCCGGCGACAGGCGGCGCGCCATCTCGTAGGCGATCAAAACCCCCATGGAGTGGCCGTAGACCACCACCGGCACATCGTCGTCACCGGCCAGCTCCAACCAACGGGCCAGAGCCTGCTCGGCCATTGTATCTACTGAAACCAGTAAAGGTTCGCCCCACCGGCTCTCTCGTCCCGGATATTGCACCGACCTCACCTCGATCCCCGATGCAGCCAAAGGCGCAGCCCACGGATGATAAGTTGAAGCCCCGGCACCGGCGTGCGCAAAGCAAACCAACCTCAACCGAGGAACGGTCAGCGGCACTGGAATCAAACAGTAGCGGGAGCGAGCGGGAGCAAACATTCCCTACCAATCGGGAATTTATTTTATTTTTACGCAATACCCTAAAATATATCTCCCACCCCTAAAATGACTGTTGCAGCAAGACCAAGATTCAACCCTCACTAATCCTTTTTTTCGATCAGACCGCCCAAACCAAATCGTGCCAGAACCGCTTTCCCCGGAACCCGAATTTCCCACGCTCACCGCCTTGCTCCAGCACCGGGAACGGACCGCCCCGAGCCGGTCCGCTTACACGTTTCTGGCCGATGGTGAGCACGAGTCTTCGCGACTGACCAACGCTGAATTGGGCGCCCGCGCCCGGACCATTGCCGCGCAACTGGCTGGTCTGGCGGCACCCGGCGATCGCGCCTTGCTCCTGTTCTCGCCTGGCCTCGGTTTCATGGAGGCCTTTTTCGGTTGTCTATTCGCCGGGATTATCGCGGTTCCCAGCTACCCACCCAAGCGCAACCGGCCTGATCCGCGCCTCGCCACCATTGTGGGCGATTCCGGGGCTAAACTCGTCCTGACCGACTCGGCTATTCTCAGCGAAATTGAACCTCGCTTGAAGAATACGCCCAGCCTGAGGGCTTTGACTTGGATAGCCACGGACACCTTCGCGGAAGAGCCAACCTCCCCTCCCCCTTCGCCGCCGGAGATCGCGCCAGATGACCTAGCTTTCCTGCAATACACCTCCGGCTCGACCGCCGACCCCAAGGGGGTGATGGTTTCCCACGCCAATCTCCTGCACAATCTGGCCGATCTCGACCACGGTTGGAACCATCAGACCGATAGTGTCATGGTCACCTGGTTGCCGATTTTCCATGACATGGGGTTAATATACGGGGCCCTCATGCCTCTCTTTAAGGGGTTTTTGTGCGTGATGATGCCCCCGGCTTCGTTTCTGCAGCGACCGGTGCGATGGTTGGAGGCGATCTCTCAATTCAAAGGGACCCACAGCTCCGCCCCCAACTTTGCCTACGACCTTTGCGTGGCCAGCACCACCGCCGAGCAACGATCCCAACTCGATCTCTCGTCCTGGTACATGTCGCTGAATGCAGCGGAACCCGTGCGGGCTCACACCCTGAGTGCATTCAACGAGGCATTCGCTCCGGCTGGCCTTTCCCCCAAAACGGTGAAACCCGGCTTCGGTTTGGCGGAAGCTACGCTCAAGGTGACTGCTCTGCCCCGCGAGGAACCGGTTACCATCGTTCACTTGGACTCGGGCGCACTCGCTAGACACGAATTGCTACTGCGGTCAGCCGATGACCCGGCGGCAACTGCCATCATCGGCTGTGGGTGGGGTCAGGTAGACAACCACACTCTGATCGTCGATCCAGAATCGAAGCAGCCCTGCCCTCCTGATCGGGTCGGCGAGATCTGGTTTGCCGGCCCCTCCGTCGCCCAGGGATATTGGCGGCGAACCGAAGCCACCCAAGAGACCTTTCAGGCCACCCTCGCCGATGGGACTGGACCCTGGATGCGCACCGGCGATCTGGGCTTCGCCCGCGGCCGGGAAGTTTTCGTCACGGGACGGGTCAAGGACCTGATTATCCTGCGGGGTCTCAACCACTACCCTCAGGATATCGAACTGACCATTGAGCGCGCCCATCCCTCGATTCGAGCGGGCTGCTCTGCCGCGTTCCCGATCGATACGGAACACGGCGAATCGCTGGCAATTGTCGCCGAAGTTGAACGGACATCCTTACGGCGATTCGATCAGGATAGGGTCGTCGCCGCCTTGCGCGAGGCGGTTACGTCAGAACATGAGCTCGCCATCCATACCTTGGTTTTCATTAAACCGGCGAGCATCCCGAAAACATCCTCCGGAAAAATCCAGCGATCATTGGCTCGACGGCGCCTGTTGGCGCAGGATTTCAAATCCGTGGCGACTTGGGTCGCGACCCCTGAATTCACCGACTCTGCTCCCGGTTTAGGCAGCGACCTCGAACAGTTTATCGGCCACGCCATCGCGCGGATTCTAAAGGTCGACGTCAGCCAGATTGACCCCACCGCTCCGTTTGCCTCGCAAGGATTGGATTCGCTGGCCGCCGTGGAATTATCCGGCGCCTTGGAGACCCATCTGGGGCGGCGTCTCGCGCCTACTTTGGCTTATGACTTTCCCCATGTGCGCGCTCTGGCTAGCCACTTGGCGGAAACCGATGCTCGGTTATTCTCCGGCCCCCCAACACTTCAGCCTCATGATCAAGAACCCATCGCCGTGGTGGGCGTGGGTTGCCGTTTCCCGGGGGCGGCTTCCGTCGCAGACTACTGGAATCTGCTGATCTCGGGCCGGAACGCAATCTCCCCCGTCCCTCCCGACCGCTGGGATTCAACCCAGTTTCTCGCTCCGGCATTCGGTGGGTTTTTGCAATCGATCGATCTGTTCGATACCGAATTTTTTGGGCTGTCAGCTCGGGAAGCCGATCTGATGGATCCACAACAGCGGCTGTTGTTGGAAACGAGTTGGGAGGCCCTAGAATCCGCGGGGATTGCCCCTGCTGAACTCGCCGGAACCAACACCGGGGTTTTCGTCGGTATCAGCACTCACGACTACCGATTGCTGTTGGCGCGGGACCCTGAAGGACTTTCGCCCCACGCCGGGACCGGGAACGCCCTAAGTATAGCGGCCAATCGACTCTCTTATTCCCTCGATTTAAAAGGGCCCAGTCTGGCCGTAGACACCGCCTGCTCTTCCTCGTTGGTGGCGCTGCATCACGCCGGGCGCAGCATCCGGGAGGGAGAATCCGATTTGGCTCTGGTTGGCGGGGTGAATCTCATTTTGGCCCCCGACGTGAGCGAGTCATTTGCCGCCGCCGGCATGTTGGCCCCGGATGGTTTTTGTAAGACGTTTGACGCCGACGCGAATGGATACGTTCGCGGCGAGGGTGCCGGCGTGGTCGTCCTAAAACGACTTTCTTTGGCCCAACGAGACGGAGATAATATCCTCGCATTGTTGCAGGGCAGTGCCGTCAACCAAGACGGACGCAGCAATGGCTTGACCGCTCCAAATGGTCCCGCCCAACAGGCCGTCATCACCGCTGCACTACGGGATGCTGGCGTCGCGCCGGCCCAGATCTCTTTTGTGGAAAGTCACGGGACCGGAACCGCACTCGGCGATCCCATCGAATTCAACGCCCTACAGACCGTGCTCTCCACGGGCCGCGCAACGGACTCTCCCTGCCAGGTGGGGGCGGTAAAAACTCAGTTGGGGCACCTTGAGGCCGCGGCCGGCATCGCTGGCTTCATCAAAACAGTTTTGGCGCTGCATCACGAAAAAATCCCAGCTAACCTCAACTTCCAACGCGCCAACCCCCACTTGACCAACGCCACCCCACCAACCTTGGGCTTGCCCACTTCGCCCCAGATATGGGACGGAACGGAGCGGTTTGCCGGCGTCAGTTCATTCGGGTTTGGCGGCACTAATGCTCACGTCGTTTTACGCTCTGCGCCCGCATCAGTCGAAGCGACCACGCCAGCAACGGACCAGCGTCCGGAAGCGCCTTACTTGCTATCCGCCCGGGATCCCGCGGCCCTGGCACAACTCGTAGCGGAGCATGGCGCTTATCTTGAAAAATTAGCGGCGAACGCTTGGCCCGATGCGTCTTTCACTAGCACCACGGGCCGCACCGCCTTCGACCTTCGCATCGCCGTGGTCGCACCTGATGCTTGCGCCGCCGCCGCTTTGCTCGCTGGCGCAGAAATCGAATCACCTCCCGTCCGAGCTCCCCGGATCGCGTTTCTGTTTCCCGGGCAAGGTTCGCTCTACGCTGGGGCCGGTCGCGAATTGCGCGAAAGCTGTCCCGCCTTTGCTCAAGCCCTCGCCAAATGCCGGGAACTGACTCTGCAAATCGCGGGCTGGGACGTGGTGGAAGCCATAGATGATGAGACGAAGATTGGGCAGACTGAATTTGCCCAAGTAGCCCTCTTCGCCCTCGAATACAGTTTGGCCAAGACCTGGCAGTCCTGGGGCATACAACCCGTCGCTGTCGCCGGTCACAGCGTGGGCGAATATGCCGCCGCCGTCATAGCCGGCATCATGAAGCTGGAGGCCGCACTTAAACTATTGATCAACCGCGCCCGATTGATGGGCGAACTCGGGGATGCCGGGGCGATGGCCGCCATTCTGGCGCCCGCCGCCACGGTGGAATCTCTGGCCCACGCCCACGGCGCCGAGGTGGGCGCTTACAACAGTGAACGGCAAACCGTGATCACCGGTTCGGCCGCGGCGGTCGCGGCTAGTAGCGATGCCGCCGCCAAAGCCGAATTACGAGTGGTTCAATTGACCGTCAAACAGGGTTATCACTCGACTGAAATGGACCCCATGTTGCCGGCGTTCCGTTCGGCCGCCGCAGCCACGGAACTGCATTTACCAGACCTCCCCTTTGTTTCTTCCCACACCGGCAAGCTGGCGGATCACTCCATCGCCACGGTCGATTATTGGATGAATCAAATCCGCCAACCGGTCCGATGGGCCGCAGCGGCGCGAACCCTCGCCCAAACCGAGAGCGACCTCATCATTGAGGTGGGTCCCCGCAATCTCTTGTCCGGCCTTTCCGCACAATCGTGGCCTGACCAACCGGTTAAATGGCTCACCAGCCTGCAGCCCGATAGCTCCGATTGGACTACCCTGCTCCGGGCCGCCACCCGCGCATGGACCCGATCCGCTCCCGTCGACTGGGTGGCCATCCATCAGGGGTTCACGCAGCGGCGTATCCCCCTGCCCACTTATCCGTTCCAGCGTCATCGTCATTGGTTTTCCGATACAAATACCATCGCCACCGAACTCAACGACGAGACCGCCGTCCGACTCGCGGCCGATCCCCAATTGAGCGCCGCGGACAAATCGGCCATTCCCGCTTTGTTGGCCGCCTTGCGTCGTATCCAAGGCAACACCGATCCGGCCCCATCTAGCTGCACCCATGAAATTCTTTGGCAACCCCAGCCTCGAGAATCAGAACCAACCCCGGCGGCGGGATCTTGGTTGATCATTGGATCTCATGCCGACCTCGCAGCCGGTTTGGCCGACACCGGTCAAACCATCACCATCGCTCCCCACTATCAAACGGGCTCGTGGACAAATGTCCTGCACTTGGCCGGCGCGGGATCCACCCGCGACGAATGCCACCGGCTATTGAAGACTGTACAAAGCGTAGCAGCGGCACCAGCAGCAGCCCGACTACATATTATCACGCGGGGGGCGGTCGCATCCACCCCGATGGAGGGACGCACATTGCAGCTCCCCCATGCCGCCATTTGGGGTATGGGACTTTCGTTCGGGCTAGAACATCCGGAACGCTGGGGTGGATTGATTGATCTCCCTCCGAATGGTTTTGCCGACGAAAAAGCGGCCGTGGCCGCCGAGCTATTGACCGATTCAGCAGAGGACCAGGTCGCACTTCGCCCCGGCCGATATGTGCCGAGACTGAAGTCGTCCGAGGTTTCGTCAGACGGTCCAATCACGCTTGCGACTGATGCCAGTTTCTGGATTACCGGAGGTCTGGGCGGAGTAGGATTACAGACGGCACGATGGCTTATCACTCAAGGTGCCCGCCGAATCATCCTATCCGGGCGAAGAACCCCAGATGCTTCGATCCAGCATACCCTCTCTGCTCTCCGCCGCCTCGATGCGGAAGTGGATTACATCGCACTCGACGTCACCGATGCCGCGGCCGTAACCGCGTTGCTTGATCAGGCGGAGGCCGACGGACATCCCGTTCGAGGGATCATTCATGCGGCCGGGGTGATGCATAATCAGCCCTTGGCCGAGGTCACCCCAGAGTCAATGGATGCCGTGCTGCACCCCAAGGTCGAAGGTGGCCGAGTGCTGCACGAAGCCACCGTCCGTCGCGAACTGGACTTTCTCGTATTCTTTTCCTCGATCGCTTCGGTGTGGGGATCCAAGTGGCAACTGCACTACAGTGCGGCCAACCGCTTTCTTGATGCACTCGCCGTGCATCGACGGGCCACGGCGTTGCCGGCCTTGAGCATCAACTGGGGACCGTGGGCCGGCGGAGGGATGGCCGGAGACGAAGAACAGGCGTTGCTTGGCCGCATGGGCATCACCCCCTTGGATTCAACGACCCAGCTGGATCTACTCGGCACATTATTGCAGGGCGAGCAGGCCCAAAACGTCATCGCTCAAGTGGATTGGGATACCTTCCGCGGCCTGGTCGAGATGCAACGGCCGAAGCCCCTTCTCGCCAATTTGGGGAGCATGGCCGCCCCCGCCACCAACGACCCTCTCGCGGGCCCATCCGACTTGGTCACAACGTGGAGCGAGCTTGATAATGAGGCTCGCGACGAGGCCATCATAACTTGGCTGCAACAGGAACTGGCCACCGTGCTAGGACGGAAATCCGACCGTTTGCCCGACTCTCGACAGGGCTTTTTTGACCTCGGACTGGACTCCTTGCTGGCCATGGAATTTCGCAATCGATTGGTCAAGGCAATCGGACGTTCTTTGCCCGCCACCTTGGCCTTCGATCACGGCAATATCAGGGCATTGGCGGAGTATCTGATCTCAAAACTCTGGTCCGCTCCATCTGCCCTGAAAGTCGCGGTGCCGCAGAACGTCACTCCCTCCCCCTTACCCGACATCGCGGATGGCGCCTCCGACGAAGATATCGACGACGCCCTCAACGCCCGGCTGGCCCGACTGGAAGCACTCACTCGGGAAGAGTGAGAACCTCCCCATGAAGTTACCTCGCGTCATTTTCATTGATGGGTTACCGGGCTCCGGCAAATCAACCACCGCCCAGCGTCTGAGTTTGCACCTGCGGCGCCACGGCCATCCCGCCCGCTGGGTATTTGAGCATGAAACGCCCCATCCCATCTTCGAGCAATCTGCCGTCCGGGCATGTCGCGAGCAACAACCCGACGCCGATCCCGAGTTGTTTTCCAAAGCCCTGGATCGTTATCAGAGCCTAGCCGGGCAAATGAATGAGGGTTCGGCTGAAACCATCATTTTGGAAGGTTCACTATTCCAAGCGGCCGTCGGAACGCAGCTCCTCCTCGAGCACCCCCTTGCCACCATCGAAACCTTCTTCGAGGCAACCCTGACGGCCCTGAAGCCCCATGCTCCGGCCCTGATTCATCTGCGGCCCAAAGATCCCGCCGCCGCCCTCAGCCAGACCGCCCTAAAACGAGGGACATGGTTTCCTGAATTTGTGGTGGCACATCTGGCCGCCACCCCCCTGGGCCAAAAAGAACAGGTCACCACTTGGGCGCAGGCCCTCTCCATTTTGACCCGCCATCGCAATACGTGCGACCAACTCTTCGATCGCTTCACGGGACCAAGACTCGCCGTAGATCCTCAAAGCGAAGACTGGGATGCGATCAATCTGCAGATCACCCAATTTCTGGGACTGCCTCCTTTGCGGGAACCTGCCAGCGACCCCCGTTGGGCTCGTCACGTCGGACGCTACCGAGCGGAAGACTCGGGTGATGTCTGGGAATTCGCGCTAACCGATCACGGCCTGGAGCTGGTAGGGCCTCCGGCCGCTCGACTTTGGGCCCGCCCAGAGGGTGGGTTCGAAATCGAAGGGCTCGCCGTAGAAATAGAATTCGAATCAGACGGTGAGGCCCCTTCGTCCGGAGTGCGCTGTTCACCCCGGCTTGCCCAACTCCCTCTCCACTGGCATCGAGTTTGAACCTTCAACTCGATTCGTTTTACTTAAGCCTCCTCCATGCCTGACTTGCCTCCACCGTCTGCTCGCGAAAAACAACTGAGGTTGTTGAACGCCCTCGACGAAGCGGCGGCTAAGTTGGAGGCCAGCGAACGCCAGCGAACGGAACCCATTGCCATCATTGGCGCCGGTTGCCGCTTCCCCGGGGAAGCCCGGGACATTGCCGCGTATTGGCGGTTGCTGGCTCTGGGCATCGATGCGACGGGAGAGATGCCTCTCGATCGCTGGGATATTGATGCCCTCTACGATCCTAATCCCGATATCCCCGGGAAACTCTGCACCCGACGCGGAGCGTTCCTCCCCGAAATTGATCGGTTCGATGCCGAACATTTTAACATCTCTCCTCGCGAAGCGACCACGCTGGACCCCCAGCATCGATTGCTCCTAGAGATAGCCCATGAAGCCTTGGACGGTGCCGGTCAACTGGACGACCGGCTCGCCGCGAACCTTACCGGTGTGTTTATCGGCGTCACCAACAACGACTACGCTCACTTGTTGCGGGAACACAAAGTCGAGCGTCCTCTCGACGCCTACTTTATCACCGGCAACGCTCCGAATGGCGCGGCGGGGCGCCTGTCCTATCAGTTGGGATTGCGGGGACCAAGCATGGTCGTCGACACCGCCTGCTCTTCTTCCCTGACCTCAGTGCAACTCGCCTGCCAAAGCCTGCGTCAGCAGGAATGCAATCTGGCGCTGGCCGGAGGCGTGAACCTCTTGGTGATGCCCGACACTTACGCCGCGTTGTCGCGGGCTCGTTTGCTGGCCGCCGACGGACGTTGTAAGACGTTTGACGCCGCCGCCGACGGTTATGGTCGGGGTGAAGGCGGAGGACTCATCGTCCTAAAACGACTGTCGGAAGCCGAACAGGACGGGGATATCATCCTCGCGACCATCCGAGGAGGCGCCATCAACCACGACGGACCTTCTTCCGGTTTCACCGTGCCCAATGGAGCGGCGCAACGCACACTGCTGCAACAGGCGCTCGCGGCGAGCCGACTGACTCCAAACGAAGTCGATTACATCGAAGCTCACGGCACCGGCACGTCGCTGGGCGACCCCATTGAGGTCAATGCCCTCGTTGACGTCTACGGCGAGAATCGTCCCATCGAGAACCCCTTGTTGCTAGGCTCCGTGAAGACCAATCTCGGGCACCTCGAATCCGGAGCCGGAATCGCAGGTTTACTGAAAGTCGTGCTGTCTTTGTGGCATCGCCAACTGCCTCGACATCTGCATTTCAAAACGCCCTCCCCCCGAATTCTCTGGGACGAAATTCCGGTCAAAGTCACTGTCGATCATCAGGAATGGCCCGATCCGGGTCGGCCGCGACGCGCCGGCATCAGTTCATTCGGCGTCAGCGGTACCAATGCCCATCTGATTCTCGAAGAGTCGCCGACGACGGAGCGGACTTCCCTGCCCGTGCCCCGCAAACGTTTTCGCGGCAACAAACGCTATTGGGCATTTGATCGACCGCAATATAACACTGCCCGCGAGTGGTTGTATCGAATCGATTGGTCTCCTCAACCCCGACGCGAACGCGAACAGACGAGTGCTACCTTCCAAGTCGATGCGGCCGCTCGACAAGTCTGCACCTGGGCGAAACACGCGGCGGCTCGTTATGCCGGTGAAGCTTATGCCCGGGCCTTGCCCGCCTTGGAACAACTCGCCGCCGCTTATGCCGCGACGGCTATCCAGGAATTGGGCGATGGTACTCGGGTGGCTCCGCAACACCAACGACTGTGGGCGCGACTCCCGCAACTGACGACGTCAGCCCAAGTAGACCCTTCCCCCGCGGCTTTGGTTCGTGAACTCTTGGTCAGTCAACCGGACGCGGTCACCGAGATTAAATTACTCGAGCGTTGCGGTGAAAACCTGCCGCGGGTGCTCACCGGCGAGATCGATCCGTTGAGCCTGCTTTTCCCGGCTCAGACCACCCCGACCGCCGCGGACCTCTACGGCCACAATCCGGTTGCTCAGGCCTTAAATGATTTGATCGGCCAATGGATCGCGGCGGCAACCCCCACCGCCGAACCGCTGCGGATATTGGAAATTGGCGGCGGCACGGGAGCGACGACCGCCAAGGTGCTCGCGGCTTTGGGCGACCGCCCGGTCGACTACACCTTCACCGATATTTCCGCTCTCTTCCTCACTTCAGCCACCTCCCAGTTTGGAGATCGGGCCGGATTCTCCGCCCGAACCCTGAACATTGAACAGGATCCGCTGAAGCAGGGTTTCGCCGCCGGTGAATTCGATCTCATCATCGCCGCCAATGTGTTTCACGCCACCGCTGATCTCCGCCAAACGCTGGCCCATGCCCGAACGCTACTGGCGAACGGAGGCCAACTCGCACTCATTGAGCTCACCGCTCCCCTGGCCTTTCTCGATTTAGTATTTGGCCTCACCGAGGGATGGTGGCGCTTCTCTGATTCCGATCTTCGACCGAGTCACCCATTGATCGATCGTTCCACTTGGATTACGCTCCTGGACTCCGCTGATTTCAGCTCCGCCGCAGCGCATTATCTGCCGGAATCCACCGGCTCAATATTCAGTCAACAGGCACTCCTCACGGCAACCGCATCAGGCCCTTCCTCCGAACCTGCCGGACTGACCGGGCGCTGGCTGTTTATCGGCGAACCCGGCGCCTCCCTCACCCAGGGGCTGGCCGCCACCGCCGCCGAAGTCACCATCACTCCTACCCATGACCTCAGTCCTTTGCAGACGACACCGACTTGGGACGGGGTGGTTTATTTTCCGCCGACCACACTCGATCCGCTGGACCAAACTCCTTTGCGCATCGCGGTTGAGATTGCTCATGCCATCATCGAATCACCGGCGCCCTGGTGGATTATAACCCAAGGTGCAGTGGCCACTGACTCCCGAGATAAGGTGCCGGAACTCGCGGCCGCCGGTATTTGGGGATTTGCCCGAACCGTGGCGCAGGAACACCCTGAGCTAAAAGTAAGACGAATTGATTGGGCCCTCAAAACCGGACCCGCATTGCAGCTCGATCACCTCTTGGCCGAATTACAGCGACCGGACGGGGAGGATCAACTCGCGTGGCGCGATGGCCAACGGCTGGCCCCACGTTTGGTCCCCGCCCCCACCGTCGAACCGGAAGAACCCCTGAGTATCTCCGCCGATGGCACCGTGCTGGTCGTTGGTGGAACCGGCGGCTTGGGGCTATCTTTGGCGAGCTGGCTGGGAGAAAAAGGCGCCCGGCACATTGTCCTCGCCGCCCGCCGGGAAGCCGATGCCAACAGTCTGCCCCTCCTCCAAGCTTTGACCGTCGCGGGAATCAGCGTGCGCATCAAACAACTCGATGTCTCCCGTCCGGAGGAAGTTTCACGAGTCATCGCCGAAATATCAGCCGAAGGTCCGCCTTTGTGCGGCGTCGTGCACTCGGCCGGAGTGCTGGACGACGGCGCGCTCCGCCAGCTGGATTGGTCACGATTCGAGACGGTGCTCGCCCCCAAGGTCGCAGGGGCCTGGTATCTGCATGAGCAAACCCGCGACTTGCCATTGGATTTCTTCGTTCTGTTCTCCTCCAGCACCGCTTTGCTGGGCACTCCCGGCCAGGCCAATCATGCCGCGGCCAACAGTTGGCTCGATGCCTTGGCGCAACACCGCCGCGCCCTCGGGCTGCCAGCCGTATCCATTAACTGGGGACCCTGGTCGACCATCGGAGCGGCCGCCCGTCTCGGAGTCGCATCCCAAGCTCGGCGTCACGGCTTGGACACAATTTCGGCCACCAAAGGTTGGCACCTATTGGGCGAAGTTTTATCCGCCAGTCCCGCGTCGATTGGCGTGCTGCCCATGACTTGGTCAGAAGCCCCCACCGACCTCGTCCGAGCACCCTTTTTCGATCGAGTCCGCGCCCGCGGGATCACGGCCACCCAGATGCCGGTCGCACCCGCGGCGGAACCCACCCAGGATTGGGCCCGTTTGCCGCCGACCAAACGGGTGCATCAATTGCGGGAGTTGATCCAGCGGGAAATCGCTGCCGTCCTGGGTCTCGAAGCCGAGGTCCGGGTGGACCCGGCCAAGGGCTTTTTCGCTCTGGGCATGGACTCCCTGACGGCCGTGGAAATGCGCAACCGACTGCAGACCCAAATGGGGCACACCCTGCCCTCGACCGTGGTTTTCGACCACCCGTCCACCGAAGCTCTCGCCCAACACCTTTCCGCTGGATTCGATCCAGCCAAACCCATCGCCGAGACCGCCCGCCCGCCTCTTCCTGCTGCACCGGAGAACGTGGAAAAATTGAGCGGAGCCGAAATCTCGAGTTTGCTCGATGAAGAGCTTAAAGGTCTCTGAGCTGGCGCCCCCTGCATTCTGCCATGCCCGATCCTACTTCACCCGACGACCAACTGCGGCGAGCTTTGGCGGCCATTCGCCAGCTCAAGGCGAAGGTGGCTCAGGCCCAATCAGGGGCCCGGGAGCCGATCGCCATTGTCGGCCTAGGAGTCAGATTTCCCGGCGAAGTCACCACTCCCGCCGAACTCTGGACTCTGCTGCAGGCAGGAAGAGACGCCACGAGCGAGGTCCCCGCCGCCCGCTGGGATCGAGAGATTTTTTATGATCCCAATCCCGAGGCGCAGGGAAAGATCAGTACCCAACGCGGCGGGTTTCTGGCCGACGTGGAGCATTTCGATCCGCAGCACTTCGGCCTCGCACCGGCGGAAGTGCCTCACCTCGATCCTCAACACCGGCTTTTGCTGGAAACTTCCTGGGAAGCCATGGAAGACGCGGCCATCGCCCCGGACGGTCTGACCGGCGAATCGGTGGGCACCTTTATTGGTATCAGTAGTTCCGACTATGCCCAGCGATTGTTCGAGCAAGGGGTTGAGGCGATCGACCCTTACGTCGGATCCGGCAATGCCCACAGTGTCGCCGCCGGTCGCATCGCATACACACTCGGTTTCCAAGGGCCAGCAGTGGCCATTGATACCGCCTGCTCCTCTTCCCTCGTTGCCGTGCACTTGGCTTGCCAGAGCCTTCGCTCCCAAGAGACCCATCTCGCGTTAGCCGGAGGCGTGAACCTGCAACTCAGTCCACTCATCTCAGTCAATCATTCCCGCGCCCGGATGCTGTCACCCGACGGGCGTTGTAAAGCGTTTGGCGATCAGGCTGATGGGTTCGGCCGCGCCGATGGCTGTGGCATGATCGTGCTGAAGAGACTCAGTGATGCGCAACGCGACGAGGACCGTATTCTGGCGGTGATTCGTGGATCGGCCACCAACCAAGACGGTCGTACCAGCGGCCTCACGGTGCCCAACGGGCAGGCGCAGCAGGCCGTCATTCGCGCCGCATTGGCCCAAGCCCAGCTCCCGCCCGAAGCCATCGATTACATCGAGGCTCACGGCACCGGCACTTCGTTGGGCGATCCGATTGAGGCCCACGCCCTGGGGGCCGTGTTCGCCGGCCGATCGGACGCTAACCCGCTGTGGCTAGGCTCCATCAAATCCAACTTCGGCCATTGCGAGGCGGCGGCGGGCATTGCCGGGTTGATCAAAGTGGTGCTCGCGCTCCAGCACCAAACCCTCCCGATTCATTTGCACGCTTCGCCCCCATCGACGCGAATCGACTGGAGTAGCCTGCCCCTGCAAATTGTTTCGACCGCGCAACCGTGGGCACCGCGAGAAAACCATGTGCGGACGGCAGGCGTGAGCTCGTTCGGGTTCGGTGGTACCAATGCCCACATCGTGGTCGCGGAGGCCCCCGCCGCGGTTGAACCCACGATTCAATCGGGAGAGGAGGAGGACCTGCTGCCCTTGTCAGCCCGCACCCCCGATGCGCTGGGGCAACTGGCCAATCGTCTGCTTACGCACGTCCAAACCCACGCCGACCGTTGGTCCGACATCAGTTTCACCCTCGCCGTGGGCCGCGCCAGTTTTGCCTATCGCGCACTGATTCCAAAATCAGCGGACTTCACCGCGCTGCGGAATCTCGCCGACCATCCCTCATCGGCGTTGTTGGTCGCAGAATCGCCCCGCATCGCCTTCATGTTTTCCGGCCAGGGATCTCTCACACTCGAGGCCGGATTGAAGCTGCGAGAGACGGTTCCCGCTTTTCGGAACGCCTTCGACGCCGCCGCCGCCATCGTCCAACAGCAGGCGGGCTGGCAGGTGGCCGAAGTGCTCGCCGACACGGATCGTATCAAGCGCACCGAATACGGCCAAGTCACCCTGTTTTGCATCAGCTACGCGCTGGCGCGTACCTGGCAGCAATGGGGCATCGAACCCGCCGTGGTCCTGGGCCATAGCGTGGGAGAATATGCCGCCGCCTGCGTGGCGGGAGCACTCACCTTGGAAGACGCCCTATCGTTATTGATCGCCCGAGCTCAGGCCATGGGCGCACTCGGTGAACACGGCGCGATGGTTGCCGTTTCGGCCGATCCCGCGATCTGGGAAACGACGATCCAAACCGCCGGGGCGGAAATTGGTGCTTACAACGCTCCGCAACAGTTTGTGGTGACGGGAAACCGGCCGGCGGTGACGGCGTGTGCGGAAGCTCTAGCGGCGCAAGGATTACCCACGACTCCCTTGAGTGTGAAACAGGGGTATCATTCCCGGGATATGGAACCGATGATCGATGCATTCCGCACCGCTGCCGCCGAAATCCCGTTCCAGTCCCTACAGTGTGAATTCATATCCTCGGTTTCCGGAAAACTGGAGGAGCAAGCGATCGGCACCGCCGACTATTGGGCCCGGCAAATTCGCCAGCCGGTCCGTTGGCGCGACGCCGTCGCAACGCTCAGCCAACAGGGAATTGATTTGGTGATCGAACTCGGTCCCGGCGGGATGCTCGCGGCATTGAGTCAGCATACCTGGTCATCCTCCTCGGCCACGTGGTTGGCCAGCCTGCGAGGAAAAACCCGCGAGGCCGAGGCCGCGAGCTTACGCACGGCGGCGACTCGCGCGTGGCAGCGGGGAGCGGCGATCGACTGGCAAGCCGTGCACGCCGGACGTAAACTCTGTCGTCGGCGTTTGCCCACTTATCCATTCGAACGCCAGCGCTATTGGCCTGAGAGCGCCGTGATACCGGCGGCGGCCTACCGATTGATCGCTGTTCCGGTGAGTGCCAATTCGACCATCCAAACACTTCCCGCAACTTGGCACTTGGTCGGGGATCTGAGTGATTGGCACTCTGCCCTCAGAGCGCAGGGGAATCTAGTGGTGAGTCACGCGAAAGATGCGACCCCGTTGGCGTTGCAACCCCACTTGGGTAAGGCCGAAAACCCGCATCGGGTATTGGTCCGGCGGGACCACCCAGCCGCTTCGCTTTGGATCGGAGCAGCCAAGGTTTTGGCCTTGGAGTATCCTTCCCTCTGGGGGGGACTCACGACCCTGCCCCCAGATCTCGAACCTGCATCGGCGGTCAATTCCGTCGGAGCACAACAGACGGCACCGGTTGTGCATTGGCAGCAAAATGGTGGCACCACATCGCAACTGGAAATCGATGCCTTGCCCACCGCCACTTGGACCGCCCGGCCAAACGTGACCTATGTGATCACCGGAGGGCTTGGTGCGCTAGGCCTGCATTTTGCTCGTTGGTTAAGTGATCGCGGGGCCACCGCCCTGCTTTTGATGGGCCGACGTAAACCTCAGCCGGAAGTTGAAAAAACCCTCGAAGCTCTCCGAGCCAGAGGCGTCGAGATCTCCACGGCTCAGGTTGACGTCACCAACCGGGATCAACTTGAAACAGCGCTAAAATCCCCGGCGCTTCCCGTGGGCGGAATAATCCACGCCGCCGGAGTGGGTGACTTTACAGCGTTTGCGACCATGACGGAATCTAGGTGGGAAGAAACCACCTCCGCCAAAGTCATCGGAGCAGCCCTCCTTGATGAACTATGCTCAAGTCTGGATCTGGATTTGTTTGTCCTTTGTTCCTCCATCTCCTCCGTCTGGGGTTCGCAGGGACAAGCCCACTACGCCGCGGCGAATCAAGTATTGGACGATCTGGCGGCCCGACGTCACACCCGGGGCGATCCGGCGTTGGCGGTCAATTGGGGGCCCTGGGCGGATGGCGGCATGGCCACTCCCGAGGCGGCGAAAAAACTGACTGAAATCGGGATTGGGCTGATGGCTCCAGCGGCCGCTTTGGCGACCTTCGAAGCCGCGCTGGTCGCGGGTCGATCACAGGTGGTGATCGCCCAAGTGCGATGGGAACAATTCCGTGAAACCTATGAGCTCCGCGGGCCTTCCCTACTCTTGCAAAAAATGCCCGCCCGCCGCGGCCGAGATCCCTCGCTCCCGTCCGCCGGAAGCCAATCCCCTTTGGCATTGCAGCTGGATGACACCCCACCCGAGAAAATCTCTGCGCTCCTGCTGCACCACGTCGAATCCGTGGTTTCGCAGGTGCTGAAACTCCCGCCGGGACAAAAGGTATCCCCCCACCAGGGGTTCGCCGATCTCGGTATCGACTCCTTGATGGCCATCGAGCTGCGCCGCCAGCTCAGTGCCGATCTTGGCACGGACTTGGCCACCACCCTCGTCTTTGACCACCCGGATTGTGAACGACTCGCGGTCTATTTGCAGACGCAGTGGCAAAAGTATGAGGACCTCACCGCCGATTCAAATACGTCATCCCATTCGGCGGACGCCGAGGCTGAGGCGGAACTGAACCGCAAACTCACGGAACTCGGAATCTGATTCGCTTTGTGACCCCACCCATTGAGGTAGATCTCTGGTTTGTCCCGTTGTCCGGCGATTCCGATGCCCGCGACAGAGCTTGGAGTGTGTTGGATGCGAGCGAACAGACCCGCGCTGATCGTTTCCACTTCGAGGCGGACCGGGGGCACTACATTTTTTCTCACGCCGCTTTGCGCACCGTGCTTGGTCGCAAACTGGGACAGAATCCCGCGGACTTGCGTTTCGCTTCGGGCCCATCCGGCAAGCCCGGGCTAATCGACTCCGTCGCAGAAACGCTGCATTTCAATCTATCCCACGCTGGCACGCATGCGCTGATTGGCGTAAACACCCTTGCCCCGATCGGCGTTGATTTGGAATCCACGACCCGAGACGTGGAAATGTCCGGCATCGTTGACCGCTTTTTCGCCGCACCGGAACGCGCAATCTGGGAGCGGATTCCAGCAGCCGAGCACTCCGCGGCCTTTTTCCGCGCTTGGACGCGCAAAGAAGCCTACGTCAAGGCCCGCGGGGATGGATTCAGTCATGATTCTTCCCGCTATGCCGTGGAATTTCAGCAAACAAAGACCGCCAGACTCATTTTGGACGAAATTGATCCCTCCGCCCCGGCGCAGTATCAGCTGACTCCCGTGGTCGCGCCCCCCGGGTATGAAGCTGCCTGCGCGCTACGAATTTCCCCGGATCAGGCCCTCGATCTGAAAATCCATTCCTGGCCCTAGATCTCCGCCTTTTAGTCAACTGTAAATCGAACGCTAAAAGATCGCCTGAATTGTAAAATTCCATTGCCGCAGGTCATCGCAAACCATGCGGTGACGGGGTCCATCGCCGCACCTTTGGCCCATGATGCCCACCGCCTCTTCTGTCTCCCAACCCAGTCCGCTACACCGTGCCCTGCACGCGATCGAAGTTTTGGAGTCGCGCTTAGAGGATCAACGCCGATCCACGACCGAAGCCATCGCCATTACCGGGATCGGATGTCGCTTTCCCGGAGGCTCCAATTCTCCGGCGGAGTATTGGGATTTGCTGAGCCAAGGCCGCGATGCCGTGACGGTGGTGCCACCGCAAAGATGGGATGCCGACGCGTTTCTGGCTACCCATCCGGATACCCCCGGTCGAATGCTAACACGACATGGTGGGTTCTTGGATGACATTGAGTCTTTTGACCCCGCTTTCTTCGGAATTTCACCGCGCGAAGCTGCCCGCATGGATCCCCAACATCGGTTGTTGCTGGAGGTCGCTTGGGAGAGTCTCGATGCCGCCGGGCAAACGCCCGATCGAAGAGCTGGCCGCAACACCGGAGTGTTTGTCGGCATTACGGGCGCTGAATATGGTTCCCTGCAACTCGCGGCCGAGGGAACCCACTCGCTCGACACCTATCATTTGACCGGCAACGCCTTGAACACGGCGGCCGGGCGACTCGCGTTCGTATTCGGCCTCCAAGGGCCGGCTTTAGCCGTCGATACGGCCTGCTCCTCTTCGCTAACCGCCGTGCATCTGGCCTGCCAAAGTCTGCGCCGACGCGAATGCGACAGCGCTCTGGCTCTCGGGGTCAACGCCTTGCTCTCGCCCGTTGGCAGTATTGCCCTGTCGCGGGGCCAAGTGCTCGCGCCTAGCGGCCGCGCCCGAACGTTTGATGAACAGGCGGATGGCATGGTGCGAGGCGAAGGTTGTGGCGCGGTCGTGCTAAAGCGCGTCAGCGATGCAATCCGGGACGGCGATCCGATACTCGCGGTAATCCGGGGATCAGCGATCAATCAAGATGGTCCCAGCAGCGGTCTCACCGTCCCTCACCGCCCGGCCCAAGAACGACTCCTGCGAGACGCCCTCACGGAGGCTGGTCTGCAACCCGAGGCAATTGACTACATCGAAACTCACGGCACCGGAACCCCGTTGGGAGATCCCATTGAGGTGGGGGCCTTGGGCGATGTTTTCGCGGCCGATCGCACTGAAAATAATCCTCTGCTACTCGGTTCCGTAAAAACGAATTTTGGCCACCTTGAGTCCGCGGCAGGTATTGCCGGTCTGATCAAAACCATCTTGGCGCTGCACCATGAGGCCCTGCCGCCCCACCTCCATTTTACCGAACCTTCCTCCAAAATCGATTGGCAACAAGGGCGATTGCGAGTCACGGATTCCCTCACCACTTGGCCCCGCCAAAACCGGCCCCGTATCGCAGGGGTCAGTTCATTCGGATTCAGCGGCACCAATGCCCATATCATCCTGGCAGAGGCGCCTCTCTCAGCAGGAAAATCTCTCACCCCGAAACCACGAGAGCTTTCGGGTCCACCACCCGATTATCAACGGCAGCGCTTTCCCCTGCCTCCCCCGCAGCTCCCCGACACGGGCTGGGCTTTTGATCTGCCCGGGAAGCTGATCAAGCTACCGAACGCCGCGGAACAGCATTTCGAAATCACCCTACATGCCGGACTCCCGACCTGGATCCGCGATCATCGGGTCTTTGGCCGGATGGTATTCCCCGCCGCCGGGTGGTTCGAGTTGGCCCGCCGGGCGGGCCAACTGGGAGGTCTGCCCGCCTTGCGCGAAGGTCGCATCCTCCGTGCTCTCGTCATCCCTGATCACGCGCCGGTCACCCTCCATACCATCGTTTCCCCTGATGGCACCGTGGAGGTCTTTAGCCGCAGTGGAGAGCAAGCGGAGTGGATCCAACACTTTACCGGCACGGTCGCGGCTTCACCGGAGGCCGTTCCAGCGGCCGATGCGATCACCGACGTTACTGATCTCCCCGCCGTATCCGTCGAGCATCTCTATCAAAACTATCGGGACCGGGGCCTGGATTACGGGCCCAGTTTCTCCGGCCTCATTTCGCTCCACGCCGAACCGGGGAGCGCGATAGCAGAAGTGCAACTCCCTCCGGGCGCACCGCTTTCAGCGCACGAAGGTGCCCCTTCTCCCGCGCTATTGGATGCCTGTTTTCAAGCTGCGGGAGCCGCTTTTGCTGCCCCCGACAATGCCGAAGCAGTTTACCTGCCCGTCGCCGCCAGTGGCTGGTATCTTGCCGGCGTAGATCATGATTTTGGCGCCCCCCTTAAACTCGTGGCGCAGACGAGTACCGCATCCGAAACCGCCACGGTTTCACTACAGATTCTCGATCAGAACGATCAGGTGATTGCCCGCCTCGATCGCCTCGAGCTACAACGCGCCACCGCGAAGGCGTTGGCTCAACAACTCGAACCGACCGCTCCCACGGATTGGCTTTACGAGGTGACACCCGTGCCTCAATCGCTCGCCCCGATGGCGGGCTCCCCGCAACTGGCGGGGAACTGGCTCATCGTGGATCCCGCCTCATCCCACGGGACCCATTTGGCCGAGACGCTTCGCCAAGCCGGAGGGAATCCAACCGTCGCCCCAAAATTCGTTTCCGGCACTTGGTCGGGAGTGATCGTATTGGCGGGGTTTGCAATCGACCCGATGGACCCCGATATCGCCGCGGCCACAACTCCGCTGCTCCGCACCGCCCAGACCTGGGGGACTGAGACTAATCACTCGGATCTCTGGATCGTCACCCCTTCGCCGTTGGAGCGCCCGAGTACTGCCGCCCTCTGGGGGTTGGGCCGGGTGATTCAAGCGGAGTGGAATCACTTGGTGAGCCGCATGGTGGGTTTGGATTCCTTCGATCCGAAACCCGTGCTGGCCGAGCTGGGTCAACCCACGCGCGAGAACCAAATCATCTACCGTAAACAAAGCCGGCACGCGTTGCGCCTGCAGCCATTACCTCCCGCCGCCCGTACTCCGATATCTTTATCGGCCGAACGGACCTACTTGGTGACGGGAGGACGCGGCGCGTTGGGCATGCTCAGCGCTGCATGGTTGGTCGAAAACGGAGCTCGCTATTTGGCCTTGATCGGCCGGCGACCGCCGACCGAAGAAAACCGGCAATCAATCGCCGTCTGGCAAGCCGCCGGCATTCAGGTGGAATTACCCGAACTTGATTTGACCGATGCCGCGGCGGTGCGCTCAACGATCGCAAAACTCGACCAATCATTCCCTCCCCTAGCTGGAGTGATTCACGCCGCCGGCACCATTCAAGACGCGACCCTGGCCGACCAAACCGCGCAACACTTCGAGCAGACGGCCGCGGCTAAATCCCAAGCCGCCAGCAACCTGACCCGGGCAATCACAGACCATAAATACCAACTCGATTTCTGGATCAATTATTCTTCATCGGCCGGGGTGCTCGGTACCCCAGGCCAAGCTAACTACGCGGCGGCCAACGCGTGGCTGGATGCTTTCATCACTCCGGCCGATCGCACCCTCAATGTCGCGTGGGGGCCCTGGACCGCGGGTCTGGGCGCCGCGATCGGCGATCGCTACACGGCCCGGGGCGTAAGCTCAATCAAACCGGCCCAGGCATTCGCTTTGCTGGAGACCCGGTTGGCCGGCGAACCAAAAGCGATCGCGGTGTTGCCCATCAACTGGTCTCGCTTCTTTGCCGCAAATTTCTCCGCCGGAAACCCACCCTTGCTGGATTTGGTGCGCCCCTCGGATTCGCCGACCGCCCCCATC
>OJCR01000205.1_pt1 | contig 30540 bp, 27 predicted proteins | sample 1591611 | NCBI WGS metagenome assembly OJCR01 (sample SAMN05416815, study PRJEB24817) | seawater metagenome | isolation source: Sea water | place: Canada:Atlantic | collected 2013-07
TCTACACGTAAGGAGTCGTCGGCAGCGTCAGATGTGTATAAGAGACAGGTCAGATATGGTATACGAGGATCAAGATGCAGAGGGTGCGATTGTCTACTTTGGCACCATCGCATTTGGCTTTCAGATCTATTGTGATTTCTCAGGCTATTCAGACGTCGCACGTGGTTTGGCCTACATGATGGGATTCAATCTCATGGTCAACTTCAACCTTCCCTACTTTGCAACGTCTCCAAGTGATTTCTGGAGACGCTGGCATATCAGCCTGTCGACCTGGTTTCGCGATTATCTATATATTCCATTGGGAGGCAATCGCGGCGGGAGCTCGGCCATGATGCGAAACCTTTTAATTACCATGCTGGTCGCAGGCCTGTGGCACGGCGCTGGCTGGAATTTCGTTCTGTGGGGGCTCTGGCATGGCATGATGCTTTGCCTTTTCCCAAGCATCCCACTTCCTCGACGCATGCAACCCTTGCTGGGGTGGTTCCTGACGATGATTATCATTTTCTATGGATGGTTGCTTTTCCGCGCACAATCGATGGATCACATCATGGCATTGACAACTTCTCTCTTTACTTGGTCATTCCCTCTATGGATTGGTAGTTATATTTTGAATCTGGCCGTTTTCATGTCTCCGCTTTTGGCAATGCAAATATGGCAACACCGAACAAATACTATTTTCCCGATGCTGCCGCACAACCGTATGATCAAGTCAGCTTTGATGGCGATCTGCGTGATCATGACAACAGTGTTTTGGAATACCAAAGGGACTCCTTTTATTTACTTTCAATTTTGACCTGAATCATGGCCAGAAACAGTCATACATACGATTTCGATTTCAAGTGGTTTGCGAGCCATTTGGGGCTACTTTTGCTGCTCATTGCAATGATTGCGGGCATGCTGCATGTGTGCGCCCCTTTTCTCCCAGCTCCACGAGCCACTTGGGACATGGATCGAACCATCATGGCAACAAAAGCTGATTTGGCCCTGAAAGATGAGGGTGCAGACATAGTGCTCATTGGAGATTCCTCCTGCCTGATGAACATCGACGCCTCTCAGCTTGGAGAACTGACAGGTAAAAAAATAGTCAACCTGGGGACAGTCAGTTTCCTGGACATGAAGATCTTTTCAGAACTCCTGAATCGATATCTGAAAACACAGACAAAGATGCCTTCAGAAATCGTGTTAATGGTTCACCCTGATTTTCTCAGACGATCATCACCATCCAGATCACATGTAAATTGGATCCATGACTACATGGCAAGAAAAGATCACGCTACCAAGGGTAAATCATGGACTTCGGCAGAATATCTTTTCGGAGTCCATGTCATAAAAGGCCGACTCCTTGCCTGGTTGCCACGTCCATTATCAGGCGCATTTGGCTCTTATTTTGGTTTTACCAGCAATTTGGAAACATACATGTGGGAACACCAGGGCTCAGCAGTGGACCCTCGAAGCATCAAGGCCTCTGACCTTAGAGGCAGCAAGGAGTACCGGGTCTCTGCAGCCAACCTGCGGAATGCAGAAGCATTCACGAACGTCATGCCAGAGGATGTGCAGCTCACGGTCGCCTTGTCCCCCACTCCCGCCAGTTTCGCAGATGAAGATCTTACCACCAAATTCGCATCCATACTTGAGGAATGGAAAACTGCCCTCAGTGCAGATGACATACTGGATTCGCTACCCCTCGCATTGGAAGATGCTCAATTCGCAAATAAAACACACCTTACTCCTGAAGCATCTCAGGCCTATACCCTTGAGCTGAGCAGCCTGTTGAAGCCCTGACGATCGCCTCCAGCTATGGCATTCACACCATGAGAGGCTCATTTCATCCAAAAACCATTTTAAAAGGAATCTGGCCAATATTCTGACAGGAGATGTTAGATTAAAACCTGATCACGAACGAAAACAGGTCGCAATTTCAAACCCTCCATCATCGCCTCAAGGGTTGCCAAAACTGCTTGAAAATGTCTTGAGGATCAAAATCTGAAGACGCCCACTCCAGCAGTACAAGAAAAGCACCCACTTTGACCACTCGGCTTGGAGAAGATCGCTCCATGTTACCTCAATCATCCTGCTTGAATAAGCAAACCCAGCGGTGCATAGTGACATTCATCACAGAGTCTGGTTGAATAACTGGAGTCTCATTACGTAATCATGCTCATGCCCATGAAACATTTAATCACTTATCCTCTTGGGAGGTCACACATTACACCGCCTTCGTACCACACATGGCTGCTAGCCATAACCTCTCTTTTGCTTGCGTGTGGCCAGAGTCAAGCCGAACCCATATCTTTCGCACGCCAAATTCGTCCACTGCTATCTGATGCCTGTTTCCAATGTCATGGTCCGGACGCTCAGGAACGCAAAGCAGACTTGCGACTGGATCAGGAGCATACCGCCAAATCGCGTGATGGTGATTACTGGGTGATCAAGGAAGGTGATCCTGATGGAAGTGATTTGGTTGCCCGCATCTTTGCGACCGATTCCGACGATATGATGCCACCTCCAGATTCTGGAAAGTCTCTGAATGATGATGAGAAAAAGTTGATTCGCGAGTGGATCAAGCAAGGCGCCCCATGGGAAACACACTGGTCCTTTGAGCCGGCTCGAAGACCTGATATCCCAACCGTGAAGGATACAGATTGGCCAAATAATGCGATCGATTTCTTCATTTTAAGCAAATTGGAAGCAAATGGAATGCGTCCTTCGAAAGAAGCCGATCCACAAACATTGATGCGTCGCTTGCATCTTGATGTCACCGGGTTGCCACCAGGCGTGGATACTGTCCGTCAGTTCGCAGAGTCAGAGAACCCATTGAATTATCAGCAAACGGTAGATTCATTGATAGCCGATGAGGGTTTTGGTGAACGCCTTTCTGTTCATTGGCTGGATCTGGTCCGATATGCGGACACAGTGGGCTATCACGGAGACCAGCCTTACAGTGTTTGGCCATATCGCGATTACGTGATCAATGCATTTAATGGAAACATGCCTTTTGATCAGTTCACACTGGAACAAATCGCAGGGGACCTTGTCCCGAACCCCACAAGATCCCAGAAGGTAGCCTCCGGATTTAATCGCCTTCATATGATCACCGCGGAAGGCGGGGCACAGGACAAAGAATATTTGGCCAAATATGCCGCTGACAGAGTGCGAGCTACGTCCGGGGTTTGGCTGGGAGCCACCATGGGATGCGCGGAGTGTCACGATCACAAGTTTGACCCTTACACCATGAAAGACTTTTACAGCATGGCGGCTTTCTTTGGTGACCTGAAAGAAAAGGGTTTCTATGGAGGAGCAGGATGGGGACCCAAAATGCCGCTTCCATCGCCACAACAGGAAAACGAACAAAAACAACTCAAGGAAACTGTTGAGAGCTTAGAAAAAGTATTGGTCACTTCGACTGAGGCGCTGGTCAATGCTCAATTGGACTGGGAAAAGCAATTGATGGATCTGGAACTTGCTGGACAGTTAAGCTGGCACCCTCTCTCTGCAAAGGCGATCCATTCGGTTAACGGAACCGAATTTATTCAACAATCCAACGGAGCGATCCTGACACGCGGCCCCAAGCCAGATAAGGAAAATTTCGAAATCGAAATCCCAATCAAGGCTACCCGAAAAATAACGGGGATTCGACTTGAAGCACTGACACACCCTTCCATGGACGAAAACTCTCTCTCGAGGGGAGGCGGCAATTTTGTTTTGAGCGAGTTCGAATTGGTGATCAAGAACGAAGACGGTGAAACACCCGTCAAACTTGAAAGTGCGCAGGCAGATTTCGCCCAGGGTAGTTTCGAAGCGTCAAAGGCAATAGACGGCAAAGACGAAACAGGTTGGGCCGTGGACGGAAAAAACAAGAAGGAGACCCGCCAACTTTTAATCACCCTCCAAGAGCCGCTCTTGTTTGACCGTGATGCCACACTGGTAGCCCGCCTGGAGCACCAGAGCAAACATGAAAAACATGTCATAGGACGGTTTCGATTGAGCACCACTTCGGTGCCCAATCCAGTTCTTTCGGAAACGGGAATTCCAGATGATGTTTATCGGTTGGTTTCCATTCCATGGGAAGAGAGGTCTACTCAAGAAACGGCAGAACTTGCGGACTATTTTTACGGGCGATCTCCGATCCTTGAGCCTGCCAGGCTTCAGTTAGCTGCGGCCAAATCCCGCATTCAGAAATTGGAAAAGGATATCCCAACCATGCTTGTTTCCTTGTCCGTCGAGCCGCGTCCCATGCGGATTCTTCCACGCGGTAACTGGATGGACGATTCCGGTCCAGTTGTGAACCCAGCAATTCCGGGTTTCATGGATTATGACAAGCTCAACTCCAACCAAGAACGCCTTTCCAGACTGGATCTGGCCAACTGGCTCGTATCAGAACAAAATCCTTTGACAGCTCGAAACTTCGTAAATCATCTGTGGAAATTGTATTTTGGTTATGGCCTTGCGCGCGTCATGGAAGACTCGGGATCACAAGGCACACCACCCACTCATCCCGAACTGATGGATTGGCTGGCTTCCGAATTTGTTCGCAGTGGATGGGACATCAAGCACATGGTTCGATTGATCGTTAACTCGCAAACCTATCGTCAAACATCTACTCCGAGCAAAACATTGGCGACCATGGATCCATACAATCAACTTTTCGCACGTCAGACCCGTTACCGATTGGATGCAGAGATGATCCGTGACCAGGCACTCGACATCAGCGGCCTTTTAGTCAGGCAGATTGGTGGCCCAAGCGTCAGGCCTTATCAACCCTCAGGATATTACTCACAACTCAATTTCCCGAAGCGAACCTACAAGCATGACAAAGGTAACAGTCAATATCGACGAGGGCTTTACACTCACTGGCAGCGCACCTTTTTGCATCCAATGCTCAAGGCTTTTGATGCTCCAACACGTGAGGAGTGCACAGCACAACGGCCACGATCAAACACGCCCTTGCAATCATTGAATCTTTTAAATGACCCTTCCTTCGTAGAGGCGGCGAGAACTTTCGCAGCAGGGATTTTAGGTTCCCCTGCAAAAGCAGATCATCAACGTATTCAATCAGCTTTCGAATCGGTTGTTCTGCGTCAGCCCACGCATCGTGAGTTGATGATATTGGAGCAATTACTCATTGAAACTCGAGAGGGATATTCGAGCGAGCCTGAGCGTGGTCTGGAACTGGTCAAGGTAGGCCTGAATCAGGCAGGGAAACAGTGCCCACCTGCCGAGCTTGGCGCTTGGACAGCTGTGACACGCGCTTTGTTCAACCTGCACGAAACCATCACGAGATATTAAACACCCAGCATCATTTTCATCTTATGAATCCTCTCAATCTGGCTATTCAACGACGCAGTTTTCTCAGCCGATCCACGGTTGGCATCGGTTCACTTGCACTCAATCAATATCTAAGGCCCTGGGAAACCTATGGAGAATCGACTACCAACCCCAGCGCACCATCATGGTCCGGAATCGTAGATCCTTTGCATTTCACACAAAAAGCCAAACGAGTCATCTACCTTTGTATGGCTGGGGGGCCTTCCCATCTTGAAACTCTGGACTACAAACCAAAGCTGGCAGAGATGGATGGAAAACCCATGCCGGACTCGATTACCAGAGGACAACCTATCGCCCAGTTGCAAGGTCAGAAATTAAACTGTCTGGGTCCACAGCATTCTTTTGAAAAATTCGGACAATCTGGTCAGGAGATCTGCTCCCTCTTTCCCAAGATTGGAGAAGTTTCAGATGAATTGTGCATCATCAAATCTTTTCATACCGAACAAATCAACCATGATCCAGCACATACCTTCATCAACACAGGATCATCCGTATCAGGACGCCCCAGTATGGGCTCTTGGTTACTTTATGGTTTGGGCAATGAAACGGAAAACCTGCCGGGTTTTGTGGTCTTGAGCTCAGTCGGAAAAGGCGGCCAGGCTCAACCTATTTCATCACGTCAGTGGCATAGCGGTTTTCTCCCAAGTAATTTCCAAGGAGTTCAGTTCAATGCCAGCGGGGACCCAGTTCATTACGTTTCTGCTCCTCCAGGAGTAAGAGACAGCGAACAACGGCGCCTGGTAAATGCCATTAACGCCCTGAATCTGGAGAAAGACACGGTGGTGAATGATCCGGAGATTGCCACTCGTATCAGCCAATACGAAATGGCCTTCCGCATGCAAGCCAGCGTCCCTGAGCTGATGGAGCTGAAAGATGAGCCTCAGCATGTCTTGGACATGTATGGAGCAGAAGCAGGTGACGGATCTTTTGCCTCTAATTGCCTTCTTGCGCGACGACTGGCAGAACGAGGTGTACGGTTCATTCACCTTTACCACCGCGGATGGGATCATCACGGCAACATCAAAGGCAACATGCAGACAACTGCGAAAGAAGTAGATCAATCGACTGCTGCATTGATTACAGACCTCAAGCAACGTGGTATGTTGGACGACACGCTTGTCATCTGGGGCGGAGAATTTGGTCGCACCCCAATGGCTCAGGGCAGCGGGCGCGATCACCATATTCGCGGATTTTCACTGTTCATGGCAGGCGGCGGTGTGCAAGGCGGTATTTCCTATGGTAATACGGATGATCTGGGATACAAAGCCGTGGACCGACCCTTTCATGTTCACGACTTACATGCCACGATGCTGCAACTTTTTGGTGTCGATCACAAGCGCCTGACTTACCGATTCCAAGGAAGAGACTATCGACTGACCGACATCGCGGGTAATGTAGTGCGGGATATCCTGGCCTGAGATTCCATTTCCACACCAGACAAAATCGCTGACAATCCACCATGCGCTGTTACTGGGATTTTTATGCTGCCGGCAAACTGATGTTTGGCGGTGGGGTCATTGATCAACTTGCTGCCGAGATTCAAAAAGAATCAAGAAGACGCCCTTTGATCATCACGGACAAAAACCTGGCAAATGCGGGTGTCGTAGAGCGTGTCCTCGCTGCAACAGGCGAAAAAGCAAAGCACACCTGCGTGTTTCAGGAAAGCGAGGCTGAACCCTCTCTTGAAGTAGCAATGAAGGCTTTTCAGGTTGCTGAAGAATTCAAACCTGACACCGTCATCGGACTCGGAGGCGGAAGCAATATGGACTTGGCGAAGATGACTGCCCTGCTGCTTGCCCACGGAGGAGCTCCTGAAGATTATTTCGGATTCGACCAGGTTCCAGGCCCGGTCACCCCGTTGGTGTGCATACCAACCACCTCGGGAACGGGAAGCGAGGTCTCACACGCAGCCGTGCTTACGGATACTGAAAGCGGCCTTAAAGTCAGCACACTCAGCAGGCACCTGCGTCCGTCTCTGGCAATCGTAGATCCGGAACTGACGATGACTTGCCCACGCCATGTGACCGCTGAAAGCGGGATGGATGCTTTGACTCATGCGATTGAGGCCTTTACCGCCCGGCACCCGACAGATCTCTCCACTGCTGATGGCGAGGATTTACCCTACCCGGGCAAGAACCCAATGGCAGATGCTCTGGCGGAGAAAGCCATTCGACTCATCGGGCAAAACCTTGAACAAGCAGTTAAAAACCCGGATGACAAAGTAGCACGAGAACAAATGTCACTCGCTGCCACTTTGGCTGGTCTGGCTTTCTCAAATGGAGCTGTAGCGGTAGTGCATGCACTGGAATATCCGATGGGAGTTGAACTTCATTGCTCACACGGCCAGGGCAATGGGCTACTTTTGCCCTACGTGATGCGATTTAACAAACCAGCAAGGATCAAAGCATTTGCCCAAATTTCCGAGTTTCTTGGATGTCAGACCAAAGGCATTTCGCTGGAAGGAGCTGCTGATAAAGCCATTGAAAAGGTGGAATCAATCAAAAGGAACGTGGGCCTTCCAGAGAAAATTCGTGATATTGGTGGGAAACGCGAACAATTGTGCGCTTTCGCTGATAAATCGATTCAAATCAAGCGGCTGATGGACATCAACCCAGTTCAACCAAGCAGGGATGATCTTTTGAGTATTCTGGAATCAGCATTTTAGCACGCTGAAATGAACCTTACCCCCCCAAAAAAAAGCTTTTGCACCTACACTCTGGCACCGAAAATGCTTTCCAAGGACAATGACTTCAGTGTCGCAAAAAAGTAGGTCAAAACTTGAAAAAAACACAAAGCTTTTTGGCCTAGTTCCGTGAGTAGTGTCAGGGAAAATGGTTTTTGTCATTGAATTATGTTACATTTACGCGACAAAATGCGCCTCAGCCAGCTGTTTGTAGCTTGAGTTGCAGCTCTGAGTGGAACGACCCATCTGGAGATGGACGGTGGATATGGATGATTATCATGGGGCAGGACAATTTACAAAAGCAGCGTTATGAATTGAAATACGTGATACCGGAGCAGAAAGCTCTGGCGATACGGGATTTCCTGCGTTGTTATCTGGATGTGGACAATAATTGTCTAGGTCAACCAGATCTCTCCTACTCGGTCCACAGTCTATATCTCGATTCACCCGGAATGGCGCTTTATCACAGCACGATCAATGGTGATAAAAACCGTTTTAAATTGCGTATCCGATTTTACAACGAGTGCGAGGACACACCCGTTTTTCTGGAAATCAAACGCCGGATGAATAACATCATCAGCAAAAAACGAGTTGGAATTCCACGATTAACTGCGCAATCGGTAATTTCAGGTCAAATTCCCTCGGCCGAAGAATTGGTTTCCGCGAACAGGAAAGTATCCAATCAAGATTCAGTCGACTATATCACCCCCTCGCAGGAACAAGCACTTTACGAATTCTCTGAGCACGTCAATCAACTTCAGGCTCAGCCCGTCTCGCATGTGGCCTATCGCAGAGAAGCATGGATTTTACCAGACACCAATGCCGTTCGAGTCACTTTGGACAGGCAGGTGAAGTGCGAACCCGATCCGGATGCCAAGCTCAATACCGCCATGAATAATCCTACATTCGTTTTTGGAGATTGGGTCATTCTAGAACTGAAATTCACTGATCGCTTTCCAAACTGGTTCCGAGAATTGGTTGAGGTTTTCGATTTGATTCAATGCGGAGCAGCCAAGTATGTAGACGGGGTCACTCTTATGGGTAAAGATCAAGTAACCGATCTGGTCGCAAGTCACATGGACCTCAACCAGGGGAATATTCTGGAGCAACAAGATCACCTTAAACGTCGAGAACAGGCAATCGCCGCTGCATTCTAAGCACATGGAATGGTTTCTCAACGCGGATTTCTCCACATCGCCTACGCCTTTGCATTTAACGGCTCTGGGCCTGCTCCTGTCATTTCTATGCGGCCATCTGGTGGCGTGGGTTTACATGATGACCCATACCGGATTGTCCTACTCCAGAACTTTTGTACAATCATTGATGATCATGCCTGTCATTGTGGCGCTTGTCATGATGGTGCTGTCCAACAATATCGTATATGCCTTCGGGTTGATGGCGGTCTTCGCAATCGTTCGATTCAGAAATATCCTGAGGGACACTCTGGACACGACTTACATTCTCGGAGTCATTGTCATAGGTATGGGCTGCGGAACTTACAAATTCCTGACAGCAACAATCGGTTGCCTGTTGATTTGCGGGATTCTTATTTATGTCTGGTTGACCGGTTTCGGTAGTAGACAACGTTACGACATGATCCTGAATATGCATTGGTCAAGGGATTTGAATCAAATACCTGAATTAGACATCCTCTTGAGGCGCCATGCATTGCGCTATGTGTGCGCAAGCCAACGCACACACCAAACCCAAACCGGCACTGACCTTTCCTATCGATTGCTCTTGAGAAATCCGGATCGCATGCACGATCTTCTTGATGAACTGAAAGGGATTGAAGGGGCCTCACGAGTGACAGGCCTGAGATCCGAGGAGGAATCCGAGGTATGAAGAAGGACTCCTCCCAGCCTATTGGTGTTCCGGCTTGGAAGCGCTGGCTGGAATTCAGGCATCGGGTTTTGCCGGCAATTGTGTTTGTGGTGGCACTTTTGGCGGTGAGTACACTCTGGGACAGGCACCTTACCTCGCCTTCATTGATTGGTCAGGTTCAAACAACCAGATTGAATATACGCACCCCTTCCGGAGGGACCATCACCAATCTGACTGTCCAGTTATTCCAACAAATCCAGAAAGGTGACACCATTGCAAAACTGGATCCGGGGGATCCATTGACGACGCTGGGAAGTCAGGCAGATCTTTTGCTGGCAAAAAAAGAGCTGTTACAACTCATGAATTTGACAACTGCTGCAAGCGCATTTGATATACAGCGAAATGTGCTGGACAAGGAACGCCTCAGAACAGAATTAATGCAGCAGAAGGTAGCCTTGGCTTCAGCAGAGGTCAGCCTTCAAAATCTTGAGAATGAGTGGTACCGGGCCAAGGATTTACATGATCAGGAGCTTTTGTCCGAAAGCCTCTACGACCTGGCTGAAAAAAATTATTTGGCTGCTCGTGCCGAGGTAGAGGAAAGAAATATTCTCATTAAGGATCTGGGAAAGACCATTCAGAGTATCGAGAAATTGATTGCCTCCAGTCAGGAAATTGAGGAAGTCAAGCTGGACATTGATCGAACAACATTGCAGCGATCCATCGCCAAATTGGAGCAGGAGTGGGTCATCAGGGCACCTGCAACAGGTACTGTGACAGCCATTCAAAAACGCAATGGTGAAATGGTCAACTCATCGGAATCGATCATCACACTCACCCAAACCCAATCGGACATGGTGATCGCTTATTTGCCGCAGGGATCCGAGATCCCGGTTCTGGTAGGACAAAGTGTCAATATCAAAACCCGCACCCAATCAGTTCGGGAATGCCAGGCAACGATTGTGCGAGTGGGCACCAGCTACGAAGTGATGCCAGACATGTTATCACAACTACAGCTTTACAAACTTGGAGGAGTCGGGGTTCCCCTGATGGTCAAACTTCCCCCGGATTTCCATTGCCTTCCCGGTGAAATGGTCAACATCACATTGGATGTACCTCAAACAGCAAAAGAACAAAATAATCTGGCTGGCCGTTGAATCGGACAGCATCCACGGCCCATGGCACGTATAAGAGCCCTTCCTCCCCAGTATACCAAACGCTTTCATCCTGAGGATTATTTCAAGCCCCTGAAGTGGGAGAATGTATTCGCAGTCAAGCATCCCATAGAAATTGAATTAGGGGCAGGAGACGGCTCTTTTTTGATCAAATATGCATTGAAATATCCGGAAATCAATCTACTGGGCATCGAGAGACTCCTCGGGCGTATCAGAAAGATTGATCGTGACACACATCGGGCAGGTGTAGGAAATATTCAATTATTCAGAATCGAGGCCGGGTATTTCTTGAAATACCTGGCACCCGGTCGATCCATTCGAGCCGTTCACGTCTACTTCCCCGATCCATGGCCTAAAATACGCCATCACAAAAAACGGCTCATCAATGAAGATTTTGTCAAAAAATGCGCAGGAATTCTCGAACCCGGGGGAATGGTTCACCTGCGAACAGATCATCCACATTACTTTGATCAAATGCTAGATGTCTTCGGTCGAAATGAATGTTTCGAGAAATCAATTCCCTCTGAATCGTTAACCGCCATTAAGACTGACTTTGAAAACCACTTCAATGATCAAGGCATTCAGACACAATACGCCTCTTACCAACTTCAGAAATAGTCGAACATAGCACAAACTAATTAGGGCATCCACGGGATTGTCAGGTTGGTTCGCTTCAATTAATGTGACGTGACATGAGCAAAAAACTGGTAGTATTGGATGGTCACACACTGAATCCTGGCGATTTGGATTGGGAACCCCTGAAAGCATTGGTAGATGAGTGCGACATTTTTGAGCGAAGTGACATCACGGAAATAGTGGATCGATCCCAGGGGGCAGAAATAGTCCTGACCAACAAAACACCCCTATCTGTTGATACATTGGTCAAACTGCCCGACCTGAAATATATCGGTGTCCTGGCCACTGGCTACAACATCGTGGACACCAACACCGCAAAGAGCAGAGGTATCCCTGTCACCAACATTCCAAGCTACGGCACCAGATCGGTCGCCCAAATGACGCTCGCATTGCTTTTGGAATTAACCCAGCGAGTCGGTGCCCATTCTGATGCAGTTCAAAATGGGGATTGGGTGAATTGCCCCGATTTTTGTTTCTGGAGGCATCCGTTGGTCGAATTGGACGGACTGACCATGGGTATTGTTGGTTTTGGGCGGATAGGACAGCAGGTCGCTGAATTGGCACGCGCTTTTGGTATGAAAATCTTGGCAACCCAGCGTGCATCTACGAACGCTGACAAGCATTCTGATGTGACCTTTGTTTCTCTGGAGGAACTTCTGCAACAATCCGATGTTGTGAGTTTGCACTGCCCCCTGACACCTGAGACTCAGTTTCTGATGGACGGAAATCGTTTATCACAAATGAAATCAAATGCATTTCTGCTGAACACCAGCAGAGGCCCTTTGGTGGATGAACGAGCTCTGGCTGATGCGCTTATGTCAGGACAAATTGCCGGAGCAGGCATAGACGTTGTGGAAATTGAACCTCCACGCTCAGAAAGCCTGCTTTATCAGGCCCCCAACTGCTACATCACGCCCCATATTGCCTGGGCAACCAAAGAGGCACGTACGCGTCTTCTGAACACGGCAATCGAAAACGTGAAGTGCTACCTCACAGGAAAACCGCAAAATGTGGTCAATACATAATCATATGCGCAATCTTTGGAGTGAAGGTCTTTCGCTCAACAATGGCAAGACTGATTAGGAATGAATCCAAGACCACAATTTAGACAGGACTTGAAAAAAGAGCCCAGTCTCTGGATCTTGAAACTGAACTTGAGAGCAAGAAAAGCAGTGAAGTCCTTGTTGAGTTGAAGGTATTACCTAATTTGGAAAAGGCCGATATCTTTAATTTATTTGAAGTTTTCTCGAGCAAAAGATACGTATGGTACGTGCTTTCAGGTCTTATTCGGAAAATGCGATCGAATTCAGTCCACAGTTATTTCCGCTGTCATCTTGCATCAACACTCCCATCTGTTCACTTATTAAGGACAAAGATGCTCGATTCCCTTGTCAGGAGAGGTTACTTGTGTTGGAAATACTTCTGATCAATTAGCAATCCTGATCAATTGTAAGTGAAATAGACGCACATCTTTTGACTTATCTCATCAGAAAAAAGTAATTAGAAAGCCATCCGATGTTTCGTTTGATTTGGATTTTTATTGGATTGGCCGTTTTATTTTCGATTCCATTCCTCATCTGGGGAACTCATTGGGATTGGTCCTCTCAGGATGCGGTCAAGTGGCTCAAGCAATACGGCAGATGGGGATGGCTGGTTGCTCTGGTTTTATTTATGGGAGACTTGTTTTTGCCCATTCCATCCACAGCAGTGATGTCCAGCCTTGGCCTCCTCTACGGCCCTGTTTGGGGAGGCTTGATTGGAGGCATTGGCTCAGTTGGCTCAGGAATCATTGCTTATGGATTGTGCCGGCTATTTGGAGAAAGTGCCGTCGAAAAATTGCTTGGCAAAAAAGATCAGGAAAAAGGAAAAATGCTCTGCATGAGGTATGGGGGCTGGATGGTTGCTTTATCCCGCTGGCTTCCCTTGCTGCCCGAGGTGGTGTCGTGTATGGCCGGTTTACTGAGAATGCCATGGCATACATTTGTGATGGCGCTCGTGTGTGGAGCCCTGCCGATGGCATTTACGTTTGCGATGGTCGGGCACATGGGGTCGGATCACCCTGCCATTTCGATGATGCTGAGCGCGATCGCACCACCCTTGCTTTGGTGGTCGATTGGCAAGAAAATGATGACATCTCCCGAGAAACGAAAACGCTAACGCAAGCGATAGACAATGCGTGCTTTGTTGAGGTCATAGGGGGACATCTCAATTTTGACGCGGTCTCCAATCGTCAAGCGGATGAACCGCTTACGCATCTTACCTGAGATGTGAGCCAAGACGACGTGCTTGTTTGCAAGTTCCACCCTAAACATGGTGCCGGCCAATACAGCCTTCACTGTGCCTTCCAATTCTATATGTTCTTCCATCCGTAATCGATTTGTGCTCTTCTTTGATAATAACTTAGGTGGAATAGCATGTGCGCATTCACAAGGAAATCAAGTGTATTCGCGTTTCAAATGATTTTTCATGACTCAATGTTTGCCTGACTGATACCAATCGCTTGACAATTGTTGATTATGGGACGACTACCAGAATGGATCACCAACAAAAAACGTGTCCTTGTTGACTCCTTTATTGAGTTGAAGGGAAGCAAAGCCCCCCTGAAGTTCAATAAACACGGATCTGCAAAACGCTACATTCTGCGTGTCCATCCTGATGGATACATTCAGGTGACCCTGCCACCTCGGGGTAATCGCAAGGAAGCTTTGGTATTCGTTGAAAAAAATAAAATCTGGCTGGAAAAACAATGGGAAGCCAGAGAACAAAAACTTCAGGAAAGACAGAAAGCGGACCGTGAACGTCCCTCTATTCATTACCGCGGTAAGCTTGAACCGGTGAGCGTTATTTCAGCTGACGGAAAAACTCATGTCTCTTTTGCTGATCGATGTTTACCCATTGATCTGCGGCGGATGAACCTGAAACAATGGCTGGAACATTGGCTGAGATACCAGGCCTCAGCAGAACTACCGGATCGAGTCGGCTTTTTTGCCAGGCAACACGGCTTCCAATTCAATCACATCACTATTCGTGACCAACGAACTCGCTGGGGCTCCTGTTCATCAAACCGCACTATCTCACTCAACTGGAGACTAATCCAAATTCCACCGGAACATTGCGATTATATTATCCTCCATGAGTTAAATCATCTCGAACACATGAATCATTCGATTCATTTCTGGAAAAGCCTGGAGGCTCTCTGCCCCTTGTTTCGAAAATCGGAGGCCTGGTTGAAGGTCAACGGAAAATACTTGAGAGATTAATTCCTGCTAAAGTGATAGCCAAGGAGCTGGGACCATGAAAGCGTGCTGCTCCAGCAAACCCCAGGTGCCATGCCATGTCAGGAATTGAGTGAAGAAAACCATGATTCCATAAACCAATCCAATGACCATGATTCCTGAGCGACAGATCCATCGCCACACAAAATGGGTTCGATCCGTCTTCCGAATGGAACGATGCATGGCCCAGCCACAGATCAAGCGCGCAGGGAAGATGAAGACAACGAAAAACAAGCTGGGCAGCCAGGCAAGTTCTCTTGGTGCCAGTTCGATTTTCAGCAAATAAAGTGGAATCGAAAACAAGAGCGTCACAAGCAATCCAAAAGCGAATGCAAAGGGCGCATGTTGAAAGCGATTGCGAACTTTTCGAATATCAAAAAGGTTACGCCAGTGAGGTTCCCTCACATATTGCACTTGTAAAAATGGAAGATAAACGGCTACGAAAGCTAGCATGAACCCTCCCGATAGAGAGAGGAGTATCCCGGGACCTTTTGAAAGGGTATTGGCCATGAAAATTACCCAGACGGGTAAGATCAACCAAGTTAACGCACCAATAAATCCTGCTAACCCCACTTTGAAACATGTAAATATGGCTTCTCCATCGATCAAAGTGCTCCATTGTGTTTCCGGCAATTCACGGCACAAAGGATCACGCAACCATAGGATGAATCTCAAAGGGGCAGGCCAAATAAAATGCCGGAGCCGCCCTCCTCTGGCCAAAGCCCACAAGATATGCCCGACAGTTATTAACAGCAGCAATAGTAATCCCATTTGAATTCGCTGAGGGATGACCCGGCCCGGTGAAATCAAAGCCGCATCACCAGCCAAATCAATCCCCAAACGAATCGGCCAGCAACAAAACCATATCCCCAAAATAATTCCTCCAAAAAACGATGCCTCGCGAAAGCCAATGAATCCGTCTCTCAATCGACCAGATTCAGCCACCTTACCGGAAGCTTTCATGAGGTATCCCAGACTGATGAGATTCAACACCGGGAAGACGGCCAGAATTGACAGAAGCAATGCCATGGTGATCCCACCAAAACACGTTTGAAGAAAACGATACACCCCCGAGAATCCCTTGGCAAACAGAGAGAAAGGTGCTTTGGATTTTGACAAAACTTCACCTTCTGACAACTGAAATGAAATGGGCGAGGTTGGATTCAATGGAATGATTCTTGTTGTTTTGCTGATTTTCTGGAACGTTGTTAATGCTCAGAATATATAATGCAGCATGGATAAAGAAAGTTTCATAATGAATCACATTCGTGACTGCAGCATGACCAGGAATATCCACCCAAACAAGGCATGACTCGATTAACTTTCATTTCCTTGTGGCTACTCACGACGGTGAGCCTTGTTCTGTTTTGGCTCTATCAGGACAAACCATATCCGCCTTCAGCACCGAAGTTCGAGGCCACGACCAATACTGGCAAAACGCATGCCAAACAGTCCACGTCTTCTCTGACCCAATCATTGGAAAGAAACCTCATCCAGAATCGAGCCTCGGATCTCGAAATACTCCGACGTCTTTCCATGGCTTTGACGGGAACAATTCCTTCTGTGGAATGGATACGCGACTATGAAGCGTGGCCAGAGGATCAGCGCATTGGCTTGGCTCTTGAAAGGATATTTGGTGACCGACGCAGCAGCGACTACCTGGCTGAGAGATTTGCGCGTGCATTCGTGGGTGTTGAGAATGGTCCTTTCTTGGTTTATCGCAGGCGTCGAATGGTGGATGACTTGAGTGAAATGATTCATGCCAACCGCCCCTACGATCAAATAGTTAAAAAGCTCATCACTGCTAAGGGGATTTGGACATCCAAACCGGAGGTCAATTTCCTGACAGCAACAATTGATCCTAACAACGACAAGGAAGGTCCAGACGAAATCAAACTGGCGGCTCGAGTCTCAAGAGCTTTTCTGGGTATTCGAATCGATTGTGTTCAATGTCATGACGATATGTTTGGAGATCGTTGGAAGCAAAAGGATTTCCATCAAATGGCATCCTTTTTTTCAGGCGCAGAAATGTCGTTGACCGGCTTAATTGAATCAGAAAAACCCTACAAATACCGATATAAGAGACAGCCTGCACCGGCACTTGTCCCTCCACAAGTGCCTTTCAATGAATCCTTGTTACCAGCAGAAGGTTCCTTGAGAGAACGCCTGGCGGCATGGGTCACTCATCCAGAAAACAAACCCTTTGCAAGAGCCTTGGTCAACCGTGTTTGGGCCATGATGTTTAACAAACCATTGGTGAACCCGGTGGATTCAATTCCAGTTGAGGGACCTTTCCCTGAAGCCTTGGAGTCATTGGCCAATGAAGCCATCGCCTCCGGTTTTGATTTACGGCATTTGATTACCATAATTGCCAACAGCAGCCGCTTTCAAATCACCAGTAGAACATTGGATCAAAGTGAGACTCCGCCATTTCCAATGACAAGACTCAGACCAGAGCAAGTCGCGGGTAGTATCATTCAATCAGCCTCACTCGAAACAGTCGATGCCGACTCACACATATTGTCTCGAGTGATCCGTATTCTTCAACAAGGTGAATTTATCAAACGTTATGGGGATGCTGGTGAAGATGAATTTGCAGGGACCGGCGGTACCATCCCGCAAAGATTAACCGTCATGAACGGCAAACTCGTCGAGGAAAGAACCGAAGAAAACCTGGTCATGAATGCAGCCACGCGCATCGGCGCGCTCGCTCCGAATGATTCGGTAGCAGTCGAGATGGCGTATCTGGCGACTCTGACCCGGCGCCCCACCGAAAGTGAAACGCAATATTTCACCAATCGATTTCGGGGAAAGAAAAAGAAAAAACGAGCCACAGAAATGCAGGATTTATTCTGGTCACTGATTAATTCCACAGAATTCGCCTGGAACCATTGAATCATATGAAATGCCCGTCACTCCATCACTGCGCCTCGACAACAAGCAACCGCCGACAATTCCTGAAGACGACAACTGCTGCAGGTATGGCATGGATGAACCCTCTTGCCCAACAGCTGGCGCGTTGCGCTGAAAACGATGTCTCTGAGACAAGAGGCAAGGCGATCATCCTTTTATGGATGGCTGGGGGGCCAAGCCAGCTGGAAACGTTTGACCCACATCCCTCTCAAAACGGATCCGCAGGCAGGAAAGCAATTTCCACGCCCTTGAAGCATCTGCAATTGGCACAGGGTCTAGAGGAAGTGGCAGAATTAATGAACGACGTTTCTCTCATTCGTTCCATGGTCAGTCAGGAAGGGGATCACGAAAGGGCTGTTTACAATGTGAAAACAGGATACCGCCCTAACCCTACGGTCGTGCACCCTTCTCTCGGATCCATTATTTGCCATGAATTGCCTGAAAATGCTGTTGAGATCCCGAGGCATGTTTCCATACTTCCGAATGAATGGCCTGCACGCGGCGGTTATTTAGGTGCCACCTATGATGCTTTTCAGATTGGAGATCCCGGCCAGCGCATCCCGGATGTGATTTCCCCTGTCAGCAAAGAACGACTTGAACGGAGACTCCAAGGCCTTGACGTCGTGGAACGAGCTTTCCTGAAAGGTCGTGACCCTGAATGGATAGCGTCCCATACACGCCACCGAGCCACAATTGATGAAGCACTGAAGATGATGGACTCGGATCAAATCAAGGCCTTTGATGTGAACCTTGCGACAGCGACGGAAAGAAATGCATATGGCGACACAGCATTTGGTAGAGGCTGCCTGGCAGCTCGTCGACTGATCGAGACCGGGGTACGTTGTGTAGAGGTCACACTGAGTGGATGGGACAGTCACATCAACAATCATGAGACCCAGTCAAAACGCATCGCGACTTTAGCACCTGCACTCGCAGCTCTGATTCGTGATCTGAAAGAACGCGAACTCATGGAAAACACCATGGTCCTTTGCGGAGGCGAATTTGGCCGTTCTCCGGAGCTGAACCCCTTGGAAGGCCGCGATCATTGGCCTCATGGTTTCAGCTTCTTAATCGGTGGAGGAGGCATCGCTGGGGGAAAAGTCATCGGCGCCACCGATCCAGAAGGCATCAGGAAACAACCAGAGAACCCCGTTCGAGTTCAGGATTTACATGCTACCATCCAACACTGCCTGGGAATCGATTCTGAAAAAGAAATCATCACCCCCGTCGGTCGGCCCATTTTCCTGAGCGAAGGCAATGTCGCGCGCGAACTACTCGTAACGAGTTGAGCTCGTATTAGTATGCTTACCGTTGAATACAGAGGCATCGCTTTTTCCCTGGTGAGAAAATCAGTTACGTGTCAGACCGTATCACTTGATAAAGTCTGGAAGTAAGAGAGCCCTCCCCCCCAATGAAACCTGAGTAATCAAGCAAGCTTGATCAGCATGACGCCTTCGTTCACAACCGCGGCATCAAATATGAGCTCCTCATCCATAGCGTTGATAGATCAGCCACATTGGGCCCCATGAAGCCAACGAACAGGTCCATTCTAACGTTTAGGACATTCGAAAAGATCAGTTTATCTATAAATGCGAAAGACTGATAAGTGAATCATTGCGAGACGCGTCGTTCATTCGAAAAACGCCTTTTCATGGCCAAGCCAAGTTCTTTTACCGCACGCTTGCCGTCATCAAAAGCCTCGGCAAATTGCATGAAACCATGCAAGGCTCCCTCGTATTGGATCAGGTCGATTGGGACCTGAGCGTCTTTTAACCGTTCAGCATAGTTCTCTCCCTCAGTTCGCAATACATCATATTCAGCGGTCACCACATGAGAGTAAGGTAATCCCTCAAGTGTCTCAGCGGTGCATGGTGATGCGTAAGGATTCTGACGGTCTGCGGGCCTCGGCACATACTGGTCCCAGAACCAACGCATGATATGCCGTGTCAGCCCATGATCCTCTGCAAACATGTGATAGGTGGCAGATTCAAAATTGGGTTCTATGACTGGATAGATCAACCACTGGGAATCCAACTTGAGTGCGGCTTGATCGCGAGCCTTCAAAGCCACAGCAGCGGCAAGATTGCCTCCCGCACTATCACCGCACACCGCAATTCTCGCCGGATCTACTCCAAGGCGATCAGCATGCTTCACAACATACTGCGTTGCTTCAAGACAATCATCGAAGGCCGCTGGAAAAGGGAACTCAGGCGCCAGTCGGTAATCGACACTGACAATCACAGCTTCAGAAATCGCCGCCAAATGACGGCATAAAGCATCATGTGTTTCAATGTTACCGAGCACCCAACCTCCGCCATGAAAATACAACACCACTGGAAGTTTACCATTGGTTGAGGGGCGGTATATGCGTATGGGTAAACGACCCTCAATGGTTAGATTTTCAACGTGATGAAGTGGAGGTCCATCGCCAAACAAATCGGTAAATCCTGAAAAAATGTGCCGACTTTCGGCAGTTGGCAACTCATCCCAACCAGGAGCACCCTGGTTGGCGATGGCCTTGAGGAAAGCTTGTGCTTGTGGGTGAAGTGGCATCTGGATCAGCGATTCGTTAAAATTTCATTCGATTGTATCAGGTCATTCTCGAAGATTACCTGTTAAATTACGATAGAGTATTTTTCACTCTACCTGAGTATTGAAAGAACTTAATCAAGCAAAGATCTCGATTGGGGAAGAGACTTTGTCAGGCCCACGTTCATCTTTAGATCATGCAAAAGTCAATCTACAGGTCAAAGCTGGATTCCCTATGCTCACTTAAACCTCTACAATTTCGGGTGGCCCAGGTGGTGAACAAAACAAGGCGCGGACTCGAATAGCATTTCTTAAAACTCAAAGAAACTTCGCACCAAACATTGAAATTCAATTTCCTGGATTCGTTGTAATTCTTCAATCACGGACTGATCGGTAGAGTCGGCCAATTCTCGAGAAACGAGATCGACAAAGCCGAAAGGATCCCAATCCCCCGATTCTACCAATGAATTTAGATTAGGTGAAACATCTCCCCCAAACGGTTGATTCAGAACCTGCTTTGCGATCTCAGCGTAGGCAGGATGCGTCCCGACTCGATGAAACCAGTACTTGGAATTCCCATAGTCAGGTTCGCGCCGATGCATGATACCATGCAGGAAACTACCGGTCGCTGAAGGGATGGACTGGGAAATCGAATGGGATGCATCTAAATGATCATGCCAGAGCAAAGCAGCAGAGCGCAACAGATCGATGAGTTCGGCATTTAAATGCCGGGTATTTGACCAATCCCTTACCTTGGCATTCAACTCTGACGGTTTCTCAACAGTATTACGAATACCAGGTCCCAACCCGGGGTAATCAGGTGTTGAAATCAGTTCCAAGAAGCTGACGGTTAAATCATTGGTTACATTCATATATTCAGCTCACTGTGCTCAAAACTAAGCGGAATCCAGATGAGAAAAACCTCACATCTGGTCAAGAAGTTGACGGGCCTTGCGAGTCCAAACCTTATCTTTCTTCTGAACAAATGAAGGCGCATGTTTTTCGTCTTCGATGACCTCTTGAAGCTGTTGACGAGCCTCATTGGACATCCCCTGCTTTTTATAAATTTCAGCTAATAAAACTCGCGCTTCGGCGTAAGTCTGCGTTTCGAGCACGGTCTCAAGAGCCACTCTGGCCTTGTCGGTTGAATCAAGTTTTGAGTAAGCGTTGGCTAGTGCCATCATCGTAGCTCCATAATCGTGTTTGGGGTTCTCTTCGATCGCTTTTTCCAACATGGTAACCGCTTTCTCAAGCTGGTCGAGTTTGATCAGGCACTGGCCATATGGCCCCAGAATGTCCACATCCTCGGGATCGCGCTCGAAAGCAGCTTCATAGCATGCAAGTGCCTTATCCTGTTTGCCTTGTTTTTGATAGATATCTCCAAGTTCGGCATGGTGGTGAGCCTTGTCAAGGTGATGGATCTGCTCTTCGAGCTGTTTGATCCGTTCCCGTTCCGCGGCACCAGGCCATTCAAATGATGGAACTTTCTCCATCGCTTTTGCGCTGCGATAAACCATGAAATAATAGAGCATGGCGGAAAAAGCACCAAAGAAGAAAATCAATACCGACCATAACCATTCCTCTCTACGAATGGCGTCTACCAGCATCCATATCTGGAATGCCGTCATAATCAGGAAAAACGGATTGGTGAGGATTTCCCTCCAATCGTCGAGAATCAGCGCAAGTTGCATATATGTATTTATTCACATGTGACGTGGGAATTGCAAGTCAATGGCCTCAAGTTGAGTCCTCAGGGACTAGAAATCTTTATGGAAAGAAGGTAATTCCTCATGTGTAACTTGAAAAGCAAACCCATGTGATACTGCCTGGCTTCATGGCCTCTTGGCCAATAAAGCGCTTGCCAAACGTGCTTTTCGGATCACGCGTAATTTGTGGGTGCCTCGACAGATGATTTCATGCTCATCATGGGCTCTGAGGTCAAATGAAAACATATTTCTGTCCTGAAAAATGATTTTGGCATGACAAGTGACCAGCGCGCCCAGAGGTGAGGGAGCTTGGTGCTTCACCTCCACTACTGAACCCACAGTTGATTCATCCTCTTCCAGATAAGGTAAAACAACTCCACGTGCGGTATGCTCCAGGAACCAGATTAGCCACGGGGTGGAAAGAATCTCGGGCATCACTTCATCTGCAAAATCGATGATGTGTTGCTCAGTCACTCTGAATTCTAAGTGACTGGATTCTCCAGTGCGTGGGCGCCTGTTCATGTCAGTGGTGAATACTCAACGATTCGGGCTAACAATAAAGATTAGGCTGACCAAGCTTTGATTACAGGCGAAATCAATCCTGCATTGGTCCAATGAGCTCGATAAAATTACCATCCGGATCGCGAATAACCAGAAGTGCATTTTTCCCTCCTAAAGGAACAGGAGTCTTACCTAGGAAAGTAACTTTGGCTTTTTTCAGGCGTTCAATACTTGCTGAAAGGTCTGTGACATGCAACGTCAGGTAGCTGAAACCCAATGTTGAATGAATATAGGTTTGGTCTGTTTGGCTTGCCTCAGCTTTGGGAAAGGACATCATCTTGAGGCGACTTTGTTTTTCCCCTGCACCAAGCACGAACACCCTGGCCACAACTTCCATTTCATTCACCAAACCAATGGATGTGGCAAAAGCTGGTGGTGCTGAAAACCCCTTCACCTCTTTACAGCCGATCACATCTTTGTAGAAAGACGCCGATTTATCGAGATCCTTCACAACAAGCCCGAGATCAAGTACGGGGGATGAAAACACCTCAGATGAATCATTTTCCTGACCCAGCATTTCGAAACTGTCACCGCTTACAATCGAAACGAAAAGCAGCAGAGCTAAAAACCGTTCTGTTAAACTGGTATGTGAAGATTTCATAGAAGGTGAAGTTAAAGATAAAGAGAGTGAGTTCAAGCACTGATTCAGGGCAATAAAAAACTCTCGGGCACCTTTCAGGAGAGAGGATCTTTCAGAGGGCCCGGTTTGAATGCGGGGTGCCCTGGCCAGGAAGGCTCCTGAGGCAGTCTCATTTGATGAAAGCTTTGGAGGAAACTCTTACTGATGTCCGTGCCCTCAGGGGCTAGATGTTGATGCGCCTCTTTTAATTTGTAAAATGGGATCGAGGGATATCGATGATGTATCCAATGGTAACCTTCGTTATGTTTGAAGAAGTTATCAAATCTGGAAAGGTTGGACCTGGCTCCGCTGCGAGTGTTGTGATGCTCCTCTATTTCTGACCAATATTGATAAATGGGAAACGACCAAATCAAAGGTATCAACCAGTAGATCAGCAAAAGATCTAAAGATTCATAAACAGCAAAGAGACTCACTAATGGAATCCAGAATAAAGATAATTGAAGCCGACTGGAGACTGTGTCCAAATCTGGACCACTTTTCAGGTAGTAATACGTGGGACCACCTAAAAACGGTTTGATAAACCAGATGTAAATCATGTTCGGATTCTTATTCAACAATCCATAACGATTGTAATCCTGCATGGTAATGTCTGATTTCCCCATCAAATCAATGTGATGCTGATGATGCTCTACCTGAAATCCTTTCAAAGTCTGTAAAAAAGGGTAGGCATACAGGCTTTGAAGTCTGTAGTGCAGCGAACGCGTTGCAAACAGATTATAATGGGAAGCTTCATGGAGAAGCGCCTCTCCCAAGCAAAATTGAATGTAGCCTATGAACCAGACAGTCATGAGGGTGAACCACCATTGATCCAGCCATATGGAAACGCCAGCTGCCCCTGTCATGAATAACCAATCGCGGCATATCGCGCCCAGTCCCCGCAAGGTGCTGCGTTCACAAAAGTCTTTTAAATTTATTTTTTCTTCCACTATACCTGATTCAATCAACAATTTAGGTCGATCACATGAGTTTTGGGTTTTCCGCTTGATAGGAGTGCGGGTAGGGGTTCATAAAAAAAGAAACCACTTTTGACAAGAATCGATCGTATGAATCCCAAAAACTCAAACCAACAAAAGGAATCTTCCGGCTCCGTAAAGCGGATAATGAACTTCATAAGTCAAAAAGCCAAAGTAATGGTTCCTTTGTTTTTGATTTTGGGAATTCAAGGGTGCCATCAGCAAACCAACCCGACTACAGATTCAGTAGAAGAAGATAAGGACCGCAAAGCGCTTATCATGACGGTTTCTGAGCCCATCAGATTCATGGCCGAACGCATCACAAATGATTCATGGGCTGCAATAAAGTTTCCTGCGGACGCCTCAGTCGTGGATCCTGTCTATTGGAATCCGTCTCCTGATACGATGAGACGCTATCAGGATGCAGATCTCATTCTGCTAAACGGCGGTGGTTATGCCAAATGGATTAAGTCAGCGAGTTTGAAATTATCTCGACTTCACGACACCTCAGCAGCATTTAAAGATCGATTCATACTTGAAAAGGATACTGTGGTACACCAGCACGGCCCTGATGGAGAACATTCGCACGAGGGTTATGCCACTACCACATGGCTGGATTTCGAACTAGCTGGAATGCATGCGGATGCGATACTTGAAGTTTTGATAAAACAATGGCCTGACCATGAGGAAACGATGAAGAAAAACCATTCAATCCTGAGGAACGAATTCAACAAACTACATCAAGACATGCTTGATATCGCAAAACAAATTGGAAACACCCCCTTACTGGCATCGCATCCAGTGTATCAATACCCGACAAAAGCATACGGCCTGAAGATTCACTCCCTACACTGGGAACCAGACACCACTCCTGATGAGAGTGAGTGGAAGGACCTTGATTTTTTTCTGACTTCAATCCCTACGCAATGGATGATCTGGGAGGACACTCCAACTGAAGCGACGCAAGGCATGTTGAAACAACGTAAAATAAAATGGGTGGTATTTCGCCCGCAGGGAGGGCTCATTGAATCGAGTGATTTTTTATCCAGCATGCAGACGAATCTGAAAGCTCTGAGCTCCATCAAACCCTAGATTGAAAGTTTCACCCTGAGCAAATCCGAGGGGCGTGGGATTGGAGCCCTGTTTGCAAGGCTTAGTTAAAAAAGACGCCCTTGCGCTGGTAGGTAGGCTCGTCCAGATTCACTGAATTATAGAAAGTTGGGTCAGTGTTGGCAAATCGACCATTTTTCTTCCCCCCTAAATTGAGGAAGGTTTGGAAATAAGGTTTTCCACCTCGTTTTGAGCGTTTGGAAGAGGATGGAGGCATCATGGGATTGGAGGTTTCAAGATTTAGCGCGCCAGATACATCCGTTCCACTCAAAACCATTTCTTCATCCAGGCTGCCTTGTTGTTCCGCAATTCCGGGTTGAACACCATCCTTTTCAATATCAACTTGAAAAACTTCCATACCAGGTTTCGGATGACCATCAATTACTGCAAGCGTATTGGGCTTAGGCCCTGAAAAATGGGCACTGACGATACTCACTCTCAGATGATCTTTCATTTCACCATTGACTGAAGTCCCAACCACGAGTGATTTATCCGCAGGCAGGTATTTTCTGATATGTCGTTTAATGCGCTCGACATCTTTGAATGTCAGGCTTTCGTCACCCGTCACCTGAAGGAGACAGGCATCCGCCAATTTTAAAGCACCACCATCTTCCATCTGTGGATGCGCTAGTAATGAATAAAGGGCCGACTTTACACGATCTTCACCATGCGCATGGGCGGAGGCAAACAAACCTTTTACATGATGTCCTTGAAACAGGTTCTTAAGGTGGGAAAGGCGAATATTTGTCAAACCGTCAGCATGCAATATCCCCCAAACCCCCTCCACAGCTTCGGTCAGGCATCGACGACTGAGTTCAAAAGCTTCTTTAAGCTTAACCGACTGAGTTCGTTTCTTTAAATAGGACTGGTTTGGTAGCGCGATAACGGCATCGGCTTCTTCGACCAACTGGTTAAGCGATTTCTCAGCGACTGCCGTTTTGTCTTCACCCTCCATGTCGAATGGCAAGGATGCCACCACCAGCACCATGCTGTTTTGCTGACGCAGGGTTGAAATCACCCTGCCCATGAACTCACCAGTAAACTCACCACCAAGCCCAGCAACGATAACAGCCCATTTTGAGCTCTTACCCAATGGGAGAGAATACGCCCCGTCTTCGGCGCTACTCTGCTGGTCTGGAGTTTCAGCATTGCCGTGAACACTGATATTTCCACCTCCATCGCAAAGCAACGTCAAGGTGGATGGATGAAGGTCTTCAAAAAGGGACGGATCATTGTTCAGCGCAATTCCTTTGAATGCAAATTCGCCTCGCTCCAATATCGTGGACGAGACAAGACAACCCATTTTACCGATACCGATCAAACGATCGGTATCAGAATGAGATATTTCTGGAGAATCACCGGACTGAGGAAAAGCAGAGTGTGTCATACCGTGAATGAGTCAAAAATTAATGATCGATGCGCAATAAATTCTTGAGGCGCTGTTTAAGGGGAATGATTTTTGAGCTTGCTTCTCTCTGGCGCACCATATCAAAGGCACCAAATTTCAGAAGTCCCAACGCAGTGGCGTATTCTGGTCGTTCGATGATGGTGCTTGGGCCGTGCAGATTCACTGCTGCCCCAATCTGAACTGGCAATTCTAGAACCTTACCGGCAAGAGTGCATATTTCAGGGATGTAGGCACCTCCTCCGCAAAGAACAACAAGTTGAGCCATATCGGCAACATCACAGCGATCCATTTCAGCCGCTATGATGGCAAATATTTCTTTCAACCGCTCGGCCATGATCCGATGCAAATTTTCAACATTTACGCGACGATCCATGATCCCTGATTCATTGGTAATTTCCCGAACCTGACCTCGCGCTGCTTCGGACACAATAGCAGAGCCAAATTTTATCTTAAGATCTTCAGCACGCTTGAAAGGACAACCCAGACCGGTGGCCAAATCCTGAGTCACATGGTCACCTCCGACCGCTAGCACACCAGAGTGGCAAACAACCCCTCGAGAACAAATCGCGAAATCCGTCGTGCCTCCTCCAAGGTCAATGACCAAAGCACCTTCTGCTTTTTGAGCAGGGCTCAGCACTGCTAGTGCAGATGCCAGGCCGTTGAAGGCAATATTTTCTGCTTCCAGTTTCATGCGACGCAACAATTGCACAGGTGCATGGAGATCATCTTTATATCCTTGAACAGCATGAAGCACGACGCCCAAATCTGATCCGCTTAATCCAACGGGGGAGTTGATCATGCGCTGCCCGTCCACCATGAATTGCTGACGTATCACGTGGATCATGTGCTGCCCCTGAGCAAGATTAAACCTTCGCGCATTGCTCATGACATCATCTATATCTTCGTCTGTGATACAACGATCCAGAGATGCAATGGCATGCGACCCTGTATAGTTGCTCGACGTGATGTGCTGTCCTGTGACTCCCAGGTAAACTTGATGTAATTCTAAATCCGATTTTAGTTCGGCTGCCTTGACTGCCTTACGAATGGCCTCATAGGCAAGTTTGCGATCAACGATCTGTCCTTTGATGACGCCTTGTGAAGGCGCCTGACCAAACCCAATGATGTTAAGAGCTTCGGACTCATTAAGTTCAGCAACGATGGCGACCACCTTCGAAGTACCAATTTCCAGAGCAGTAATGAGGGAATCCTGTTTAAACATCCACATGATTCAAATTAGGGGTATGATTTCGGAGCTGTCTTTTATCTGCCTGCATGGCCTCTTCAGGAACCCATTCATAAGGCATGTTGTTGGATATACTTAAATCAAGAAACGCAAGCCGCCGTCCAATCTGACGGCCAAACTCTATGACCTGCATCCATTTTGCCAGTTGGTTTTCCACATTAGCGTGAGCAAACAGAATCCTCTGACCGTCTTTGGTTAGAACTTTGAGTATATCTTTTTCTGAAATATCAATACTGACAATCTCTTGCGAATCTTTGAGTGCGGATTGACGGAAGGTCATCACCCATTGGAGGGCTGATTTTAATCTTGCATCAATCACTTTGTTCCCGATGTGGTATTCAATATCTGAAGCACCTTTGATTTCGGGCAATTGCTGCCACTTCAACAGCGACGTCACTGGAATTTCCCCCTGCTTGGGAAGGGACATCACCACACCTTTCTCGTCCAGAAGCAAGGTCGTCAATTTCAAATCAGCTTCCGGTTCACCGTCTAATTGCAAGAGCCGAATTTGCGCCTTGGGTTTTCTCTCTCTTACATGAATGCTTAGCGTCTCTGGAAAAATGCGTTCTACGGAGGCTTCCGCCACAAATGGAGACAGTTCAAGATTGCGTTTAATCTCGGCAAGGTGAAAAGCCAATAGATTGTCCCCCGCCCTCAAGCCGGTCCATTGAATCAACTTATGCTGGGGAATCACCCCCTGAGAGCGCACCTGAAATCTCTGAAGCGAGAGTGAACGATTGTTCCAGACAAAATTCTCAAGAAACATTTCAATGCCTCCCTGAAGCATCCAGGCCAGCAGAGCCAGAGAACCTAAATAACCTCCTATGCGTGCAATGCGTTTCATCCAGCGCTGACGTCGTTCGCGACGCTGGCACCCGAGACCAATATGCTCTGGAGCAGCTGCAGCACTGAAGGGTGATTTGGATGAACTAAATAGCATGGTGGTGGTCAAGCGCCTCTGTTTTGCTGCCTATGTGAGTGATGCGAGTAACGAATAATGGCGTCTTCAATCATCCAGTCGCAAAGTTCCGCAAAACCTGTTCCTTGAGCTGCGGTTGCCATGGGAAGCAGACTTGTTGCTGTCATTCCGGGAAGTGTATTTACCTCAAGAAGAAACGGATGATCATTATCGAGTATTAAATCGACTCTTCCATAGCTTTCACACCCCAGAGCATTGAAAGCCTCCAAAGCTATTTTCTGACAAAGCCGTGTAGTCGCTTCATCTAATGCTGCAGGACAAGTATAAGTGGTCGCTCCTAAAGTATACTTGTGCTCATAATCATAAGCAGCCTCATTATTCGGGCGTATCTCTACAATTGGACAGACTCTTTCGCCCATGATCCCAACTGTCAATTCACGCCCCTGAATGTACTGTTCCACCAACACCTCGCTGCCGTATTTAAAAACCTCTCCCAAGGCGTTCTGCCACTCAACCTCATTGTTCACAAAATGCAATCCGACACTGGATCCCTGACAAATCGGTTTGACGACAAGCTTTCCACCTAATTCAGAAGGAAGATTAGCCTCCTTATTGACCACCGTGACAAAATCAGGTGTGGGTAATCCTTGCTCAAGAAAGATACGTTTGGAAGCCAACTTGTCGAATGCAAGCCGACTGGATTCAGGCCCGCTACCAGTGTAGGGAAGGCCACGCGACTCCAGAGCAAGTTGCACTTCGCCATCTTCACCGTAGGTTCCGTGAAGAGCCAAAAACACAGCATCAACACCTTCTGGAATCTGTAAAACCCCATCCTTGGGATCAACTGAAAGGACTTGATGCCCAAGTGATTCAAGGGCCTGAGACACTGCGTGACCTGACTTTAATGAAACCTCCCTTTCAGCCGAAGGGCCTCCCATCATCACCGCTATGTGCTTCTTTTGACTCATTCTCCCATCACCTGCACTTCCACTTCCAAATCAATATTGCGTTTGGATTTCGCACAAGTTCGAACCCGTTCAATCAGAGTCAATACGTCATCAGAGGTGGCATTGCCTCGATTCACGATAAAGTTCGCGTGAACCTCGGAGATCATGGCATCTCCGACGTGTGCCCCTTTCAATCCAAGCTCTTCAATGAGCTTTCCTGCAGAAATTTCAGTAGGATTCTTGAACATGCAACCAGCGCTGGATGCAATGGGCTGCGATTGACGCCGCCGCTGACTGTAGTCATCCATGGCCTGCTTGATCTGCTTGGGATCTTCCGGGGTCCCTTCAAAAACAGCCTCGAGCGCAATGTGTTCCTTGAGAAGCGGACATTGGCGGTAGCGAGCTTCAACATCTCCCGCATTCCACTCGTGAATCAAGCCCTGTCGATCCATCGTGGTTAAGTGAATCAACGGCTCAAAAGCCCAACTCTTCATGGCACCCGCGTTCATCCTCAGAGCACCACCTACGCAACCGGGTATTCCTTCGAAGAATTCCAAACCGGAAAGCCCAGTCTTTCGGGCTGTTTCTGAAACCCGCTTTAATCGCACACCGGCGCCGCAGATCAAACGATCTCCCTCTACTTTAATATCTGTCTCTTATACACATCTGACGCTGCCGACGACTCCTTACGTG
>OJCR01000206.1_pt1 | contig 30432 bp, 27 predicted proteins | sample 1591611 | NCBI WGS metagenome assembly OJCR01 (sample SAMN05416815, study PRJEB24817) | seawater metagenome | isolation source: Sea water | place: Canada:Atlantic | collected 2013-07
AGGCGTCGGCTACATCGATGGCGGGCGTAAACCCATCACCGATTGGCTCTACACCGCGCTCGCTCAGAATAAACGCTACGATGATTTTGTGGCGGAACTGGTGAATCCAGGTATGGCGGCCGAAGGGTTCACCAACGGCATCTCTTGGCGGGGGGCGGTTAACGCCAGCATGCTGCCGCCGATGCAGGCAGCGCAGGGCGTAGCGCATGTATTCCTCGGCGTGAACCTGAAGTGTGCCTCGTGCCACGACAGCTTCATTGATGACTACACCCTCGAGGATTCCTATGGTCTCGCGAGTGTGTATGCCGACGATCTTTTGGAGATCGCGGAGTGCGACAAACTCACCGGTGACATGAGCCGGGTTAAGTTCCTCTACGAGGAGATTGGCGAGATCGATGGGACGGCGAGTGCGCTTGAGCGTCGCCAGCAGTTGGCGGATATCATCACTGGCCGGAAGAATGGCCGTTTACCGCGCACGATTGTGAATCGTTTTTGGCAGCGATTCTTTGGCCGTGGATTGGTTGAGCCGATTGACGAGATGGATCGTCCGGCCTGGTCACCCGAACTGATGGATTGGTTGGCCGAGGATTTGGTCGCTCACGATTTTGACCTGAAGCACACCATGGAGCGTATCTTGACTTCGCGGGCATACCAATTGCCGACGAACCCGGGAGCGGAGGAGTTGGACGCATGGGTTTTTCGGGGCCCGGAAGTGCGACGCCTCGATGCCGAACAATTTTCGGACGCGATTCGCGCCGTCGCGGATCTGCCTTACCCGCGCAATACCTCGAAGGTGAACCGCAACGCCGCATTGCTGGAGGGTATCGCTTCTGGGCTTCCCCTCGAACCCAAATGGATCTGGGCAACCGCCAATGCGATGAACCGCGCGAAACCAGAAAACGTGAGATTCGAGCGGACCTTATTTTTGGATACAGCGCCGACCGAGGCGGTATTAACGATCGCAGCGGATAATGGTTTCACGGTGACGGTTAATGACGAGCGGGTGGCGAATGTGTCCAAGCGCACCAACACCGGCGTGCAGACTTATGCTATCGAAAAATACCTGCAAATTGGGATCAATCGGGTGCGTGTTATTGGCCAGAATTTTCATTCCGATGGCACGCCCATTCGCTTGCGGCCCGGACAGACGGAGTTACCGCCTACTCCACTCGAATCATACAATCCAGCGGGATTGATTTTGTATGCACGAATCCGATCTGAGGAAGCGGTGCACGACCTCGTGTCAGATTATCAATGGGTCGCGAAGGTAGGACAGAAGGAGCCGCGTCTTGTGGCCGAATTGGGTGGGGTAGATTTAGCACCGTGGCGCGTAGGTGAGCACTTCCTTGAATTGGTGGCCGCACCCCGAGACGACTCCGAGGTGAGACGCGCTTCACTCGTGGAGGCCGATTCGCTGATGGTGGCGATGGGACGTCCAAATCGCGAACAAACCGTGACCGTGCGTCAGGAAGAAGCGACCACGCTTCAGGCGCTCGAGCTCACCAACGGCGAGGCTCTGGCTCTCCTGCTGAAAGAGGCCGCAGACCAACTCTTGGCCGACTCCAATCCAACCAGCGATCAGCTGGTGCAGCGCCTTTATCGACACACCTTGAGCCGCGATCCAGCAGCGAGTGAATTGACCTTGGCCACTCAATTGCTCGGCACGCCCGCGAACTCCGCGGGTGTTCAAGATCTCCTTTGGGTGCTGACTGCCCTCCCCGAATTTCAACTCATCTATTGATTCTGTTGCCGTTATGAATCTCCACCGATTTTTCGCCGAGCGCGCCTTCCGCAAGTCCCAACCTCAACTTGATACGCGTCGTGATTTTTTAAAGAAAGCCTCGACCGCGACGTTGGCCGCTCTGGCCGCTGGAGCTCCCCGATCATGGGCTACCGATGCAGCCATGAAGCAAATCGCGCCCACGGCTGACCGCGTGATTGTTCTCTGGATGGCGGGGGGCATGGCGCACACCGAAACCTTCGATCCCAAACGTTACACGCCGTATAGCGATGGGCTGAATTCGAATGAGGTTTTAAGCACGTTTCCGTCGATCCCAACTGCCGTGGATGGGGTGCGGTTTTCGGAAGGATTAGAGAACCTCGCGAGTGTGATGGACCGCGGCACGTTGATCCGTGGTATGCAGGCGTCGGATCTTGGCTTCATTTTGCACTCCCGCCATCAGTTCAATTGGCATACGGGTTACGTGCCCCCACAGACGGTGGCGGCTCCGCACATCGGAGCGTGGCTTGCGCGCACGCGCGGTGCGGCCGATCCGGCCATGCCTGCTTTCATTAATATCGGTCAGCGTTTCAACCTCGGCGAGGGTGAGGAGTTGAAGGCATTCACCTCGGCGGGATTCCTGGGCAGTGAATATGGACCGTTCAATGTCGCGTTCCCCGAGGATGCGGCTGCCGCGGTGCGGCCGCCGGAAGGCATGAGTCCCGGTCGATTCACCAACCGCGAAAAACTATATAGGCAACTGTTGGCGGAGAGTCCGATCGGCGAAGCCGGTAGCGATTTTCAAAAAGAGTCACTGATGCGGGCCATGGACAATGCGCACCGGCTGTTGAATTCCCCGTCCGCCAAGGCGTTTGATCTCTCGCTCGAACCCGAGGCGAATACGCGGAAGTATTACCCCGACTACGAATCGGGCACACGATTCGATGCCCCGCGTGATCGCATGGGCGGCAAGTATGAAGAGAGCATGATCGGTCGATTCGGATTGGGGTGTCTGCTAGCGCGCCGTTTGTGCGAGTCGGGCGCACGCTTCATCGAAGTGACCACAGAGTATATTCCGTTCTTCAATTGGGATACGCACGAAAACGGCCACAGCCGTTTGGTCGGTATGAAACGCATGATTGATGCGCCGATCGCCCAACTGGTGCGCGACTTGGAAGAGCGCGGCTTGCTTGACCGGACTTTGGTGGTCGTGGCGAGTGAGTTCAGTCGCGACATGATGATGGAGGGTAAACCCGAAAAGAGGATTACCAATCAAGTCGAAGTGCCGGACGTCATCAACGATCCGAAGTTCTACGGCATGCACCGTCATTTCACGGCCGCTGGCAGCGTGCTGCTGTTTGGCGGCGGGGTGAAGCAAGGTTACGTGCACGGCGTCACCGCCGATGAGCGGCCCTGCAAAACCATTGCCGACCCCATGACGATTACTGATCTGCACGCGTCGATTTACCGCGCGATGGGGATCCCACCGGATCATGGCTACGACATCGAGCGCCGCCCCTTTTACGTGACCCCCGACGGTCACGGAAAATCAGTGGATGCGTTATTCCGCGGCTGAGCGTTTTACGGAAGGTAACAAAGAGAACAAAGAGGTGAGGCACAGGGGGCGCGTGATTCGTTCCGCTTTGGGGGAGTGGCCTCTTTGTTTCCTTCTGTGAAATATCAGGCTGTGTGATCGGGGGAGTTTAACGGGAGCAAAGAAAGTTTTTGGGTTTTTGGGATTTTTGAAGTCCAGTAGAGTGTTCATGCCCCCTTTAGATTCATTTAAGCGATCGGTTCTCCGCGTCATTACCGCAGGTCTCTTGCTGCCAACGTTCGTCGCGTGGTGGGCGCCTGACGGGGAACGACTGCTCAACCTGTCCTCGCGGGCTTTGGTAGGTTCAGGAGCCGACGTGATGATTGCCGGGTTTGTGATCGAACCTGGCCCGGAGAAGGAAATTTTGGTGAGGGCGATTGGTCCGGCGTTGGGCGGGTATGGCGTGCAGAACCCCTTGCAAGATCCGGTGCTGCAGATCGTGGATGCGAATGGGCGGATGATTGCGAGTAATGTGGGTTGGCCGGAAGTTTTGGCCGAGAAGTTTGCAGAGGTGGGTGCCTTCGCGCTCGGCCCGGGAAGCGCCGATGCGGCGCTCGTGGCGAAACTAGCACCCGGTGCCTATACGGCCGTCGCCCGTTCGGTCCAAGATGGCACGTGGGGCAATGCGTTGATCGAGATCTATGATTTGGCTGGAGTGGCGCGTTTGAGTAATTTGTCCACCCGAGCCAATGTGCAGGCCAATGACTCTTTGGTGATCGCATGGAGATCCAGTCCGCCGGACCAGACCGGGAGCGATTCACCGATGACGACGTGATTGTGATCCCTTAGCAGCAACCGGAACCGGGTGCGCAGGCCCCACCCGCTACGCCGGCTTCTTCTGGGCTCAGGCCGCAGGCGTCGCCGGCGAGACATGCGGGATGAGGGAGTGCCAAACGGATACTGATCTGCTCGTCGTTTGCTTCGAATGATTCGAGGGGGAACGCGATGGTGCGGCAGTCTTCGTGCTCGATCACGATCGGCAAATCATCGCCACGGAGAACGGGGTCGGACAGCTCGAAGATCTTAGCCAGTTTACCGGCGGTGAGACGATGATCCACGTCGCTGGCGACGAGGAGTTGAAGCTGGCAGTGAGTCGTGGAACGGGCGGTGCCACCGCAGTCAATGAAGTCTTTGTGCACACGGCCGATTTCGGTCACGTGAAAATGAGGCGGAACAATGTCATCATCTGGAAGCACGATATGGATGCCGGCGTCTGGGTGGGCGCGCAGCGCGGAGAGGAAGGGAAGGGTGGTGTTCATAAAATGGAGAGAGGGAGCATATTGGGGACCGCTTCGGAATACGGGAGGGCTCGGTCCTGTTGCAGGCAGGGTTCAGTCCGGGCGAGGATGTCTACGATGCCCAGGAGGCGCTCGATGACGGGATCTGAAGTGTGGACGAGTCGGTAGTGGATGAAAGTGCCGTCTCGACGTTCATGCAGGAGGCCTGCCTGCTTAAGGATCGAAAGGTGCCGCGAAATTTTTGACGGGATATATCCGGTGATGGGACCAATCTCGCAGCTGCACAATTCTGACTTGGCCCGCAGTAGATTGAGAATCCGCAGACGCGCAGGATCCGCCAACACATTCATCAGTTGGGCGGCGTCGCGTAATGAGGTTTCAGAGTCTTCGGCCATCTTTAATTCCTTATTTGCGGAATAACAGAAATATAAATACCAGAAAGTCAAATTAAAGCGTGAATGAGTGCAGAGATGCACGGTGAGTTTGGGATCCACCGAATGCACCGAAAACACGGAAACAAATAATAGGGAGTGATTTAATAATATCTATGAACGGAGTGAATGGTCGGACAAAATATTGAAGACACGAAACGGAGAGGCAGGGTGCTGTCGGGCGTAAAGCCCGATCCACATCGGGGGTGGAGTTTTCACTAGGTGGGTGGGTCGGGCTTTACGCCCGACTTCGTCTAGTTGGCTTAGACCGAGAAATCTGCGGTTATCAGTTTGGGGGTTAAACTGAGGGTACCGCTGGTTAGGATCTTGGCGCGGAGGCCACCGCGGCCTTTTAGGAATGTTTCGGTTCCGGGGGCATAGGCTTGGTCCATCCAGTAGCAGGGGCTACACTCGCGAGTGCCGAGGAAGAGCACGCCTTGGATTTCGAATTCTTGGCCGATGAGTGTGTTGAGATCGATGCCGGAAGTCAGGATGTTGCGGCGCAGGTCCGCGGGGCTACGTTTGCCCAAGTTCAAGGTCTCGCACAGCTGGGAAAATACCTCTTCAGCGAAGAACGTTACCTGACCTTTGTAGTCCTCTTTGTAATCGAAGAAGCGATCTCCGCGGATTCCGCAACCCGTGACACACTCGATCTCATCGACTTCACGTGTGGGATGCTCCCCCGCAGGTTTGCCGTGATGGCCGAAATACTTGTGGCCCGGAGAAATGAAGAAGCGGCGCAGTTGCACGGAGTAAAATTAGGTCAGACGAACAAGCGTCGGCAACCGCAGAAAGGAACCGTTGGTCGTAGGCGTAGGCTTCACGGTTCAGTGGTGGGCATGAGCGGTCCAGCTTGAATGCGTCGAGCCATGGTTTCAGCAATGCGAATGAGAGCCTCAGCGTCGTTGGGGGAAAGCCGGATCCGGCATTGGCGTCTCCATAGGTCCAGCCAGATTTCGAAATGCCCGGGTTTTAGATCGAGCTTGGTATGAGTTTGGATGAGTGGCCCGGAGTATTTGGGTTCGCCGCCGGTGATGGTGGTCCAAAAACCAAGGATCTTTTCCAAATGATTCGGCCAGTCGTCGACCTCCCGGAGGAAGATGGGTCCAATGATCTGATGTTGTCGCACGTCAGAATAGAAGTGCTGCAGCAGGGGGCGAAGCGCCTCTTCGCCGCCGATACGCTCAAAAAGGGAAGAAGTGGATTCAGTCATGCGTATGCAGGAACGGGCCACTCCATCCCTAATGTCACGGGTTCAACTCTACGTCTCTTACCGGTAAGGTGTCGGCGTGCTGGAGCGGGCCTCTTGTTACCTGATACTTGTTACTTCGTGCGCGAAGCGCACGTTCAGATCCGGCCTTCTTCAATATCGTAGACGTCGAACCAGACGCGCACGACCTTTCCGGCGGGGATGTATTGGGGGATATAGTCTTCGAGGAACATCTGCAGGGGCAGAGGCATTTCGCTGATGCGCATGTCCCGCATCTTATTGTTCCACTTCACCACGTCTTCGCGGTTCTTAACTCGAGAGTTCTCAGTGATCCAATCGGCAATGGCTTTATCGTCGGCTCCGGTGGCTACGAAATCCTGAAACTCTTCGTGATCGATTCCGGTGAAATCGAAAAAGAAGCGATCGAGCGGACAATTGTAGTGGTAGTCGTGCCCCGCGCCGGCGGCGACCGCGCGGCATTTGTCGAGCATCCGTCCGGCGTGGACGTAGCCAGCAAACGTTTCCCGCGGGCTGCGAGGAACTTCCTTGGAGAGATCTAGAGCGAGGTCGGTAAGGGACATAATGGCCAGTCTACGCACTACCCATTAATCCGCAATCATAAGGATGATTCGGGTCTCCGGAGGCAGTGGGTTCTACGATTGGTGCTCTTTTCAGGAAGAGAAACGAGAACGGTGCTGAGGAGAAGGGCAGGATACCGGGGTCAGCGACCCCGGCTAAAGCGTTGTGTTTGAGGGTAGGGCGTGACCGCCGGGCGCGCCGCCAGTGGAGTGGAGCATCCCAAATGTTATGCCCGATAAGCAGCATCGGGCTAAGGGCCGAACCACGCCACCAAGGTTTGGCCGCAAAGAGCCGCAAAAAGTTCTAAACGGTAATAAACGATTATATGCGCCATTAGGCGCCGGAACACGAACCACTTCTCCGTCGCGTTTTTGCGCACTTTTGCGGCAATAATAATACCAGCTGGGAGTCAGATGAAACGGCGGTCTCAGCGCGCCGCCGGTGGAGTGGTTGTAGCCGGCGCTTCTATTCCGGCAGGCTCCATCGCGTCTGGTAGATCGCGCTGGTGTGGTCGTGTTTATTAGCCGGATTCCAGTCCGGTTTCTGGTAATAAAAGGTCAGGATCTCGCCGGGCATGGTTTCGATCGAAACAGGATAGCCCAGATCGTGATTGGGGGCATCGTCGCGCAGCGTGATCTCGGCGGCGTGATTCCAGGTGATGCCATCCTTGCTAATCATAACGCGTTGTCCGAACGGCGCGGCGCGGCGGCCATAGCTGCAGAGCAGGCGTCCGTCACTCAAAACGAGAAGATGAGGCGGAAAACCCATCATCGGCGTGGGGATCGGATCGGACCAACTGGCGCCGTTGTCGTCGGAATAGATCTGCCAAAGAAACAGGTTCTTTTGGCGATCATCGTAGGGGCGGGCGGTCGCGCGCGTCATGATCACGATGCGTCCGCTCGGCATCTGCGCGACGTGGGGTTCGCCGAAACGTAGGTTGGGGGCGGAGGGGGAATCAACCGTCAGCACATGTTTCCATTCGCTGCGCGAGTTGTTAGCGCGATAGATGCGGATAGAGTCGCCTACCTCGCGGTAGGCGGTGACGAGGAGCGAGCCATCCTGCAATGTAACTCCTCCGTGTATACTATCGGGCCCCCATCCGACGTGGGTCCAGGATTTGCCGTAGTCGTCGGACGAGTAGAGGTGACTGCCATCTTGATCGGCGGCGGCGAGGTATTCGGGTTGGGCCACCTCATCCATCCAGCGCTCCAACATCGGCCGCGGGTAGGCCTCGGGACCGAGAGCGTCGTAGGTTTCGGGTTTCCAAAATACGGACCTCACATGGAGCAAGAGTTCGCCGCCGGGCGCCACGGTGAGTCCGCCTTCGCGGTCGTCGAGTGGCGTATCAACGGCGTTCACGGGTTCGGACCAAGTGCGCCCGTTGTCGCTTGAACGCATGAGCGTGACGGCCCCGTTTGGGCTCATGTGCTGCTCGGTGCGGATGAAGCTGAGCACGAGGTCACCGTTATCGGCGCGCGCGATGGCCGGCCAGGCGGAGTAGACGGCGGGGTCGTGATAGAGGATACGATGTTCCGGCTCGGCTTTGGTGGTTGCGGCGAGGGCTACAACGCTGGCGAACAATGAGAGGGAAAATGCTTTTACCATGGGTGAGGTTTAGGGTGGGGCGGGATTCCGGGTCAGCGACCCCGGCTACAGCGTGGTGGGGAAGCAGGGCAGAGTTGTAACCGGGCTCGGCTTGTCCGACGAAGCCTGGGCGAAGTTGGGTGAGCGCCCGGTGCGGTCGCTTGGTTAGGTGGAGGGGCAGAGGGTGTCGGGCGTAACGCCCGACCCACATGTTGGAAGGCAGATTATACGCTAGATTGTGAGCTCAACTTTGCGGCGGGTTTGGGGAGCACGGAGCGAGACCTTGGATCCTTCTACGGTCGCGGTTACGGGTCCGTCGGGCCCGTAAAAGGTCCAGCCGGTGGGGGTTTGGTTCCACTGCACAGAGCCGTCGAAATCGTCGTCGGCGCCCGTGGCGAAGAGGGTGAGAAAACGGCACCGTTTGGCAGTGATTTTCGCTTCAACGTAACTTTCGTTGCGTTCGTCCAGCAGGGTGCCGGTGCGGTCGCGATCGTATGGCGCGGTATAGGCGTGTTGGTGCTGTTCGAGCTGCATATCGCCGTCCGCCAGATTTATAATTCGGCCCATGGCCGCGGCTCCACCGGCGCGCACCAGGAACGAGCCGGATGCGGTAGGTTTAACCGTGTTGATCGTGTGCCAGCGCAGAGAGATGGATTCGGTTTTTTCCACTTCCGCATCGTCGAGCACGAGAATGAAACCGGGCCAGAGATGTAGCACCGTGCGTTTGAAGTGTTTCACGCCGGTGTAGGCAGGGGCGAGTTCCATGCTCCACGCCGTGCCTTGACCAGGCTCGTGCCACCACTGCTCCTGCCTGCCGGATATTTCTTTACTGAGGATGACTTCGCCGCGTTGGCGGATGGGAAAACGTTGTTCGCGGCCGCCGAAGGTGATGGTATTGTGACCCTTCACCGAAGCGTTGTAATATTTCCATCGGGTCGCGCCTTCGAAGAAGTCTTCAGGGTAGCCGGAGGGTGAGCCGAGGTCGACAATCAGGCGCTCGCCTAGCGTGTTGAAACCGACTACACCCACATCGTTGTGTTCGTGATTCTCTTCGCGACCACTCTTACTGAACACAATACAATCGGTCTTAGGTTTGTCCCAGGAGGTGCGACTTACGATCATGCCGCCGTGGGCTTTGAACGCGATGGCGAGGGGTTCACGACCGGTGGGAGGCAGCGGCTTCACCCGGGCATCAAAGAAGAGGAGATTCATCGGATGGGAATGCTTTTCCGAGCGGGTGCGCAGAAAGAAATCCTGCAGCACGGGATCTTGGTTGGCTGCGGCCACCGCCGCGACGTATCCGGTCATGACGTCGCTATCAGGCCACGAGTCGCCGAAGGGAATGAGCTTCTTGTCATCCAAGGTGCCATGCATCACCCAGCGGCACATCTCCGGAAATGGCCACTCGCCGAGACGGTCAACCTTGCCGCCGGTCGCGAAACGCATGGCGTTGAAATAGCCGATGGGGAGGCGATTAGCTCCGGCGTAGGCGACGGACTCATTGAACTCGCCGTCGGGACCATAGGTCTCGAGGTAGGCGTTAAATCGCTCGGTCGCGATATCGATGATGAACTGGGCCTTGGGATGGTGTTCTTGCAGCATCATGGCGGCAATCGCGACGCCGCCCGCAATGACTGTGACCCAGTTATTGAGGTCCTCCAGCCACCATGCTTTTTGTTCTACCGATGTAATGAAAGGTTGGATACCGCGTCGATCGATGCCGTCGCGAATTTCGGCGCGTTCGCTTTCGGTGAGGGAGTCGTAGAGCCAATCATAGGCGATGGCGCAGTCTTGAGAAAGCATCCCAGTGCGCAGATCGGCGGGGTGACCGAAGCGGATGTGGGCTTGGTCGATCCAATCCGGCCATTGGTCGGGGTCAAGGAACGCGTGGAGTTGGCTCTTGGCTGCCTTGAGGTAGACCGCTTTACCTGTGACGAGATGGGCAAGGGCGAAGCGATTCATTCGCGCTCCCGCGTGATAGCAGATGTAGTAATCGGGGTTCTTGTCGCGCACCATGGACATGGGTCGATCGGGCACGATGGAGTCGACCTGGAGGTCCGGCAGTTTGGCCTCGGCGTTGGCTTGGGCGATGAGCTCGCTCCACGCTTCACCGAGGAATTCGCCCGCTTTGATGGCGCGCCGAAAATCATCAACCGACTGCAGTCCAGGCGAGCTCTTTGCCGCGAGGAACAGGCGCGGATGCGCGGGTGACATTCCAGTGGATGAGGCGGCGCGGAGTTGCGGGAGGAGACTCCACGCGGCGGCGGCGGTGGCGGACTGGCGGAGGAATTGGCGGCGAGGAAGAGGCATTTTTGGATTTCGGATTTACGATTTCGGATTTCGGAATTTTCTGACTACTTCGCCGGGGAAATTCTAATGGTGCGCGTGGCGGTGAGTGGGGTGGTTTTTTCGACTAGGTCGATGCGGTGAATTTGCTTACCCCATACGTCGATGAGTCGGGAGTCGGTGACGTCCATGGTGGTGACGTGCGCTTCAAGCGCGGTGGCGTCGTAGGTGAGTTCGGCGCCGCGACCGGTTTCGGCACTGGGGGATTTACCGAGGCGCACCCTGCCGGGCCTGGAAATATCCACCGAACGATTGGTGACGTAGTGATATTCGTTGGGGTTGGTCGCCGCAGACAAAGCATAATTATCCGTGATAGAGAGTGCTTCGCCGCGATGGAGCGTGATGTTGCGCTGCCAGGATTTGATGCCGGCATCGGCGGGATAGGCCGCGGCGAGATCGAGCGCGAGGGAAGCGGATGTGGCATCGGCTTGGTATTGGACATCGCCGGCCGCGAAGGCCCGGCCCGGGGCTTGTTCGTGGCCGTTGATGAGAGGCACGTTGTGCCACGTCGAGCGCATGGTCCAAATTTCGTAGCGTTGAGCGCTGAAAGTTTTGGCGGTGTAGTATTCGGGACCGACATCGATGATCAGAGGCGAGCAGTCGAGGTAGGCGATGAACGAGCCGACATCGTTGTGATTGTGCGACTCGTCGTTGTGCCCGCCTTTGGCGGTCACGTAGAGCCCGTCGGTGGTGCCGGCCTGATCACGCGCGGTCATGAGTTGAAGATCGGGTAACCAACCGTCGCGGGGCAGCGGATCAGTGGCGGTTTGTTTGGCCATTTCAGCGGCGAGGAACAACTCCGGCACGATACGGCCGAGGGACTGATTTGGTGGTGCGGCCTTACCTTGGTGACGTTGCCACAACCAGACGCCGAACGCGGCCAACTCATCGTCGTCGATGGCTTTGCCGTAGCGGTAGACTAGCGGGCCGTCGACCACCGTGCGGGCATTGGCATCGGCGAAGTTCATATACCATTCGTGGCCGACGTGGGCGGTGAGAATGTAGCGCCCCATTCCGGCAATGAGGGGTTCGTCGAAAACGGAGATTTTCCCGCCGCTCGCGCCATGCATCCAATCGAGCGCTTCAAACGTGCTCGCACCGGCGCGGCCCCAGTAGGAAGGACCTTCGTCACAGCCACCGTCGGCCGGGTAACTGTTGAGAAATTGATCGAGCACGCGCTGAGCTTTCTCGACGTGGCGGGCGCGCAGCTCCGGATCTTTTTCGATCAACAGAGCGGACGACAACCAGTTGGCCACGATCCACGGATTCCAGTTATTGATGGGGTGACCTTGGGTGTCCCACGCCATCCACCAAAAGTCGGCGCGCTCGAGGCAGGGCTCGAGCAGGCGCTGCTGCACCTCGTGGGTCAGCCGCTTGCGCGTCATCGGTGAAACCGTGTCGAGCTGAGGGCCGAGCAAATAGTCGATCCATGTTACCAGCGCAGCGGTTTCACCGACCCCCAAATCTACAATGGGTTCGTTGATGTCGGGCAGATCCGAACCCGCCCGTTGCATGAAGATATGGGCCGGATACACCCACGAGGATTCTTCGAACAAAAGCCAAAGTCCGTTGGTGATGGGGTCGAGGAAACGACCTTTCCCTTCGGCGCTTTCCGCCAGCACCAGAGCGATGAGTCGATTTCGCCGTTCGGACCATGGGACCTGGTAGGAACGCCGGTCGCCATTGCGCATGTAGTCGAGATAAACGGTCGCGGGTAGAACAGCCCATTCCTTGGCGGCAGCTTCTTCGCCGGCCGCAACCAAGCGCGACACGGTGGTAGCGTCCAATGCTTCCCAGCTCGCTCGGTCGTCGGCGGCGGGAAAGGGCGTCCACTCGCCGTAGGGCAAGAGGGCGGCTTGGATGCCGGGAAGGTCTTTACCGAGTTGATGGGACTCCGGCGGCCCGCCGAGCAGATTGCGCTGAGGGTGGCTCGATGGCGCTGCGGTGGCCGTCAGAATCGCGAAGCTGAGGGTCAGTCCAATTGTGCTTAGCGCGCGGAGTCGGACGCGGGAAAGCCCGTCGGCGACTGAATAGAGAATTTTTTCATCCATGGGGTAGAGAAGGGATCGTTGAAGGGAACCCCATAACTCTTTGCCAACAAGCGTGAAACGCTAATGCATGAATCAATAATTGGCATGAAATTTCATCCCGAGGACGATGGGTTTTCGAACCGGATACGGACGAACGGGTTGCGCTTTTTAGTGAAAATTCAGGCCGCGAAGGAATTGTTCGCTTACACCCCACGGGAAAGCAGCCCAGCCCTCAGGCCAATGTTCGTATTACGAACATTGGTGCTGTTGCGCGGCATGAGACCTAGTAGCGGTAAACCGTCTGTAGCCAAAACTTGGTTACGTCGGGCGCGGGCATCGAATTGGTCCCGGGGTGTGTTTCCCGGCTGGCAGTCGAGGGGGTGGTCTTCCGCGAGGTGGCTCCGTCGGCGGGCCCTTGATGGTGCATCGACGAGGGGAGGAGTCGCCCACGGTCGCCGCATTTATTGAGCGCGTGCGCGTGCAACGTTCCCAACTGCAAAAATGCATGAAAGGCCGTTGCCGTTGATCGGGACCATGATTTCGCGCGGTTGACGCTGCGGGTTAGGCAGGGAAGGTTGGAGGCGCCCCTCAACCCCTCCTTGTTTATGAATTCGATTTTTGATCCGCGCTATCTCACCCGCAACATTCTTATCGGCATGACGCTGGGCGGCGCGATTGGCGTCGTGCTTAATCAGATGGGGGCGACGCCGGACAATCCGGGATTCATCGCCGGAGAGCTTTTTCAATTCATCGGCGACATTTTTGTGCGCTCGCTACAAGTGCTGGTGGTGCCTCTGGTGCTGTTGTCTCTAATTGTTGGCACGGCGTCACTGGATGACGTGCGTAAACTGGGCCGGATCGGGGTGAAAACTTTGATCTTCTACATAGGAACTACGGCGGTGGCTATTTCGATTGCGATGCTGATGGCCGTCTTGTTTCGGGCCGGGTCGGGATTTGAGCTGAATCTGGAAACGGCGTTTTCGGTCAAAGAAAGCCCCGGGCTGCGCGAAGTGCTCACCAACGTCTTCCCGAAAAACCCCTTCGCTTCGATGGCGGAGGGAAACATGCTGCAGGTGATCGTCTTTGCGATCCTGTTTGGAATTTCAATGTGTTTGGCGGGAGCGCCAGGCCAACGGGTCTTGGACCTGGCTCGTGACTTGAATGAAGTTGTGATGAAACTGGTCGTGGTGCTGATGATCGCGGCGCCGTTTGGGGTGTTGGCCTTGGTGGGCAAGACCTTCGCGATTCAGGGTTTTGGCACCATCGCCGCGCTGGGGCAGTATTTCCTGTTAGTCCTCGGGGCGCTGTTGATCCACGCCTTCATGACCTACGGAATACTCCTGAAAGTCTTTACGGGATTAAGCCCGCTCCGGTTTTTCAAACAGATGCGTCGGGTGCAGTTATTCGCATTCTCGACCGCGAGCAGCAATGCGACCTTGCCCCTCAATTTGGAGAACGCTCAACACAACCTCGGCGTGAATCGCTCGATAGGCTCGTTCACGATTCCACTGGGCGCGACGATCAACATGGACGGCACCGCGATCATGCAAGGTGTGGCGACGGTCTTCATCTCCACCGCGCTCGGCGTCGAGCTCGGTATCCAAGGTTACCTTATGGTCATTCTCACCGCAACGCTGGCCTCGGTAGGAACCGCGGGCGTGCCCGGAGTGGGACTCGTGATGCTGGCCATGGTCTTCCAACAAGTGGGACTGCCGCTTGAAGCCATCGGAGTTATTATGGGCGTCGATCGGCTGTTGGATATGGTTCGCACGGCGGTCAACGTGACCGGCGATGCAATCGTCTCCACGATCGTGGCGAAGTCCGAAGGCGAATTCAGCCAAGAGATTTTCGATGCCGAGGAACCTCAGTGGGAAGAGCGCACGTTAGTGCCAACCAAGGTTGGTCGGTTATAAAACGAGTTTGCGCCCAGCTTGAGAACAGGCGTAGGTGCGTTCCTACACGTTAATGAATTCGATTTCCAATGAGCTGGTGGTGCTCCTGTTGCTGTTGTTCGCCAGCGGTATTTTTGCTTTAGCGCGAGCGGCTCTGAATGCGGCTCGGAAATCCCGGTTGCGGGAGCTAGCGGACGAAGGGGTGCCTCACGCCGCCGAGACCCTCGAGGTGATTGAAGAGCCGGGCAAGGTGCTGACGGCGATCCGATTTGGCGTGATTTTTGCGATCGTATTAGCGGGGGCTCGAGTGGGTGGCGCGGTGACTGAGCGCATCCAGAGTATGATCACGGAGACGACCTGGCTCCAGCCCGTCGCTCGTCCCTTATCATTGGGACTGGCTGCTCTGGCCTTGACCATGGCCGTCGTATTCATCGCGGAACTATTACCCCGTCGCTTGGCGCAGGTCATACCGGAGCGGTTTGCCATGCTGTTGGTGCGACCGATGCGTATACTGACGTTTATCGTTAGTCCGATGGTGTCAGCTTTGACCGCGCTGACGGAGCTCGTATTGTGGCCGTTTGGTCTGCATCGCACACCCAAGGAAACGCCGGTCACCGAAGAAGAGGTTAACACCTTGGTGGAGGAGGGCATGAAGGGCGGAGTCTTCAACGAATCGGAACGCGACATGGTGGCGGGCGTGCTCGAGCTCGATGAGATGCCGATCACCTATCTCACGACGCCACGACCGAAGCTTGTATTCCTCGATCTGGCCGATGCTGATGAAACCAACTGGCGTAAGGTTGTCGCCAGCGGGCACTCGAATTTTCCGGTGGTTCATGGCAACAAGGAACAGGTCATCGGTCTCGTCTCGGTAAAGGCGATGTGGGCGAACCACGCCTTTGGAGTGCCAACGGCGTTGCGACACCTGCTGACTCCGCCACTCGTCGTGCCTGAGACGATGGTGGCGAGTGCGGTTCTCGAACAATTCAAGCGGTCGGGCCAACACATCGCTTTGGTCAATGATGAGTTCGGTGCGCTCGCCGGCGTGGTTACGCTCAAAGACGTGCTCGAGGCTATTGTGGGCGACATTCCCGAATCAGGTCAGAGTGGTCCGAAATGTGTGACCCGTCCTGATGGTTCGCTCTTGATGGATGCGACTTTCGATATCGATGAATTCAAAGAGTTGGCCGATTTTGATGCTCTGCCGAACGAGGAAGAGACTGAGTTTCAGACCGTGGGCGGGTTCGTGCTGACGCACTTTGGTCGCATTCCGAGTGCGGGTGATCGTTTCGAATACGAAGGATGGCGTTTTGAGGTCATGGACATGGATCGGCAGCGGATCGACAAGGTCCTTATTTCTCCACCGAGTAAGCCCGCCAAGGAACCCTCGGAAGACGCCGCGGGCGGGATTTAAGAGGGTAAACGACCTCGACCGCGCGAATTGTTAGCAACGTGTCGATAACCCGAGGACAAGTCTGGGCAACTTCCGTTTGCCAAGCGAAGAACGCGCCACGACGGTAGCAGCTCACCCGAATCATGAGCCACGACGAAGCATGCAAGACCCCTTCACCGGACGCCCCACCTGCCTCCAAGGTGGGCGGCTCCCCAGCGCCGAAGACTGGCGCGCGCTTCAACACGATCACCGGCGAAGACTGGAAGCGCTCACTCGTTTCCGCACGGCAGCGGCGCAAGTCGGCATCGGAACGTATCCGGACGATGACCTCGTCCTCTGGGACGCCGATGAAATAAGGCTGCTGGCCTCGGCTGATCCCCTCTGGGAGGAACTCGACGCGGCAGCACGCGCGTTCCGGGCTACCTTTCCGCTCGTCGATTTGGAGGACTTTGGATTCCCCGATGAGGTGGAGGATTTGTTAGGCGAAAGCGGTCATCGCTTACGGCCGATTAGCAGTGGGGTGGAGGCGACGGCCTTCGAGGCGGAGGACAAGTCGATCTACAAGTTTTTCATGCCTCGGGAAGACGGACACATCGGCGGAACATTCAGTTTTAAGCGCGGAGAGGAAGTGGCGTTGCTCGCGGAAGCTTCTGACGGCACCTACCAGGCGATGTTGGAGAAATTTGAACTCATCATGAGCCTCGACGGTATGCCCACGGAGGTTGTGGGAGTGACCAAGCGCGAAGGCGTGTTGGTCACCAAACAAACCCTCGGCGAGTTACTGTCGGAGGGCGCCGACACGTCTCGGGTGCAGCCGGCGGATCTCATCTCATTGCCTTCGCGATTTCTGCGGGCGCATCGCGATCATCCTCGACTCTATTTTCGAGATGGAGAGCCGTGGTTGGTCGCGGACCTACATTCGAAAAACATGGTGCGTGCCGCCGATGGCGAGCTGCGTGCGATCGACCTTTTGGCCGCGCCATTGCCCGCCGATTTGATCGCGGAGGAGCCGCTGCTAGCCGATTGGCTCGAGCGCGTCGCCGCAGACCCGACGGCTAACGTCCTGCGAGAAGTCGACGACGACGAACTCTAGAGAAACCACAAAAAAGACGCCCTGTCGGGCGTCTCGTGGAGTGGTGAAACTGTGCTTACTTGTTCAGGAAGCGGAGCACATCGTCGGCTTGTTGAGCCGTGCTGCCTTTGTGGTCGGCGTAGACGACCTTACCATCGTGCATGAGGTAGGCGGAGCGGCTGGCGAAGACCATACCGTCGGCGCCAAACGCTTTGGCTACTTTCTTTTCGGTGTCGGCCAATAGCGTGAACGGGAAGTTATACTTCTCCTTAAACGCGCGCTGCTTTTCGACCTTGTCATAGCTCACGCCGATCACGGCCACGCCTTTGTCGGTCAACTCCTCGTAGGAATCGCGTAGCGAGCAGCCTTGTTTCGTGCAGCCCGGGGTGTCGGCTTTCGGATAGAAGTAAACAAGCGTGTAGTCGTTGTCGGCATAGACATCGGCCAGGTTAAGGGACTCACCAGCATCGGTTAGCGCAGAGGCGACCGGTGCAGTGGAACCAACTTCAGAAGGTGCAGCAGACATAAGATTAAACATAGTGAGAGTGAAAAGAGAGGCGAACAGGGGTCGGAGTTTCATAATAAGTTCTTATCTTGAGAGTCTTCCCGCGTTTCGCAAATTCCCACTGCAATTCACCACCGGTGATACCCTCACGGTCACGTAATACGTGACCGTTACGGAGGCGAACCGTCGGAAACAGGTTACCCGCGGTTTTTAAGGAAACCAGTTTGTCACGTATTACGTGACCGTTTTCGGAAGGACGAGTGATGGCGGTAGGGTTATTCCACACCTTGGACGTTGAGGTCGTTGGGGTGTTCGATGCTGAACTTGAGGGTCATGTCGCGAACGGCTCCAGGGGCCAATGAACCCTTCCAAGTCAGGATACCTTCGTCGTCGCGGGTGAATGCGCTGTTGTCATCGGGCCCGCCGATATCGCTGTCGTCCGGTTCAGCCAATTTGACGATAATCTTCTCGTGACGACTGACGGGCAGGGGTTCGGCTAGTTCAATGCTGACCGGAATCGTTTTGTGATTGGTGATTTTAATCGCGATTTCGTAGGTGACGCGGGTGCTCTTATTGCCGAAGCCGATTTTCTCGACGAATCGATTCACGAGCGTGCGTTCGATGGCGACGGCCTCATCGACGCCGAGGGCGAGTTCGAACTCTTCGCCCGCCATGGTGGTTTCAAGATGGCTGTTGGCGATAAAGGCGCCATCGACGAAGGCGGCGAGCGGACCACTGAGAAGGGGGTAGTCCGTGTTGTTTTCAATCTTGGTCGTGAGGAAGGCTGCGTCCTGCAGCTTCGGTGTGGTGGCGTAGCGTAGGCCGGTAGTCAGATCGAGAGTCGTTACCGCGACCTTGGTCACGGTGCCGTCAGCCGGAATGGTCGCCGGAGTGGCGATGGTGAAGGTAGCGGCGGTGAGACCCGTTTCGACGGTGGCTTGCGCATAGGCCATGGGTGCAGCTTCTATCTTGGCTTGCGTTCTCATCTCGGGTGGGGGTGAAGCCATGGCCATGTCGGTTACGCGCGATTTCATCATGTATTCCCGTTCACGACGTTGTTCTCCCTGAACGATCCAAGCAAATGGCTCGGGAGCCGAGCCGCCCGCGGAGGGTTGGGCGGTGGAAAGCGTGAGGGCGACGTTGTCCCAAGTGTCGCCGGTGCGATTGATCACTTGGGCTTGGTAGTCGAGCACGACTCGGCGGGTGGTGGAATCGAGGCGGGCTTGGTAGACAGGAGTCCAGTTGGCGCCGGGGACCGTGTAGGAAACGGTCACGCTGCCGGCACCGGCTTCCGCGGCAGCGAGTTGAACGGTCACCTCTTTGACGGAACGACGGCCCGGTTGACGCCCGCGGGCCTCCTGCAGCTGACGTTCGGTGGCGGTGATATTGGCCAATATCGCCTCTGCTTGTTGGCCCTGCTGGCGGTGGGCTTTCTGGATGCGCCGACTTTCCTCGGCGTTGAATTTCAGCAGTTCTCGCCAGTCATCAAAAGAGGGGCGGGGAGCGTCTCCCTCGTTGGGTAGAGTGGTGGCGGCTTTGCTGATCTGCCCGAGCACGGCGCGGTCGATATTGAGGGCGGTCATTTCGTCTTCGAGGACTGATATTTCGAGACGTAGTGCGGTGAGTTTATCCTCTAGCTTGCGAATGATCGGACTGGGCTCGACTTCGAGGAAAACGTTGCGGGACTGCACGTCGACCACGCTGGTGCCGGCGGGACCGGTGCCGCTGACTTGGAGGGAGTTGTCCCAGAGATTCGCGGGTAGATCTTTGAGGACGAGGGTGGTTTCACCGGGTCGCAGATCGAGCTGGGCGATGCGTTTAACCAAGGCACGGTCCGTATAGACGGTCACATCGGTGACGCGGGACTCCGACTCGTAGCGGAATTGAGCTGGACCGGCGCTGGCCGAAAGAACGAGGGCGAGGAAAAGGGGAATTGAGCGTTTCATGGGAGATACAGACATTCTTTGACAACGGGCTGACGTATCGGTTCTTAGAAACTAAATAATAACATCGGGGATTACTCTGCAGCCGGAATCGAATCGGCGATCACCGCGGCACTTTCGACGATGGCGGCGCTTAGCAAGCGGGCGAGGAAGGCGAAACTCAGCACGCATTCGCCGACGAAACGGGCGTATTGCATGGATCGTCCGAAAATATCGATTGAGGCGCGACCGACGATCGCGAAAAAATCTACCGGTCGGCCAGCCGGAATGGGCACAGAGGTCTTGTCTTCGAAGTGAGCCACCATCTCGCGCAGGCTCTCGGGCAACGCCTTCACGTTGCAAAATACACCCTGGACTTTGCTCCAGTTAGAGGCAGCGGCGATGAACAGGACGAGCGAGGTGTCCCAGTAATCGAGGTTCTCTAAATCAAAGTCGACCCGTGCGGGAGGCGTGTTTTTGACCAGTTTAGTCCAATCAGGCTGCGCTGCCGTGATCCGCCATGCGCCCCTGAAAACCACGTCAATACGGTCGGGAGTAGTCCGTATTTCGGCGGTGGCCGGAGTATCGGTGAAGACGGGCATCAGAGAAAGTATTAACGTGCCGACCGAGAGGCGCAAAACCAAATTTCTTGCCGGGATGGGGTTTACGCGGCGACGGTGGAGCGGCATGCGTTTCCGAACTTTCCTCTTTGATCTCGATGGCACGTTGATCGAGCACCTTCCAGCGATCCACCGCTGTTACGCTCATACGATGCCCAAGCTCGGTTATCCGGCACCGACTTATCAGGAGGTCAAAAACGCGATCGGCGGTGGTTCACCGCGTGCGATGGGCAAGTTTGTGCCGGCTGAACGCGTGGCAGAGGCGCTGGAGATTTATCGAGCCTACTGGCATGAAACGATGCTCGATGGGGTGAGTCTGATGCCGGGCGCGGAGATGATTTTGCGTGAGCTCAAATCGCGTGGTTTCCAAACAGCGGCGTTCACTAACAAGCACGGACCGTCGTCGCGGCGGATTTGTGATCATCTCTCTATAACGCCGTGGCTCGATGCGGTGGTCGGTGCGGATGACACGCCCTGGCTCAAACCCGAGCCCGCTTTCAATAACTACATGATCGAACAGCTCGATGCGGCCACGACCGCGGAGACGACGTGTATGGTGGGCGACTCGCCCTACGATGTTGGCGCTGCTTTGGCCGGCGGCTGGGGTTTCGCGGGTGTCACGACCGGCACGCACTCCGAGGCGCAGTTACGTGAAGCGGGTGCGACGGACGTGTATACCGACTTACCTGCGATCGCGCGGCAGTGGGGCTTGGCGGGCGCTGCGCCATAACGGGGCACAAGTGCCCGCCCGAAAAGGTAGGGACGGACCGCTGGGCCGTCCGATCCTGCCTCTCAGCTCGAATGATTGGTCTGCAACAACCGTGCGCGTGAGACTGCGATCTCTCTGCCATCTAGCCGCGGACGGCCCGGCGGGTCCGTCCCTACCTCAGAGGCTCGCTGCAATCACGGGATTACTCAGCGTGCCGAGATTCTCGATATCGACCTGGATTGTATCACCGGGTTGCAGCCAGACGGGCGGAGAGCGAGCGAACCCGACCCATTCTGGCGTGCCGGTTAAAATCACTGTGCCGGCGGGCAAAGTGAGGTCGTTGCTGAGAAAGGAAATCAGCGTGCGCACATCGAACACCATTTCGGAGGTCGAAGCGTCCTGGCGCACCTCGCCGTTGACGCGCGTGGTCAGGCGCAAGTTGTCAGGATTGGGGACTTCAGCTGGATCGACCAGGAACGGTCCTAGCGGACAAAAGGTGTCGAAACTCTTCCCGTGATTATACTGTCCGCCGCCTAGGTGGTGTTGCCAATCACGCGCCGACACATCGATGCCGATGGTGTATCCAAGCACATAGTCGATGGCGTCCGCTTTACTGACGTTCTTCGCGTCGCGGCCGATCACGATCGCAAGCTCACCCTCGTAATCGACTTTCGTCGAGGAAAGCGGCAGCACGATGGGTTCGTCTGGGTGTTGCAAAGAGCCCGTGGTTTTAACGAACCACATCGGTCGCTCCGGCACGCTCTTCTTGCCCTCGGCGGCGTGTTTGGGGTAATTGCGGCCGATGCCGATGATGTTGGTCGGAGCGATTGGTGCGAGGATCTGACTCGGCGTCACGTGCCGGTCGGTGACGGCGTGCTCGCCGAATAGATCTCCTTCGATGGCCTTGGTGTCACCGTCGGGGGCGAGGGTCGCCCAGGCGGGTCCTTGAGGGGTCAAGTGACGGATGTAGCGCATGGGCGAATACGTTGAGATCTGCCTGTCGGAGCAATCTTTCGCTACGAGTCTGCGCGGCGATTTCAACGTGTGCGCGTTATCACGAGCGTAGGCGACGACGCGCGGATGAGCCGCATCACAGACGCGCCATCGGGAATTCGACCCGGTTCACTTCTATACGCCAAAACAATTCCCGGCATAATCACCGGCACAGTTTGCGGTGCTAACCTGTGCGTGGATTTGCCTAACGTCTTCGATCGCCCATGCTGGTTCTCATGAAAGTTACCCCGTTCACGCCTTTTTCTCGTCGCCGCTTCCTTGCTACCTCCGCGCTCGGTGCCGCTGGATTGAGTCTCGGTCTTCAGGCCGCCCCAGGTGATCTTCTACCCAGGGGCCGTAAGCTTGGCGTGGCGCTCGTCGGCATGGGGTCCTACGCCGGAGGTCAGCTCGCCCCGGCTTTGCTTGAAACCGAACTCTGTGAGTTGCGTGGAGTCGTAACCGGTGACCCGAAGGGCAAAGGCCGCCGTTACGCGGCTGACCATGGGTTTTCCGAGAAGAGTATTTACAGTTACGAGACGATGCACCGCATCGCGGATAACGCTGAGATCGACATCATTTACGTGGTGACTCCACCGGGACTGCATAAGCGCGATGTGCTCGTTGCGGCCGCGGCGGGAAAACACGTCATTTGTGAGAAACCGATGGCCGGCACCGTGGCCGATTGCGATGAGATGATCGCAGGCTGTGATCGAGCCGGCGTGCGCTTCTCGATCGGCTATCGACTGCACTTTCATCCGTATCATCAACGGGTGCTCGAGATCGCCGCCAACCGCGAGTGGGGCGGTGCGCCGGCCATGACAGGTGGGTTTGCCTATCGCATGGGAGGCCGCCGGACTTGGCGGATGGACAAGAAACTCGGAGGAGGAGGCCAATTGATGAACGTGGGCATCTATGTCATTCAATCCGCGCTCATGGCCAAAGGAGAAATAATGCCGACCACCATCACGGCCCATGAAGACCCCAAGAATCGTCCTGAGTTATTCAATGAGGTCGAAGACACCATGCGCTTTCAACTCGACTGGGCCGATGGCTCGCGGCTTGAAGGCGTCTCGAGTGGTGACTTCGGTCAAAACGATTTCATCGCGACCGCACCTGATAGGAAGATCGAGATCGGTCCGGCGTTTTCCTACGGCGGATTGCGTATGACCGAAGACGGGCGCGCATTTGAGCCTATCAATAGGTTTAACCAACAAGCTCACCAGATGGACGGATTCGCTGCCGCGATCTTGCAAGACGAGCCTTCTACGGTGCCGGCCGCCATGGGTCGTCGTGACATCGTTATCACATCCGCGATCTACGAATCCGCTGCGAGTGGTAAACCGGTGAACCTCTCGGTGCCGACGAATGGTTTGTCAGTCGGTATGCGGTAGGTATCGGGATGCACCGGAAAATGCGGTCATCAGCAAGAAACCGAGGTAGTTGAGACGGGCGGACTGTATTCCGTTCCTGGCATTGAGGATTTCCGACAACTGCGGATTCTACATCCTCTATGGGAATCCGCTTTGCATGAGACTCAATTCCGACTCTGATCAATGGTCAGCTTCAATATCCCCTAACCCATGAAAGTTACCCTATCCCGTCTGGCCTGCTTGTTGGCTCTCTTTGTCTTTCTAAATACGGCCGGGGCTCGGCGGCCCAATGTGGTGCTGATCATGGCCGACGACATGGGTTACGAGTGTGTGGCGGCAAATGGTGGGTTGAGTTACGAGACTCCGCGATTGGATCAACTCGCGGCGGGCGGCCTGCGCTTCACCAACTGTTATTCGACACCACTGTGCACCCCTTCCCGGGTGCAGATCATGACGGGTCGCTATAATGCCTATAACTACGAGGAGTTTGGCTACCTGAATCCCGATCTGCCAACCATCGGACATCTCATGCAGGAAGCGGGTTACGCCACGATGATCGCTGGTAAGTGGCAATTGAATGGAATTTCGCATGGCGTCGATAAGTTCGATCGCGGAAGCGATTCGAGCCGCCCCGGTGACGCGGGCTTTGACGAATGGAGCCTCTGGCAGGTTACGGAAGGTAAGAAATCAGGGGAGCGGTTTTGGGATCCTTTGATCGAAGAGAATGGCAAAAGGCTACAGGCGGAGCTGGCGGGCACTTACGGTCCTGATCACTCCACGGATTACATCTGCGATTTTATCGAACGGAAGAGCGACGAGCCGTTCTTCATCTATTACCCCATGGCGCTCGTGCACGACCCTTTCGTGCACACGCCGGATAGCACCAGCACCGAGCTGACGAAGCAGGAAGCGTTTGTTGATATGGTCAATTACTGCGATAATTTGGTCGGGCGCATTCATGACAAATTGGCCGCAGAGGGGCTGTTAGAGGACACGCTAATCATTTTCACCGGTGACAACGGCACGCCTCGTCAGATTGTATCGAAGATAGCCGGCCGCGAAGTCACGGGCGCCAAAGGCCAGACGATCGACGACGGCATCCACGTGCCGCTGATCGTTTCCTGGGCTGGCAAAACCCCGGTGGGTGAAGTCCGCGACCAGCTCATCGATTTCACCGACATGAAGGCTACGCTCTTCGACTTAGTTTCCGCCCATCGTGACGAGTCCGCTCGGGCGTTGACGTTGGATGGTATCAGTTTTCTCCCTACAATTGAGGGGAATTCGGGATTGGAACGTCAATGGGTCTTTTGCCACTATGATCCACGATGGGGCCAATTTCGGACGCAACGGGCGGCGTTCGCCTACGATGGTCGGGTGAAGGTTTATCACGATGGTAGGGTCATTGATGTTGCCGAAGATGTGATGGAAAAGAACCCCTTGGCAGATGATGCGGTTTCCCCCGCGGTGCTTGCGCAGTTACGGTCCGCGCTAGCGCAACATCCGGCATTTCCAGCGGTGGAATCAGAGTTCCAACAACCTCATCGGTGAATCGATAACGGCTGCCGAGGCTGATCGCGGCAAATTACCGTAAATCGTCCCATTTATGGGAGGAGCGAGTTTCACCTGCGTGAAGAAGTTGATTAGTTGTAAAAGTGAGTAATTTTATAAATAGATGATTATCAGCATAATAAATTTTGTTTTATGAGTTGGCACGGCGGATGTAAAGAGAGGAATCGGAAACGCGATCATCGCTGCTCTTCAAAAACTCTAACTCAAATCCTCAATACCGCTTGTCGGAATTCTATCATGAATAACTCACTCAAATCCATCTCCTCCGTTATCCTCGGCGCCACTCTGCTGGCCTCTTCAGCCTTCGCCATTCCTAATCCTGGCAGCGCTAAGCCTGACCACGAAAACTGGACCGCTCCTCAACCGACCGAAGTGGTTTCCCCGTCTTCGCTCGTTCGCATGAGGGCGACACCGTCCGCGTTCGTTTGGTCATCGATGAACTCGGCCTGCCCAGTGAGGTCGTCGTCCTGACTTTGGTCGATGCCGAGCTCAAGAAGAGCATCGTAACCGCCGTTGAGCAATGGCGCTTCGAGCCTGCTACTCAAGATGGCAAGGCCGTCAAAACTCACGCCGTGCTCCCCATCGAGCTCAAGATCGATTACAATTCCTAAAGGAATGATTGCCGCCACTTAGGTGCGACCTGCCAATTCAGGTCGCACCTTGTCGTGGTCTAAAGCGCGGAGGAGATTGTCTCCCCCGCTTTTTTGGGGGAAGGACCCGAGCAAGTTCTTCAGATAGCAGAGAGGGTCTTGCGGTCTGATCGTTTTCCGCAAATATGATCCTTAATGTCACAGCCTCAATTCCCTTCCACTCTGACCAATGCTCAGGGCGAGCATTTAGATTTCACCTTTCATTTAGGTGCACCGAATCGTTCTGAGATCATTGTCCTAGGACACGGTGTAACTGGAACGATGGACCGGTCGTTTCTTGTAGAGATGGCCGAAGGGTGGGCGGACCAGGGGCTCAATGTCGTTCGCCACTCTTGGTCGGGCAATGGCGACTCCGAAGGAGACTTTTCGGCATCGAATATTACCAAGGAAGTGGCCGACCTCGATGCGATCGTCGGCGCCCTCACGAAGGCCGGATTTAAAGTCTGTTACGTGGGTCACAGCATGGGTGGCGCTGTTGGTGTGCGCCAAGCTGCCCGTGACGAGCGGATCCAGTGGCTCGTCTCTTTGGCGGGCATCGTGCACACCCGAGCATTTGCCGAAGATGCCTTTGGTGATCTCACTCCCGGGGAAGGTCTCATGTTCGACAAGGAAGGCTTGGTGCTTTCGCAGGCTTACATGGACGACCTACGGGGTATTGAATCCGTGATTGAGGATGCGGCCAAGGTTCGGGTGCCGTGGCTGTTGTTGCACGGCGATGCTGACGACGTGGTCCCGATTCAAGATTCACGGGATGCCCTCGCTCGAGCGACCACTTCAGATGTGCAGTTCGTAGAATTGCCGGGAATCGATCATACCTTCGATCCCGGGGCAGTTCCCCATGTCGTTGAGACGGTCGGTGCGTGGTGTCGCGAACGTTTTGATCGCGGCTGAATGGGTCGTTTAAGTGATCAACCGGTAGCGCTGAGATGCTTGAAGACCTCGCGATAGAAGTCGGGGTGGCTGCCCCACGTCTGACCGGTGATGATCTTCCCGTCGCGCACGCACTCTTCGTTGACCCAGGTGCCACCGCATGATTCCAGCTCGAAACGGACGTTTTCGTAGCAGGTGAGTTTGAGGCCATTGCCAATTCCTGCCGCGAGGAGGATTTGGATGCCGTGGCAAAGGGACAGAATCCATTTATCCTGAGCGGCGAAGGCTTGAGTGATCTCGATGAGTTTTGCCTCGTGCCGAAGGAACTCGGGGGCGCGACCACCGATTAAGAGGATGGCGACGTAGTCATCCACGTTGACGTCATCAAAACTGATATCGGCATCGATTAGGTAACCCGGTTTCTCGATGTAGGTGTTCCAGCCCGGATAGAAGTCGTGGATCACACCATTGAGTTGTTTCTTCTGGGTGGCGGCGATCACCGGAGTGAAGCCGGCTTCCATCAGGCGATGCTGGGCATAAAGGATCTCGTAGGATTCGCCGGCGTCGTCGGTAACGATCAAAATTTTAGGGGCCATCCCTAAGCGCTAAACGGGAAGTGGAAGTTGTCCAACGCCATTCCGATTAACGTTGGAATTTTGCTGATCAAGGATCGGCCGGATCCGTGGAGAAGGTGCGAGCAGATGAGGTAACTGGGCCGGGGAAGGGCACCCCCCAGAGGACAGGCTCATCCGTAGCGGTACGATCCTCGTGAGTCGCAAGTAGCTCGAAAACGTGATCGAAACGCAGACTGCACTGCAGTCGTCGTTGGCCGGTTGAGCCAATCTTCGGGTTAAGCACGATCAATGAGTCTTTGAAGGGCGCTTCCTTTTTCATCTCCTGGGCTAGTTTCCGGACCTCACGATAATCGATGGAGCGGTCTTTGATGAGTGAATCGAGCCTCTCAAGATCGGCTCGTGTGACTCTCCCGCCCCCCCCCACACACACATCATCCGCCACGTGTCGGGATGAATCGTTACTGGGGTGATGTTCACGAACCGCTTCACTTCGCCGTCCTGCTGCCAAGCCCCGAGAAGCAGAATAAAGGGCTCCGCGATATCAAACTGGCGGAGCGCGTCTCCCAACCCGACGGCCGACTTATATCTGGTCGTCTTGGGATCCACCGGAAATCCCCCATATCGAAGGTTAGCGTCCCCCGGAATATCCCATTTCTGAGTATAGCTCTCAGGCTCATATCCGTCGAAAAACTCCACTCGAACCCACTCCTCAAACACCACCCCATACTGCTGAACCTCCTGCGCCGGCAACCCCACCGCCAGCAACACTATCCATAAGGGGTCAGGTCGTGTTTTGTATATTAATTTACGAAACCAATCACCTAAATGTGTAGATAAACTACTTATTGAAAATAGTTTAAGAATATTTTTGATCAATTTTTGACTGATGGTGGAATTATCCTATTTCAGCAAAAAATATACAAAACACGACCTGACCCCCTAGCGATTTATACCGCGAGGGCGGATGAGGTCGCGGGCGCGTTCGCCGCGGAAGACGGTACGGGGCTGCTGCCGTTGTTGTAGTCGGCGTCTTGGCCTTTGAGTACCCGCTGGGGGATTCTGCTGTCAGTCGTGGTCACCCACTCGTAGCGATCGTCGAGGATTTTTTTGGCTGCCGGTGAGAGTTTGGCTTGAGTGGTGGCGCAGCCGGTCAAAACACAAAGCAGAGCCACAATCGGGAGTAGTCGAAGGGTTTTCATGGGGTAAACGGAACTTGGGGTTTCAGGGTTGAAGCTGGTCCTGAGAGAGTGAAATGAAGGCCCTTTAGCCCCGAAAACGCGAGCCCAAAGCGGGCTCCCGGTTTACAGGAGTTCGGCGCCTTGGGCGTTCACATAGACCGAATACAGAGACTGGCTGGCGGTTATGAACAGACGGTTTCGCTTCACCCCGCCGAAGCAGAGGTTGGAGCAGGTTTCGGGCAGGTGGATCTTGCCGATGGGGTCGCCGGTGGGGGCGAGAATATCCACGCCGTCGAAGCCTTCCCCGGCCCAGCCGTTGGAGCACCACAAGTTGCCATCGGTGTCGCAACACACGCTGTCGCCACCGCCGGGTTTGAAGTCGTGGAGTTGCTTTGGGCCTTTGACTTTTTCTCCGTCGATTACGTCGTAGGTAAAGAGGCCTTTCGCTGGCCCGGTATCCAGCACGTAGAGTTTCGTGTAGTCGGGTGAAAAACAGAGTCCGTTAGGCTTGGCTAAATCGGTGGCAATGAGTTGGATCTTTCCCGTTTTTGGGTTGAGTCGATAGATGCTTTCGGGGTGTTCGAATTTTGCAGGGAATCCCTCGTAGTAGCCCATGATGCCGTAGCCGGGATCGGTGAACCAGAGATGTCCGTCGGGGTGGCAAACGATGTCGTTGCAGGCGTTAAACGGCTTGCCTTCATATTTGTCGGCGAGCACCCGAATGGTGCCGTCGTATTCGGTGCGGGTTACGCGGCGGCTTTCGCAACTGATCAACCGGCCTTGGCGGTCGCGGCAGTGGCCGTTGGTATTATTGGAGGGCTGGCGGAAGATGCTTACGGTGCCGTCCTCTTCCGACCAACGCAGGATTTGATCGTTGGGGATGTCGCTCCACAACAAATAGCGTCCATCACCAAACCACACGGGACCTTCCGCCCAACGCATGCCAGTGTGTAATCGTTCGATGGCAGCGTTGCCGACCTTGGCTTTAAAACGCGGGTCGAGCACTTCCACGCCGGTGTCCGGATAGCGCACCATTTGGGGCAGGCCTTTAGCTGAACTAAGGGTGGGCAATAAGGCGGCGCCGGCGGTCAAACCGGTCAGAAATTCGCGACGTTTCATGAGATGGGAAGGTGGGAGGGCCGTGGAGCTCTTAGCGGGAGGAGAACTGATAAATCGTGGTGGTGTCGTAGGTCTCGCCGGGGCGGAGAATCGTGTTGGGGAAATTGGGCTGATTAGGGGAGTCGGGATAGTGCTGCGTCTCGAGGCAGAATCCCGTGCGATGCTGGTAGGTCACGCCGCTTTTACCGACCCGCACGACTTTGTCCTTTTCGAGGAAGTTACCGCCGTAGAACTGGATGCCAGGTTCGGTGGTTTGCACGGTCATGACGCGGCCGGTGGTGGGTTCGTAGGCTTCTGCGGCGAGGGACATTTCGCCGTAGGTTTTGTTGAGCACCCAATTGTGGTCGTAGCCGCCACCGAAACGGATCTGTTCGTGGTCGGCGGTGTTGCGTTCGCCGATGGCGCGGGGAGAAGTGAAGTCCATCGGCGTGCCGGCGACAGGAGCGATCTCACCAGTCGGGATGAGGCCGATCGTGACTGGGGTATAGTGATCGGCGTTGAGGGTGAGGAAGTGACCGTTGATGTTGCCGACACCTTCACCCTGCAGGTTGAAATACATGTGGTTGGTGAGGTTCACGGGTGTCGCCTTGTCAGTGGTGGCGTGGTAGTGGATCGAGAGCTCGTTATTGTCGGTGAGCAGGTAGGTGACTTTCATTTTGAGGGCGCCGGGATAACCCTCATTATCGTCGGGGCTGGTATGCCAAAGCGTAACGCCGGCATCGTGACCCCGGATGACAGGTCTGGCTTTCCACACGACTTTATCGAAACCCTTGTCGCCGCCGTGGAGGTGAGCGTTGACGTTTTCGTCCGCGTTGTTGACGACGAGGGTGTAGTTGGCGCCGTCGAGGGAGAACGTGCCGTCGGCGATGCGATTGCCGTAACGACCGACGAGGCAACCGAAGTAAGGCGACTTGTTTTCGTAGTCGGCGACGTTGTCGAAGCCGAGGTTGATGTCGGCGAATTGGCCGTGACGGTCTGGCGTTATGAGGCGGACGACCGTTCCGCCGTAGGTCATGATGTCGGCGGAGAGCCCGTTGCGATTGGTGAGGGTGTAGAGCTCGACGGATTCGCCGGATTGAGTCTCGCCGAAGGCAGAAACGGTGACGGTGGCCTTGGCGGCTGCAGTGGCAATGGAGGGAACTGCCAAGCTAAGCAAGGAGAGGCAGGATAGGAGGGTTTTTATGTTCACAGGTCAGGGAAAGACAGGGGCTTGGGGCTGTCTCTTATACACATCTCCGAGCCCACGAGACCGAGGCTGATCTC
>OJCR01000214.1_pt1 | contig 29533 bp, 39 predicted proteins | sample 1591611 | NCBI WGS metagenome assembly OJCR01 (sample SAMN05416815, study PRJEB24817) | seawater metagenome | isolation source: Sea water | place: Canada:Atlantic | collected 2013-07
CTATACTAAATGGGCAGAAAATTGTTTCATTCTATAGGAATATTATGGGCGATGATACCTGTACGGTAGATGGTCACGCTAAAAATATATACTATGGCAAACGTCATGGCCTGACAGATGACAAGTCAAACGTAGGAAAAAAGGAATATAAAACAATATCAGATGCCTATGTAGCCGCAGGAAAACGTGCAAGGGTCAATGGTAGAGCATTGAAAGCCTTTGAAATACAGGCCATAACATGGGTTGTCTGGCGTAGAATACACAACATTAAATGATATGTGATGTTCTAGAAATTCTAGAAGTTTAAACAGTGAAGGATTAGGTTAATGTTTATAGTACCGCATGAACAATCGACAAAACAAATAGTTCTAGACCTTTTTGAAAAGGGACTGACTGCTACAGAGGTAGCACAAGAATCAAACAAACAATTGAGAGGTCAGCTAAATAGACCGCTCACTAAAAATTCTGTGATGGGTATTAAAAATAGGGCTGGAAAGTGTATACCAAAAGACTTCCACAACTATCCTACAGAACGTAAGAAAAAAACTTATTCAACCTATGATAAGTCAGTAGCCTTCAATGAAAAGGTCGAGAGAATACCATACGAACAGACAGTTAAGGCTAGATTAATTGCAGCACTAAGATAAGGAAAGACCACATGTTTCATAAAGTAATGACAGAAGGAGTTAGGTGATGTCTAATATATTTAATGATGAGATAATATTAACACTATTTAACGAAGCATTTTATGAACTGATAGATGATGGTATGAGTGAGGTTGAAGCTGAAAAAGCAGCTACAGTTATTGCTATGCAGAAATGGGAGGAAATGGAATGACTTGGGTTATTGTACAACAATGCGAAGATTGTGGCGGACATGGTGAATTATATAGTTATTATACTACACCTAACAAATGCCATGAGTGTGAAGGGACGGGTGAGAAGGAATACTATGAAGAAAATTATCAGTATGACACTGTAGATGACGTGAAAGAAGACTACTCTAATCCTCTTACTGTAATGTTAACTAACTAATGAAAAGAAAACACACGAAAGCGTTCATGCAAACAGCCTATGCCTTTGCTGAGTGTAGCCATGCGGTGAGGCTAAAGGTTGGCGCTGTCATTGTGAAGGATGGGCGTATCATATCTATTGGCTACAATGGAACGCCGTCTGGCTGGGACAATGAGTGCGAACGTAAGGTATTGTTTCATCCTGAGACGGACAAACAGCTACCACAACCTATGCTTGTAACTCGTGACGAGGTGCTTCATGCTGAAACAAACACCATTGCCAAGCTGGCTATGTCACATGAGAGTGGCAAGGGTGCAACTATGTTCACGACACATGCCCCTTGTCTTCAGTGTTCAAAGTTGATATATCAGTCGGGTATCAAGGCTGTAATCTTTGCAGAAGAATATCGTAACTTTGATGGTATATCTTTTCTAAATATGTGTGGTGTTATAACTGAACAATACAAACTGAAGGAGAAGAATAATGTCTAATGAAGTAAATAAATATAGATGGAACTTTCACAATGAAGTTGAGTACACCATAGAAGAATATATTAGTAAGGTAAATAAACTTATATATAGTGCTATCACTCAAATGCAAGAGTGTGATGGTGATCTGTTCATGTCTGAATATCGAAACCTTATTGACGGCGCATATCAGCTAGATTATCTTAATGATCAAATGAAGGGAAAAGAAGAATGAACATATTCTATCTACACGAAGACCCAAAGACCTGTGCTGAGATGCACTGCGACAAGCATGTGGTCAAGATGATCCTTGAATACGCACAACTACTGTCTACTGCCCACCATGTTGTTGATGGTACGCCGTCTATTGACTGCTACAAGATGACGCACAAGAACCATCCATCAGCTATATGGGCAAGAGAAAATCGTAGTAATTATATGTGGTTAGTAGAACTTCTTGATAATCTACTTATGGAATATACCTTCAGGTATGGTAAGAAACATAAGACAGAGAGGAGTGGTATATTTAATAACCTTTGTAGTCTTCCTCATGGACTGAAGGATGGTGACTTTACACACCCGCCACAGTGTATGGACGGCTACTGTAAAGTAGAAGGAAACACTATCATGGCATATCGTAATTACTACATTAAAGAAAAATCTTACATGGCACGTTGGAAGTTTACACAAGAACCTAATTGGTATACTGTCGGCATGTCTTGTGAAGACAAAAATACACCCGTTGAAACAGCAGCATGAAGAAAGTACATGACGGTATATATAAGCCCACCATTTGGTAACTATATTAAACTAGAAGGCTGTACAAGTATAGAAGGAACATTTACATGGCAGCGTAGAAAAGGACTAGTAATTCAGACACTAAAAACACTGCGTAAGATTGACGGTGGCTGGGTAAATGCTATAGGCTTTCGCAACAAGGGTATGAGTAACATTACCAAGTGGAATAAAAAGTCAGTCTATAGCATTGCTGCCCTTGATGGTAACTGGAAACCTTTTTATGATCATATACCTAGTGATACTAAGCTAGAAATTAATCTAGGTTGTCCTAACGTAAGTAGCTATACTATGTCTAACTCAGATGTTAAGCTTTTTTGTAGTAAGTTTTCAGAGTTAAGTGTAAAGGTTAATCCTCATACAAAAGACAAAGAGTTTATGAACCTATTTGACTGTGGAGTACGAACCTTTCATCTAAGTAATACAATACCTAGCGAACGAGGCGGTATCAGTGGAGATCAGTTACGTGAACAAAACCTCAAACAAGTAGAAATGTTTAGTAGTCTTAATTTGCCTAAACATGACATAAACCTAATTGTAGGTGGTGGTATATATAAGCCTGAACATGTAAGGCAGTACAGATCAGTTGGTGCTACTAAAAGTTTTAGTTTAAGTACTGTGTGGTTCACACCATGGCGTGTAAAAGAAATAATAAAAGAAGTTAAAAAGACCTGAGTAGTTAGAGATTCGTTTAGTATAGAGAAGTAAACCAAACTAGGAGAAATGGAAATGGAAAATCTACTTAACACTAATGATCGTGAAATCTTCTTTACCGTCTACGAACAGGATGTCGTATCTCGTGACACAAGTAAGCCTATAGATGACGGTTGGTTCAAGGCTAAAGATAAGAAGATGCTTATTCGTACAAGTTACGATGGAGACAAGTATCTAAATGTAGTGAATGACAAGTATCGTGTAGTTGAAAATAAAGAAGTTCTTGTGCCTCTTCAGACACAGATGATCAACTACTTTGATCCTCTCGTTCTGGAAGATGTAAAGATTAAAGATACTATCTCTGCCAATGGTAACGTCTGCTATGCAGAATACATCTTTCCCAAGCTAAAGCATGGCATTGAAACATCTACAGGACACAAGACTGAGTTTGGTTTACGTTTTGTAATGAAGAATACCTTTGATGGTAAGGGTAGTGTGACCATGTGGTCAGGTCTTATTGACTTCTTCTGCACCAATGGTACGGTAACAGGTCAGTATGACATCACTCGTAAGCGTCACAGCCGTAACTTTAATACTGATGGCTTTATCAGTGCCTTTGAGATGTCTATGACTACTCACAAAGATGCTGTTGAACGTTATCAGCGTTATGCTGACACTAAGGTTGGTTCTTCTACCAAAGTGCAGCAGTTGTTTGACAAGTTGACTAGTACAAAGCGTTCAGACCAGAAGCGTAGCGGAGGATTGTCTGATCGTCTTTTCGCTCAGTGGATGGATGAAGTACGTGTACGGGGAGACAATCTATTTTCTGTACAGTCGGCTATGACACACTATGCTTCTCACGGTGATGATGGTCGCTTTGACTTGACCAAGGCTGGTGATGGTGGTACACTATACAAGCGTGGTGATGATGTTACGAAGTGGCTACGTTCAGATACGTGGAAGGATTTTGTATCAGAGGTTGCCGCGTAACCTTCTAAACTAATAGGGAGAAAGTTATGCGTCGTTACAACTATAAGAACTATAATGAAATTCCAACATACATGGCTGACTACATCACTGAAATTGTTGGAAATGTTAATAGAGTTGAGGAAGTACCTCTAACCCATATTAACGATTTTCTTAATGGTCTTGAAGAATGGTATGAAGATGAAGTAGATGTCCTTAAAACATCTTATACCATGACAATGCAGTAACACTCAACATAGTAGTGAAGAAAGGATAGGAGGGATAGGCATACGGTCATATATACCAGCCTATTCCTCCTTTTTTAATACATGAAGTGTAAACTTATAAGTAATCTAGGAAACGATCTGACTGTTGTTAACTCAGCCAGAGTATCCTTTGATAAACATTCTGACAGAATAGATGCTAGAGATCAAGCTAAGACTTTTATATATGCTTTTATCTATGGTGCTGGTGCAACTAAGATAGGAAGTATCGTGGGAGGTAAAGATAAAAATCTTATAAAATATCTGGCTAAACATAAACATTTTACACCATTCACACATTGTGTTATAACACTACTAGAAGAAGTACCTATTTTTGTAGCTAGGCAACGGTTCAAACATACTGTAGGTTTTAGCTACAGTGAAGTTAGTAGGAGATATGTAGATAGTGATCCTGTCTTCTTCCATCCTGACGAGTGGCGTAAACGTGCGGAGAATAATGCGGAGAATAATGCGGAGAATAAGAAACAAGGATCAGAGGATTTTGCAATACCCTCTCAGCAACTTACTAACAAACAATATGACGAATTTCTTTTTAAATCTAAAGAATTATATGATTTTATGTTAAGTATGAGAATAGCACCAGAACAAGCTCGTATGGTATTACCACAAAGCACATATACCAGTTACTATGTCACTGGTTCTCTCGCTGCTTTTGCTCGTGCCTATAAATTACGTATTGACGAACATGCTCAGAAAGAGATACAATATCTAGCGAAGATGTGGAACGATGTTATCGAGCCTCTTTATCCTACATCATGGGCTGCTTTAATTGGAGAAAACAATGATTAAAAGATTAATTTTACCTGAAGTAGAAGAACTTCACAGACTTTTCAGATACGATAGCGAGACAGGAAAACTTTACTGGAAAATTTCTCGAAATAATTACATAAAAGTAGGAGATGAGGCAGGTTACTTAAATCCAAAGGGCTATATGCTAGTTCGTATAAAAAATAAAAAGTATCGTTTACATAGAGTAGTATATAAGATGTGGCATAAAGTAGAACCTCCCGCCTATATTGACCACATAAATGAAATTAAAACAGATAACAGAATTGAAAATATAAGAGAAATAGATAATGGACATAACCTGAGAAGAAGTAAGAAAGGTTCTGGAGTTAGAAAGCCTTATGGTAAGGAAAAGAAGTATCGTGCATATCCTTGTTTTAATGGTAAAGAGTATTTTCTAGGTATGTTTGATACCTACGAAGAGGCACGTCAAAAAGTAGTTGACTGGGAACAAGAAAAGAGAGTAAGAAGGGATTAACAAATGGCTATTAAACGTCCTACAGGAAATGAGAAACCAGCTTGGATAAAGCAGCATATGCGTACAAGTATAGGTCAGTCTACAAATAGTCGGCCAAAGAATAAAAATAAAAGACGTAACTTTAAACGATACAGAGGACAAGGAAAATGACAGAAATTAGTATCCCTGTTTCTACTAATGTTGTTTCTTTTCTGGAAGAAGCTCGTAGTAAATATACCCAAGGTAAAATAAACTACGAACAGTTTTGTAATATTGAAATGATAGAACTAGGATACAATCCTTCGTCACCCAAGGAAAGAAAAGAATACACTGACTTTATAGAATCCCTGTCAGATTTAGGTGAATTTGAAATAGAATTTTATAGTGATATATTTTTTGAAGGTGCAGCAGATAATTGTAATGAAAAATTTGAAGTAGAATGTGAAATTTGTAAAACAATACATACTTTAGTACACATGGAATGGGAAACTATTCTTTGTTGTTCTTGTTCAAAGAAAATAAAAAACCCATATAATAATAATAAGGAATAAAAATGAAAAACTTATGGGAAAAAGATAGTAAAACTATTTATAAAGAGTTATACAAGCAGTACCTTCAGGAAGGTTATTCAAGAAAAGAAGCTAAGAAGTTTGCTTCTGAGGAGACAAAAGAACTTATTTCGGAGTCTACAGACTTTGTAAAAAATATCTTCTCTTATCAAGAAGAGGATTGTTAGATGTGGAATATAATGGTAAAGACAAAACATGTTGAAACACTTATTGAAGAGTCTGAATATGAGGAGGATATATGGAAGCTTCTAGGAGATAGAAAACTATTTACGTCCCAGATTGGTTATGATATAGAAGAGACAATAGATGGTTTTGTCTCAAAGAAAGATGGAGAAGTAGTTGCTACATACAGGATACTTAGGGAAGACTGAACATGATGGTAGTAATTTTGTAAAACATGTTCCATGTCCTTCAGACTCATGCGGATCAAGCGATGCGTGTGCTATTTTTGATGATGGACATATGTTTTGTTTTAGTTGTCGTAGTTTTTTCCCCGGTGATGAGGCATATAAAAAGGAGCATGACATGCCGTTTGATAATAACAACTATCAACAACCTACAGTTAAAGGATATATATCTGCGATAACTGATCGTGGAATTACCAAGGAGACTGCTGAGAAGTATGGTGTTCGTATTCAACAGGATTCTTCTGGTGCTGTCGTTAAACACTACTATCCATATTATGACGTAAACAACACGCTTGTGGCTAACAAGGTTCGTGACGTAGCCGACAAAACTTTTACCGCTGATCCTCCCGGTGCTATGTCAGCAGGTGTTTTGTTTGGTCAGCTTCTTTGTCAGGAGGGTGGCAAGTTTGTCACCATCTGCGAAGGTGAACTAGATGCTATGGCAGCATATCAGATGCTTGGTTCAAAGTATCCAGCAGTATCCATCAAGGATGGTGCGGCAGCGGCAGTCAAAAGCTGTAAACGCAGCTATGACTTTCTTAATTCTTTCAACAACATTGTTGTCTGCTTCGACTCAGATGAGGTAGGTCAGAAGGCTGCGCGTGAAGTTGCACAACTCTTTGAACCAAACAAGTGTAAGATTGTAGCACTTGACAATAAACTGAAGGATGCTTGTGGATACTTGGCTGACGGTAAGTCACAGGACTTTACTCAGGCTTGGTGGGCTGCGCGTACCTATACACCAGCAGGTATTATCAATCTAAGAGATATTGGTTCTGAACTATATGAAGAGGGTAATCAGACTACCTGTCTGTATCCTTGGGCTGGTATCAATGAGAAGTTGTATGGTATTCGTACTGGTGAACTGGTAACACTGACGGCTGGCACTGGCACTGGTAAGTCCAGCGTCATGCGTGAGTTGATGCACCACGTACTCAAAAATGCTGAAGGTAATATTGGTGTTATCTCTTTGGAGGAGAACACCCGTTCTACTATTTTCCATCTCATGTCAGTAGAAGCTAGTGCACGGCTCTATATCAGGGAGGAACGGGAAAATTTTCCACCCGCTGAGATGTACAAGTGGCAAGAAGCTACTGTAGGAACGGGAAGGTTCTTTGCCTTTGATCACTTTGGCTCTATGGGTACGGAGGAAATCCTTGCTCGTGTACGCTACATGGTTAAGGCACTGGATTGCAAGTGGATTTTCCTTGACCATCTTTCCATTCTCGTATCAGGTCTGGAGGGTATGGACGAGCGTAGAAACATCGACGTTCTTATGACCAAGCTTCGTAGTCTAGTAGAAGAAACTAACTGTGCCTTACTTCTCGTATCACACTTACGCCGTACAGGAGCAGACAGTGGACATGAAGATGGTAAAGAGGTAAGCCTGTCCCATCTGCGTGGATCACAGTCCATTGCACAACTATCTGATACTGTCGTAGCTATGGAACGTGATCAGCAGTCTGATGACGCTAACATTGCGAACACCACCACCATTCGCGTACTGAAGAATAGGTATTCTGGTGAAACTGGTGTCGCTTGTCACTTGTTTTTCAATAAGGAAACTGGTAGGCTACACGAAGTTGTAAATCTTGGTGACGATCTTGAAGAAATCAGCGACGACATCCCATTCTAACATCATCGCATAAAAGGTAATTAACTCTAATGCAATTATCAAACATTAAGATATTAAATTATGACATCGAAGATATGGACCTAATTTGTTACCCCTCAGTTTATTGTAATGCTATAGATGTTCACGAGCTTTCTACCGGAAACTTCATTGTAAGTTTCGATAGCATTGAAGATGCTGAATATGAAATATTCAAGTATGGGAATTGAGTTGAGAGTAGTGTGTGGTAATTATACCAACAGGAAATAAAAAATGAAGGTGATACTAGACATCGAAACTGATTCACTAGACGCTACTACAATTTACTGTATTGTTACTAAGAATGTAGATACTGGTCAGGTAAATGTCTGGAAAGGAGATGAGTGCCTAACAAAGTTTCCTTCTTTTGCAAGTGGAGTGTCAAAGTTCATTATGCACAACGGCATAAGCTTTGATGCTCCAACGCTTAATCGACTTACTGGAACGAACCTACACCTAAATAATGTAGAAGATACTCTTATTCTTTCTCAACTTCTCTTTCCCACACGAGAGAAACATTCGCTAGAGTCTTGGGGTGTCGATCTTGGTTTCAAGAAGATCGACTTCAAGGACTTCAGCAAGCTTACCAAGGAGATGATTACGTATTGCATACGTGATGTAGAAATTACGTATCGTCTCTGGATGCGTATTCGACAGGAGATACCAAATAACAAGTACCGGAAAGCTATCAACCTTGAGTACAGTGTTCGTAACATTGTAGACACTCAGGAAAGGAATGGTTTTACTCTTGACTTACAGAAAGCCATAACCCTACAGGCTAGACTTTCTGATAAGTCAGCACAGATAGAAAAAGACCTACAAAAAAGATATCCTCCAATTATAGAGAAGAGAGTATCAGAGAAAACAGGAAAGCCTCTGAAGGATAAGATTATAGTATTTAATCCAGCCAGTCGTCAGCAGATAGCCGCACGACTAATCGAGCAGGGATGGAAACCAGACAAATTCACACCCACTGGTCATCCTATTGTAGATGAAGATGCTCTGAAGAAGGTAGACATACCAGAAGCACAGATGATTACAGAATACCTTCTTCTCAATAAACGAACAGCACAGATTAAATCTTGGATAAAATTGTTACGAGAAGATAATGGAAAAGTACACGGAAAAGTTCTTACGCTTAAAGCTATATCAGGACGCATGGCACACTACAGTCCAAACATGGCACAAATTCCAGCAGTTTATTCTCCATACGGGAGGGAGTGCAGAGAATGCTGGACTTCTTCTTCTCCTGATCGTCTTCTCGTTGGTTGTGATGCTAGTTCCTTAGAGTTAAGATGTCTTGCTCATTATATGAATGACGCAGCCTATACAAAAGAGGTTGTTGAAGGAGACATTCACACAGCTAATCAGAAAGCTGCAAGACTAGAGACAAGAGATCAAGCTAAGACTTTTATATATGCTTTTATCTATGGTGCTGGTGCAACTAAGATAGGAAGTATCGTAGGAGGTACAGCAAAACATGGTCAACGTCTTATTGATAACTTTCTCCAGAGTTTACCGGCTCTGGCTGAATTAAGGAAAGCTGTTGACAAACAGGCAGCTACAGGGTATATACAGGGTCTGGATGGTAGGAGACTTCATGTACGGCATCAACATGCTGCTATGAACCTTCTTCTTCAGGGTGCTGGTGCTATCATATGTAAGCAGTGGGTAGTATCAATTTATAAACTGATAAGAGATCATAAGATAGATGCTAAGTTGGTTGCCAGCATTCACGACGAATATCAGTTTGATTGTGCTAAAGATCAAGCAGATAGATTCGGTAGTCTAACTCAGAAAGCTATGAAGATCACAGAAAAGGAGCTGAATGTGCGATGCCCACTCGACAGCGAATACAAAGTAGGCCGGAACTGGTCAGAGACACACTAATATTTCTAACACCTGATGAAGTTAAGTTTGCTAATCTAATTGGTAATCGAAGAAGTCAGGGAAACCGAAAGTCGAATGTTAGAGATAATTCTTATTCTAATTCTAACCCTATAGAGATAGACGAGCTAGGAGCTAGGGCTGAGTTAGCTATACATAAGGTATGCAATCAATACCCAGAAGATATGTTCGTCTTTCAGCCAAAGTCTAAGAAAAACAAGACCGATCTAGGCGATATCTTCATAGAAGGTTTTGGAGTAGACATTAAGGCAACGAAATACAAAACAGGTAAGCTTCTCGCAAACATAGGACCGAAACCAGATATTGACATCTTTGGTTTAGTAGTAGAGAATAACCTGAATGAGTATGAGCTTAAAGGTTTCTGTTCAGTAGATGATCTTTATAATGAAGATCGTATTGAAGTTGTTGGCAGAAGGGTGTATGCTGTACACCAACCCGATCTAATGTCTTTTGACGACTGTGTTAAAAAAATTAGGTCTAGTAATAAGAAAAGTGTTGACAAGCGTAAGTGGTTAGAGTAGTATTCACAAGTTATCATGAAATAGCCCATGCCAAAGGGCATTATATAGGAGATTAAAATGGCAAGTAAGAAATACGATCCAATCATCATCTCAGGCAAGGTTTATTGGGCTTCAGTAATTGAGCCAAACACCAACTACGAACCTGTTTGGCAAGCTGACATTTCAGTTGAAGATGAAGAAACCCGTCAGAAGCTTGAGTCTGTTGGTTTAAATATCAAGAACAAGAACGATGAGAAGGGAGACTTCTACTCCGCAAGGCGCAGGGTAACAAAGAAGGATGGTAGTATGCGAAATCCTCCTACTGTTATCGATGCAAAACGCAATCCTTGGGATGATCGTTTGATTGGTAATGGATCATATGCTAAGATCAAGATTCAGCCCTACGAATATAGTTATGCTGGTAAGGCTGGAGTAACCGCAGACTTTATGGCGATGCAGGTTATTGATTATATACCTTATGGTGATCCTTCTACTGACTTTCAGGACGAAGACGGTTTCACCATTAACTCTGATTTAGAAGCTCTATAAGGAAAATCTAGATGAATAAAACATCTCTAGCTGTATCCCTACTAGCTGCTACTTTATTTGCTGGTTATAGCTATGCAGAAGCAACTAAGAATACCTGTGGCTATGATCCAGTTACAGGAGACTATGTAAGCTCTGATGGCTCTGTTAGCGCCTATGGTACTTTTGAAAACGCACTAGCGTGTGCAGAAAAAGGACTTTTACCAAAGGTAGTATCTGATCGTTTGGGTATCTTTGGTGATGCTTCTACGAAACGTAAGGCAGCAGAAGCTGTTAAACTTAATCTTCAAATACAAAAGGAAAAGGAAAGTAAAAAGAATGACTAAAGAATCCCTAGTACTCTCAGCACTTCGTCGCGGTATGCGTGTCACACGTAAGACTGCAATTGAACGTGGCTGGTGTGAAAACCTCACAGCGACTATCTCACGCCTTCGCAAGCGTGGCTACAAAATTATCGCAATTAAGGCTAATTCTCCCGATGGTCCTTATACGCGATACAAGCTACTAGCAGAACCTGAATCTAGGGCTGCATAGTAGCTAATCAAGGAGGTAACAGAATATGGCTAAGTCGATTGACACACTGGTAGAAGATATTTATGGTCTCTTTACCAACAAAGAGGAAATAAAAATAAAAAAGGAAGACCTCGACGCTTTCGCTGAAGCAGTAGTCAGTTCTGTTGCCTCCTCCATCTCTGAAGTAAGAAAGCCAAGAGAACCATCTTTGCGTCTTTCCTTAATTGGTCATAAGGATAGAAAGATTTGGTATGAGATGAATGGGGCGGAGAAAACAGCACTCTCTGCCCCTACTCTCATTAAGTTTTTATACGGTGATATTTTAGAACAACTTCTTATTCTGTTCTGTAAGGTAGCTGGACATGAAGTTAAAGAAGAACAGGCAGAGCTTACGTCTAACGGTGTACGTGGACATAAGGATGCTACTGTCGATGGTGTTCTAGTTGATTTTAAGTCAGCCTCTCCCTTTAGCTTTAAAAAATTTAAAGATAAAACTATTCTTAATGACGATCCATTTGGATATATCGCACAGATATCTGCTTACTCAGATGCCGATAACAATACAGACGTAGGCTTTGTGGCTATTGAAAAAGTATCTGGAGAGATTTGTTTCTGTCCTATTGACGATATGGAATTGATTAATTCAGCAAGTCGAATTAATGACATTCGAGAGTTTATAAAAAATGATAAGCCACCTAAGAAGTGTTATGATCCTGTTCCTGATGGGAGTAGTGGTAATCTTAAACTACATATTGGTTGCAATTTTTGTGACTACAAGCATACTTGTTGGAGTGATGCTAACGAAGGTGAGGGTATTCGGACGTTCCATTATAGTTATGGTCCAAAGAATTTGGTTAAAGTTGTTAGAGTTCCTAACGTACCTGAAATAACCAATGCAGAATAGGTATCGATCAGGATCAGAAAAGAAGACAGGAGATTTACTAGACAGCTTAAATGTAAGTTACTCTTTTGAGCCTCACTATATTAAGTATACTTGGGTAGAATATAAGAAATATCTACCAGACTTTCTTCTACCTAACGGTATTTTACTAGAAGTAAAGGGAAGATTTAAATTAGAAGACAGAAAGAAACATTTGTTTATTAGGAAAGAGTTTCCAGAACTGGACATTCGGTTTGTCTTCGACAATCCAAACAACAAACTGAATAAAGGAGCAAAGTCTACTTATGCTGACTGGTGTATTAAAAATGACTTCTTGTTTTGTAGAAATTCAGACCATGACGTTATAAAGAAGTGGTCAGATGAACAAAGATCAACGAGAAGAAGAAGAAGAAGAGACGTTTCTGATAAGCGCAGAACAACTAATAGAAAACAAACAGACAAGTCCAGAGAAGGTTCTGTTTCTAAGCGTAATTCTACAAGCACTTCTAGACGCAACAAAACCGGAAACACTAAGCGAGCCAGAGGAAGAAAAACTAGCTAGGAGTTCTGCTCAAGCGTGGTTCTTTGCTTCTATTGGTGTAACATCCCAAGACTTTACAGATGTATGTGATCTGGCAGGAATATCTCCTGTCGATATGCGTAGCTTTGCATTTAAGGTCTTGCGTTCTAAAGAGGTTAAGTATATAAGAAAGCGTATCAATACGGTTCTAAAAGCAGAATAAGGAGAGGTAGTGTGAGAATGGATAGAGATCAAGAGATTGTTAAAATGATGCGGGAGGCTCAGATGAAAATACCAACTGCTGATTATATTTTTGATGAAGATAAATACATAACAGAAATAAAAAAGTATATCATATCTACTTACAACCAGCACTATGCTCATGGAAAGTATCAGGCTACAGACACAATCGTTGATGCTGGATATGGTGAAGGTTTTTGTATGGGTAATATATTTAAGTATGCAAAAAGATTTGGTAAAAAAGATGGCAAGAACCGTAAAGACTTGCTAAAGATCATACACTATAGTATACTGATGCTTTACATTCATGACAACCAATCAAATAAACTATCGGGAGAATAGCTATGCCTACACCTAATCTGAATATTATTGTTCAACCAGAAAGGGATAGTTTATTTGATCAGTTAGGTATAGCACGACTAAAAGAATCTTATATGACAGACCATGAGCTATCTCCTCAAGATAGATTTGCTTATGTATCTAAGGCATTTTCTTCTAATCCAGAACATGCACAGCGTCTGTACAACTATTCGTCTAGGCACTGGCTATCTTATTCTACTCCTATTCTTTCTTATGGGAAGTCTGCTCGTGGTCTTCCTATCTCCTGCTACCTAAACTACATTCACGACAGTGCAGAAGGTCTTGTAGATAATTTGTCTGAGACTAACTGGCTGTCTATGCTTGGTGGTGGAGTTGGTGTAGGCTTTGGCATACGGTCATCAGATGATAAGTCTACTGGTGTTATGCCTCATCTAAAGATGTATGATGCTTCTTCTCTTGCTTATCGTCAGGGAAAGACACGACGTGGCTCTTATGCTGCCTATCTTGACATTGACCATCCTGATATTCTTCTCTTTCTTGAGATGCGTAAGCCAACTGGTGATCAGAACTTCCGCTGCTTAAACATGCACCACGGTATTAACGTGAGTGATAAATTTATGAAGCTAATCGAAGTGTGCATGGTGGATTCTAATATAGACGACACATGGGAGTTATGTGATACACACACTAAGAAAGTATGTGACGTTGTGTCTGCAAAGGAGTTGTGGCAACGAATTTTAGAGATGCGTATGCAAACAGGAGAGCCATACCTTCATTTTATTGATCGATCAAATGATAAGCTACCCTCATGGTTAAAGCAGCTAGGACTAAAGATAAATCAGTCTAACCTCTGTTCTGAGATTATACTTCCTACGTCTCATGATCGTACTGCTGTATGTTGTTTGTCTTCAGTAAATCTGGAGTATTATGACGAATGGTCAAAGGACAAACAATTTCTTTCTGACGTACTGGAGATGTTAGATAATGTTCTTCAGACTTTTATTAATAATGCTCCTGATTCCATCAGCCGTGCTAAGTTCTCCGCCATGCGAGAAAGATCAGTTGGTGTTGGAGCGTTGGGATTTCATGCCTACTTACAGAGCAAGGGTATCGCCTTTGAGTCAGCCGTTGCAAAGTCAGTCAACATACGTATGTTTAAACATATACGAACAGAGCTTGATGCAGCGAACCGAAAGCTTGGCTCAGAGAGAGGAGAAGCACCAGACGCAGCAGGAACAGGACTACGTTGTAGTCACGTCATGGCGGTTGCACCCAATGCTTCTAGTTCAATTATTATGGGAAACACCTCTCCTTCCATCGAGCCTTGGCGAGCTAATGCCTACCGGCAAGATACGATTAGTGGTTCTTTTTTAAACAAGAATAAGTTCCTAGACAAACTTATCAAGGAGAAGTGTGGTTCTGATGATAAACTTAACTACGATAAAATCTGGTCTTCTATTATTGCCAATGATGGCTCTGTACAGCATCTTCGTTGTCTTACGGACATTGAGAAAGATACGTTCAAAACGTCGATGGAGATTGATCAACGGTGGGTCATTGAACACGCTGCTGATCGTCAACAATATATTGACCAATCACAGTCGTTGAATGTTTTCTTTAGACCCGATGTTGACATCAGCTACCTACACGCTGTGCACTTCATGGCTTGGAAGAAAGGACTAAAGACGATGTACTACTGCCGTTCTGAAAAGATTGGTAAGGCTGACAAGGTATCACGTAAGATTGAGAGACAGATCATTCAAGAAATTGATATGGAGGCACTAGCCTCTGGTGAAGAATGTCTAGCTTGTGAGGGTTGAGACGAGGATGACAGAAGATTATTATGAAGAAGTGCTGCTACTTCGCAAGAAGGTTGAGAAGTACGAAAATATAATTAGACACTCTATGTCGGATAAATTTGGAGTATACTTTATCTGTGGTGAAGAAGGCGAGAAAGATTCTATAGGACTTCCAGAGAAGATCATGATATGTCCAACACATGGACTAGAAGGGTTTGCTCTATACAAGAAAGAAAAAGACTATAGTGGACCGAATTGGTGAAAATAACAGCAGAGAAAAGAACATAATGACCAGTAACTTAAAATTACAAGACCAACGTAATTACTTCAAACCCTTCCACTATCCATGGGCATATGACGCATGGCTGAAGCATGAGCAGTCACACTGGCTGCACACAGAAGTACCAATGCTGGAAGATGTTAAGGATTGGAAGTCTAATATTTCTACGGAAGAGAAGTATTTTCTTACTAATATCTTTCGCTTCTTTACACAGTCAGACATTGATGTAGCTGGTGGTTATGTAGACAACTATCTACCACACTTTCCACAGCCTGAAGTACGCATGATGCTGACCAGCTTTGCTGCTCGTGAGGCTCTACATGTTGCTGCTTATTCTCACCTTATTGAGTCATTAGGTATGCCTGATAGTACATATAATGAGTTCTTAGAATACGAAGCAATGAAAGATAAGCATGAGTTCTTTATGGATAAAGTATCTGACAATGCTCCTATTCCTCTAAAGATTGCTGCTATCTCTGCATTTACTGAGGGTCTAGCACTCTTCTCCTCCTTCATTATGTTGCTAAACTTTCCTCGTCATGGTAAAATGAAGGGTATGGGACAGATCGTCACATGGTCTATCGTAGACGAGACGCAACACGCTGAAGGCATGATCAAGTTGTTTCGTACTTATGTCGAGGAGAACCGTGACGTATGGAATGACAAAACAAAGTCAGAAATTTATGCTACAGCAGAACAGATGGTTGATCTAGAAGATAAGTTTGTTGATCTAGCTTTTCAGATGGGCAAGGTAGAAGGACTACGAGACTACGAAGTTAAAGAATATATTCGGTACATTGCTGATCGTCGTCTTATTTCTATGGGTATGAAGGGTATTTACAAAGTGAAGAACAATCCCCTACCTTGGGTAGAGACTATGATCAACGCACCTACACACACTAACTTCTTTGAGAACCGTGCTACAGATTATGCTAAGGGTGCTTTGTCAGGAAACTGGTCAGATGTTTGGGCAAACTAAGAAACATTTAGAAGAAAATAAAATGTCCTACTGGAAACACTTTGCGTTTGCTAGTAGCATTTGCTTTTCTCTAAGTCTAGCTGCAGCATGTTTACTAATACATAGTATTATACCTTCTCTGTTTGTTACTACAGGCAGTAATATTATAAAGAAAGTACACAACAAAATTATTTAGGGAGATAGTTATGGCAAGAGACTACAAGAGAGAAAACCGTGTAACAAAAAGTAAACCAAAAAATATTGCTAAACGTGTAGCACGTAACAAGGCTCGTCGTATGCTTGTACGTGAAGGGCTAGTTAAAAAGGGTGATGGAAAACACGTAGACCATAAAGTTCCACTCAGCAAGGGTGGTAGTAATAAACGTAGTAATTTACGTGTTCGTGACGGAAAAAAGAATAGCAGTTTTTCTAGAAACTCAGACAAGTCTATTAAGTCTAGAAGAAGGCCTTAATGCTCTGGCCTTATCCATACTATCTGTATGAAAGAGAACTACCAAAAAATTTTTGTAATGCTATGCTCTCCATGTTCAAAGAACATGATGTAGAGAAAGCTGGTGTTTATATAGAAAACAAAACAGAGATACAAACAGAAGTCCGAAATAATTCTATTAAATGGATAAATAATTCAGATATAATTGAAATAATGCAGTTGTATGTACAGAAAGCAAATGAAGATGCTGGCTGGAACTTTGATATTACGACTTATGAAACACCTCAATTATCTTGTTATGCACCAGAACAATTCTATGATTGGCATATAGATGTAGGTGTAGAACTTCCAGAAGACACTCAATTTAGAAAACTTTCTGTTAGCATTTCACTAAATGAAGACTATGAAGGTGGTGACTTTGAAATAGAACACTGGTGTGCACCAGACATAACAAATCGAAAAACTAATATAAAGGGTATGCGCGAGACGGGAAGCATTGTTGTCTTTCCTTCTTTTCTACACCATAGAGTAACACCAGTTACAACGGGAAAACGATACTCTCTTGTATGTTGGTTTAGAGGACCACCATTTAAATAAAAAAAGTTGTTGACTTTTTAAAAATAGACCTATATAATAAAGGAGCAGTTGCTAAGAATTAGGACTGCTCTTTTTTCGTATTTGCTATAATGAAAGGAATACACAATGAATCTAATCTCTTTTTCCCCTCAATTTGAGAAGATGCGTAACTTCATGCTAGACTATGAGAATAAGTTTGAGCCTCTGTCATACGTAGCACAGTCTATCTCAAACTCAGGAACGTATCCCCCACACAATATCTATAAAGATGGTAACAAACATGTAATTGAGATGGCTCTAGCTGGCTTCTCAAAAGAAGATGTTATTGTAGAAATTGAACCAAATCTTTTAGTTGTAAAGACAACAAAGGAAACAAAGGATGAAGATGATCCTTTAGAAATGTATAAGTACAAAGGTATTGCTAAACGTGATTTTCGCAGAGTATTTTATCTTGCAGATTTAATGCGTGTAGTATCTTGTAAGATGGATAATGGAATGCTTCATATTGAAATTGAGAAGGAAATTCCAGAAGAACAAAAACCAAAACAAATTACAATAGAGTAGGAGTACAGGGTTTGCCTATCAATAAACTACCAACAATATACATAGGCTATGATCCTCGTGAATATGACTATGTTAGAGTTCTAGATAAGTCTATACGTATGAACACTTCTGATACGTATAATATAGTACCTATTGTACAGAAGGAAGTTCGCAGGGCTGGCTTGTATTGGCGCAGTCCAGAGTATAACTTAGAAGGTACGAAGGTTGATGTTTTTGATGGCAAACCCTTCTCTACTGAGTTTAGCTTTACTAGGTTTCTAGTACCCTTTCTTAATCAGATGTCTGGTCTAGCATTATTTATGGATGCTGATATGTTTGTTCGTTCAGACATTACAGAAGTATTTGATGTATATGGATCAGATAAAGAAAATGTTATTAGCTGTGTGCAGCATATACATGTTCCTCAAGAAAAAGAAAAGATGGATGGTCAGGTACAAACCATCTATAACAGAAAGAACTGGTCATCCTTTGTTCTATGGAATTGCGATCATCCTTGGATGAAACAGTTAACAATTTCTGATGTTAATGTTAGAGCTGGAAGCTGGCTACATGCTTTTGAATGGGTTGATATCTATCCCATTGGAGATATTCCAGTTGAGTGGAACTGGCTAGACGGAACGTCAGACGCAGATATAAATCCAAAAAATGTACACTTTACAACGGGTGGACCAGTTTACCCTACTTGGAAAGGAAAGCGAGAGATAGACAGCGAGTATGCTGAAGAGTGGAAAGATTTTTATACCAGAGTAATAAGGGGATAACCAATGATAAAATTTGTTACATCATTTAGCGCAGATGGTTACGAGCGTTATGCTAAGAACATGCTAGAGTCTGTCGTAGACAACTGGTATAAGGACTTACACCTCACAGCTTACTATCACGACTGTGACGAAGAGCTTGTTGCTTCTTTTCCACAGGCAAAGAACATCGAGTATCGTAATCTCAATGAAGTAGAAGACATGCTGGCTTATCGTGATAGGATGTCGGCTTACGATGGTACAGCTAACGGCACAACAGCCTACAACTGGCGTATGGATGCTATCAAGTGGTGTCACAAAGTTTATGCACTAACTACGTATGCTCTAGAACTGGCCGACAAAGAGGCAGAAGCTGGTTGGCTATGTTGGCTTGATGCAGATACAGTTACCACTAAACCTTTATCACAGAGTAAACTAGAATCAATTTTACCGGAAAGAGCGGAATTGGTACATCTAGGTCGTAAAGACGTTGACTATAGTGAGACATCTTTTATTGGTTTTAATCTTAATTATGATTCTCCAATTTATATACTTGCTGATCTACGAGGCTGTTATGATATTGGTGAGGTAGTATCTTACCGTGAGTGGCATGATGGTTTTATATTTGAACGTCTACTAAAAATTTATACTGCTCATGGTATGCGTGTGCACAATCTATCACCTAACGTAGACGGACTTTCCGCTTTTCAAAACTCCCCTCTATCACAGTATATGACACACTACAAGGGTAATTTAAAAAATCAGTTGTCAGATACTAGTGTGTCACCAGACGTTAACATGCCTCGTTACAGACAGCTTGCAGACCTTGTTCGTACCTATGGTAGTGATACAATCGTAGAGGTTGGTACGTGGAATGGTGGACGAGCTATAGAGATGGCTCTAGCTTCCTTTGAAACTAAAGACAAACTTCACTATATTGGCTTTGACTTATTTGAGAATGCTACAGAAGAGCTAGATCAGCTAGAGTTTAATGGAAAGCCTCACAATAAGCTTACAGCAGTTAGTGTACGACTACAGCAGTTTGCTGATAAGATGAAGGAACAGGGTAAAAAGTTTACCTATAAACTACACAAGGGTGACAGCAAGAAAACTTTAGTAAAATATAAGAAGGCTATTTCAAAGGCTAACTTTGCCTATATTGATGGTGGTCATAGCGATGCTACTGTTAAGAGTGACTATGAAAATCTAAAGCACTGTGATGTTATCGTCTTTAATAATTACTTTACAAAAGATATTGATGATAATATTGTAAATGAAACCCAACAAAGCATTAACAGACTGGTTCATTCTTTTGAAGACCCTAATAGGAAGGGACGTTGTATTGTTCTTCCATCTCAGGACAGAGTAAGAGAGGGTGGTATTTCTCACCTTGCTATTCTTTTAAATAAGGATGGACTACCACCTCTACCAGATACGCTAACTCGTGTACCTATCGTGGTACGTCCAAGAGACTCTATGCCAAAAGACTACATTATTGATAGTATTAATGAAAATGTAAACCTAATTAAGAAGTGGGGATTTATAGAGACTTGTAAACCTAATCCAGAACACGCTATTATTGTATCTGCAGGACCGTCTATAAATTACATAGAGTTAAAAGATATCATAGAAAAAACTAATGGTACAGTCTTCTGTGTAAAACACAGCTATCCAAAACTTATACAAAATAACATTGATCCTTATGCTTGCGTAATTCTTGATCCTCGACCTATTGATGGCATATCTACTCACGGAGTTTTACGTAAGGATTTATTCGATGTTGTAGACAGTAAAACAAAGTTTCTTGTTGCGTCTATGACAGATGTTAGTGTAACTAAGTATCTTTTAGATAAGACAGATCAGGTATATGGTTGGCACGCTTTCTCTGAGGCAGTACAGAAGGCTGCTAATGGTAAGGCTGAGATAGATAAAAAAGTTAATATTCCACCAGATACTACCTTTGTTACTGGAGGTACTTGTTCTGCTATGAGAGCTATTGGCATGACACATATTTTAGGCTTTAGAAATTTCCATCTATTTGGATTTGATTGTAACATTCCAGAGGTTACTGAAGAGATGGAGAAAGAAAAAACTGAGGATAGCAAAAAGAAGTACATGAAGGTAGAGACAGGAGGTAAACACTTCTGGACTACTGGTGAGCTTCTAGCTATGGCACAGGACTGTGAAAGGCTCTTTAATAATAAAGATATTGAAATGAACCTAACACTATACGGAGATAACACTCTCGTTTCTGAGGTGTTTAGAGATAGCTTTAATTCTGATAAAAAAACTTATAAAGAACTACTAGATCAATGCTGAACGAAAAACAAGAAAAGTTTGCACAAGCCTATGTGATGTATCGAAATGCTACTGAGGCTGCTAAAGCTGCAGGGTATTCAGACAGGTCTGCACATAATCAAGGCAGTAGATTACTAAAATCTGAAGCTGTTAAAGAAAGAATAGAAGACCTTGAAAAAGAAATGGAAACTAATATTGATTATGTTACAGAGATTGAGAAACAATATACGTATGCTACCAACAACAATCACACTAACTCTGCGCTTAAAGCTCTTGAACTACTTAGTAGACTACGTTCTCCTACGGAAGAAGACTCACCAACTACTGTTGAGGAATTGGAAAAAGATATTATTAGTAGTCTCGAATTATTGGGTGAGGAAAGAGCTACCAAACTTTTTACAAGTTGTTCGTGGTTTAATGAGGATGAAGAAGAAATAGAAGAACTTCTAGAAGAGAAGGATGATCTAGAAGAGGAATTAGAAACTTTAAATAAAGAAGGGTCTATAGACGACGAATCTAAAGACCCTTCTTCCTTATGCTAAGTCTTCCCCCTTCATCTTAACACATTACTTTAATGTTTACTTCCTAACATCTAGTTTTTATAGTATCTTTATAGCATGGCTATGGAGAATAATTATTTAAGTCTACAGATTTATTTTTAATATATACCATAGAAAAGTTTGCAGAAACTAAGTTATTAGACCCAGAAGATACTGCTCGTACTTCTATGTCAGTTTTTTCTGGTACTAAGATTGGATAGCGTAAAAGAAAATCTGCAACGCCACCGGAACCAAGAGTCTGTTTCATCATGGCTCGAAACACACCGTCTAGTTGACGTTGAACAATCTGAGCAGTGATGTACTGATTGGCGTTTGTTGTACCTGTAGCAATGTTGACATGATCCAAAAATCCTGTGTATCCGGCTGGAACTGTCCACATAGCCATCAGTGTCTGATTCTCTTCAACGGTAATACGAGCATATGTAGTCGCGCCATTGGTGATGTTCAGGTTGCCGGTAGGTTCCTGTGATCCACTAACATAGGCACGGTTTACACGGAAGAATGTCTGCGTCGTCGTGGCTGTACCAGAACCAGCCAGAGTTACTTCCTCACTAACTTCATTATAATCGCCATCTAAACCTTCAACGGTAACCTTCACCCCATTGTCGTTGGCAGGTGTACCTGCGTCAGTCGTTACCGTCATGGCAACAGCAGAGCCGGGGTAAGCATAGATACCACCCACATCCCAGATTGTTTCTTCTACTCCATCTAGGTCTGGATTATATCCAAACTTGAATACTGTTTTGTGGTTCTCTACTTGTCCACGTACTACTTGTAACTCAAAAGGTTCAGTCTTACCAAAACGAGTAATTGACGAGGGTATAGCCATTATTTATAACTCCACTTTATTAGACATTATCTTATAATTCTTTCCATTAAATTATCTAGTTTAGTTTCTACACGATCAAATCGATCCATTATTTTTTGAATATCTTTTTCTACATCATTTTTTAAAGCATATTCTTTAGCCATGTCCTCACGAGTAAGGCTAATAAGAACACGAGTTTCTTCTATTCGTGTATTAACTCCTCGCACCCACCACACCATAGCACCAGCTATGATGCTAAGTAGTAAGTTCCATATCATTGCTGTTTCTGGCATTTTTAGTCTCCAATAAAATCTACTATATTATCACGAAATTCTTCTAAGTTTTCTTCTACATAATCTACAAAATCATTCTTAGTATCACGAGCTGTTGGAATATTTCTAAGAAGAGGAATAAGATTAGCTATTTCTCTAGAAATATTTCTACTATTTCCTTTGATAGCGTAGTCATAGCCTCCTTCCAAAACATTAGAGATATTAGAAGCTGCTGGTCCTAAAAGAGACGCCCAGAAGTTTGATCCGTACTCTCTAGATTTTAAAGAATCATAAAGGAGAGTAAAGCCTCCCATAATATTAGTATTCAAAATAGCTTCTAGAACTTTATCTCTTCCATCAAGACGATCAAATGGACTTTCGTTATCACCATATCTAATGTCATCCTTCAAGCCTTGGATAGCTAGAGAAGCTGCAATAATAGCTGACAAAGCTACACCATATTTTAGTGCCTCATTTACGGGTAGTCTTTGCGCTGTATAAACAGGCTGTATAACTTCACGCCACAAACGTCCACCAACTACATTACCAAAGGTAAGCATAAATCCTTTTAGTTGTGCTACTGCCGCAAATCGTGGATCGCTCATCCATAATGGACGGTTTACAGCATTAGGTGCCATGATAAATTCATTGACAGTCTTTGACATACTCTTACGAATAATATCTGGATCAGGTACACCAGAACGAGGATCGGTTTCAAACCAATTACGAATTATATCTGATTCAGGATTTACAATGCCTTGTTCTAGTAGTCTACGTTTAGCTTGTGTTACACCCTTTGTTTTCTTTCCGCTATACACAGAAGCTAAGTCATCTCTCATCTGTCTACGTGTAGCTTGAAAAGCTATATCACGACTAATCTGAGTAATCGTTGTTAGCAGCGTAGCTTTAAAGAATGCGTTAGTAACTTTACGAGATACAGTAACGCCAGCTAGATCACCAAAACGATCAGCCATTGCTCCATCCATACCCTCAAGTATTCCTCTAAATGCTTTCTCTTTTGCAGTAAGAGGTGTACGAGGCATAAATGCTCTTTTACCTTGACGTATAGTATTATATACTGCATCCATAGCACCGAATAAAGCATACTTAGGAGAGATGCGTGACAGAATAATTAGTGGTTCAGATAAAGCTGTAAGACCTGCTAGTGGTAGAGTTAAAATATACTGAGAAGTTAGCAACCATTTCTGAGCAGTTTTGAAGCTGTTATCTGAAAGAGGGTTTAACTTATCTTGCGTAGCATCAAACACAGCTTTAATTTGGTTTGCTTCTACCTGAGACATGTTTCCATCTTTAATTAATTTAGGAACTGCTTCATTGATCTTATTAGCTAGTCTTTGAGATATTATTCTTCTATTAGAATTTAGAAAATATTTACTTAAAAGACTTTCTACATTTGTCTCAACAAGACCTGCATTTTCTAGAGCATTAACATCTTCCTGAGTAAGAGCACGTTTTTTCTCAAATGCTTCTTCAGAAGAAAAAAGTTTCTTTGATTCTGGTGCACCTACAGTCAGATTAATTTTATCTGGATCGTAAATACCTTCATTACGTTCAATAGCATCAGTTACTCGTACAGCTTCTAATCGACTATAGCCTCTATTCTGCAATACCTTCTGCATTTTACGACGGGCTAGTGGACCTGTCTTATACATACGAGGAAGATAATTTTCTTCAAATCCTAAAGAAATACCTGCATCTGTCAGTTCTTTATATTTACCTGTATTAGCTGGTTCAAATATAACTTTATTTTCTAATGCTTTAAACTGATCAGAATTAATTATTTCATTTCTAATCTCAGACCTTTTAGAAGGTTCTGTAGCTACTCTAGATTCATACTGTTGTGTTAAAGATGTTAAAGCTTCTACAAGAGGAAGCAAGTCTTGTCTAGCTACATCTCCTCTATTTATAGCTTTTACAACTTCACTTTTAGGATTAGCCTTACCCTTAAAAATAAATTCTTTCAAAGTTGACTTATTTAGTACAGCCTGTTTTTTAACTTTACCAGTATCAAGATCAATATCACCTTCTCCTAAAACTCTTTTAATTTCAGCTACTGCTTCATTAATTCTAGGGTCTTGGTCTGGTGTATTATTAGCATAAGCTTTATAAAGTCTTCTGTTAATTTCTGGTGGTATTTCTTTTTGCAAAAGAGGAATACGAAAACTTCTGCGTAGATTATCAAACACAGGACGTAATTGCTCTACATCTTTACCGATAGCAGCACTAACTTCCATAGGATAATTTTCAATTAAATTAAATACTTGACCACCCTCTTCACTTCTTCTAGCAAAGTTTTTAAGAGGTGCAAGTGCTGTTCGATATAAGCCTGAGACAATACCTCTAGACTCTTTAAGTTTGGTTGCTTTACTTCCTGTAAAAGTGCTAAATCCAGAAGCTAACTCTGTATCTAAATTGTCTACAGTTTTACGCATTTTATCTGTTATTTCTTCAAGTTCTTTAGCACGATTAATGCTATCTACTTGTAATGCTCTACCAGCAGCAGTAGACGCTGAACCAATAGGTGCACCACCAATAAAACCTAAAGCTGCTGCATCAATCAAACGGTTTCTTAGTATAGCGCCTTCATAGGGCATAAGACCTTTATCAGCAGCTAGACCTGCAGCACTTATTTGTGTAAGTTCTTGTAAAGCTTCTGTACCAGACTCAGCTACACCGGCCTTTACACCTCCTTTAACTGTTTTAACTGAAAACTCTAATGCTTTATCTACAGCATCTTTAGCAACATCTTTGCCTACATCTTCAGCAAACTTATCAACAACAGCTTCTTTACCAAACTGTTTTACTAATGCTTTAACGGCAAATCCAGCACCTATCTTATCTAATAAGCCAACAATTACACCACCACCTGCTGCTATTTGATCAACATTTTCAGGATCAGCGCCTATTCTTAAAGCTTCTTCTCTTATCTGACCAGTACCAGCTACACCACCTGCAATAAAGGGAGCAAGGAATAGTGTAGCAGCCCCTGCTGTAGCACCGCCTACAGCAGCTACAGGTATAGCAGCCAGACTAGCAGCAATAGGTACACCAATAGAACCAACAGCATTAGCCAACATATCTTTAAGAAGAAGACCAGATCGTTCTATTGCTGCTCCTAAACCTTTATCATCATAAATATCTTCAACTTCGCCTAGTCCTTCAGTTAAAGATGCGGTACGTTGAGGTGTGCCATAAGAAGCAATATCTCTTACTTGTTCTTCTTCTAGACCTTTAGCCCAAGACTCTAAATCTTGGCTACCTACTAGCCGTCCAATAACTCCAGCACCTTCAAAGAAAGATTTTTGAAACTCGTTTAGAGAACGACCAACATTGCTAGAGAAACTATCTGGATCATCTACAGTAACAGTAGGTACATAAACTCCAGAAAGTAATCCAGTATAACCTTGAGAAGGTTGTGTGTCTAAAGAAACACCACCAGATGATGATTCAACACCTGCTTCAGGTGTTAAATTAACTCCTTCTAAAAGATTTATATTTTGATAGTTAGTAGCCATTATTGTTTTTTAGCCGGTGATATGCCTCTAAGAAAGTTATTTAAAGCTATGCGATAAGCACTTCTTTGATCTAAACCTTTAGCTTGTTGAATAAGACGAGTTTGTTGATAAAGATGTGTAATATTCTGTTGTTTAGCTAAATCAATATTAGCTGTTTCTAGAAGATTACTAATTTGTTTTCCTTCAGGAGTTGATTCTATTTCTCTCCAATAACCCTTAAAAACAGAAGTAATATTTCTTTGCTGATCTTTACTTGGAACTTTAGTAACATCTTTCATCATATTTCTAAGTTCTTTATTTCTTTTATCTACTAATCTTGCTTCTTCTAGTTTACCTTGTTGTGTAAGAAGATTAACTCTATCCTTATTATAATTAATATCAGCATTTAATTTACGATCAAGACGATCTTCAGTACGCTTACGAGCAAACTCAGCAGATTCGTCCTTACTTAGCTGATACTTCTTCATAAGCGTATCAAGATCAATAGTATCTAACTTATCAGCAATATCTGCTTCTTCTCTATTAAGTTTAGATAGAGAAGCAATAATACCAGATTTTTTAGCTCCTTTACCTATAGCCTGTAAGAATGTTTGTCCACCCGGTTGTGCTAGAATACTAACGCCAAGGTTAGCTACAGACAACCAACGATCTGAATCAAGACCCTCCTTACGTGCATCAAGTCTAGCCTTCCTGCTTGTAGCACGAGTTTCAAGTTCTTTTGATAGTTTATCTCGAATTTCTGAACCGGGTAATTTATTAAGAGCATTATAAGTTTGTTTAAGACTATCACCTTCGTTATTGCTATCAGTCCTTTCTCTTATACTTGGATCAAAACCACTAGTATTTTCGCTCTCTGGTTGTTTCACGTTCATTTCTAATAGTGGATCATCTCTAAGAGAATAAGAAGCAAAAGGCACTGATTTATTTTCTAGTGATCCACCTTGTAATGATACATCTTTTGGTGATACATCTTTTGGTGATACACCTTGTGGTGATACGACTTGTGGTGATCCACCTTGTGGTGATCCAACCCCTAAATTTTGATTCCTCAGCATACGAAGCTGTGCGTCAATATCTTTCCGCTGTTCATATAAAGCAGGTCTATCTTTTATTTGTGTAAATAATTCAGAAAAAAGTCCGGGACGGTTCTGTTCTAATTCAGAAATATCTTTTCTACGGGCTGCATCTAAAAGCATTTTTTCTTTTTGTTGAGCATATAAAGATTCTCGTTCGGCTTGTTCGGCTTCTCTTTCAGCAATACGCTCTTGTAGAGTCTTTTTATATTCGGCTACATTTTCTGGAGAATAAATGTAATCTTTCAATCTAGTATCATAAGCACCATATTTTCCTCCGCCAAACTCCCTACCGCCAAACTTCTTACCACCAAACTTCTTACCACCAATCGTCTTGCCATTTGATCTCTTTACAACAATAGAACCTAGTCCACTATTCTGGTCTACTTGTCCACCTTGCATACGACTAACTAAACCACCAGCTTTTCTACCAAAACCACCAAATGCTCCAGCAAGACCAAAGGCTGTAGCTCCTAAGCCAGCAGCCTGTTGTAGATAGCTGGGTGCAGGAGTTGTTGTTTGGCTTGTCTGATAAGTAGATGGAGCAAGAGGGAAACCACGAACAACAGACGAGAACTGTTGTAGTGTACGTTCAGGAAATGTTTGTTGAGCTTCAAACTGGGAACGAGCAATATCAAGTCCACGCTGACTTAATGCTTGTTGCTGTGCACCTACAGCCTCTAGAGCAGTTAGTTCCTTTAGTGCCTGTTGTGGTGCTATCTGACCTAGCTGTGCAAACTGACCTGACGCAGCTAGTTCACGCTGACGCTGTGCAGCAATACGTGCCTGTGCGTCTTCGTAAGCTGCTGCTAGTCCACGAGCCTGAATATCACCTAACTGTGTCTGTAGATTACGATTCTGTTCAGCCTCTAGGATAGCCGTACGTGAGCCACCAAAGCCACCAGAACCTACTGCCTGTGCTGCTAACTTCTGCTGTGACACATCACCCTGTCTCTGTGCTTCACGTTGCTGTATGTCTACTACATTCTGCATGTAGGGAGACATATACTGCTGTACTTCACCAGCACGAGGAGCAAGAGCAGAAGATGCAGCAAGTTGAGCAGAAGGATCAAAATATTCCTGTCCCTTACCGACCAAACCCTTAATACCTGTAAAAGCTTGTTGTTGTTCAGCAGTAAACTCAGCAGTTTGTGGACCTTCATAGGGACGATATCCTTCCTTCTCACGCTTCTCTTGAATAGCTTTTGCTTTTCCCAGAATATCAGTAATATATGGCTTTACTTCTTCTGGAAATTCAGAAGTTTGAGAAACTGTCTGTGATGAAGGAGGAGGTGGAGGTGGACTGCCACCACCAAATTGAATAAGATTAGTGTTAGGGTTGACTGTACCAGAACCACCCATTGCACGAAGAGCTTCCATTTCAGCCTTGTTGACATGAGCAAGCTCAGTATCTCCATCAATACCCTTACTTGCTAGGTCTTCATACAAAGCATTATACAGGCAAATCTTTTCCTGAACTGAAAGTTCTGCAATAATATGTTTAGTTTCAATCATAGTATTCAACATCCTTTGTAACAATAGTGTTGTATTTTTTAAACCCTATTTTTTCTATCATTTTAAGCCAGCCATCTCTGGCATAACCTTCTATTCGTTTACAATTATTTTTTCGTGCGTATTCTAAGAGAGGAGAATCTTTCTTCCAAGATTTTAAAAACCACTTATTTATTGTATGTGGTTTAGCGCCAATCAGAGAAAGAAGTAAAACATTATACTGAGGATAAAAAATAATCTGTGTTATTAGAATACCAATTATACCATCTTCTTTATCTACAGATATCCACAATGTTAGTTGCTCATGTATTAAACTGTAGTATATATCGTCTAAGTTTCTTTCTCCTAGTGTTCTATCTATTGGTTTTTTTACTAAATCTTTTACATACGGCCAAGTTACTTCTATAGCATTACTATTTATTTTTATTAATTCCATTTACGCTACTAAATTAGTTAATCCTTGATTATTAAATGGCTGCATCTGCTTAGTTGTACCATAAGCATCTTGTCTTACACCCTTCATAAATTGATCAAGCTTTTCTGCACCAGCATCAGATGATCCATTACCTATAGCAGAAACTACGTCTGCTGACAAGACATATTCATCAGGTGACAGCATAGCACCATCAACC
>OJCR01000222.1_pt1 | contig 29196 bp, 3 predicted proteins | sample 1591611 | NCBI WGS metagenome assembly OJCR01 (sample SAMN05416815, study PRJEB24817) | seawater metagenome | isolation source: Sea water | place: Canada:Atlantic | collected 2013-07
TATAATAACTATCGCCCGCACCGTTCATTGGGCTACATCACACCAATTGAATTTGTTCAGGAAGAAATAGAAGTAGAATCGAGGCAATGCAGGGACTCCGATCGGGCTACGTTTTCTCTACGCAACAGCATTGACTTGTTGTATGAAATTAAACAAGTATTGAAACCATCCAGACTAATGCAAAATCTGGCCCGGTTTGAGTAACTCGACCAGACGGTTAAATGTTCGAACCACCGGGTCAAACTCAAAAATTGTCAAACTTCGAGGTTTGTGAGTATGTCTTTAAGGTCTTCCTCTTCTAATTCTGAGTAGTCATAATTAGTTGCTTGCTCTGTATCTTTAGCTTTTTGTAAAAATTGGCCAAGTTTTTCGAGGTTGTTTTTAAAAGCGTCGAAGATTCTATTACATACTTCTGTAATGTCATCGTGGCTGGGGTGAATAAAATCACATTTCAAATGCTTATTAACCACGGCTATTGTAATAGTGATAGGATGGGTTATTGGAATTTCCTGGGAAATTTCAGCTGCACTTAACTTGTTGCTGAATTTAAAGTCTTTTGCCTCGTTGCCGGTATCGAGGACACCAAGGTAGTTGAAGCAGATTTCAGGCGTTTCTTCCTTGTCTATTATAAATTCGTTTGAATTTGAATATTCACGAATTGCTAAAAACAACTGGCCACCGTTGGGAATGGAGCGATAATCGTTTTTGGTCTTTTCAATGGCATCCTTTAAGTTGTTTTCCTTTTTGCTTAATTTTAAGAGATGGGGATACACGCTTGTAAACCAGCCAATAGTCCGGGCGTTTGTTGCCAAGTCATCGAGTTGCTCACGACCGTGGCCTTCAAGCTCAATCCGAATACCATTGGGTCCAATCTCTGAATATAACGCTAAATTTAGTGCAGTTAATAGAAGTTCAACAGTTTGAACATTTAAATTCTTGTTAGATTGCCCTACAATGAGATCAGTAAATTCCTTATTTAGTTGAAATGTATTTTTAAAACAATCTTTTACGTATACATCAGAATAGTCAATGGCTGGCAATAATGGTTTGGTTTTTTTAACACAAATCCTAGTCCAGTAATCAATTTCACTTTTTTGAATTTTTTTATTTATTTTTTCTTTTAACGCTTTGGCCCAAATGCCGGGGCTAATTCTAGGAGAAACTGAAGGTAAGGAGTTTTCACCAATTACCACTAAATTCAATATTTCGAACAGTTCATCAAAAAGTATGCGCCAGGAAACCCCATCAATTATCAAATGATGAGCAACAACAAGCAGGAATTGTTTATTGCGGTGATGAATGAGTGCAGCACTGATCAACTTATTTTGTTTAACGCTGATATTGTTATGCATATCAGAAGCATATTCATTAATCTTGATTTCCAATTCCTCACTATCAGCGAACTTTTTAGTAGTGACAGAAATTTTTGAGGGTTTTTCCTGATACGTTTGGGTATATGTTGTCTTATTGGAATTGTTGCTTTCATTGAAGATCACCTGGAGTGAAAAATTCTTTTCCTGAAGGATATCAAATGCTTTTCTGATATCTTTAAGGCTACTGTTTAAATTTAATTCGAGCAGGACTGATTGATTAAAGTGGCTTAGTTTGGTCCCGTATTTGTTCAAAAACCAACTTTGTATCGGAGTGAGAGGATATTTCGTTTCATATTGTGTTATATGATCTACTTTATCCATTTGGATACCATGTCCTTCACTGTTTGTTTTTATTAGGTATTCATTTAGAAGCTGGTTAACAGTGGGATTTTGGAATATATCCTTCACCTCAATATTCATTCCTTCCTGGTGTAGTTGGGCAGAAAGCTGGATAGCTTTAATCGAATCTCCACCAAGATTAAAAAAGTTATCATCATCGGTGAAACCTTTTTTGGACAGAACGTTTTCCCAGATTTTGAACATCCGTGCTTTGCCGGTATCAACATCATTTCGCTCCTTGCTTGTTATTGATTTTATTTTGTGTTGGTAGAACGTTTGGAGTGCCTGGATGTCCGTTTTTGCGTTTGCGTTAAGGGGAATTTTATCCAACCATACGATTTGGTTGGGAATCATATAAACTGGAACAATTACCTTTAGTTCTGTCTGGATATTGGAAAGAAAACTGTCATCGCCAGTGCTTGGCCCTACGATAAAAAGAACTAATTCTTTTGTGGAGGTGTTAGGATTTTCAAAGCACTCTACAACAAATTCCTTATTTTTGATTACTTTTGAAATATGCTCCTGAATTTCGCTCCCCTCGATCCTGTGCCCTCGAATCTTCCATTGTCTATCTTTTCGACCAAGGATAACCAGCTCGTTCAAATGGTTTAAAAAGCCCGAATCCCCTGTTTTATAAAGTTTCTTGTGCTCAATTGTATTTATTTCAACAAATGATGTTTGCTTACCTTCATTATTAAGATAACCTGATGATACACCATTGCCCCCGATATATACTTCTCCAATTTCACCTTGTTTTTGAGGTTGCAGTTGATCGTTTAGTATATATGCACTGCAGTTCCAAATAGGCTTTCCAACTGAAATGTAACGGTCTTCCGGTAAGGTGTTGATTTCCTTAATGTTGGATATTGTGGTACACTCTGTGGGACCGTAGCAATGTTTCAGGACGTTGGGGCCAGTAATGGAGAATGCTTTTTTGACCACTTCATAATTTGGGCTTTCGCCACCAAAGTAAACATGTCTAAAATGCTTAAGAAAGTCCGTATCCGATTTGACCAGGTTGTTTAATAAGGCTGTTGGAAAAAGGGTAACCGTTACTTTATTCTCTTTGATTATCCTTATAAACGAGCGTACTGAGAAAATTTTCGACAAATCAGGAATCACAAGGGTTGCCCCACGCAGCATACTACAAAAGATATCAAAAATAGAACCATCCCAGACATAGTTCGAAACTTGTATGAAGGTGTCATTTTTACCTAAATCCTTAAAAACTGGGTTCAATACAAAAGACAAGCATCCACGATGTGTCAGTTTAACACCTTTGGGATTACCGGTGGTTCCTGATGTATACATGATATAGGCTATATCCGTTTTCCTACCTGAATGGAAAGCTTGATTAGAATCGTTTCCTTTGCGGAATTCACGAACATTCAAGACCTTGCATTTTTCCAGATCGAAACTGGTTCGATCCAGGTTGGTAAGTAATATCTGAACATTAGAATCCTCAATGAAATAATCATTCCTGTTGCTTGGATTATCTGGATCTAGAGGAACGTACGCGCGTCCGGCTTTTAATATTCCCAGTATTGAGGCTATCATCCACTTGCCTCTTGAAACCATTATTCCGACGTGTGGGGAAAGGTGATATTCCGGGCAGTTCCTGATGTTGCTTGCAATGGTGTTCGCTAATCCATTTAACTCTGCATAACTGACAGTTTCATATCTTTTTTGGGTTTCATTTTCGTCTTCATGGATCAGTGCAGTAGCGTCTGGGTTTTGTTTGACAACTTTTTCGAAGTATTCAGACAAACTGGTGTCGGGTATTTCCACTTCTGGACCTTGAAACGGTTTTAGAATTGAAGGGGAAAATGTGGAGGAACAACCGGGGCTGTGCTTAAGTTGTTCCATTGGGTTTTGTATGGCCCATTGCGTTATACGTTCGAAGCATGAACTAATTGTTTCAATCAAGCTCTGTGAGTATTCCTTGTGACTATACTCAACACGCATGAGTAGATGTTTAGGCTTATACTCAAAGTCTAGGGTGATCCCGCTTCTACTCCCGCTACGTTCGGTCTCGAGTTCAAGGAGCCCGAGATTTCCGTATTGATGAAGTTTTTTTGCATTGTGTTGAAAGGAGACGATAAAATCGAATAAAGGGTTTTTGTCCGGGTTCTTTCCTTTTTGTAGATCGTTGATTATTTTTTCCAAAGGATATAATTCAAAAGCGTAGGCATCGTTTAATGTTCTGTTCACGCGTTTAATAAGATCTTTGAAAGTTCCAAGGTCATCAAGACTTGTTCTGACGGGAAGGGTAGTTAAATAACATCCTATTTGATTCTTTGTGACCGGTTCGTTCCTTCCAGATGACACTACACCTATTATGATGTCATCACTGTTTGTAAGCCTATGAACTACGGTTGTTAATATCGCAAATATAACATTGAAAACTGAGCTGCCCTGTTTTTTGCCAATTTTTTCTATTGCATTTACCACCTTTTGATCGAATTTAACCGCGATAGCTGAAGGTTTAGTTGCAGGAACTTCTTTGTTTTTGTAGATATCTGGTATCTTTGGTTTCTGATAATCTTTTAAGGTTTCCCTCCAAAATTCCCTAGCTTTGTGACCTTGTACGCCATTGAGCTTCTGTGTGATCACGGTCTGGCATTGCAAATGGGTAACACTTGGAGTAGTGGCCTTGAGGTTATTGGAAGAAGCTGATTGAGAAATAAGTTTTAACAGTTCGTGAAAGAATATTCGTACTGATTCAGCGTCTGCAATAATGTGGTGAACGACTATCCCTAGATATTTTATGCTTGGTAAATCCTTGTTATAATCGCACCAGGCTACGACTTTAAACAGGGGCGGGCTAGCAAGGTCGAACAAGTGGTTTTGAAGGCGATTCTGAAATTCTTTTTTGATAGAATTTAAATCAGTAAAGTTGTGTATGTCCAAAACTTCCAACGGTGCCTGTTTTATGTCATGGATCTTCTGCTTTGGTATTCCATTAACAGTGGGAAAGCTGGTTCTTAATGATCCATGTTTAAGAATGGTAAGCCATAAGGATTCCCTGAATGAATTTTCCGTTAAGTTACCTTCTACCCTGAACATCCCAGCAATATTATAAGTCGAGGTCCTCTCTGAATCGCTTACGGTTTGTTCTTCAAGCCAGATACGGAGTTGAGAATGAGTTAAGTCAACGCTATCGTTGACTGACACTACGGGTAATTCCAAATTTTCTTTATTGTGATTTTTTATTTCCTGGATCAAGAACGCTGGTGTTGGATGCATCAGGAAAGCTGGTACTGATAACTCAACTTCGAAGTGCTCTTGTATCATGCCAACTAGCTTAGCAGCAATGAGACTATGACCTCCATTTTCAAAGAAATTCTCGTTAAGACTGACATTGTCTGTGTTCATTACATTTTTCCAGATTTCAAAAACCTGATTCCCGATGCTACCCATTCCGACCTGGACGGGGTTATCAATGCTGTTATTACGATTTAGTTCTCTGTTTAAAAGGCCTCTGTCTATTTTACCCGATGATAGTAAGGGCAGTGATTCCCGGACGATAATTTCCGAGGGTACATGACTTTTGGGAAGACGAGTACCAATGTAATTTCTCAGGGTTTTAACATTTATATTATCCCCTACAACACAGAGTGCGAGTGCATTTCCGGTATCATCAGACTTCCGAACCACGACGATTGATTGTTTAACTTTCGGGTAGTCCTGAGCTACCAGTTCAATTTGTTCAACCTCAATTCGATTACCCCTTATTTTCAATTGGTTGTCTTCTCGGCCGAGAAAGACAAGGTCCCCATTTTCGTTCCAACGACCAATGTCACCCGTAATATAAAAGCTTTTTTGGCCAAGATGTGGCAGTTTAACAAAGGACCGCTGGTTCAGTTCATGGTTATTCTTGTAACCATGGGCTAGCTTTTGGCCGGTTATTAAAATTTGACCCGGTATCCCAATACCGCAAATTCTGTATTGGTTGTCTACAACATATACTTCTGTGCCATCAACCGGTTTTCCGATGACCATAAACTCATCATGAAGGTTACATTCATGATACGTGGTAAACACTGAGTTTTCTGTTGGACCATAGCCGTTGACCAATCTCAGACTAGAACATGCATTTAAGACACTCCGACTTAGTGTCAAGTCCATGGCCTCTCCTCCTACCAAGAGGTTTTGCAGTCCTTTGAATACTGAGGGATCTTTGTTGGCTAACAAATGGAATAATGATGTAGTTAAAAAGACGGATGTTAATTTATGTGTTTCGATTGCCTTGGACATATGGATGGCATCGAAATATGGTTTATCATCGTCAAAAATGATGGTTGCACCATTTAGTAGACACCCCCAGATTTCAAAGGCTGAAGCATCGAATGTCTTAGCCGCTGTCGGCATTAATCTGGTCGAGGTGCCAAACGGGCAAAATCCTTTGTCCTTTGCCATCGTGACAATACCCATATGTGTGCAGAGAACCGCTTTGGGGTTATTAGTCGTGCCGGAGGTGTACAGCATGTAGGCAATGTCATCTCCTTTTATTTCATGACATGCCGTGAAATCGCCTTTTTTGGGGTGTGGAATGTAGATGTTTTCCTCTTTAGAAATAAGTTCTTCTAATCTTGGCAAGCTTTTGTCTATAATAAATATAGATGTAGGTTCCTCCCGAGTAATGTTTTCTATTTGCAACTCTGCATTACTCTCGTCAATCGGCACATAGTAGTTGTGGGTTTTCAGTATACCTAAAATCCATTTTACGTACTCAAATTTATCTTCTATATGAATATAGAAAGGTTTTTGCTTACCCACTTTTTTAAGTTGTAAGTAGTGGGCAACATGATTTGAAGCTTCATCCAGTTCTGAGTAAGTAAACAATTTCCCTCTGTAGGAGACGGCGATATTGGACGGTTTTAAGGTAACCGTTTTCTTAAACTCCTTTACAAGATTGGCGCTTTCCTTGCAATTTGTAGCCTTTCGGGACGGTTGTGAAAATCCTTGAAGTATTTCCAAATCCTCTTTAGTTAAATATGAACAGTCCGCGATAGTTGCGTTGGTTTGTTCGATAACATTTTCTGTGAACTGACGAAAGTAAGTTGATACCTTTTTAATGAAGGCTTTGTCATAAAGGTTGGGATCGTATTCCCAGACGGAATCCAAGGCCCCATTATTTTCTCTACAAAATAAGGTTAATGGGTTTTTGGCGGCTCTTTGAATGGTTTCAGTGATCTTTAAGTTAAATTCCTGCTTGGTGTGGGGGTTGGTGAGGTGTAACTCGTCAACCATGTTTTCTTCGTAGACGAACACAATTCCATCAACCCGGTCCAGAGAGTTTGGATGAAGTTGTTTTCTTAGAGCTGCTATTTCGGAGAATGGGTATTCGCCATACTTGATGGATGTTCTTATCTTTTCCTTGTTGCTTGCATAGAAGTCTAGGATTGTACTCTCTGCATCGACCCTGCTTTCTAGGGGAATTAAGTTGGAAAATAAACCAATTGTATTTAGGTATGCTGGGTCAGGTCTGTTGGCTAGTGGTGTAGCAGTAATGAATCTATCTTGACCCGTCACCTTGCTGAGGAAGATATCAAAAATACTTTTCAGCATCTCAAACTTCGTCAGGCCAACCTTCATGGCGAGTTTGTTGATCCTGCCATTGACAGCAGAATTAAGTTGTAGAAGCACTGAGGTGTGTTTCTTCTTCGTCTGTTCGTTTGTTGAGACTGATCTTGCCAGTTGAATGGGGTTTACACCTGTTTTCAGGAAATTCAACCAATAACCCTGATGCTCAAGAAAAAAGGTTCCTTCTAGTTTCTTTTGTTGTTCCGATGCATATGTGTAGTAATTATTGTTATTCCTAAAAGGAATATCCATTTGATAGTAATTTTCAAATAAACTGCGAAGAACAGTTTTCAATGACCAGCCATCTGCCGTAATGTGATGGAGTGTTATTGCAACAAAGTTTTTGATCAGTGATTTGTTTTTTTCGTTTATTACCCGTACTACGGAAATTCGTATGGGTATATCCAGTTCTAGGTCAAAGGATTTTTCAGAATCGCGTAAAGAGTGTTCCTTTACTTTATTGTTTCCTTGTTCAATGGAAGTTGCGCTAATATCAACGGTTTTTACAAGGCCAACTATATTTTTATTTTTTGTAATATTTGGAATGCCATTGTTGTTTCCATAAGAGGTGTTAAGGACATCATTTCCTGAAATTAACTTCCTTGCGGCATCAGTAAGTCTGCCTGTGTCAATAACGTTTTCGACTTCAACGACACCAGCCATGTTGAACTCAACTTTTCTTCCCTCCATATGGTGTGCATACCAAATACCAAATTGTTGCGAGGACATTTTTGGATGTTCAATAGCAGCCGGGGAAGTCTTCGATTCAGAATCCCTGTCCTCCTCTATTGTAAGTTCTGGCGATAGGTATGCCGTATCGTATAGGAATTTATGCAGACGTTCTGGTGTTGGAAAAGAAAATAGCTCATCAAGGCTTACTGTGCGGCCAGTGCATTTCTTAATCTCCATGACGGCTTCTATCGCCTGGAGGGAATTGCCACCAAAACTGATAAAGGAATCGTTTTTATTGATGTTTTTATTCTTGAACGCCGTTCGAAAAAGCTTAGTAAAGGTTTCGACAGTTAAATCAGCACTAATTTGATGAAGCTCGCCAGGAGTGTTACTTGTAAGTTCAGCACGCTCGTCGGTTATTAACTGGTGGGCTACTTCCTTGTTAAGTTTTCCGCTGTTTGTTAAGGGTAAATTCTTTTGGACTATGATTAAACTTGGAAGCAGCTGCTGGGGAAAATAATCTTGCAAGTATTTATAAACGCTTTGCCTGTTCAGATCGTCAGCCTTGCAGAAGCAAACGATCTCTTTTATCTCAGGATTTTGCTCGTTGTTAGCGGTAATTACATAAGCATCTTTTATCTTGTCATGATTTAGGATTCTATTTCTGATTTCTACCAAGTCGGCCCTCATTCCTGCAATGCTGACTTGTTCATTGCATCTGCCGGAATAAATAAAGTTACCATCCTTATTCTGTTTGACGATATCTCCAGTAAGATAAACGCGTAAATCCTTTATTCGAAGTAAATCATCAAACCCGGTAATGGCATCACTATTAATGAAGGATTGCTCACCTTCTGTAGAATGCAGGTAGCCGCTGGAAACATAGGTTCCACATATTGCAAGTTCGCCGGAGTGACCAGGAGGAAGGACCCTTTTTGACGGGCTCAGCACAAGAAAAATTCTTCCTCCAATAGGTTTTCCAATATTAAGATTTTCCTCACCAAAGGAATCTTGCAGGTCAATTTCCTTGATCGAGGCAGTTACGCAACATTCGGTTGGGCCATATGCATTTAAAATACGCACCTTTGAATCCAGTATCCTGTTCAGGTTACGGGCGAGTTTGAGGGGGAATGCATCACCACCAGAAATGATTAACTTGAGAGATTTTATTGTGTTTCTCTGTTTATTTTCCTCGATGTAGTTACAAAAGCTTAGCAGAACAGCAGGTGGCAGATTAATGGCTGTAACTGCATATTTGGAAATGGCATCTTTTAGTTCAATAGGGCCCCATTTGGCTTCGTCCCTGAAAATTAGTGTACACCCTGAAAGTAGAGGGGTGAAGAACTGCTCTAAACCAGCATCAAATGTAAGGGAACTGTATTGAAGTACTACATCCTTTTCTCCGTATTTATAGATTTTGCTTATGTTTTTTATATGGCTAAGGAAAACACTTTTTTCTATTTTTACAGTCTTAGGATAACCACTTGTACCGGACGTTGTTATTAAATAGGCAACATTGACCAAGGTGCGGAATATTTTCTTGTTTCTCAACACCGTTGTGTAATCGATTTGGGTAGTGTAGTTAAGGTTGGATCGAACGTTGAAGAATTGGTTGTCTCCGGTGATTCCAACAAGAAATGTATTGTTGGTTCCACAAATTAGATTTGGGGTAACTTCATTTATGATCCTTTGGTTGAGCTTTTTGGGGTGCTTTGGATTCAAACTCAACCAAGTGACATTCATTTCCAAACAAGTGAGCAGGAGTAGAAGATTTTCGTAGTTTCGTTCCTCGACTGCGCATATGAGCATGCCTTCCTTAAGGCCTAAGGCAGTAAAAATACCTGATAAAGTGCCTATGTCTCTTTTAAGTTTGTCATGGTCATATTCCTTATTTCCGATGAAAAGTTTTGGCCCCATTTTAGTGGCCCCTTTTTGGGCATCCTCTTTTAAAATGTTAACGGTTTGATGATCGTTAATTACTGGACTAAGTTCGCTCAGTTGTCTTTGAAGGGTTTTCTTTGCTTGGGCGTCCAGTATGGGAATTTCATTTAATAGTGAAAACTTTTCTGAAACCATGTTTTCAACAACCGCCAAATATCCGGATGCCATGTTGTCTAGATCAGTTTTATCAACACGATTTTTGGGACCGATCAGTTGAATTTGGCTACTTTTTTCTGAAAGCAACCAATTGCAACTTAACTCAAAGGCATTGAAGTATTCGCCAAATTCCAGCCATTTTGCGTTGTGTTCGCAAAATTTATCTAACTCTATGGGCCGCTCCGCATTGAAGGTTATTTGGCAAAGTTTGCGTTGGCTGTCGGGATTACTAAGGGCGTTCTTTATGGTAGCATACGGGGAATACTGGTTTTGGTATGCTTTAATCAATTTTAACTTCAGCTCATTTAAATAGTCTGTTAATTTGAACTTATTTTTTTCAGTAAATCGTATGGGCAGTAGATTGGCAAAGTTCCCTATTTCTGCCGCGATCTGAGGTTCTTCACGCCTGGCTGTGGGTATCCCAATAATAATATCACGCGTCCCAGTTAATTCTTGTATCCAATAAGCATATGCGCCGAATAGAACAACGAAGGGCGTTAAGTTCTCCTTTCTGGCATAAGCTTTGACCTTTTCGCTTAATCCTCCTTGTAAGGTCTTAATTGTTTCGTGGGCTGAATAAGAGTAACTTAATGAGTCATACTTGAACCCTGGAAAAACAATATTGGTTTTATAATCATAAAGCATTTCCTTCCAGTATGTTTCAGACTGTAAATCTGGTTTCGGAAAGGCATTAAAAATTGTATTGAGGTTTCGTGTTGAAGATCCAGCTACATCAAATGCTGTCCTGCTCTCTAGATTTGCATACGTTTGCTCAAATTCCTCCATTAGCAAGCTCAACGAAAACCCATCTACTGCCACGTGATGAGCTGAAAATATGATACAGGAGCCACCTTCATCTATGTTAATATAGTCAACTTTCCACAAAGGTTCTTCGTCCATATTCAATGGACGGGTTTTAATTTCAGTTAAAATTTCACCTATGTTTTTTTTGTTTCTTAAGGTCGGCCATAGATTTAAAACCTTGTTCAGTCCTTGGTTGAGATAATCATTTTCCTCGATCCTTTTACCGGAAACATTGATTTTGCTGGAGAGAATGGGGTGTTTAGCTATTAGGATCTCAACAACTCTTCGAATATAATTTTCATCGAGTTTCCCCGCTAATTTGAAACCCCCAATAAGTGTGAAGGCGAGTGATGCCTCATCAGAAAGCTTGGAAAGGGCCAAGATTTCCACTTGATCCTCGGTCAAATCAACTTGATTCAGAGTAGGCTGTGTAGAGGCATGTTTTTTATTTGCTGCATTGTTGGCAAAGAAACCACCGTCTTTAACATTGGTTGCGGCGGTTTCAACTGCCTCGATTATACGACTTAACTCTTTTTCCTGGTGTGTAGTGCTTAAAAAACAAGTACGCCCTTCCCAAACAAAAACACCGTTATAGTTCATTTCTAAATAGAACAAATCCATATCCAATGCTTGGAATAAGTAACTGGAATTTCCCAGATATTTGAATCTGAACATTGAGGAAAAGGAAACAACCTCGATCGGCAGCTGGTGCCTTTGAAATATTGAATTTAATTCCTTACATAGATTTGAGGTGTTTTGTTCAACTTTTTTCCTGAGGGCATCACCATTTTCAATCAGTTGGTTGATCACGGCAAGGCCTGAAGCCATGGCCAGAGGGTGTTTACAAAAAGTTCCTGCGGAGAAGGTTTTTCTTGCGTTTTGCTCTTTTATTAAAGATGCACCTCCATCTACAGAGTCAATAAAGCGACTTTTTCCACATACAATTCCGATAGGCAGTCCGCCACCTATCATTTTCCCATAAACAATTATGTCTGCGTTAAGACTTAGGATTGAATTGATTCCACCGTTTGCAGTTCGAAATCCTGTAATCGTCTCATCAAGAATAAAAGGGATATCTAGACTGGATGCCCTACCTCTTAATTGCTGCAGGAATTTAAATGGTTGTAAGTCTGGATTTCTACTCTGCACTGGTTCAATGATGACTGCTGCAATGCTGGCTTGGTTTTTCCCTAAATATTCTAAAGTGGTTTCATCCCCATAATTGAAGATTACTAAATCAGTGACGGAAGCTGAAGAGATACCAGGTGCCATTGGCAGACACTTAGAATCATTCCCAGAGGGAATCCCGAGGACTCCATCGTAGTGGCCATGATACGCGTTTTTAAATATGACAACCTTTTCTTTTCCACTGACTGCCCTTGCGAATTTGATGGCCGTCATTACGGCTTCAGTTCCGCTGTTACAAAATGTTATGCGTTCGGATTTAGTCGTTTGACAGATTTTCTGGGCAAGAAGGTTAACCTTTGGATTCTGTGTTCCGAGATGAAACCCCTTATTAACCTGTTCGATTATGACCTCCCGCAAGAACTCAGGATTGTGACCGAAGAAGTTCACTCCAAAACCGCAACAGAGGTCTACGTATTCATTACCATCAATATCGGTGATATACGGGCCGTATGCCTTTTCGGAGAAAATCGGATAAAAAGCTTCGCGAAGTTCTGGCCTAAAGTTGACGGTGTTCCTGAAGTCCCCAACCTTATATATGGATTCCTTGCCTAAATTTTTCGACTTTGCCGTTTTTTTATTATACCTATTTATTAGTTGTTCTAGGTAATTTTTTTGCTGTAAACTTAGAGCTTGGGCGTTTGGCTGGCTGTTAAAAAGGTCGCTTGGAACATTTTTCTGTCTTATTGGCAATGGGTTATCTTTATGGATAACTTCGCTTGGATAGTCCTGGGATAAGACTGCTGACAATTGAATTTTAACAATATTGGCCAAGGTTTCTGCTTGCATTTCTGTAGCGACCTTTGTGGCTGCATCCGTCTGGATTCCAATTATTGATTCTAACTGTCCGGATGAGGTTGACCTCGAGTTTTTGCGCAGTTGATTTTTGTCGTTGATTGATTCCTCAACGTAAGTTTCGTTTTTCAGGCTGTTTGCCAACGGCGTCATATTATCATTAATATGACGCGACAGTTTATCGACGGTGTTGAATTGCTCGAAAAGTTCCGAAATCGAAAGTTTTACATCATACTTGTTTTGTATAAACGTGATTGAATTCAGCAAAAATATCGAGTCGGCTCCAAGTTCGAGAAATGTACTGTTAACGTCAATATTTCCTATATCATGGCCTAGCTTTTCAAAAATAAAGTTGAAAATATCTTCCTTAACATACTGAAGGCCTTTCTCTTTGTTGGATGAGTCGGGTGCCTTTGGGGATGTCTGCATTCGTTCGGGTAACTTTGTTAAAACGCTGTAAGATTTCTTTACGAGGTGGGTCGATGGTGTTTCTACGGAAGCGCTTTTAGAGAGATAAGTAGACCGTAAGTCAATTAAAACCTGCTTCCAATCAAGGTCCATTCCAAGCTGAAAACATCGGTCAAGAACCTGGCAAAGACTTTGATCATCTTTTTCACGCGAAGTAATGGTAGGAACTACTTTGCCATTGATGTGTTGGTGTTTGTGTTCATCGATGCATGTAGCCAGGAAAGGATTGCCTCCTATGTCGAGGACTAGAGTAGGTTTATCCTTTGATAATTGAGTTAAACATTCATCAAATTGAACCGGTTTAATCATGTGATTTGCCCAATACTCGGCGTTAACAGCCATTGCGGCATCGGATTTTCCAGTAACATTGGAATAAAATTTTATTTCGGCCTTTTTAAAATTTATTCCTTCAATCGCACCTTTGAAAAGCTGTGCAGTCTCAGTTAAATAGCTTGTATGGCAGGCGAGTGGGATATCGAGCATCTTGCAGTAAACGCCATTATTCTCCAGTCTCTCTTTAATTTTTGATAAATCACTGTTAGTGCCTGCTATGACGTAGTTCTGCTCGTTGTTTATACAAGCAACCTCGTACTTTTCCGTTTTAGCAATTGCCTTGATTTTGTTCAGGTTTGCATGGACGTTAAGCATTCCGGTGTTTTCTTGAACCTTCAGCATTAATGAACCCCGCGCAACAATCAGATCCAAAGCATCTTGCAGTTGTATAATTCCTGCATTCAATGCTGCGGTGTACTCACCTAGGCTATGGCCAAGGACAAAATCCGGTTTAATTCCCCACGATTTAAAAACCTCGCCCAATCCGTATTGCAAGGTGAAGATTTTTATTTGGCTGTTTAACGTATTCCTTTCTATTTTGCCCCCATTCTGATCCTCATACGTTGGTATTAAGTCGATGGAATGTGTTTTATGTAGATACTGGTGACATTTAATAACAGATTCTTTGAATTTCTTACTCGTTTTAAATAAAACGTTACCCATACTTGGGTAGTCGGTTCCTTGACCAGAAAAAACAAAAGCGATTCGTTGCCTGTTTTGCGGAATACTATCGTGCGTTTTAAAATTGATTTGCAAGTTTTCCAGCAATTTTTCCTTGGATGACCCAAAAAATACTTTCCTGCATTTGTGGTGCGTCCTGTGCAGTGCCAACACTGGGGCCATTTTTTTTATGACCTCCGTGGATCTGGTTCGGCAAATATTCGATAGAGTTTTTGCCATACCACCCAAGTGCTGCTGACTTATTCCCGTTACTGGTAAAATGAATGGGCTATTTACTGAATCTGATGATTCGTTTTCTGAGAGTCCATGTTTATACTCTTCAAGGACTATATGGGCATTTGTACCACCAAATCCAAATGAACTGACCCCAATTCTTAATGGATCTTTCTTTTTGTCTAACTTTATTGTTTCGCCTGGTAACTTTGTGTTCGCACCTAGTTTTATATTTGGATTTAACGTCTTAAAATTTTTGTTGGAGTGGATATTTTTTGTTTTTAGAGTTAACAGAGCCTTGAAGACGCTCGTGATTCCAGAAGCTGCCTCCAAGTGACCAAAAATAGACTTTGAAGCGCCTAAATAAATGTTCCGCGTTCGGTTTGTTCCATTTTCAAACACCTCATTTAGAGCTTTGGTTTCTATAGTGTCACCAATAGACGTTCCAGTTCCATGGGTTTCAACGACGTCAATATCATCTGGTACTAAATTGCTCTTGGTGATCGCCCTTTTTATCACCTTGATCTGAGAGTCAAGTGATGGAGCATGAAAACCGTTAGTCCTTCCGTCTTGTACTACACTGGTCCCTTTGATAACCCCTTTTATCAAGTCACCGTTTTCAATTGCCGCTTTTAGTGGTTTGAGTACTATTAAACCAGCACCCTCAGATCTGACATAACCATCTGCATCCCTGTCGAACGTTTGACAGCGAAATCGCCTAGAAAGCATACCGCTTTCGTGTAGTGATTCAGTGATAGCAGGATCGAATATTAAATTAGCCCCTCCGCAGATAGACATTTCCGATTCACCATTTCGCAAACTCATACATGCTTGATGAACGGCCACGAGTGAAGATGAGCAAGCTGTGTCCAGGGTTATCGATGGACCGAGCCAATCAAAAAAGTATGAGATCCTATTTGAAGCAGAAGCAAAACTGTTGGATGAGGTAAATTGTTTATGCAGTATTTCAGTGTTTTTCCGGGTAAGATTACCATAGTCATTATTACTTAATCCGATAAACACACTGCAGTTACGTCCTTTTGTAGATTCAGGAATGATGTATGCATTCTCCAGAGCTTTCCAGGTTAGCTCCAGCAAAAGTCGATGCTGAGGATCTATATTTGCGGATTCATTGGGAGACAAACCAAAAAACATGGAATCAAAATCCTCAGCTCCCTCAATAAAACCTCCCATATGGATGGTTGATTCATCAAGTTTTTCAGTTGCAAAACTTTCAAGCCTTTCCCCGCTGAGTGGAACAACGGCGGTATTCTGCGATTTAAGCAGTTCTTCCAATTGTTCATCATTCTCAGCGTGTGGTAATTTAAAACTGTATCCTATTATAGCAATGTCCCCATCGGTGTTATTACTTAACTCATGAACTTCTACTGAATCCGAATCATTGCTTAAAAACTTAGTCAACCTGCTCAAGGTAGGGTATTGATAAATAAGTGAGTCATCATATTTTTTTCCTAAGATTTTTTCGAGGTATCCTATTAGTTCAACGGATGCAACTGAATCCATCCCAATGTCAGAAAAGACGCCATCGTTCTGCAGCAGAATATGTTTGTCGGGGAACCTTTCGGAGCACCAATCTGTAATCAGTTGTTTGAGCTTGTTTCTACTTGGGTCAACTTTTTCATTTTGTATTTCATTCACTGCTGAAATCCCGCCAGGAGTGGGGTTTTGTCTAGCTGGTACGGCTAGGTGCAGTGCGTTGTTATGATATTCATCCTTGTTTTTTTGCCTTTGTATCTTACCGCTGGAGGTCTTTGCTATTCTTCCTGGTTTGACTATGAGAAACTCGTCTAAACTGATCCCATGGCTCTCATAAACAGCCTTCTTTGCGTTTCTTCGTATTTGCTGGAAGTCGGCTTTCCTTATTGAGGATCTTTTGATTTCCTGCACAGCTATTATTTTCTGCTCGTCACCATTCTCGACTGAAAAAACTGCACAGGCGTTGTTTTGTAAATGAATACTGCTACTGTTGATAGTTTGCTCAATATCTTGCGGGTAATAATTCCTTCCCCGTATGATAATTAAGTCTTTTTTACGGCCTGTTACATACAAGTTTTTTTCGTGTATAAACCCTAAATCACCCGTGGCCAAATAAAGAGATTCCTTCGCATGCTCAAGTACCAAGAATTGTTCTGCAGTGGCATGGTTGTTATTAAAGTAACCTTGGGAGACACTCTTGGAGGAAACAAAAATTTCACCTATTTTCTGCTGGCCTGTTACGTCCTTTCCACTTTCATCTATGATGCGTATGTCCGTTGTCTCTAGCCAACTTCCACAACTAACAAATGGGGTATGTCCGGACGTAGTTTGCAGTTTTTTATCAAGGCTGACGGATTCTTCAACGATCTCAACAGTATTGTTTTGCAGGGATGTATCCTTGACAGTAATAACTCGCCAAGGTTTAGCTAAACTTACAATAAGAGTGGCCTCGGCCATGCCGTAGCAAGGCGTAAAGGCCTTTGGATTGAAACCGCTTTTAGAAAAGTTGTTACTGAATTCCAACAGGGTGGAGTATCTTATGGGTTCCGCCCCATTCCCTGCTGTCAGCAAGGTGGTTAAATCCAAATCATTAAGGTCGTTTGCGTTTGCCGCCTTGTTGCAAAGGTCATAAGCAAAATTTGGAGCTGTTGTGTGTGTTCCCTTATACTTGGAAATAATTTCCAGCCAGAGGAGAGGTCTCTTGAGAAAAGCAGTAGGTGCGAAGAGGAAACACGTTGAACCCGCATATAATGGTAGTAAAACACCATATACAAGCCCCATGTCATGGAAGACAGGCAACCAGGAAACCATAACCCTTGAACTTTCAAAAGACGTATACAACCTCAAGTCTTCCAAATTGGCCATGAGGTTTCCATGGCTGACCATAACACCTTTTGGGTTCCCTGTGGACCCAGATGTGTATTGCAGTAAAGCCAGCTGGCTTTTTGCTGTTTGAGCATACTTACCATTTTTGATATTGCTGGCAGGAACCTTGTTTTGATTAGAACTACAATACTCTTCAATAATAACCAAAGGTAGCTTGGAGAGTAAGTCTGAATTTTCTATTCCAGATTTAGAATGTTTTGCGATTTGTCGTGAGGTGATAATCAAATCTGCACGTGAGTCCTTGATAATACCCTCCAGACGTTCGTACGACCTGTTTTTGCGGGGAGGATATGCTGGAATGGGACAAATTCCAGCGATATGACAAGCGCAAAAGGCGATAATAAACTCTATACCTGAATGAAATAACAATAGTGCGAAGGGTTCATTCCCGACAGTCGTCGCCTCATTGATTCTTTGAGCATATTTTCGACTTTCCGCTAACAGTTCACTGTAGGTTATTTGATTGCTGATTTGAACGGACTCATCCAACCAATGGTATGCCACCTTGGAACCGTACTCTCGGACCGTATTCTCTAAAGCCTGGACAAGGTTTTGTGGTTTTTTTAGATCCATAATGGTATTTTAAGTGCGAAAGAGTTTAGTAATGCAGAACTTTGCAGTTTCCCCATTCTTGGTCCTAATTCGACTACCGGCATAATGGGTCCCATAGACACTTATCCTGATTTTCTCATTTACGCTGAACAAGTTCCGAAAAACAGTTTCAAGTGAATCCTCTTTACTGACCGAGAGTAGATGGCAAATGAAGCATTGCCCCTGAGTTTTTAATTTGAGGTTAATTTGCTGTGTGATTATCTCGACGAACTTTTGACCGCTTTGACCACCAGCATAGTAATTTTTTCCGACTTCGTTGTCATGGCTGGGTAGATAAGGTGGATTCGCAGTGATCAAATCAAAAGCATCAAAGGCTACACCACATTCGGTGTTAAGTAGATCACCTGAGATAATGGAACAGTTTTTTATATTGTTTAGATGGGCATTAAATTTAGCAAATTCAATGGCCCTATCGTTGTTGTCCAAGCAGGTTACATTTTGGGAGAATGTGGATGTATATAATCCGATGACGCCTGAACCAGTGCAGAGATCCAGGCATCTATCGTAGTTGAATATGGGAATGCTATCACAAAGTTCATATGATTCTGGGAATAATGGCATTACTTTATTCACGGTGTTGGAGCTGAAAAGTGGGTCTGTCGCTACAATCAACTCTTTGACTTCCCAGAAGGCAAATTGAGATTTGAGGCAATTGCCTTTATTCAGAAGTATATTAGACTCTTGGAGCCCCCTGACTAAATGGCTTGGAAAAATTTCGTGAACTTTTCGCGATTCAACTTCTTGACACAGCAGGAACAACTTTATGAGGACATCAAGAGGATCTTCAAACGGTTTATTCAAGTACTCTTCAAGTGAGCGAGCAACTTTTTCGTCGTTGATATTTGCGGTCGTGTATGGCCATAAATTCAAACGCTTAAAAATCTTTTCCGAACAATACTCGGTATTCTTCAATATTGTAACAAAAGTATTTGCGGAGTCTTTTAATGGCAAAGGACAATTTAAGGGTGACCCAATTTTCTTAAGTTGCTGTAGAAATGCCTGGGTAAAGCGTTGGATGAGTTCCTTCTTGAACCTTGCGCAGTTGTAACTGACTTTTAAAGAAAATGATTTTTCATCCCGGTAAGTGGTTAGCATCAAGTCACGGAGCATAAATCTCTGATCCGAGTCTGTTAATTTTGCATCATAGTTGATTTTCTTGATTCCTAAATGGTCCTCATCTGAATAGTTGGTGCCGAGAAAATTGAAACCTATTGCGGGTTCTGCATGAGAATTGCTCATTGAGTTTTCGCCTTGCTGAATCAATTTGTTCTGGAGCGGTTGATAGTTTATCCCCTTACTCGGCAGATTGATTAGTCGTATTTTCAGTTCCTCTAGTTTATCGTGAGGATAATCTCCAGATAAAACGGGGATTTTCAATGGGTGAAAGGCAGAGAACCATCCAACCAAGTCCGAAAGATCATGGTTGTTCTCAAACAAGGCGCGCCCGTTATGCTCCATTTGGACCGTGACATTGTCATCGTTTGTCAGTGTTTTTAAAACTAAAGCTAAAGCGATGACTTGATCGTGGTATGTGAACTTATGTGCTTCCTTGCAAGTATCAAAGGAGGCAGTAAATATTTCGCGATTTTTGGTTGCCCTTTGACTAAGACTACTATTAAGAAATTTATTATCTGGGTAATTGGTTTGTTCTTCCCAGTAGGCCTTTTCTCGAAAGACCCTGTCATAATATTCATCAGTGAGAATCTCCCTGTAGTTTACTTGAGTGCCATTTTTTGCAGAATCCCCGTTATAAAACTTGCCTTGGTTAACGCTGTGTGCAGCGGTTTTTAACTGTTCTGCTATTATGCTCCATGATATGCTATCGATAACAAAGGAGTTTATTGAGATCAACGCCCTTGCGCCATCAGGGTATTCCATCAATAGTACGTTGATGGGCTGAGCCTGCTTTTTAGAAATGTCCTTGAGAAATCCCCCAATTTCTAGGGCGCATGATTCGTCGAGGTTTAAGTCAGAATGGAGGGAAATTTTTTTCTCAACGAAAATTTCCTGATTGTCATTTATTTTACCGAAAATATCGTTTCTATGCACATGCTTAAAATCAAGCCGAAGCATTGGATGCGCGGCGACAATTTCTTTTATTGCTTCCGTTAACTTCGCGGTTGTAAATGGATGTGTGACTTCGATATATAGATTGTTATAAAAAGAATCTAACTTAAAAACGTTTTCAACAGTATGCTCTTCCTGCTTTAAAAGCATGTTTATTTGGGTGGGCGAAAACTCAACCGTGGTCTGTTTACCTTGGTTTTTGCGGTCTGCAAGTGCCTGCATCTTAGTGGCCATTTCCCGTATCTTAGGATTAAAATATATGTCCTTAACTGGAAGTAAATGCCCTAAGGTTTTTAGTTTCCTGCTTACTTCGATACTTTTAATTGAATCTCCACCTATCTCAAAAAAGTCTGAATCAGGTCCAATTCCTTTATTACCCAACGTCTCGGTCAACACGGATACCAGAGCTTTTAGGCTGGTGTTTTCACTTATGTTCCCTGTTATCAGTAAAGGAATCTTTGCCTCAGGCCTGAGCCTTTTCAATTTTTCGTAATCTACTTTGCCGTTAATAGTTAAGGGTATCTTTTTGATGATATAGTATTCCGAAGGTAACATGTATTCTGGCAATTTGGTGTGAAGAAAGGTTTTTACCTGCTGAATATCTAACTCGGTTCTGGTAACTAAGGCAGTGCATAGTGTTGACTGGTTCTTATTATCTCTGAGGTAGGTCGCACTTTGCCGAATGCCATCGATACTTTGAATTAAATTGTTGATTTCATTCAGTTCAATCCGATAACCACGATGCTTTATCTGGTCATCCTTTCTTCCAATAAAGGTAATTTTTAAATTGTTGTCACTGTATCCATAATCTCCGGTCAGATATAATTTGATACCGTTTTTCCATCTAATAAGGACCTTTTCAGTTAAAGATGGTTGGTTAATGTAATGTGCCATTAACCCTGGACCACTTATAGCAAGTTGTCCGACTACCCAGGGTGGACAAATATTCAGGTCCTGATCTAGTATGACTACCTTCGTAAATTCCAAACTCTTTCCAATTGGAATTCTTAAGGCGTTTTTGTCTTCTTCACTTACCTCATGAATCGTACTGCAGACGGATGCTTCCGTCGGGCCGTATGCGTTAAAGATTCTGGTTGTTGCCAAGAGCTTGTTGAGGTCGGATGGCTTGGCATGTTCACCGGCCGTAATAATAATCTCGAATGAATCGAGTTTATTATTGGAAATCTGAGTTAAGTAGGATGGAGGAAAAGTACCTACCTGTATTTGATCCTTTAAGAAGGATTCGCAAAGTCTATCGGGATCCAAATGCTCTTCCAGGCTATATTTGTGTATTTGGCCACCAGTAAGTAAGGCCATGAAAATCTCGGACATGGAAGCGTCAAAGCTACATGAGGCAAACTGCAAGTGTCGTTTCTTTTCATTAATGCCAAATCGTTTAATCTGGCTTTGAATCATCAAGGTGAAACCAGTTTCCTTGATTAAGACACCTTTTGGTTGTCCAGTTGACCCTGAAGTGTAAATGATATAAATGGGGCGGTTCACATCCGCATTGACAACTGGCAACACATCTTCTTCATGTGCCATTTCCCCACTAATAGGTATTATATCAAATCCCAAATTTTTGTAAGAGTCGTCTGAATCAATTACTTTGCTGCACGAGCTATCGTGTAACATAAACTGTATTCTCTTAAGTGGTAGCTTTGGGTCAATTGGCAGATAAATCGCTTTGACGCGTATGATTGCAAGAATTAATTCAGGTACACATGTTTGTTCCCTGCACACGACGCCCACAACATCTCCGGGTTGAACGTTTACTTCCCGGATCAAATAGGATGCAATCTGTTCTACCCGTTCATAGATTTGGGAGTAGCTTAATTTTTTATCACCATGTTTCGAATCATGGTAGACGTGGCAGATTTGTGCTGGAAACTTTTTAGCGACTTTCTGGAACTCTTCGATAATCGAAGGGTTTGTAGATAATTGCCTGGTTTTATAATTGAGATCATCGAATACTTTTTTATCCCAATTTGATGATGTAATTGAGGTACGAGTGATTTGTTGATTGGCATGGGTGCTTATCTTCGAAATTGCTATATCCATGCACTGGTTAACTTCGTCGAGAAGTTTAGCGCTGAAAAAGTCTTTGTTTCCAATTAGTTCGGTGCTGCATTGCTCTTCGGAAGTATGAAGTATAATCGTCAGATCAAATCTACCGTTAACATCAATATTACGTCCATAGGGTATTGCGGTGTAGTTTTTGCCTACGATTTTTAGTTCCGTATCGTCATGAGTTACTAATACGTTAAAAAGAGGAGTTTCTGCATTTGAGGTGTTTGGTCCTAGCTCATGCACGACCTCATTGAATGGAATATCCTGGTGTTTACCTGATTGGATCAGTTCGTTTTTTGTGTTTTGAATTAAGTCGTCAATAGTCATTAGCTCATCAAAGGTGGTTCTAATGACTATTGAATTTACAAACAGGCCTGTTATTTCATGCAAATCTGGATGATTACGCCCAGAAACTGGAATTCCGATATTAATATCCTGTTGACCGGTTAGTTTGTTGAGGACGATGTTTGTCGCCGCCAGCATGATGTTGAGTTTAGAGCAGCCATGCTGTGTACAGGCCCTTGCCAATGTTCTTCCCTTGTCGTTTCCTGTTTCATTGATGACCGTGTTGCTAACAATACCGGGGAAGTTTTCTTCCTGAGTATTAGGCGTAAATTCAACTTTTGATTTACATCCAGTGAGCAGGCTCTTCCAGTAGTTCAGACCTACGTAATTTGATTCGTTTTGTTCTAGCCACAAGGTATAGTCGAAATAATCAAACTTGGGTTTCGTGGAAACCAGCTTTTCTTCTGCTATTAATGTCCCGTAATCAGTAATTAAGTCACTAAAAAGGATATTAAGTGACCATCCATCAGTGATGATATGGTGTATTGAAAAGAGTAAGACATGTGTTTTTTTGCCCGTCCTTAGAAGGTGCATTTTATGCAGCGGACCTTTTTTAAGGTCAAAATTCTGTGCTCCAAGCTTTCGTAATTCGTTTACAACATCTTGGTGATGCACCGAATCCCGTATCAATTCTGATTGTTGGAAATCAGGAGTGAAATGATCAGAACATGCCTGTTTGGGTTGTCCCTCGATTTCGGTAAAAAAAGTCCTTAAGGAAACATGCTTATCTATTAGCCCTTTGTAACTTTCTTTGAGAAGGTTAAGGTCAATCTCCCCTTGGATGACGTTACAAACGTTGTTGTTATAGGATGCAGATTCCGGATCGGTCTCTTTGATTATCCAGAGTCTCAGTTGACTTGGTGTCAGGGGATAATGGGTTTGAACTTTGTGTTTTTTGAGCTTAGCTAGTTCATTAGGTTTATCCTGGCAGATTAGAGTTTCCTGTTCTTTAATCGTTGGAAATGTAAGTAAGTCAGTGACACTAATGTCACAGTTGAACTTTTTGGAGAGTTGGCCAGCAAGTCTAACAACCTTCAGGCTATGCCCACCTGCATCATAAAACTCAGTATCCAAATCAAAGCTATCATGTCCGATAAGGTCATGCCAGATGATAGCAATTTCTTTCTGAACGGGACTCAGTCCGTCCATTGTAGACTCCAGTAATGGGGACGCACCATGTACAGAATCATATATTTTATCCGCTGTATTAAATATAAAAGGAAAGTATGGTCCCGGTTTTTTTTTGTTTTTTACCAGCGCGTTGTTAACAAGGCAGTTTTTATTGACTGAGCTTCTTCCATGGACATGTGTATCGTTTATATTCCTTTTTTTCTCAGAGATTTTTTTTGATGTTTTATGAACGAATCTGAAGTTTTCATTATCATTGACTTGTGGAAGAAATTCGGGCCATGGAGGGCAGTGTTTTGCCTTTACGGTGTAGTTGTTAGTATCGTTAAAGTTGTTTCTGGAAAGAAAAGTAATGGCAGCTTCATTTCTTCCCGTATTCTCAACGTTGAACTTGATTTTGCTTACATTTTTTACGGAGCACTTTGTGTATAAGTATTTTAGAATTGAGTCCTCAACACCCCTTCCTAGAACACGGCAGCTCAGCAGAAACGAGTTTATTTGGATTGTGTCGTTTTCAATAAGATAACTCAAATAACCTGTAATACCGTAGTCCCCAAATTTATCCTCCACGCTAATGAAATTGCAACACCAGCTACTTGTTAAGGAATGATTGTTTGATGAGGTGATTGACCCAGTGTTAATTCTGAACTGGTTTACACGTTTATGTAGTTGGTTAATTCGATTATTTATTTCTACTCTGTTTTCTTTCTCGACATCACTCACCTGGAATACTTTTACTGCCAGATTCAAACCTCGTATAAATTCTTGTTTATTGCTTTGAGCCGCAATTTTCTGGCGCTTTACCTCGGTACTATAACTTTGGTTCCTGGTTTTATCCGCTTGTGTTAATTTTTCTGTATCAAGACCCCAGAGGTAACCAAGGAATTCTGGAAAAAGCTCGCTTCTCCCGGGGAGGTTAAAACAAACTGTATCTGCACAGTTTGAACTGACTTCTAAACACTCTGACGGATTGTCGTCCAGAAGAATGAAGCTCTTCAAACCTAGGTTTAACTCCTTCCCTAATTCTTTGATATTTTGCGATTTTTCTACCCAGTTTATTTTGTGTGAGATAAAGTCATCGTACTTCAACACCATGTTTTGCGTGGTTTTGAAAGTGTTTATTACATCCTCGAGATTATTTTTGCTACATATTGCAAGTAAATAACCGGACTCTTTTTTGTTTAACAACCATTTTTGAAGATATTGATTGCCTTTTTCCACTGTCACATTGGCTGATCCTTCTCCACAAACGCCATTCCAAAGGGTATTATCTAAATCGACACAGATCACTTTTATGCTTTGCCTTTTTGAGTCATTGTATTTCAGCTTTGTTATGGCATTCGCCATGTATGCGTATGCGTGTTCTGTATAAGGAATATGTGCGTTTTTGTAGGAGTTTGGGTCGTTGATATCGGTTCCTACAAAACTTTTGTCAAACTTGCGAAAGTCCAAGTTAGTGATGTTTGTGTTTTCATCAATAAAACGGTTCCAAACGTTTTCTGTTTGTATTAAATGTTCGGCAAGTTCTTCATTCAAATGCCCGGGTTTTTCATATGTGAATGTTGGAATTATGACTTCAAGATCGGGAGGTAGGTCCGCAACAGCTGAGATCCACGTTTTTAAATAGTAATCCAAAGCCGCTTTGGTTCGTTCTAAGTCGTCTTTGTCGTTTTCATAAATCCAGTCTTCAACCCGGATCAAAAGCAATAGACATCCATGATTTAGTTTTTGAATTCCCTCCTTTCTCGTAAGTGTCTCGAGGACCTGATTGTAGCCACAACACAAAATTTCGTGAGTCAAACATGTGCTGTTCAGGCAAAATTTCAAGTAAGGAATGAGTGGATCGCAGGTAAAGGTTGAACCAATCAGGATCTTAGGATCATTAACCAGGGAGTAGACCAACGGATTATTTTTGGGTCCAGACTCAATTGTGTACTCCCTCAAAAGTTTCCCAGGGTTGTCCAAGCAACAAGAAATAATACTGGATAAAAAGGATTGTATTTTTTTTACCTTTTCTTCCGCCAGATAGTTCTTATTGTATATATAATGAAACTTTAATTTCTCATTTGGATGTAATTGCAGAGTCAAAGGGTAATTTGTGTGATCATGCATTTGCATGTTTGTTATTTCCAAGTCACCATCGCCCATGGTTCTGGAGCTTTGCTCGCCCGAGTGATTTTCAATAACCACGATATGGTCGAACATGTTTGCGGAGATACCCTCATTTTTCAAAATCTCCGTTAACGAACAAAAATGATGATCCTGGCTTCGAGCATTGCTTTCATGAACACTTTTCACCACATCAATCAATGTTTTTTGGAAATCGACCTGAACGATTGAAGGAATAGCATTGATAAACAAACCAACGATCCGACTAACCTCGGGTATACAAGCTGGTCGGCCAGAAACTGTCGTAAGGAAAGCAACATTTCTGACAGTGTTTTTTTCTTCTGATTTGCTCGCCAGCAAAACTGCCCATATGGTATACAGAAAAGAGCCAAGAGTGACTCCATGTCCTCTTAGCATTTCGGTTAACTCTTTTGTGGCACTAGCCGACAGCTCTTCGGCATAAAAACTCGTATCGAAGCCACTTGATCTATTTGGACCATTGTTGAATCGAGTCAATTCATTCTGTGATATGGTCTTTAACTCTTTGCTCCAAAAGTTTTCGCTTTCGCTTGAAGATTTTTTTGATAAGTACTTTATAAAAGAGCTGTACTGTGGAGTGTTGGACGGTGTTTTAAAACTTCCATTTTTTATGCTAGCGTAGTTATCAAATAATTCTTCGTATATAATCCCAATACTCCAGCCATCCATAAGTATATGATGAACACTTAAAATGCATTTGAACTCTTCTTCACTGATTTTAACCAAGCAAAACCTAATACTGACTTCCTTATCCAAATTGAACAAATTTTTTCGGTCATCCTTTAATACATTATTATATTCCCCATTTTTACTACCTTCCCCCACATGCGAAAGATCGATAATTTTTACCTTGAAATGAGTTTCCTTGAGTACTACTTGGATCGGTTCCTTTAATTTTTGATATGCAAATATTGTTCTTAAACTATCATGACATTGTAAGGTTTTTTGCCAAGCTGTTTGGAGTGTTTCTAAGCTCAAAGGTCCATGAATCGTGAAGGTTAATTGCTCGAAATAAGCACTCGAATCTTTGGATTCTAGGTTATGAAATAAAATGCCTTCCTGAAGTGGACTCAATCGATAGACATTTTTTATTCGCTTAACATCCATAAATCCTTAATTTAAAATGAATCATGAGATTAAAAAAATGTGTAAAACCGCAACTGCGGTTTTACACATTTTCAGAATAAAGTTTTGATTTAGTATGTAGCTGTCAATCCTCTGGATTCTTCGTATCTTTGATGTTCAATGTTTAGAGGCACTGGAGATTCGCCAGGCTGTATAGTGTTGGCTTGGATGTAATCTGGAAACAGGGTGTTGACAATGAATTCATGAATGAAGTTAACCGTCTGCGGTAGAGGGTAATCTTTTGGAGCATCTGGATTCAGTTTGAGTAAAGTGCGGTTCGTCATGACGGCTATGGTTACCTTCAAATCAGGTAAATACAGAACAGCAACATCATAACCTGAAACTTGTCCTCGGTGACCGATACTGAAATAATCCGCATTGTAGGACACATTGGCCTCATGTGCTATTCCCAAGCCATATCCATTATATGAGGGCAGGTGCGCGTGGTTGAAAAAACGGTAATTAATGTGGCCTTGATGATATTGTTTTCCTATGTGGTCTTCGGCGTTACCAAGTGTGTGACCCCATGTTAACAAATCGTCGATGTTCGAGGTGATGCATCCTGAAGCGCCAACGGCTGAAGTCTCAAATGCTGTCACGTCTATATCGAAGTCAAGTGGCGCTAGCATATCTCCATATGCGTAGCTTGTCCAGTTATGCCAGTTCTCATAACCTTTGGCATGTTCACCCGGTATATCCAATTGCCCTCCCAAAAGATAATGTGTGCTTGTCAATCCAAGAGGTTTGATCCATCGATCTTCTATTTCCTTACCTATTGGTTGACCCGTAATTGTCTCAACAATCAAACCAAGAAGGATATAATTGGTGTTGGAATAAATCCATTGTGAACCTGGGTGCACGGAATATTCTGGATTAGCATTTCGCACAACCTGTTCGTAGTCAGATGCTACTTTCAAAAGTTCCTTGCTCGTGTATGGCCTATCCCTTGCCGTAATATAACTTGTAACCCAGTCATCTGCATTGGTGAAATTCATGATACCACTGGTGTGATCAAGGAGTTGCCTCACGGTCATTGATTCGAAGTCATACAAGCGTACCCCTTCGGCAGTAAAAATATCCAGATACTCGTTATCCAACAAAGTATAGACCGGACTGCTGACAGTCAGTGGCAGTTCAATACCTTGAAAATTGTAAGTGGCTCTTTGCTTTATTAATTGAATGACCGTCATTGCCACAAAAGATTTTGTGGCACTACCGATTCGAAAGGTATGTTCAGGAGTCAATGCCTCTCCTGACGCCAGATCTGCGACCCCCACAGCGGTAGTCCACTTTTTGTCCTGATTCAGCTGAACTCCGACTGAAATTCCGGGAAGTTCTAGCAATTCACTAAATTCTTTTAACTTATTCTGGATAATTTCCTTGTGATTATCAGTTAGGACGCTTTTTCCCTCTTTGTGAACCCTGAAAAACCTATGGTCCTGATCCGTGTATTGGTTAAACTCAATTGACTGCCCAGTCCCCAATATGGGTTGCCCGAAGTTTGCCCACTCAGTGTCAATTGCCAAGGAATCCGTGGACTGGAGCTGGTAGGTGAACCCATGCTCTGCGATGAAGGAGCCGGTTGCACTGTGTTTGAACTCAATCTGGCCCAACAGACTGTAATTCGTGAGGTTGACCAGCATACAAAGCCCCAGAAATTTTAGGATTGGGATGAATTTGGTTGTTTTAATTGTCGACATGATAGTTAGCAAGTTTTCGTTGGTTAAATCTGTTGGTGTGCTTTACTGCGTTTGTGAAGCGAGGAAATTAAAATTTGCCCGTCAAGTATATTTTGTTCAAAGTAAATTTAATGGTATGCTCTGATTAAAAATTGCGTTTACTGTCTGAAATAAGTAATTAGCCGGTCTTTGAATGTCAAATTAAACTTGTTAGAAAATTTTTAGGCTTGAAACTTTGAGCATTCTTACAGATTATTGAAAATTGAATGAGCACAACAAGTAATTAAAGATCGTCTTTGAATGCTTGAATGGCAATTTAAGCTGGAATTTATCTATGATAAACCCTCAATTGTAGAGAAACATAACCTGATTAGGATTGACAAACGAACAGTTTAACTGGGAAACTAAACCAAGAAGTAAGACATTATGCCAACAACTTTAACAGAAGAAAAGAAAAAGACTGCGCCCATAGCTGCAATCGAAGAAACCGCATCGGAACTTAGCACTTCTGAAAAATCTCTAGCGATCGTCAAAAGGCACATGGTTATAGCTGGTGGTGCCGGCCTCGTGCCTTTCCCTGTATGGGATATAGC
>OJCR01000226.1_pt1 | contig 29011 bp, 19 predicted proteins | sample 1591611 | NCBI WGS metagenome assembly OJCR01 (sample SAMN05416815, study PRJEB24817) | seawater metagenome | isolation source: Sea water | place: Canada:Atlantic | collected 2013-07
ACACGTAAGGAGTCGTCGGCAGCGTCAGATGTGTATAAGAGACAGGCGCTGTATCGCCATTGTTGAGATAAGCCTCGGCAAGATTCGTCCGTGCCTCTACGGGGTCGTCTACTTCCAAGGTAACGATTACCTCATTCTCGACCACGGCAGCTGCGGTATCGTTCTGCAACGAAGCCAGGCGCGCTCTAAGCTCATGTACTTCGCGGCGATAGGGATCGACCTGAATAGCCCTGTCGATATAGTAGCCGGCGCCGGTAAGGTCGCTGCTCGCAAACGCGGCTTCAGCCAGTGTAATCGCGGAGTTGTAGTCATGCTGCTGATTGTCGAGGAGCAACCTTAATTGCGCGAGGCGCGCAGCCTCGTTGCCTTCCTTCTCGTAAATTTGCGCTAGGACGAGAGGTGGACTTGGATAACCCGTGTATTCGGGCAGCATCGCATAGGCGGTGTCTAAATAGATTTTTGCCTCGGCGTAGGCTTCCTCTTTAAATAAGACAATACCCATTTGCAGATAGGCTTGAAAGTCTTTGGGGTTCGCCTCTATTCGCGCACTCATGTGCTGCTTTAGCGAGGTGTTGTTATACAGTTCGGCTAAGATAGCACTCGAATTCTCGCGCACGCCATGCCCATGACCCTCGCCTTCATCTGGCGCATCTTCTTTATGCACATAGACGTCGATCTCAGTAACGCGCTGCTCGACCCAAGACAGAAATCCTGCGTCAAATTCTGTCAACGAAACAGCAAACGCCTCATCGAATCGCTCGGCATCGGTTTTTATTTCGTCGTACTGCATTACCAGCGAACGGAGGCCTTCGAAACCGTATTCACGGGCTATATAGTCGATGACCAAATACGACTGAAAGTACGCAAAGCCAAGGTCTGCGCTGTTCTGCGCACCACTAAAGCCTTTGTCTAGATCAGCGAATGGCAGCAGCTTATCTTGTTCCCATGCCCGCACCAGATCTAAGCCTTGGCTACGGCCCCAATAGGGCCTGCCTTCTCGTTCCTCCCACACTGAAATCCCCTCGGACAGCCAGCGTGGCAGCTTATTGCCGGTCATCTGCAGCGTCACCACGTGTGCAAACTCATGCCACACGATCTCCTGCCAGTTAGCCGACAGCGTGTCGGGGGAAATAAGCGTGATGACTTTGCCGAAGCAAATACCCACAAGCGGCCCGATATCGGGCAGGCCAACCGAGCGCACGGCAAAGTCTTGCGAATTTTCAAACACCTGAATAAGTATCGGTCCTTCGGGTTCAAAACCGTATTTTGCGGTGAGCGTATCCCAGCTCTCTTCAAGCAGTGGCTCGAGATACGGCCAGAGAACTTGTCCATCTTTCTCGGATAAATTGACTTTAAAATGCTCACTTTCTACCGTTACGTAGCTGTCGAGTGTGTCGTATACCTTCAGCATATTCGACGTCATCACGTTAAACGGATCGTTGTCGAAACCAATCTCCAAATTTTCGCGCCCCTCGACCTCCTCACCTAGACGGATAAGATTACTGCCCAGCAGCGTATAACCTTGCCAATAGCTCGGATCAGATGCGATCGCCTCACGCGCTAACGCAACCGCCTCGACAAACCGATATTGCCGTCCGAGGGTGTCGGCAACGTCGCCAAGGAATTGCGGATTAGACGGGCTGAAGGCATCGACTCGCGCGCGAATTTCGGCAAAGTCTTGAGTACGTTCTTCGAGTGCCGCCTTCGCACCCAATAAGCTCAGACTCTTGAGCGACTCGGGGTTTAAAGAAAGCGCTCGATCGATAGCCTCGAGCGCATCGTCTTCGAAGTCGTTAACGAAAAATAATTGCGCCTGTGTCTCTAGCGCAGGAACGAAACTCGGGTTAACGGCGAGCGCCCTCTCCAACGCTCCCCTGTCACCGGTGACGCGCGCGAGACCAGTCAACGCTGGCAGATAGCGTGGATTCACCGCGAGAACGTCTTCATACGAGCGCTGTGCATCGGCTGCATTGAATTTTTCGAGGAACAGATCACCCCAAAGTGTCTGTGCTTCGAGATTATTCGGATCGAGACGTGTAGCCTCGCTAAAGAGGCTATTGGCATCGTGAAATTCGCCGAGCAGCCAACTCGCGCGCGCCACCATACCGATGTCTTGCGACGAAAATACAAGGCCATCGGTATAGCGATCTAGCGCGCGCTGGAATTGCGCCGCGGCCTCACCTCGACGGCCAACAAGTTGCAGCGCCTCTCCGTATTTCACTACGGCGCGCAGTGGCGGCTGATCGAGCCCTTCGCTTACATCGGCTAATACGTCGAGCGCGAGTGCAGACTCACCCTGCGCAAGTCGCAGTTCAGCTAACTGAACGGCGACAAGAGGCAAATCGGCAGGTGCCACGTTATTTAACGCGTCTTCGCACAGCGCAGTCGCCCGCGCCCTATCGCCTATCATGGCAAACGCGCGACTTGCACCAACGATACCCTCTTCTCGATCGAGGCCCTGCGCGCGTAAAAACGCATCACCTGCAGCAGCATACGAGCCGCTAAGGAAGAACTGCTCTCCCCTTGCCAGAGGAGAACTCGCACTTAAAAACGCCTCGTCTATGTTCTGTGCCCAAACGGTCGTAGCGAATAGTGCAGCCGCTAACGTGACAGCAGCCATCAGCCGCTTCGCAGCTAGCGCACTGCCCACGTCGCGCGCCAGGGTCGCGCTCATTATCGAGTTTGGAGAGGTCTTATTCCGACGCTTCACGAGTGAATTCCTCCGTTGTTTTAGCAAGGTCGACTAGCAATGTTTCGAGCTGCGTCCAGTAGTCGTCCTCTAGATAGTCAGCTTTGCGGCCACGCAGGAGTAAAACACTGCGCTCTAGGGTTTGCATTCGCCGCTTGAGTGCCAAGCGGGTCGCTGACAAGCCGGTTTCGCCTGCGTCGGACGCGTCGATAAAGGCGATTTCGGCAAGGCTGCCATCACCTTGCCCAGGCGCTGGGCTAAGGGCAAAAAGGGCATCGCCATTGTCGTCTAGCCCCGCGTGTTCGGCTGCAAGCCTGCCCGATTCCTCATAAAATTCTTCGACGTTATTTTTTGCGTAATTAAACGCTTCGAGCAAGGAGACGCGGCTGTTCTTATCGCGATCGGCACGTCTCTCACTCAAGCCCTCGATAAAGTAACGTGAAAAATAGGGGTCAAATTTTTCGGAAGACGAGCGCGTCGCCGAGACTACGATGCGCCCCTCTCCTGCTATCTCGCGGGCGAGTGCTGTTGAAAAGCCATAGCTTGCACTCGTCGTATTCACAAAAATTAAGTCTTGCTCAGTAAAGGCATCAAACAATTGCGCGAACTCTGCGCCGGTTAGGTCGGGGCCACGGAGGTTAAATTTGGCTTCTTCGTCGGTTCCGGTGCCATGGCCAAGCAAGAAAACGGCAAGCTGGTCGCCGGCACTCATTCGATTTCTGAGGTCTGCCAAGCTCGCACTAATTCCTTCGCGGTCAGCGATCGCATCGGTGCGTGAATCCGCATTCGTATTGCCAAAAAGCAATTCTATCGCTGCACTGCTATAGCCGTAATCGCGCGCGAGGATGTCATGCAGAGAAACCGACAACTGACGGTATCTGGCTTCATTGTCAGCGCCAACGGTCGCACCGCTAATAATCAGCGCGTATTTCGAGGTGGCAGCCGACTGCGCAAATAATTCTCGCTTACCGTTGTCTTGAGCGCTGACACTCGCTGCAACCAATCCAGACAGCGCAAAGAAAACCACTGTTTTCACAAAACCATTCATTACGACAGCCCCTTTCCGCGGCGCAGCGTCCAATCGAGGCAGAGCATCAAAATAAGCAAACCCAGGAGCCAGGGACTGTCCCAAAGATCGGTTGTGACTTCTTTCGAATACGCATTAGGTGTATTGCGAATAGCTGCAGCAACTGATGACGAGTTGTCGATTGACGCGTAATAACCCCCTGTCGTTTCTGCAATACGTTGAAGCATGCCTGCATCAAGGCCGGCGTTAGAATACTCGCGCAGCGATGGCGTCACGATAATCGAGGCGTTAGCTTCCGAGTTTTCAGCACGCCCTTCACCTGCTGCGCTAGCAACATCGACGAGCAGCGAGTTGACTCCGACATTATTTGCAAGAAATTCGGCCCGATAAACGCCTTCATCTTCGAGTTGCCACTGCATAGGCGTGTCGCTTAACTCTCCAAGGGGGTCTTCGCGTTGAAGCCATAGGGTTGCGTCATTGTCTGCGAGATAATCGGCATCAAGAACGGTTGCCTCGACTCGCACGGTGTCACCCACGTTGTAGAACTCTCTATCGAAGCTAAGCGTGATTCGCTCCTTCGCATTCACCGCAAGCCATCTGAGTAATTGTCGCCATAATTTTTCTTGCGACTGATCGGCAACCGGAAGCATCATCTGCCAGCGCCAAGTACTCGCAGTGGCTACGCTCATGCTTCTGCCAGACCCATAGCGCTGCGTAACGAGAACAGGCAATGGCTGATTTTGATAATCAAGACTCGGGTGTTCAAGCAACACTGATGCACCGGGCTTAACACGGCCGGTAACATAGACACCTTGCAGAGGCGGCATTTGCGCCCATAAATTGATGTTTGCCGCCTCGTCTGCAGCGAGTCGTAACAAGGGCGACACGCGACCCGCTGCTGTCAGCTGCGGATTGAAGAGCGCGCCGGCAGGATGATCGCCGCGGCGAATCCCGCCCTGCAGTGGCTGCGGCAGAAGAGCTTCCTCAACCAAACTTACCGGCGCAATCGCCGCAAGCGGCGTACCAATAAACCCTTCGTCGACACGCCCCGAAAGCAGCAGCCCTCCGCCGCGTTCGCCAACAAATTCATCAAGCATTTTCAGCTGTTCGGTATCGAAAAATTCTTGCTCTATGTCGCCAAGAATAATTGCTTCGTAGTCGAACAGCGCCTCGCGATCGCGTGGAAAGCCATCGCTTAATTCGGTTGGTGATTCGATGCCTTGCCGATAGAATTTCTCGGGTCCCGTGCGTAAATAGGTTGCTAGGCGCAGCGACTTATCGCCTCTGACAGCGCGTTGAATAAACTTATATTCATTTCGCGGATGGCCTTCGATAAAGAGGATATCAAGCGCGGGTTTTGGTAAGTTATCCACCAGAAATTGATAGCGATTATTCTCGCTAACAATCTCCTCTTTTACCGAATCGCGATCAACCAATTCAGCTTCGAGCTGATAGACAATTGCTTCCTCACGCTCGGGGCTTAGCTCTATTTCGAAGCGCTGTGTCACATTACCGGGGGCAAGAACGACCTCACGGCTGGCTACTTCTCGCTCGCCATCGACGATTCGAAGGCGGACTCTTTCGTTATCGAAACCAGCCTGCACGAGCCGTATTTGCGCAGTAAAAACAGAGCCTTCTAAAACGGTTCGGGTAGTGACGACGCCTTCAATACCGATGTCGCGGGGCAGTGATGGCATACCCACGCCAAGCGTGTAAACAGGCACGCCGCTGGCAGCAAAGGTTCGGGCAGCGATTGTCGCATCCTTGCCACTGTTATCGGCGCCGTCGCTAATCAAAAGTACCCCACCAAGGGGTAAGCCACCTAGCTGATCATCCACATAGCTGAGCGCATCACCGAGGCCTGTTTTACTAAACGCGACAGCCCCTTCCTCTTCATCGAATCCTGTGCCAATTGAGGCTAAATCATTAGCGCGTCGCGTCTCACCACCGAAACCAAAGAACCGTAGCTGATAGTCTTCGGCAAGCGCATCTAGCAAACCGGCACGTTCTAGCGATTCTGCCGCGGCCTGTTTCCGCGTCTGGCCGTTAGGCATGTCGGTGATGGTCATACTGGCAGAGTTGTCGACTAACACCGCAAAAAATGTCTCCTGCGGAATCACCTCGAGGTCGATCACCACAGGCCGCAGCAGGCAAAACATAATGAGCACTAGCACCGCTGCTCTGAGTGCAACTAATCCGGCTCGCCAGCGGTTAGTAAGAGGCCTAGTTGTATTGGCATACCCCAACCACACGAGCGCTACAATACCTAGCGAGAGTGCGACGAAGGCCGACGGCGGAATACCGTAAGCAAAAGTGAGAGTGCCCGCGCGCAGTGCGTCAAAGAAGGAAAGATCGGAAGACTGCATAACTACCGCGCTCCTCCAGAATCACCTTCCGACAGCGTTCGATAATATTGCTCCACCAACTCGCGATACGCATCAGGGATCGCTTCTTCGTCTGCGCTAAAAAGCTGTGTGGCCGCACTCTCTAATTCTGCCTGCGCGCGCAGCGCGCCTTCTAACTCAACAATAGGCTGCAGTAACGCCTGAAGGAGCTCGGGCTGCGCGAGGAAATCTTCAATATTTTGCCGCGTCAGCTGCTGTCTAATCGATCGCGCGGTGCCTACGGCATTCGCCTCGCCACGCAGGGTTTGCGTTGTGCCGCCCCGCTGCTGCGCTAACTGCTGGGATAAGTTTTCGGCGAGTGCTTGGCTGTTCTCTAACTGCTCACGCATCTGCGCAAGCGACGGCGTGTTTCCCGTGCCTTCCGTTTCATTCGCCTCGCCTGCACTTCGTTGATTAAATTGCTCAGCCTGTTCGCTCAGGCTTTCGATCTGCTGTCTCAATTGCTGCGCATCACTTGCTACTTGCCGTGCAGATCCTTCGGAGTCTTGCGTTTGCGATGGATCCAGTCGCGCCAGGCTCTGCGCTAACTGGTCGATCTGGTCGCCGAGTTCCTGTTCCATATCAATCGCAAGGTTGAGCATGCCATTGCGAAGAACACGGTTGCTTGTTGCCATCTCATCGCGAATTGGTTTTAGGTCACGCGTTGCTGCCTGAGCCTGAGTCAGTAAGCTGCGGTCATCACTATCGCCTCGAGTGACCACCGCTCGGAGCATGTCTTCGATCTCTTCGATATCACGTTGCTGCTGTCGCTGCGCATCGAGAAGCGCCTCTAGCGCCTCATCACGACGCGCCTCACGGCGGGTCTGACCTAGACCCTGGTTGCGACTAGCCTCTTCTAATCCTTCTTGTAGCGCCTGCTGGTTACGGACAAGCTCCTGACCGCGCTCGCTTAGGCGTCGTGCAATCTGCGAGACCGAACTCTCGCCTTCTTGGCTTAGTTCGCGTTGCTGGTCGCGTAAGCTCTCGAGTGCTTTCTGGCTTTGCGCTGCTGCAATAGCAGCACTGTCGCTCTGCGCGGCTTGCTGCATTTGCTCGAGCGCGCGCTCAATTGCAGATTGAGCAGTTGACTCCCCCGCTTGCGCGGTGCCGTCCTGCTGTGCCGTTTGCTGCCCTGCTGTGCTCTGCTGCCCTTGCTGAGCTTGCTGCCCTTGCTGAGCTTGCTGAGGCGATCCCCCGTCTCTTTGCTGCGACTGTTGAGACTGTTGAGACTGTTGAGGCTGTTGAGATTGCTGTCCCTGGTTATTCTGAGCTAATTGGCGTGCTAATTTTTCAACGTCAGCGGTAAGCTGTTCTTGCTGTCGGCGCAGCCGTTCTAGTTCGCGACGACGCTGCTCTTCTTCGAGTTCTTGCTCTCGGCGAGCAAGGTTTCTCTGCGCGCGAGTGAGGGCTTCTTGGCGCCGCGCTAACTCCTCTAGCTTGTTCACCTCTTCGGCATTTGTTCCACCCGCTTGGCTCGCGCTGTTCGGTGTCTCATACCGATTTTCGAGTTGCCCCATCTCCATTTCGAACAATTCGCGAAGATCTTCGCGCTCTTGCTGAGCGCCTCCTCCTCCACCGCCGCTGTTTTGATTCATGCTTATGTCAGTGCGATTAATATTCGCTTCAGCTTTCAGCACGTACTGCAGGGCGAGTTGTTCAGGCTTGAGTGCGGTCGTTACTTGCAGACTATCTAAATCGTTTGCAGCAAGATTCATCTGTTCGATGGCGAGAGACAAATTTTCAACGGCTAGATCATAACTGTCATCCGAAAAACTCAATCGTTCGGATAAGCGATCAATAGACATCTTAGCGCGACCGGTCGCCTCGCGCTGGCTCTCGGCTATGATTTCTGCATCGGCCTCGATGTCGGCATTCGATGCGTCACGCAGTCGGTTTCGCAGTTTCCAAGTCGCCGCGATAATGTCTTTCTGCACTGAAACAAGCGCACTACTTTCGCCGCCACCCTGACCGCTTCCTCCGCCACCACCACCCTGCTGCTGCGATCGGCGAAATTCTTGATCGGTCGGTATAACTTCGAGGAAATAGATGTCAGACACCACCTCACTCGGGCCATCGAGTGCATTATTGTCGGCGAGCGTTAGGTAGTAACTGACAAAGTCGCCCGGCTCAACCTCCATGTCTTCGAGATAAAGCAGAGTCGATCCCTGCGCAGAGCGAACGGGTTCGGCAGGCAGGAAATTGACCACACTGTCACCGGCACCCACTACCGCGTAATTGAGCACGAATTCGCTCAGCCCATAATCGTCGCTTGCGTCAACTTCGATCACCACCTCTTCGAGTGGCATCACGTCTTGATCAGCGCCGGGTCGGCGCAGAGTGAGCTGGGGGGGCTGATCTTCGATTGCGCGAATATAGTAATCGAGCGGCGCATCGCTTTGCAGGCCTTGTAGATCGGTTGCCGAAAGCCGGTAAACCCCATCGCCCTTCACGGTAAAACGAGCAGTTGCCTTGAGTCCGTCAATAGTCAGGCTACTGTTTACATAGCCTTCACCGGACGTACTGCCAGCGTCAGCGAACTGCAATTCGGCACTCGCCAGTGGTTTATTGAACGTAATCGTAAGGCTTACCTCGGTGCCTTCTGCGGCGACTATATCGCCGCCATCAATTTCGATTCGATCCTCTTCGCCGGTATAAGCCGGAAAATCCAGCGCCACATCGATCTGCTCTACATTGGGGAGGTCATACAAACTTATCTGGTATTGCCGCGAAGTCTGCTCATCGCCGGCAAGGCTAACCAGATAGACCGAATCTTTTAGAACCGCAGGTAAATAGTAGCTAAACGTCGCGCCGCCGGTGTCCGCCGCATCGAGTACCATCGGGTAGTCGCGCCAGTTCAACCGATCGTCCTGAAGCCGCAGGGTCAGCGCGCCAGGCTGCGCATTTTCTACCCTTGCCGTAAACGTCAGTGGCGAGCCCCGCTGCAGTTCAATATCGCCCGGCTCGACAATAAGCGCGATAGGCAACGCTGCTGGGCTTATATCAGCTCGCTGTTCACTAGCGAAAGGCCAGGCGAGGCGCTGCGCTGCTTGCCTCATCTGGGCAGATTCTTGCAATAAAAGGCCGAGTGCTAAGCAGGCGGCAAGGCCGGCGGCCATCGCAATAAAAGATTCACGTGGGGAGCCTACTCGCTCAACCTCTTGCCTCTGCAATTCAACATGTGAGCGCGCGTCTTTGATCAGCTGTTCGACGAATGCCGGGGAAACGCCGCCCTTTAGAGGCTCTCCTTCTATTTGAGAAAACTCGATAGAGGTAAGTAGACGCTGTTCGAGGTCTGGGAATTTTTCTTCAACATAGAGCGCTAACGCCCTCTGATCGGCTTGTGCACGATGACGGTGACGCCACGCAATCGCCACAATAGATACCAAGAGTGCAAGGGATGCGACGGCGACTACTAAGATGACCGTCGGTGATGCGGTGACATTCGCGACTACAACGAGGCTTGCCGCGATTACGATACAGACGGCGACAAGCGCGAAACCGAACTGCCGAGCGAGCACTAATCTGGCCTGCCTTCGCTGAAGGCTGTAGAGGGTGTCGCGGAGACTGTCGAGATTCGGAGTCGTCATGCGTTTCCTGGATGATAATAAGCAAAATCCGACGCCCGCTTTGGCAGCGTGAGCGCCAAGGGCACTTAGCTAAAACGCCGAGGAGTCGCCATTGGACTTGCTCCCCCTCTTGCTGAAAGGAGTGCAGGGCAAGCCTCTCTCGCAGCCCCACTATCCCACTATCGTCAACCGCTTAGCAAGGTTCGGAAAGCGGGTAACCCATCTCTTGTGGCCGATAAAAGGGGGAATCATCGGGGAATATATGCACAGGGGTCGAGGCAGCCCAGTCTAGAAGCGCTTTGACGCTGCTGATTTGGGCGATGCCTTTGAGCGTCTCCTTAGTGGGCTGCGGCAGAACGATCTCTTCCGCCTTCGAAGCGGCGAGCGCAGCTTGAGGCGTAATCCAGCGGTGCTCTAGTATTTCATCGTTGTCGACAACAACGGTGGCCGTTCGTGGCACCGGACACATAAAGAACCAAGTACAAAACCGTCGTGGCAAATGGGGCGGAGTGGTCCAATGGGCAGTGTGAATGAGCTGGCTCTCGCCGATGTCCAGCCCCGCCTCTTCTTTCGTCTCTCTTACCGCCGCTTTTAGTGCCGCGCGATACTCCAGCCCCTCGACCCCCTCGAAATCGGCCTGGTCTACACGACCTCCGGGAAACACCCAATGACCACCATGGAAAACAAGCTTGGAATTTCTCCTGAGCAGTAAAATTTCAATAGAGCCTTGCGTAGCGCTGTCACGGGCTACGACTACTGTGGCGGCCGGAACCGGGGTCATCTCGCTCATTACTGGGTCTTCCTTAAGGCTCAACGCCCTTGTGCACTGTCGCTTTCGGTAACCCTCATAATACCCAATTTGGCGGAAGATCCCACTCCCTGAATGCAGCTATAAGCGGATGGTTTGCGCCTCCACCCCCATACGCTTAGAATCGAGTCAACGGCGGCTCTATCGATGTGTATCGAAGCCCCTTACTTCTATTCCCATCAACAGAAAAACGGAAAACAAGCTATGACAATTGGATTTGAAGGTCGCGTCGCAATCGTAACAGGCGCAGGCGGCGGACTAGGCCGACAGCACGCCTTAGAGCTGGGACGCCGCGGGGCAAAGGTAGTCGTTAACGACTTAGGCGGCAGCGTAGATGGCAGCGGCGGTTCGGCCTCGGCAGCTGAGTTAGTCGCTCAGGAAATCATCGCCGCAGGCGGCGAGGCCATGGCGAACGGCGCATCAGTTACCGACCTAGCCTCTGTCCAATCGATGGTCGACGAGGTAATGGCGAAATGGGGCCGCATAGACATCCTCGTGAATAACGCAGGCATCCTGCGCGACCGCACATTCTCGAAACTCGAACTCGAAAACTGGCATGCAGTCATCGATGTGCACCTCACAGGCAGCCTCAACGCAACTAAGTGTGTGTGGCCAATCATGGTGGAGCAAGGCTACGGCCGCATAGTAATGACAACCTCAACGAGCGGATTGTTCGGAAACTTTGGTCAGAGCAATTATGGCGCCGCAAAGCTAGGCCTGGTCGGCTTTATGAATACCCTGCGCCTAGAAGGTGCGAAATACGGTGTTTTCACCAATGCGATCGCACCAATAGCCGCGACGCGCATGACCGAAGAACTGCCGGGCTTCGAAGACAGCGCAGAAAAACTCGCGCCCGAGTTAGTCACCCCTGCGGTGGTCTATCTCTGTTCCGATAAAGCCCCTAATGGCCGCATCATTCAGGCAGCCGGTGGCCGCTATTACTCTGCCGATGTGCGTGAAAACGAAGGCGTTAATCTTGGCCTCGGAGCCTCGGTCGAAGACATCGAGGCGAATATCGACACAATACTCGACATGACGTCGAGCAAGGGCGTGATAGAGCGGACGCACCACCGATAACGGCAGCACGTTTGCGCCTGCGCAATGTTTGATCCATCGGCAAAGCGCTTTTGAGCCGACCAATAGAAAACGCCCCCTTTGAGAGCTATAACACTCTCAAAGGGGGCGTTTTTTATTCACTCACAGACCGCCTAGGCTTTCTTTTTCTGGTCTGCTAACACGCGCTGAATCGAGGCGCGCTCGTCGAGGCGCGCGATCAGCTCATTGTTGCGGGGCATTTCGGCGGCAACGTCCCAGTCTAGTGCGCGCTTGCAGGCTGTCATGGCAAGATTCATGCTGAAGCGAAAGTAGAAATCGGCATAGGTTAGCTGCTCGCCGCATAAATAGGGCGAGAATTTCGCTAGCCGATTGAACGAGGCAAACCCCTTCTCAAGTTGAGGCTTCACTTCTTTCTTTAATTCATCGGATGCTGGCCGCCCAAAAAACACCTCTCCGTATAGCCGACGCGCCGGTAATTCAACATAGAGTTCGAGGTAGCGGATCATTTCCTGCACCTTAGCCTTCTCGAAAGGGTCTGCCGGATAAAAGCTCTCGCCCTGTCCCAGCGAGTCTAAATAGTCGATCATCACGCCCGTCTCGGTGAGAAAGCCCTGTTCGGTTTCCATGGCCGGCACTTTGCCCATCGGACTTTTGCCCAAAAAATCTGACTCTTGATTAGGGAGTATCAGCATTTCTTCAAAATCCATACCCTTCTCGAGCAGAACAGTCTTTACCATGTTGTAGTAATTACTGAGTGGCATCCCATATAGTTTGATCGTCACACGTGTCCCCTTCATACTTAAGTTCAATGAGCGACAGAAATTACTCTGCACGCGCACAGATTGCAAAACCTATTCACGCAAGCGTAAGCGATTCCCCATGTCAGCCACTGCACGCCTCCGCATTCTCTTACTATCCGGCTACGATGCCGCGAGCCATCGCCTCTGGCATGAGAATCTCGCGCGCATGATGCCCGAGCATGAATGGACTCCGCTAGCTCTCGCACCCCGAAATTTTAGCTGGCGCCTACGCGGCAACGCATTAAGCTTCGCCTTTGGTGAGCGAGAGACCCTGAGCAGACCTTACGATCTGCTGATTGCGACATCGATGGTTGATCTAAGCACGCTGCGTGGGTTCATGCCCGCACTCGCAGCGATCCCAACGCTGTTGTATTTCCATGAGAATCAATTTGCGTATCCCACCCGTGATCAGCAACGCGCTAATGCCGAGATACAGCTCGTCCCTCTTTACGCTGCGCTCTGCGCAGATTCGGTCGCGTTTAATAGTGAATACAACCGCAGGACTTTTCTCAGCGGCGCAAAAGAGTTGCTCCGGCGCCTACCCGACTATGTGCCCAAAGGATTACTGCAGCGCCTCGAGCAGTCTCACGTAGTGCCGGTTCCTGTGTTCCAGCCGGAGGAGTTGTCGCCGCGTTGCAGCAACCATTCGACGCTTGAAATAGTGTGGAATCACCGATGGGAATATGACAAAGGCCCTGAGCGACTGTTGGAGGTGGTCAAACTACTCTGTGCCCAGAGGCTCAACTGCCGACTCCATATTGTGGGCCAGCAGTTTAAACAGCAGCCCGAGGAATTCGACGAATGTCGCCGCTTACTTAAAGCGCACTGCATCTCTCTAAATCTTGAAGACGCTCACTTCGGCTTTATCGAAAGCGCTACTGACTACCACACGCTTATCAACTCCTGCGACGTCGCCCTGTCGACTGCGCTGCATGACTTTCAAGGTCTCGCAATGCAAGAGGCTGCGATCGCTGGCTGCTGCCCGCTCGCCCCTGCCGACCTCGTCTATCCCGAATACCTGCCGCCAGAAAATCTTTACTCTGTGACTCAAGATAACACGCACACCGCGCGTAATATCTTCAAGAAATTGAAACGCTGGCAGGAGGAAAAAAACGAGGGAATTGCACTTCCGCGCGTGTCGCTAACGCAGTTTTTCGAGGAAAATTTGACTGCGCGATATCAACAGCTGTTTGCGCAAACTATCCATTCAAAACAGCAGCCGGCGCTTTAGCGCTTCAGCTCCTTTGTTTAGCTGATAGACGACTCGGGCTATTCGACGCTTTGCAGCAACGGGAAAACAACTTTCTGGCCGATTTGAATTCGATTGAAGTCGAGCTCTGGATTGTACTGTCGCACAAGCCACAGTGGAGCTGAATAGCGATTGCGCGCGATCGTGCCGATATTTTCGTTGCGGCGTATAGTGTATTCCTCTACATCGCGAATTCGATACCGAGCAAAGAAATCACGTTGTAGCGTCGAGTGGTAGTCTTTGCGCCTGCGCTCGAATTCAGGTCTCGATACCTTAGAGAACCCAAGAGTAAGACGCTTACCCACGATGACCGGGTCGCTGTATGCCATGCCATTGAGTCGCCTAACATCCCAAGCGCGAACAGCTAACCAGTCGGCATAATGACCGAGCGTCTCGGTCGCCTGCACCTCGATCGAGTCGTCGCTCGCTACCGAATAGTCGGCAGGATCAGCGCTCAACGCCTCGGCAAGCTCTGCGTCGCTATCGACGGCTGTGTCCTCTGACATCGCCGCTGCAACCTCTTCGGCTACGGCATTAACATCCACTAACACGTTAGCTGCTAACGCAGGCTCGTCGAGCATTGAGTCACTGTCCGGCGCAACCAATGTATCGAACGCTTGTTCCTCGGATAAGTCAGGCTCAATCTCCGCGACTTCTACAGGGTTCTGCATCGAGCTCTCTGATGAGACCTCTGGTGAGACCTCGTCAATCTCGACAAGCGACTCCGGCGCACGCTCATTCGCGACGAGTTGCGGCGGCGCTGCGTAAAGACCCGGCAAGCGCAACTCCTGCCCGGGATAAATGCGGTGCGAGTCTTCGATTCCATTAAGGCGCAGAAGCGCCGTTTCACCGACCGAGAAGCGCCGAGAAATGGTCGAGACCGTGTCACCGCGCGCTACCGTATAGATGCCATTGGCTGGCGCTCGTTGCGACTGCGCAGCAAGTGAAGTTTCGTCCTGCGGTAGGAGTATGCGCTGGCCGATTTGAATGCGATGACTGCTGGTTAGCTGATTCAACGCGACAAGACGCGAGACCGACGTATTAAAGCGCCCTGCAATTGCCGATAGACTGTCCCCTCGTTCAACCGTGTAAGACACGTCCGGAGTCTGAACGACAAATTTGTAATCGCCATCAATGCTCGCGAGTAATTCCTGAGATGTCATCTTCGCATCGCGCAGCTTTATTTTGAATCCGCGAGGAATTCTCTTCTGGCCTTGCCAAACCACTGGCCTCAGCGCAGGGTTGTCTGCTTTCAATTGTTCTAAACTCACGTTAGCACTACGCGCGAAAACTTCGGCATCTATGTAAGCGTCGGTAGTGAGCTCGGTGAAATTAGGCGCTGGATTAAACTGTATTTCACCGAAAAAATTCTCGGCGCGCTTTTCGACTTCGTTAACCGCAAGAAACTGAGCGTAGAAATTACGCGAGGCAAAACCGAAGCGCCTGCCCTTGTATTTTGCAACAATCTCCTCAATGTCACTCGACCCCGTTTCGCGCACCGCGCGTGCGATCCCCGCCGCGCCGTGATTATAGGCTGTTAGCGCTAAGGGCCACGTTCCCAGCACTCGGTAGTTATATTCGAGAAGGCTCATAGCCGCCTCCGCAGCTATGTAGGGGTCCATCCGCTCATCGACTATATGATCTATTCGCATAAATCTCTGACCGGTAGCACGCGTGAATTGCCACATTCCTGCTGCATCGGCCGATGAGTACGCACCCGGATTAAACGATGATTCGACATGCGGTAAGACAACGAGTTGGGGCGGAAGATTTTTCCCTACAATGACCTTTTCGATATGCGCACGATAGGCGCCAGAGCGGCGAAGGCCTGCAAGGAATCTGTTCGATTGACCAAGCTGCCAACGCACATTGTCCGAGGCCACTTTTAAGGTTTGATTACTAACATTCGCAGGCCAAAGAGCGAGCACCTGCTGCTGCTCCGCCGAGAGGCCAGTCCTCTTGCCCGTAGACAGCACTTGCAAGGCCGCCTTAATCGCTTCTCGCCTAGTTTCTATCTGCTTTCGGTCGAGTGGTAGCTTAGTGTAAATGACATCAAGATGTTCGGCGTCGTGGAGAAAACCACTCTGGGTATCTATTTCGGTATAGACGCGAACCCAGAATTGGATTGCAGGCTCGAGTTCCGCGGGGCGAGGAAAATCACGGGTATCCTGCGCAAATAGCGGAGCTGCTGTTGCGACCAGCAGGCACATCACTGCCGCGCGCCAGATGCTAGCCTTACTTGCGCGAGTCATAGGACCAATGAAATAAGGCAACTCGTCTACCCTTCTGATTAATTTTTTATCGCCTAGGTGGAGACCGCTTCCCTTTGAGCATTGACGGCCTCGGTTACTGTACCAACTAGGGGATATCGTCCAATTCCGATCCTTCCTTGATAGGAATCATCAGATCTTCGCGCGTCACGTTCATCATGAGGATCACGTTCGATGCGATATAAATTGATGAATAGGTACCGACCACAACGCCAATAATCAACGCGATAGCGAAACCCTGAGTCGACTCTCCGCCGACGAGTAAAATCGACACTAATACGAGGAGCGTGGTGAATGACGTGATAATCGTCCGGCCCAGTGTTTGATTCAAAGACACGTTGACCATGTCAGCCGGCGATCCGCTACGCAGACGGCGAAAATTCTCTCGTATCCTGTCCGATACGACGATCGTATCGTTTAGGGAATAGCCGATTATCGCGAGCATTGCGGCGAGGGTATTAAGATTGAATTCCATCCCGAAAACGGAGAAGAGACCTAGCGTAATGATGAGGTCGTGAGCGAGGGCAACAACCGCGCCGACAGAGAACTTAAACTGAAAGCGCACGGCGATATAGACCATGATGATACCGAGCGCGACGAGCATTCCTAAGCCTCCCTGCTCCGCCAATTCAGTGCCGACCTTCGCGCTCACATAGTCAGATCCCTCAAGCGTAATGTCGGCGGACGTAGACGACGCTAAGAGCGCAGTAATCGTCTCACCTACGCGCACGGCTTGGCTCGCTTGATCCGCCTCGGCAACCGATTCATCTACTGGCAGAATAATACGAATATCTCGGTCGGAGCCAAAGCTAACGACTACCGCATCGTTATAACCGCCTTCGGCGAGGGTTGTATTTACCTCACCAATCGCTACCGATTCTGAAAAATTTAACCGTACCGACGTACCGCTCGTAAAATCGAGGCCAAAGTCTAGGCCGCGCGTAGCGAGTGAGCCGAGTGAGATAAGGACTAGTAGAAGCGAACCCATCGCCGCTGCGCGCCGCACACCCATAAAGTTGTATTGCTTACTCAACATAATCTTTTATCCGTAGTTTGCGCAGTCAGGCGCTTAGTCTTCAACCGTCAGTGCTTCGGTGCGGGGAGGAATTGTCCCGATCGACAGCGCCTCAACCTTGCGTCCGCCATAGATCAAATTGATCAAAGCGCGCGTGCCGACAATGGCGGTAAACATCGACGTAATGATGCCTATCATCAGTGTAATGGCGAAGCCTTTTACTGGCCCCGAGCCAATCGTGAAAAGCACCATCGCAACGAGGAAAGTGGTTAAGTTAGCATCCAAGATAGTCGTGAAGGCGCGATCATAGCCAGCATCGATCGCGCGCTGGGGTGACGATCCTTCGGCGATCTCTTCGCGTATGCGCGTAAAAATAAGCACGTTCGCATCGACTGCCATACCAACCGTAAGAACGATACCGACGATTCCCGGCAGCGTTAAGGTGGCTGGGATTATCGATGACATCACCGCGAAGATAAGCAGAATATTCATGATCAGAGCAATGTTTGCCGCAAGGCCGAACACGCGGTAGTAGAACAGCATAAACAGAATGACCAGCGCCGCAGCAACCTGCACACCGCGGATACCTTGATCAAGATTCTCCTGCCCCATAGAAGGACCGATAACAGACTGTTCGACAATGGTCATCGGTGCCGCGAGCGAACCGGAACTGATCAGCAGCGAAAGGTCATTCGCTTCACGCGAAGACAGGCCGGTGATGACGAATTGACGGCCCAAGGCCGAATTGATTCGCGCATGGCTTATGAGCCGCTTCTCTTCATAAAATTCGACTTCGTCGACCTCATTGCCTTCCGCATCGATTGTCGTATTCGTTCGCGACTTCGTCTCGATAAGAAGAATGTCCATCAGGCGCCCAACATTGTCTCGAGTCACGCGATTAATCTGATTGCCACCCTGCGCATCTAAACTGATTTGTACTTGCGGTAACCCGTTTTGGTCGAGAGACGAGCGCACATTACTAATGCGATCACCCTGCAGGATTACATCGTTGTTAACGTTAATCGACAGGCCCTGATAGTCGAAGGCTTCATAGGAAAGGCTCGACGCGCCTAACTCAGCTTCGAGGTGAAATTCGAGCGTGGCGATTCGCTGTAAAATACGGATAGCTTGCGCAGGATCTTGCACGCCGGGCAGCTCTACTACAATGCGATTCGCACCCTGCTGCTGAACCGTTGGTTCGGACACCCCCAGCGCATCGACTCGATTGATTAGCGTCGTGCGATTAGCCTGAATAGTGTCGCGTTGGATTTGCAGAATGACATCTTGAGTCATACGCATATCGAGCACGAAAAAGTCTCCCGACTCGCTATTTTGCAATTGCAGCTCAGGGAAATTAGTAATGAGGGCGGAGCGCGCTGCCGACCGGTCATCCGACGTCGCAAAGCGTATTTCGAGGTGTGTGCTGTCGACGAGTGTTAGCCCGCGCGAGCGGATACGCTCCTCGCGGAGAATCGAGCGCACGTTACTTAGGTTGTCTTCCATGCGCCGCTCAATCGCAGCGTCCATGTCGACCTCCATCAAGAAATGAACGCCCCCTTGAAGGTCAAGGCCAAGGTTCATTTTTCCTGCACCTATCGACTGCATCCAAGCAGGCGTGGTCGGCGCTAGATTGAGCGCAATAATATAATCAGGGCCAAACGCGTTTTCGAGCGCTGTTTTAGCCCGCAGCTGATCCTCTACAGAGTCGAGCCTGACGAGCAAACTTTCGTCGTTAATCGCTGCACCGAAGAAATTGAGCTGCGCGGCTTCGAGTGCCGTGGTCGCCCTTTCAATGTCAAATTCGGTTAACGGCGATAGCTCGCTGCTAATCTGGATCGCCTCGTCATCGGGATAGAGGTTGGGCACCGAGTAAAGCAGGCCCAATAGAACGACTAGAAAGATTAGCGCGTTCTTCCACGCGGGGTATCGATTGAGCATAAGAGGGCTCTGCAAATTGCTAGGTTAACGGTTACAAAAAAACGTGTGTCAACACGCCTAATTTCGAGAGGAGCGCAGAGATTACTCGGCACTCCCTTTTAAGAGGACTAGATCTTCGCGAGAGTACCCTTAGGCAATACCGCCGCGATCGCTGCCTTTTGTATCTTCACCTCGAGACCGGTGCCGACGTCTACGGCGAGGTAATCCTCGCTAACGCGCACAACTTTGCCCAACAAGCCGCCGGAGGTTAACACCTCATCTCCTTTACCTATGCTGGTGACTAGATCGCGATGTTCTTTGGCACGCTTCGACTGGGGCCGCAGAATTAACAGCCAGAAGAGGAGGAACATGCCACCGAACAAGATGAGGTTGAAGGTCAATGAGGGCTGACCGGGTTCTTGGGCGTAGGCTACTGGAAACAAAAAGTCCATGTATTGTGCTCTCTCTTAAGTTTGAATTAATTAGTCATATAGGGCAGCGGCATTCATGCAAGGAGAAAACTTCTTCTTGTTGAATCATCTTCTCTTAGCTACTGCGTTCTTCGCTGCGCATTGTCTCACAAATGGAGGCATCTGAAACGATATCAAGACTCAGGCCAACGAGAAAGCCCGTTTAACTGCTCGCTCGCTCGCGTTAAGCTGCTTTTTAGCCTTTGCCTGCCACCTAAGGCTCAGTCTGCGCTTCTAGCGCGAGGCCTTCGGCCTGCAGTACCTGTTGATTTTCCTCGAATTTAGCGACGAATTCTGACAATTCGCCCTTGGCTATCGCGTCCCGCAATCCCGCCATAAGATCCTGATAATAATGTAAATTATGGATAGTATTGAGTTGAGCGCCCAGCATCTCACGGCATTTATCGAGATGATGCAAATAAGCGCGTGAGAAATTTTGACAGGTGTAGCAACCACAATTTTCGTCTAGTGGCTTGGTATCTTGACGATAGCGTTTGTTGCGCAGACGTAGCAGCCCTTTCGAGGTAAAAATATGGGCATTGCGGGCGTTGCGCGTGGGCATCACACAATCGAACATATCGATGCCCTGCGTAACGGCATAAACAATGTCTTGAGGCGTGCCCACGCCCATCAGATAGCGCGGCTTTTCGGCAGGCAGCAACGCGCCGCAGTGCTGTATTACTTCGCGCATCTCGTTTTTGGGTTCGCCAACGGAGAGACCGCCGAGTGCATAGCCATCGAAGCCAAGCTCAACGAGCCCCGCGAGCGATTCCTCGCGCAAGTCGCCGTACATGCCACCCTGAACGATGCCGAACAGCGCCGACTCATGCTCGCCATGTGCCTCCTTGCACCGACCCGCCCAACGCATCGACAACTCCATCGACTCGCGCGCCTGTTCACGCGTTGCCGGATACGGCGTGCATTCGTCGAACACCATAATAATGTCTGAGCCGAGCGCGTGCTGCACTTCGATGGCCGATTCGGGCCCAAGGAAAATTTTAGCGCCGTCGACGGGCGAGCTAAACGTCACGCCCTCTTCGTTGATCTTCCGCATCTCGCCCAAGCTGAATACTTGAAAGCCACCAGAGTCGGTGAGTATGGGTCGGTCCCAACCGATGAAGTCGTGGAGGTCACCATGAACATTAATCGTCTCGGTGCCGGGGCGCAGCATCAGGTGAAAAGTATTGCCGAGGAGAATGTCGGCTCCCGTTCCACGTACCTGCTCGGGGGTCAGCCCCTTAACCGTGCCGTAGGTCCCGACAGGCATAAACGCAGGGGTGGCAACCTCACCGCGTGGAAAACACATCTTGCCGGTGCGCGCCTTGCCGTCGGTTGCGGCGATGTCAAAACTCATGTGGCTCATAGATAACTCATCTGCCGGTCATCGTGACCGTCTCATTAATTCGTTCGGTAGTTTGCCTCGAGACTAGTGCTCGCGGGTCGCGCGAAACTCCACCTCGGGCCAGCGGTCTTCCATTAGACTCAAATTGACGCGCGTGGGCGCGAGGTAGGTGAGATAGCCGCCGCCATCTATGGCCAAATTGTCGTGGGCTTTTTTGCGGAATTCTGCAAGCTTGACTGAATCTTTACAATCCACCCAGCGCGCTGACTGCACGGTAATCGGCTCGTAGATAGCATCAACTTTGTATTCATCTTTGAGGCGGAACGCAACCACCTCAAACTGCAGCACGCCAACCGCGCCTACAATGAGATCATTATTGCGTAGCGGCATAAACAACTGCGTAGAGCCCTCTTCCGATAGCTGCTGCAACCCTTTTTGTAGCGCCTTCATCTTAAGCGGATCTTTTAAGCGAATGCGCCGGAACAGTTCGGGCGCGAAATGCGGAATACCTAAAAACTTGAGTTCCTCGCCACCGGTAAAGGTATCGCCAATCTGAATAGTGCCGTGGTTGTGCAAGCCAATTATGTCGCCGGACACCGCAGACTCTGCTTGATCACGGTCGCCTGCGAGAAAGGTTACCGCGTCGGCAACCTTCACATCCTTGCCGAGTCGCGAGTGGCGCATCTTCATATTGCGCGAATACTCACCCGAGCAGAGGCGCATGAAGGCGATTCGATCTCGGTGTTTGGGATCCATATTCGCTTGGATCTTAAAGACGAAGCCAGTAAAGCCCGACTCTGTTGCGGTGACGTCGCGCGACTCGGTCGCGCGAGTTTGCGGCGCTGGTGCATATTCCACAAAGTCGTCGAGCATTTCTTTCACGCCGAAATTGCCGAGCGCCGTGCCGAAATAGACCGGCGTCATCTCACCGCGCAAATAAGCGTCGAGGTCGAAATCGTTACTAGCGCCGCGCACCAGTTCTATTTCGTCGCGGAAGTCGTCCCGGTAACTGCCTAACAACGCCTTCGCCTCGTCACTGTCTATGCCTTCGATCACCTCCACCTCGTGCAGCTGACTCCCCTGCCCGTGTCGGTAGACGTGAATCGTGTCTTTATAGAGATTGTAGACACCCTTGAATTCTTTGCCCATGCCGAGCGGCCAATTGATAGGGGCGCATTTGATTTTAAGCACAGTCTCGATCTCGTCGAGCACATCAATAGCATCGCGAATATCGCGATCGAGTTTGTTCACGAAGGTAAAAATGGGGGTGTCGCGCAGTCGGCAAACCTCCATCAACTTAATGGTTCGGTCTTCGACGCCCTTGGCACCGTCGACTATCATCAGCGCCGAATCGACTGCGGTAAGGACGCGGTAGGTGTCTTCCGAAAAATCCTCGTGGCCTGGGGTGTCGAGAAGATTGACGACGCGGTCCATGTACGGAAACTGCATGACCGAAGAGGTGACCGAGATGCCGCGCTGCTGCTCCATCGCCATCCAGTCGGATGTCGCGTGCTTGTCTGCCTTTTTGCCCTTAACCGATCCAGCTACCTGAATGAGATTGCCAAGCAGAATGAGCTTTTCGGTTATTGTGGTTTTACCAGCATCGGGGTGCGAGATGATGGCAAACGTGCGCCGTTTTTTAATTTCGTTGGCTAAGTTGCTAACACCCATACCTGATGAATCCCAAAAGTGACAATGTCTAATTAGATAATCTGCGCTATCGATGCTCAAAAGCTTCCCAGTCTGCGCAGGGGGCGCATAGTATCAAATTACTGGCTACAATCCTTGCCTGAGTTCACCTACACTCGACTTGATCATTTTTACTAATAGACTCAGTAACGCAGGCATCAGTATGGATTTCACCTTAAACGACGAACAGCGCGCGCTCCAACAATCAGTTAGGCAGTTTGCTCAGCGAGAACTCCCCGAACTCGCTCGTGAGATCGAGCTCAGCGATGAACCGCCCAGCCTCGAGCTTCGAAAGCGTTTCGGTGAACTCGGCTATCTTGGCGTTAACCTACCTAGCGAATACGGCGGTGGCGGCATGTCGCATTTCGATGCGGTTTTAGTACTGGAAGAAGTCGCCAAAATCTCAATTGCTGTCGCGTTCCCCATTTTTGAATCCTGCTTCGGCCCCACGCTGGCCATAGCCCACTTTGGGAGCGACGCGATGAAACAGCGCGTTCTGCCCAAAGTTTGTGCTGGCGAGATGGTTGTTGCCGTTGCAATGTCTGAGCCCGATGCAGGCTCTGCGCTCACCGACTTAAAAACTCAGGTGCGCCGTGAAGGCGACAAGATGCTTCTTAGCGGCAACAAGCGCTGGAGCTCAGGTGCTGGGCACTCCGAGGCCTATGTCGTTTACTGCCGCATGGATGATAGCCCCGGCGCCAAATCTATCGGCGCCGTGCTCGTCGAGAAGGGCAGCAAGGGCTTCACCTTTGGCAAACGAGACCACCATATGGGATTCCGCGGCGTCTACAGTGCGGATATGTATTTCGACGACGTCGAAGTCACCGATGCAGATATCCTCGTGCCCGCGGGTGGCTTTGGCAAGCTGATGGACGCTTTCGATCTTGAGCGCTGCGGTAACACAACCATGTCACTGGCAACCGCGCAGTCAGCATTCGATTATGTGCTGGCGTACGTTCAAGAACGCCAGCAGTTCGGTAAACCGCTTGTCGACTTCCAAGGCGTACAGATACAGATTGCTGAAATGAAGATGAAGCTCGAGGCGGCTCGGCTCTTGCTTTACCGTGCAGTCATCAACGCCGAGAGCGGCCTGCCGTCAATTGCCGAAAGCTCGGTCGCTAAATGCTTCGCCAATGAGACCGCACGCGAGGTTACCGGCAAGGCAATGCAGCTCATGGGTGGCTACGGTTATTCGAAAGAGTTCCCGCTAGAGCAGAAGCTGAGAGATTCGTGGGGATGGGGGATCGCCGGGGGGGCTATCGATATTCAGAAGGTGAATATTACTGCGGCGCTTGTTGGCCGGCGCTTCAATCAAAGAGCGTAGCCTGCCGACGGCGTGGCCTAGTGCAGCACCGCTGCACTAGGAATCTCGCGCGACTCAGAATAATCGGCGTGGAGAATATCCGCGCGCTGCACGAGGAGCAAATCGTTGGGCAGTAGCTTGTCGTATTCATCCGCCGCCGAGTCTATGGCCTGCACATCAATCTCTTCAGTAAGCACACACACCACATCGTCATCGTCTACATCGACAACAATTGCCTGTTTAAATCCCACGATTGTGTTGAGCGAAGCCTTCGAGCCAATATCGAACCGATAGGCCGGCAGAAGCGCAGACGGTGATCTAAGCAGACCAGTCGAGGTAAATGCCACACCAAACCCTGCCGCTGCAACGATATGAATAATTTCTATAACATCGGGGTCTGAGAGATCTACTCTGAGTGTTCTTCCTTCCTCGGGGACTGATTCAAATTCCACCTTTGGCTTCTTCTGGCTTAACAGGCGAAGGAAGAGGCTGATGTCTTCTTCGTTCCATTCCAAGGTTTCTTCTTGCTCAGATCGCATACTGTCCGACGCCAAGCTCAGAACAGTGGTCTCTATAGTGAGATCGGGAACCTCGTTCTCGGGGGGGCGGGGCACCACAAGAGACACAGAGCAATAGCCTTCGCTGCTCTCTGGGCTTAGCCTCCAAAGAAACGGAATATCGGCGTTGAGTTCGATCATAAAGCGAAGATGCCTAAAAACGGATGGCGAAGAAAAAGGGTCTTTGGAGTAGCGCTGCGATCGCCATTTAGGGATACAAAGATAACACAAATAGTAAGGGGTATATATCGCTGCAGCGTGTACTGCGCGTCAGCGTTGAAAGGGCAAGTTAGCGGCATGACCTAAGCAATCTCAGACATTGTCGCTGTAAGTTATTGTGTTTAATGTTGTTTACAGAGAGCGCGGAAACACACTTTTTTTCCACAGAAACTGTGGATAACTCTGGGGGTAAAATAGGAAAAACGCGTAAAAGCCTGTAAATTAGCGCTTCCAAGTATAAATTGGTTAATTTTTGCTCAACTCATAATAAATAATAAAATCAATAGCTTAACTAGACAATGCGTGGAGAAATCACAAAAATACCGTTAAAAATAGCGTTTTGTGACACGAATGTAGCGCATGTGCATAAAATAGCGAGGTTAACGCGCACTCAATAAAACACTGAAACGCACCCTACTGATTTTAATGAATTTTTATGACCCGGCAAAACGCTCGTTCCGAACTTTTGCCCGTTTATACTCCTCCACTCCAAAAACCGCCTGTGCGACAATAGCCACCTCGCTTGTTACCGGCATCGCTGCTATGACCTCGCCATTGCACTTTTTCAAAGCCTCTTTTGCGCTGCGTCTCTGTGCAATCATTACGCTAACCCTCATCCTTGCACTCTTCGCTGGCGCAAATTTCTCGCGCTGGTCGGCAGGTAAAGAGGCGAAGGCACGCTCCCTCCTTCTTGTTCGAAACCTGTTCGTCGACGAAAAACCCTCGAGCCTCATGCTCTATGCGCACCCAGCTCTGTTTGAGTCAACAAACGAACTCGATTGGCCGAGCCACCTCTACTACTTGCGCGGTCGACTAGGAAGCCTGACAAGCATTGATGCACTGCGCAGCACGGTTGCAACCCCCCTTTTTAACCGCGACTCAGCGGAGTCAACAGCGAGCCATACAGTGCAAGTTACGTTTGAAAGCGGCCCTGCCGACATTCAGATCACCTACCTTCGCAGCGGCGATGAATGGCTTGTTACACAATTCTCAATCCTCGCAGACGCGCTATCAAGCTAGCTTACGGGGCGCTTTTTTAGCCGATCGCCACACCAACCACCTGAATTAACTGACTGTAATCGCTGTGTCCTGACAGTATTTTCTCAATCCCATCTTGGCGCATAGTTCGCATGCCATCTTGTGCTGCCTGATGACGCAGCTCATCAAGGCTTGCGCGCCGGTAGATCAAGCCCCGCAGGCGGCTTCCGCACACAAGCATCTCATGAATAGCCATACGCCCTTTGTAACCCGTGCCTCCGCACTCGCTGCACCCAACGGCCTTACACAATGTCCATTGCCTAGTTTCAAGTCCGTGATTGACGAAATCCTCCTCTCCATACCATTCCAATAGACGGAGTCTTTCGCTCTCGTCTGGCTCGTAGGCCTGTTTACAATTAGCGCACAGCGTCCGCATGAGTCGCTGCGCCAGAACACCTAACAGCGCGTCAGAGAAATTGATTGGGTCGAGGCCAAGATCTAACAGCCGCGTGATCGTTTCCGGCGCAGAATTGGTGTGCAGGGTCGACAGCACGAGGTGTCCAGTCAGGGAGGCCTCAATCCCGATATTTGCCGTTTCTTTGTCCCTCATTTCACCAATCAGAATGACATCCGGATCAGCCCTCAGAAACGCGCGCATCGCCATGGCGAAGGTAAAATTGATTTTGGATTGCACCTGCACCTGCTGCAGACCATCCTGAGTGATCTCTACAGGATCCTCAGCGGTCCAAATCTTCCTCTCAGGCGTGTTGAGCTTGCTTAAAACGGCGTGCAAGGTTGTTGTTTTGCCCGACCCTGTCGGGCCCACAACAAGAAACAACCCATGGGGTTGTGTCGCGATTGTCATAATTTCGCGCTGATTCGCGACACTCAAACTTAAAGTCTCGAGCTGCATTGGGCTGCCTGGCGTCAACAACCGCATAACCACGCTCTCGCCATGCACCGTCGGCAATGTTGCGACCCGCATCTCGATATGACGATCGGCGAGTTTCAGTTTGCACTTCCCGTCTTGGGGAAGCCGCCGTTCGGCAATATTCAATCGCGAAATAACTTTGACCCTCGCGATCGCGGCTGCACAGTGCTCTTCGGGTATCACTAACAACTGTCGACAGAGGCCGTCTACCCGAATCCTGACACTGCCAGGTGCACCCTCTCGACTCGGTTCGATATGGATATCAGATGCACCCAGCCTATCCGCCTCGGCGATAACCCGATTAACAAGCTGAATCATCCCCGATGTTTCACTGCCATGGTCTTCGTCATCGAGGCGTTCGGGCTGCGCCGCTTTGCTCTGAGAGGCGAGGACAGAGAAAAGATCTTCGAAGCTGGTTGATGATTCAGGAGGGGAGTCATCACGAAGAAACAGAGAGATATGCTCGGGCAGGCCAACGCGGAAAACGTAATTTCGCGCGTTGAGAACGCCTTGAATTTCCATAATGCGTTGATGATTCGAAGGGTCATCGATAAGGATGACCGCCTCGTTTTTGTCTCCCGCAACAGGGAGCCACAGGTTTTTGCGCAAATACCCTTTGCTAATATTCTCGAGTAATCGCAGCGGCAAAATCAACGCTGGGTCATAGGCCATAAAAGGGACGCGGTAGTGGTGCGCAAGCGACCTACCTATAGCCTGTGCTGAGAGGCTATAGTTTTCCATAAGAACACTGGACACGGAGGCTCCTCGAAGCGAAGCATTAGCTTGCGCGTCGGCAAGCTCTCTGCTGCTTAAACTCCCCTGTTTAACCAATTGATCGAAAGGACCACCGTTACTCTGAAGCGACTCGCGAAACTGACGGGCAAGCATCTGGCTAGCAAACGCCGCTCGTTTTAAATCGCTTGAGTCGAAACTGGGGTCTCCTTCAAAATTAATTAGCTGCAAGACACCAAGCATGACCTCATCTTTAATTGGCACCGCGATCATCGGTTTTATAGGCCAGCCTCGCTCGTCGCTAAAGCGCCGGTCAAATTGGAGACGGGGGTGAATATCAACAAGCTCGCTGGTGTCGTTTACATCATTGATCAGAATAGAACGCTGACTTAATGCGACATAGCCGGCAACAGAAGTAGCGCTAAAGTGGACGCGTATCTCATTCGAGGAATTGTATTCGGTGTCCCCTCCTCGATAAATTGCCAGAAGCTCTTTGCCGTTCTCTAAGCACTGATAAACCGTAAAGAGGCGCACGCCTAAGATATCTAACAGCCCCTCTCCAACAGTCTCGAGAGCCACTTCTAGCGTTTTCGACTGACGAATTATTTGATAGATCGCTTTGAGTCTTGCTAGAAACTGCTCCTCTGAAAGGCGCTCCCCTCCCCTAATGCCTTGCACTATCATCTATTACCTCGAGTCGAATGACACTGACCTGCCCTCAGTTGGCTAGGCTTGATATGATGAGCACTGCCGGCGCAGACGCTCGTTGGTTTTACGGCGAGGACTTTTCATATGCCTAACACGACAAAAACCGCCCTACCTTTTGCTCTCGTGGCCCTCGCTGCTCTGGCTGCAATGTTTAGCCATGCGGGTTTTAGCCAAGAACAATCCGACACTGTCCTGCCACGACTCAACACCGCCGACGCAGAGTGGCTGGGAGAGCGAATCTTCGCGAACGAGTGCGCAGCGCAGCGTGCGTGCCTGACAAGTTGGAACGAAGGCGAAGACTTCCCTTCACTTGGTATAGGCCATTTCATTTGGTTTCAGCGAAATCAGGACGAAATTTTTGCAGAAACCTTCCCAGATCTCCTAACCTACCTTGCCGAAACAGGCATAACGATGCCGAAGTGGCTACAGCCGAATAATCTAGTTACCAATAACGACCGGCCTGATGGTGATATTCGTGCAGGGGATTTCTCACGTGACATAGTCGGAAAACCACCCTCTGCGGGCATAGACTCGCCTTGGGAATCGCGAGCTGATTTTTACCAAGACATCGACAGCCGCCGCATGGAAGAACTCAGGACACTGCTCGATACGACGCGGCGAGAGCAGGCGCAATTCATCATCGCAAGGCTTGAGAACAGCATTGAGGGTATAGTTGCGCAGGCTCCGTCTGCCGAGCGTGAGCGCTTGCAGAGACGCGTAGAAAAGCTCTCGACTTGTCATTCGCCCGCTGGACTTTATGCGCTTATCGACTATGTGCATTTTAAAGGCACAGGGCTCGCCGAAGGGGAGCGCTACGCAGGCCAAGGGTGGGGACTACAGCAAGTGCTCAGCGCCATGAGCGACGACCTGCCCGTCCTCGATAGCTTCGCAGCAGCAGCAAAAGCAACCCTTGAACGGCGAGTAGCCAATGCCCCGACCGAGCGACGAGAGCAGCGCTGGCTAAAGGGCTGGCACAATCGTATAGACACCTACCTTGCGGCAGCAACGCTGCCAACTGCTCATGGCGAGTGTAAGTAGAGGCTCTCATGCGCCTACTATTTATTCATTGTTTAATAGGTCGTTGCGAGAACAATGATTGACCTTTAGCCGTAATCCCTTACTCTTTGCACGCTGTAAGGCATTAGAACTAAACCAGTAACAGAGCGCGTAAAATGACTCTCGAAAGATCGAACATCGCTGCAATGCAGGGCTATGCGCCGGGCGAGCAGCCACAAGACCTAACGACTATCAAACCTGTCTCTTATACACATCTGACGCTGCCGACGACTCCTTACGTGTAG
>OJCR01000227.1_pt1 | contig 29004 bp, 24 predicted proteins | sample 1591611 | NCBI WGS metagenome assembly OJCR01 (sample SAMN05416815, study PRJEB24817) | seawater metagenome | isolation source: Sea water | place: Canada:Atlantic | collected 2013-07
AGATCAGCCTCGGTCTCGTGGGCTCGGAGATGTGTATAAGAGACAGCAATAAACGTTGTCTGTGCCGTGAGTATGCTCCGTGATTCCCAGAGTATAATAGATGCCCGCTTTTTCTGTTGTCGCATATTCGCGAGCAGTCGCTCGTATATCTTCCGCCGGCACGCCGGTGATGGTTTCTGCTTTTTCCGGAGTGTATTTCAAAGCCTCCTCTCGCATGGCTTCAAAATTCTCGGTGTGCTCCTCTATGAAAGCCTGATCCACCAAACCCTCTGTCAATATCACATGTGCCATGGCATTGAGTAACCATACATCCGTGCCGGGCTTTAATTTCAAGTGACGATTGGAAAATCGTGTGAGATCGATATTGCGAGGATCAGCAACCACAAGTTTCGCTCCGCGATGAGCGGCCCGCTTCATCTCCATTGCAATGATTGGATGAGCTTCAGTTGTGTTGCTTCCTATGACGAACAAGAAATCAGCATCCCTGATTTCACCTGTTGAGTTCGTCATGGCTCCCGCACCAAAAGTAGTGACCAGACCGGCCACAGTAGGCGCGTGTCAAGTCGCCGCGCACTGATGGATGTTATTGGTCTTAAAAACCGTTCGGGATAATTTTTGCATCAGGTAGTTCTCCTCCATCGTACACCTTGAAGAGGAAACAAATCCCAATGAATTACTACCGTGATCGGTCGATACCTTGATCAGCCCTTCTGCGGCTCGCCGGTAGGCTTCTTCCCATGTAGCTTCGTGCAATTGACCGTCTTTCCCACGAATAAGTGGTGTTGTCAGTCTTTCATTGTGATCAATGAAATCATAGGCGAAACGTCCCTTCACACACAGATTACCATCGTTGGTAGTCGTCCCGGGAGGCGGGCTGGTGACTTTTACCACTTTGCCCCGTCCCTCGTTTCCGGAAGGATCAACATTGAGGTCCATTTGACAACCCACGCCACAGTAATTGCATGTCGTGCGCACTTTTTTCAAATCGATACCCTTGTTGGACGTCATACCAAGCGGTTTCTTTTCTGTCATGGCGCCCGTGGGACACGTATCGATACAACCTCCGCAAAGTTCACAAGTCGTGTCCATCAGGGAACGCCCATCGGCGGTAAAAACAGTAGTGCGACTCCCGCGCTCAGCCATGGTGATGGCCGAAACACTTTCCACCTCCTCGCAATAGCGTGTGCAGCGGGCGCATGAAATACATTTCTCAGGTTGAAATGCGACATATGGGTTCATGTCAGCAGGACGGCCTTGACGGATATTTTCCATGGAAGGCCAATCCAGTGGGGCTTCATATTCCCTTGCCATCTGCAGCAATTCATTACCATCCTTTCCGAATTCAGCTGATGAACCATTGGTTTCATGATCGGTTAAATAGAGGGCCAGCAGTGTCTGAATGTGACGATTTACCCGATCACTCTCGGTGACAATTTCCATTCCTGGCAATAAAGCAGTCGCACAGGCAGGAGCAAGTTTGGGCCGATTCTTGATTTCCACCAAACAAGTACGACAAGCCCCAGCTGGTTTTAATCGTGGATCATGACATAGTGTTGGAATACGAACTCCAAGCCTATCGGCAGCCGAAAGTATCGTATCGCCTTCATTGAATGCCACTGATTGGCCGTTGATGATGACAGTTTGCTCGCTCATGGATCAATTGTTTCTAATGTTTGAAATCTTCTGGGAAATACTTGAGAGCACTGGTCAAGGGAAGTGCTGCGATTTGACCTAAACCACAGATGGATCCTTCGTTCATTTCCCAGGCCGCGTCTGCGATATGGTTAAGATGATTGATAGTGGTAGGTTTTTGATTTTTACTCTGGTTGAGATGATTCCCCAGACTCTCGCGCAAGAACCTGGTTCCTATCCTGCATGGAGCGCATTGCCCACAACTCTCCGATTCATAAAACACCAATTGTGCTTGAGCAGCCCATGCCATATTGACAGTGTCATTCAACACGGTCACTCCTGCAGAGCCCAGCATGGAGCCAGCTTCTGAGAGGGATTTGAAATCCAGAGGCCGCGTACGTTCTTCAGCGGGGAGAAAGCCTGCACTGGCTCCTCCAGGAGAAAAGGATTTCAATGTCCCTACATACCCGCCCGCTTCTTCCACCAATTCATCAAGTGTCACTCCAAGTGGCAATTCGTAAGTTCCAGGATTTTGAACATGGCCACTGATGCAATAAAGCTTAGTGCCGGCCCCGGTCCTGCCAAGTTCTTTGAACCATGCTCCACCTCGCTCGATGATGGACGGGACGCAGGCAATGGTTTCGACATTATGAATAAGTGTAGGTTTACCCCACAAACCTTTCTCAGTGGGAAAGGGTGGTTTCAAACGAGGTAATCCGCGTTTTCCCTCCAGTGCTTCCAGTAGAGCGGTTTCCTCTCCACAAATGTAAGCACCCTGTCCGGCATGCATGTGAAAGCGTATGCCTTCAAAAGTGCCGTTCGCTTCAACCTCATCAATCGCCTTTTGGAGCACCTGCCAGGGAGCTTCGAATTCTCCACGCAGATAACAAAAGACTTCAGTGGCAGCAATGGCACGAGCAGCAATGGCCAGCCCTTCCAGAACTTTGTCTGGTCGGCGTAATAAGATTTCTCTGTCTTTGAACGTGCCTGGTTCTCCCTCGTCTGCATTGAGCACGACATATCGTTTTGAATCTGACTGATCGCGTACGCTTTTCCATTTAAAAGCGGCAGGAAAGCCAGCACCACCACGACCTTGAAGTCCGGATGCATCAATCGCTGAGATGACTTCCTCTGCTCCCAACTCCTGAGCTTTTTTAAATGCTCGACCACTGAGATCCACGGAACCATGGAAATCTATGCATCTTTTTTCAGGGTACGATCCATCTGGCCCCACGCAACCTTGAATGATTCCATGAGCAGATCCCAGCGAATCACTTAAGGAGGACCATTCACCCTCGCAGCGTTTGATATCCTCAGTTCCAAGCTTGTAAAGAACACGCCGGTCCTTGAGTACGGCTGGAGCCTGATCACAGGCAGCCAAACAGGAACAGGCTTTGACTGGGAAACCTGCTTTCTCTGCTTCGGCGAGCACATCGTCAGCACCAGCCATTTTGCATGCCAGGCCCTGACAGACCCTCACCTTGATGTCAGGCTCGGCTAGCAGGTGAAAAAAGGAGCCCACACCGTAAACGTCTGCCTCCGGAGTGCCGGATTCCTTGCTTACGAAAGCTGATGCTCCCTTGGTCAAACCGCCTTGAGCATGCAATTTGTCAGGAACGGTCGCCCGCTGTAGTGGATTGTTCACGTTGAGAAACGTAACAAACCATCTTCCCGAAAGCAATTACTGTCTCCAGCGATTGACAGGGAAGCAATGGACCATTCCGATTGAATACTCAGTTGATTCTTCCAGCTGATGACTGCTGAAAGTGATTCCACAAATCCGATTGAAATCCATCAGGTTTCCTTCATATTTGGAAGTGCATGAATTCAAAGACACTATCTCGGTTATTGGCGCTCACCATTGGAATTAGTTTTTTTGCGCATTCCTTGACCGTTTCATTCGGAGAGAACTACCAAATGGAACAGGTTTACTGTTCAAAACACGCACATTTTCTGGCTCCCGTTGATGCTCCTGATCACCGTAAATATGCTCCAAGCCGAATCATAGATATCCTTCATATCCAATTGAATGTCACCCCTGATTTCAAAAGACGCACCGTTCATGGGAGCACCGCGATCCGCTTCAAACCCATTGCGAAAGCAATTGATCAACTTCGTCTGGATGCCGTCGGACTGGATTTCTCGGGTATTACGAGTTCGGCTGAAATCGATTCATGGCACGTGAGCGAAGATGCTGTGATTATTGATTTCAAATCACCTCTACCAGCCGAGTCAGAGCACACGGTCGTACTGAACCACGCTGCGGAACCAGAAAAAGGCATGTATTTCAGAACTCCAGAAATGGGTTATCAGGAAGGTGAAGCACACCTATTCACTCAAGGTGAACCTGTCGAAGCGCGGCACTGGTTTCCTTGTTTTGATGCTCCCAATGAAAAATTCACATCCGAGATCACGTGCCACGTGCCATCGAGTATGGTCGTTCTTTCCAATGGTCGATTGGTATCGCAAGAGAATGATCCTGAGACAGGACTCACCTCGTTTACATGGCTTCAAGACACACCTCATGTCAATTACCTCATTTCCCTCGTGGCTGGTCATTTTGTCAAAATTGAGGATCAGTATCGTGATATTCCCATGGCCTTCTGGACGCTTCCATCTGAAATCGACCAAGCTGAAAATTCTTTCAGGGACACCAAGGCAATGATGGGATTCTTCGAAGAGGAAATTGGCGTCACCTATCCTTGGGCGAAATATGACCAGGTCTGTGTGAATGATTTCGTAGCTGGAGGTATGGAAAACACAAGTCTGACGTCGCTTACTGACCGCACCTTGTTTACCTCCGACACGGAAAACCTGCGATCAAGCCAAGGCCTCGTCGCGCATGAGCTGGCCCATCAATGGTTCGGAGATCTTGTCACTTGCAAGGACTGGAGTCATTTATGGCTCAACGAGGGTTTTGCCACTTATTACGATGCGTTGTTTGAGGAACACAAACATGGCAAAGACGCTTTCCTTTATCAGATGTATCGCAATGCAAGAGGTTTCATTGGTCAGCACAGTGATCAAACTCCCATCGTAGATCGAACTTATAATGATCCCATGAACCAATTTGGCTATCGCGCCTACCCGAAAGGGAGCTGGATCCTTCATATGCTACGCTCTCAGCTGGGCAAGGATTTATACAGAAAGTGCGTCCAGACCTACCTCGACAGACATGCCTACGGCGTTGTAGTTACTGAAAACTTGAATGCCGTCATCGAGGAACTTTCAGGCCGTTCCTATGACCGTTTTTTTGATCAATACGTTTTTCACGGAGGCCACCCTGACCTTTCACTCAGTTATCAGTGGGATTCTAAACTCAAATTAGCCAAAATAACTGCCAAACAAAACCAGAAAATCAGCGACAAAGTAATGCTTTTTGAAATCCCGGCCACCATCCGGTTCAAGACAGGTGCGACCATTACAGATCACCCTGTGACGCTTCGGAAAAAGTCGGAGGATTTTTATATACCTTTGGACGCAGCACCAGAGATTGTTCGCTTTGATCCCGAATTCACCATTCTTGCAAAGGTAAAGTTTCCCAAACCTACTCCTTTGGTGATGGCACAACTCGAGGACCAATCCGATGTGATAGGAAGGATTCTGGCTATCCAGGCGCTGTCTAAAAATAAATCGCAAAAAACAATCGACGCATTGAGGCAATGTTTAGCCAGCGATCCATTTCATGGAGTGCGAATGGAAGCAGCTGATGCATTGAAATCGATCCACACCGAAGAAGCACTGGATGCACTTCTGGAGTCCAGTGTGCAATCAGATGCCCGTGTTCGCCTCCGAGTTCAATCCGCCATTGGTGGTTTCTATAATCCACGCGCTTTGGAATCAGCAATAAAAACCATCCGGTCAGAATCAAATCCAACCATCATCAATACTGCGATGCGTTCATTGAGTGGATATGGCAGCTCCGAGATTGGCTCGATCCTCTTGCAGTATCTGAGGGAACCCTCTTACCGTAATACCCATGCGGAATCAGCGATTGCTGCCATGGAAAAACAAGATAACCCTGTGTTCATCATGCCCATTCTTGAGACATTAATGGAACGTAAAGGGCTATTTTCTACTCGAGGCATGGTCAACGCGCTCTCATCCCTCGCTTATCTAGGCAGACATCAGGATGATAAATCGATGCTGTTAAGTTTTATAGCAGGCAGGTTACAAGATCCTAAGTCTGCTGTTCGATCAGGGGCCATCAGGGCACTGGCAAAATTGAAGGACCCCAAAGCAATTGCCATTCTCGAAAAATGGATGAGTGCCGATTCTGATTCTCCAGAATACAAAGCTGCACAGACTGCTATCAACACTCTAAGGAAAATGGCTTTACCCGGAGAAGATCTCAGAGGCCTCAGAAACAAAATTCAAACCATGGAATCAGACCAAAAATTGATGCACACTGACCTCAATGATTTAAAAAAGAAAATGGAAGCTCTTTCCTCCAAACCCGTTCAAAAAGAAACGAGCGCAGAAAAAGGTTCTGAATAAGATCAATAATTACGATTTACCTTTATGTCTCTCTTAGCGAACTACTCAAATTTCTAGAAGTTTATCAGCATGACGAATTCAAACGGATCATCAAACAAGACTCCCCTGGTAGGAATCATCATGGGCAGTGACTCTGATTGGCCGACCATGAAAGCAGCGGCAGACATCTGCGTTCAATTTAACGTCACTCATGAAGCCAGAGTTATTTCGGCGCATCGTACACCCCACGATATGGGGAAATATGGAGATGAAGCTCACACAAGAGGTATGAAGGTCATTATTGCGGGTGCAGGAGGTGCAGCCCATCTACCAGGCATGATCGCCAGTCACACACCTCTCCCTGTCATTGGGGTTCCCGTTCAGAGTAAATCCCTGAATGGACTTGATTCACTGCTGTCGATAGTTCAAATGCCTGGAGGAATCCCAGTTGCCACAGTGGCTATAGGAAATGCAAAAAACGCAGGGCTCCTGGCCATTTCCATTCTTGCCAGCAGCGATGAGTGCTTGAGGACTGAACTACTGACTTACAAAAAGAAAATGGCAGAAGAATCCCGCAAAAAAACATCAAACCTCATTTAAAGGCCTGAAATCCTGACAAAAAAGACGATCTGATGTGATCTTCCAATATCGTTAGCACAGAAGGTGTAGAATCCTTCAATGATAGAATTAAAATTTGAATTTCCCGGCAATATTGGTTATGTTATAGGCTCAAATCAGTATCAGGAATGCTTCCTGCTCTGGTAGTAATAGCATGGAAAGGCGTCATTTCTTAAGGAATTCAGCTCTGATTCTGGGCAGTTTTTGGAATCTGGATGTTTGGTCAGCATCTGGCTCATACAAAGTCTTGCGCGGTGATACTCTTTCGGGGATTGCCCACCGTTTCAACACCTCGGTGAAAACGCTGAAACGTTTGAACCATCTTTCCTCTGACCTTATCATGGCAGGTCAGACCTTAAATATCCAAGAAAAGGTAATTGCTGGCCTTCCTGCCGAAACTGTCACCGCGATCAAAAAAGCCCCGGTCAATCGTAGAAAGTGGAAGCACATTGTCATTCATCACAGTGCAACCCGCCAAGGTAGCGCTAAGAGCTTTGACAGTGCTCACCGCCGGAGAGGCATGAGCAACGGTCTTGCCTATCATTTTTTGATTGGTAATGGCAGGGGCTCAGGGGATGGCGTCTTGGAAATCGGTTCTCGATGGAGAGGGCAGTTGAATGGAGGTCATGTCAGGAGTTCATGGTACAACGGCAATTCCATTGGAATCTGCCTGGTAGGCAATTTTCAAGAAAGAAAACCAACCCAAAAGCAACTTGTAACCCTTCAGCACCTCGTAAGTTATCTCCAAACGGGTGGATTGATGGAGCAAAAGTTGCGTGTTTATGGACATAAACAGATCAAGCGGGAACAAACGTTGTGCCCCGGGAAGTACATGGATGCAACAATAGCATCGATGAGTAAAAAACTGGGTTAAGATTCAACAACCTGCGCCAAGGTTTTGATTTGTGCTACCATGGAGTTGAGTCCTGTGCTTCTTGTTGGACTCAGATGCCGATCCAACCCCAGTCGCTGGAAGATTTTCTGCTCGTCGATTTCAAGAATAACGCGGGATGTCTTCCCCGAAAACATCATTCGTAGCATGGAGACCAATCCTTTCACAATCTGTGAATTACTGTCAGCAACAAAGGTGATAAGCGGAGGATTGGATTCCTCGACTGTGGCTTTCAGCCAGACGGTGGCCTGACAACCTTTAACCCTATTAATCTCGGTTTTGTCGATTTCTTCCATCGAAGGCATTTTCCGACCTAAATCCATTAAGTAGGCATACCTGTCCTCCCAATCGTCAAATAACTGAAAATTCTCAACAAGCTCGTCTATTGTCATGATTACGTTTAAATTTAAATTAATACTGTTGCATGCCGTCTTGCCCATTGATCCGATTCCAATATCTGAGTTAGATCGGGATGGGCAATCACCTGATGCTGATCCATCACATCAGACACCAGTTTGGTAATTCCCGGAAAGGAGAGTTTCCCTTCACAAAAGGCATCTACCGCCACCTCATTGGCTGCATTGAAGACGGCAGGTAATGTTCCACATACCTCCCCTGCTCTCCTTGCTAAATCCAGTGCGGGAAAGCGTTCGCTGTCTGGCTCTTCAAATTGAAGTGTGCCAATGCTTGCCAAATTCGTTTGAACCCGCTGATTTGCCATTCGCTCTGGATGAGTGAGCGCATACTGAATGGGTAAGCACATATCCGGAGTAGACATTTGGGCAATCATGGATCCATCAACATATTCTACGAGTGAATGGACGACACTTTGCGGGTGAACGACCACCTTGACACAATCCATTTCCACACCAAATAACCAACGTGCCTCTATCATTTCAAGCCCCTTGTTGAACATCGTAGCAGAATCGATGGTAATTTTTCGTCCCATGACCCATGAAGGATGTTTCAAGGCTTGCTCCACCGTGATCTCAGCAAACTCTTCAGGCGGCGTTTCCCGAAATGGACCACCAGAGGCAGTCAACCAAATGGACCGTATGGACTCAACTGGTTTTCCATCCAAACATTGAAAAATTGCCGAATGCTCGGAATCGACCGCTAAGACCTTTACTCCATTTTCACGGGCTTCACGCATCACAATTTCACCCGCCATGACCAATATTTCCTTAGAGGCCACGGCAATATCCTTACCAGCGCGTATCGCTGCCAGAGCAGGCTTTAACCCGGCGGTTCCAACAATGGCAATTAATACGATGTCTGCTTCAGGCAGGGTAGCCAGGTGAATCAAACCTTCCTCACCAGAGTGAATTTCAACTGTATCCGGAATGGATTTACTTAATTCTGGAAGCAATGTTTCGTCAGCAATGGAAATAGTTGATGGATGGTGGAGATGGGTTTGCTCAGCGAGTAAGCCCACGTTTCCACCAGCAGCAAGCCCAATCAATCTCACTTGATCAGGAAGGTCCTCAGCTACTTTGACAGTGCTTGTTCCAATCGAGCCGGTGCTACCAAGTAAAACGACGTTTTTCATTCACTGATGATTTTTTTAGGTTCTATTTTGAACAAAAAGATGTAGATAAACATACATCAGGGGGGCGTTAAATAACAGGCTATCGATTAGATCAAGAGCCCCTCCGATACCAGGGATGAATTGACCAGAATCTTTGACTTGCGCTTCACGTTTCAGCAAGGATTCTACTAGATCTCCCAAAACAGCAAACGCCCCGAGTAATGCTCCAAGAATCAAAACATGGTAAGGTGGAATGTATTCAAATGGTTGAGGAAACATTTTCACCAAAAGAAAACCGAACAAAGCTGAGAAGACAATGGCTCCACAGAATCCCTCCCATGTTTTGCCCGGGCTTACTTTCGGTATCATTTTACGTTTACCTATGAGCGACCCGGTCACATATGCCCCAAGGTCACTGAACTTGGTGAGGACGATAAAAAGAATCAGCAACCATGAACCGTTCACCGGGTGGAAGGTGAAAATCTGAACCAGAAAACTGGCGAGAAAAAAAATGTAAAACCAACCGAAAACAAGTCGTGCAAGAACAATAAGCCGCGTGGTTTCGTATCGATAATGAAAAAGAAGATAAACCATCCATACCCCGATCAACCCTAGAACTGCCATCGAACGATCGATATTCGGAGAAACACTGCCATACAATTCAAGACTAAGATAAGCGACACCTAACACCGCAAGGGAACGTTGACCAAATTTCATTCCCTCAGCATCGAACATTCGAACAAATTCACGATAGGCAGCAAGTGACAATCCACATATCAACAACCAGAAAGTGATCAATGAAATGAAACTTCCACCTGCAAAAAGTCCTCCAAGGATCAATCCCCATAGAATGACAGTGCTGAGGAGACGTTTGAAGAATACCTCTAATTTACTGGATTTTGATTCGGATGTCGGATTGGAAGTCAAAACGGATTAGCTGGATGTTTAAACTTTCCCAAAGCGTCGATGCCTTTTGGCATAGGCTTCCAGAGCGTCATAAAGTTGAGGGGCGCGAAAATCTGGCCATAATGTGTCTGTAATCACCAGCTCAGCATATGAAATCTGCCATAAGAGAAAGTTACTGATACGCATTTCACCGCTCGTGCGAACCAATAACTCCGGATCAGGAATCTCGCTTGTATAAAGGTGATTTGAAATCACTTCTTCATTGATTTGGCTGGGAGACAAGTCGCCATTCTGTACTTTGTCTGCAATCGCTCGTGTTGCATCAATCATTTCCTGCCTTGCCCCATAACTCAAAGCCAGCACCATGGTCATCCCATCATTGTTCGATAAAGTTTCTTTGGTTTTAGTTAACTGATCCTGAACTTTCTGGGGCAATCGTTCTATTTGACCGATGGCATCCAGTTGAACATTGTAACTGTTGAATTCCGGGATTTCAGTGCGTAAAAACCGCCCAAGATACCTCATGATGGTATCTACTTCAGACTTCGGACGATTCCAGTTTTCTGCTGAGAAGGTGAATAGAGTCAGGTATTTAATACCAAGGCGACTGGCTGTTCGAACGACTGTTCGTAACGATTCCAAACCACGACGATGACCTACTGTTCGCGGCAGACGGCGTTGCTTAGCCCAACGACCGTTACCGTCCATGATGATGGCAACGTGCTTGGGTAAAACTTGCTGAGCCTCCGGGCTTAAGTTGGAAAGTAGATCATCAGGCATAGAAGTATTCTCCAAAGCGATCAGTTTCGCGGTGCTGGAACCTACATTAACCGGATGGTTTGATTACGATCTGGACCCACTGAAACGGATGATATTTTGGTGCCTGCCATCGTTGAAATTGCTTTTACATACTGCCTTGCACGCAATGGTAAGGAGCCCCAGCTCTTACATTTTTCCGTCGAGCATTGCCATCCCTTGAAGGTTTCGTAAACAGGCTCACAAGATTCCAGATCAATTGCGCTTGATGGTAAATGGTGGATTGTTTTGCCTTTCAATCGGTATGCTACGCAAACTTTGATCGTCTCCATATTATCTAGACCATCAAGAATAGTGACAGATATATCATCAAATCCATTGACCATGCAGGCGTGTCGAATCATCACCATATCCAGCCAACCGCAGCGGCGAGCTCTTCCGGTAGTGGCACCAAACTCACGCCCCATCTCATGAAACATGCTCCCCATCTCTTCATCTTCGGTAGGAAACGGACCGCCGCCCACACGGGTTGTATACGCTTTCATAACGCCAACTACCCGATTTATTCGATTCGGTGGAACCCCTGCCCCTGTGCACGCTCCTCCAGATGTAGTTGAGGAAGAAGTCACATAAGGATACGTGCCATGATCCAAGTCAAGAAAGGTTCCCTGAGCTCCCTCAAAAAGCAGGCGTTTCTTTTGAGCCATAGCTTCGTGCAGCATGATAAAGGTATTTGCAACAAAATCCCGCAAGCGCTCCCCAGCGATTAAATAATCTTCAAGAACTCTCTTGTAACTGATGCTTTTAGCCCCGTTTTCCCTTAAAATACGGTTGTTACTCTGGATTCTTTTTCTGAGCAAAGAAGAAAAACGATCTTCATCAAGCAGATCACCCAGACGAATACCTACTCTGGAGACCTTGTCCTCGTAAGTCGGGCCAATGCCGCGCTTGGTCGTTCCTATTTTACCCTTGCCCTTGGAGGCTTCACGCAGTTCATCCAAGGCTCGATGGTATGGGAGTACGAGATGGGCGTTCTCACTGATAAAAAGCCGTCCTTTAACATTTATGTTGAGCTTTGCTAATCCGTCCAGTTCTTCAACAAGATGCACAGGATCCATGACAACACCGTTTCCAATAATGCATTTCTTCCTTGGTCGCAGGATACCGGATGGAATCAGGTGCAGCACATATTTCTTCTTACCGACCAAAACTGTATGACCGGCATTATTACCGCCCTGCATGCGTACGACGATGTCCGCCTCATCAGTCAAGACGTCGATTATTTTCCCTTTACCCTCATCACCCCATTGGGCTCCAATTAAAACGGTGTTCGGCATATCAATGTGGCTAAATTTAACAATAAAAAGCCCCGAACAGCTTCGGGGCTTGAATTTTCGATTTTAATCGTGACCTCAGGAAAAGTCAATCGATGAACTAGTCTATTCAGAACCCAGGTTTAATGGATTGGTCAATGTGTCCAAATTGACCCCGGGAAGAGTCGGCAGAGTCTGCTGGTTATCAGTTCCATCTTCAGTATTTTCCTCAATGGCCTTAATATAATCTGAACGAGGCTTTGTGAGAGCATCCACAGTCCATTTGGAAACCATGAAAGTATGTCCCTGGAATTTTTGCTCTGCTTCAAGTTTATCCCGAAGAGCTTTGACTTGATCGGCATGTTCCTTGTCCAGCTTCTCTTTATCCTCTTCCTTTTCACCTTCAGAAGGGTTACGTTGATTGTTGATGTCTGCGGAAACCTGGAGGCGAATGGGATATTCCTCATCCTGATTCGCTTTCCCCATGTGGATTTCGTAATTAAACCCATCGAAGGTTGTCAACATGGCCTTAATAGGCGCATCCAAGCCCAGATCCTCATCACCGATGTCACTTGAGGCGATGTCGTTGAAGCTCGGTGAGGACAGGACATTTTTCAAACTATAGCTGCGGCTGGAATCCAGCTCCTCTTTCTCCCCCAAACCAGCTAAGATCATTTCACCTGTTTCGGATTCGCGATTCACAGCCCAGCTTTGGAGTGGGTCGGCATGTGTCACTTCTACTGATTTCAGTTTTTCGACTTTGAAGAACGTTTTGTCCAACCAGGCTTTCGCCTCTATTTCAACGTTACTGAACGTCTCGGATACAAAGGCAATGCGCGATGAATCTCCATCGGGCAGCAGATACCGTCCATCAGGAAATTCGCCTCCCCCAAAACTGGAGGATTCCGATTTGCGCATGGACTGTTTCCCCAGTAGGAGGGTACCTATTTCCTTGTCGGGTTCCCCCTTGAATGTCAACAAAAGCCCGGTTTTGTCAGCCTTCTCTGGCGTCAGCAATTCAAGGCGTCCCAGTTGACTTTCACCAACCTGCATCTTGCGAAGAATTTTACATTCGCCGACAGCAAGCAGCAATTCTCGGATTTTCGAAAAATCCGCCGCATAATTCGCCCGGTCTGAAACACGCCATGTTTCGTCCACTTTCACAAGTGTTGCTTCACCAATATTGCTTTTCACAGCAATTTGAGTGACATCATTCATTGGGAAATCAGGCATTACTTTGCCCCCAATGGCCTGCTCGCCTTGAGACCAGGATTTGTTGTTTTGAGTGACCAGTAAATATCCTACCACTCCGATACAAACAAAAATGATAACGAGTAATTTTAGTTGTTTTGAATTCATCGTGCTGCAGTTCGTTTACGTTTTACAAGTGCAATAAAAATACCACCCATTGTGATAAGAAATGGCATGCCAGCAATGTTGACCCACTTAAGTGTGTTCTGTAATGAATCAATATCCTTTCGGAGATTGCGCCTCATATCCTTCAGATCTTCACTTACCTTTTTGTTGTTTTCACGCAGGCTCTCGAGCTCATTTTTCTGCTCAGGAGTTAAAACAAACCGTTGTCCTTGACCTGCGTCTTGTCGAGTGCGTTGAATATCATTGATCTTCTGTTCCGCCTCTCGTTTTTTCTCCTCAAGCTCATTGATACGCGCTTGGTAGGCTTTGGCTGCTTCGACCTCCATGTCACGTATTTTTGTGAATGGGCGATTCATGGTTGCCCGACTTCTTACTGAAATCAGACGACTGTCACCCGCCATTTGTTCTACAACGTTTTGTGCCATAGGTAGGTTCCCATTCAGTAATTGGACCATGCGAGATCCCAAAAAGTTCTGCTGTTGAACGGAAAAGTTGTCATAGATGAAGTCAGCATCTGCGAAGAGCACCACTGAAGCACCCTCTTCAGACTCCTTCAAGGAAGGAGCTTCAGGCTCCGTCTCCTTATCATCATTGTCCAAATCGTCCTCTTCAGACTCTTCGCCAGAGCCAGGTTTTCCACCAGGAAAAGCAGTTTTGAATTTTCCGTTGAGACGAATAGCGAGCGAGTACTTCTTTTCATCAGATTTGAATTCTTTCATGATGTTTTCTCCGGAGAGCCGCGCCATGAAAGCATCAACGAGCTGTGATTCTTCGGAGGTGTGAAGTAAGACTGTCTGCTCCAGGCCATCCGCTGGCTCGCCTTTGAAAACACCGGCGAAAGGGATCAGAAGTTGATCAATCTGACTGGTGATAACATCGTCACCATTAATTCCTTTCGGATCCAAGAAGAGAATGCCGGGCTGAATTTGTGGTGGGGCACCTCTTTGAAAGGAGATTTCTCTGGCAAAAAGCCTGTCTGCAGCAATTTTCGAACCCTCAAACTCGATACCCCATGCGGATAATAGTTCAGGCAGGCTGGAAGTTGAAGGTGGAGGCCCAAGCATATTGTTTCCATTTGGACTCGGGGTTTGATCTACGATAGCCATGGCGTCCAAAAAGGCAATGAGTTTACCACCAGCCAGCAGATACTGATCTATCGCATATTGAGTTGAGCCGGTGATGTCTTTTGGATGAATGACAACAAGCAAATCCAAATCAGCAGCAATACTTTCTGCTGTCAATGGCACCTCACGCACTTCAAAGTCCTGCTGAAGTTGATCAATCAGGAACCAGGCCGGCTGTTGAGGAGGCGCTTGCCCCATCTGAGCCATCATTGGATTTGGCTGTTGCCCAAAGACAGGCAAGGCACTCATGACACCAACAATTGGCTTGTCGTCCACAGTCACCTGTGTAATGGCTCGAGTGAGATCATATTCCAGTAATTTTTCGCGATTTGGATCTAGAAACGGCAACGAAACCGTTTTATCCAGCATGCTGATAGCTAATCCAAGATAGATCCTGTCATCAAACGATAAAGCCTGACCAGTAACACCGTCGCTCGTTGCCAAGTCGGCAGCATCTGAATCGGGTTCAGGATTGTATTTTGTAATTTTCAAATGCCCCCCAGAATATTGGGAATATTCATCAAGAATATCTTCTATGTGACTAATGTAATTCTTGAAGTTTGGCGGCATTACCTTTTCATCTCTGGTTGCATAGAACCGAATTTCAACATCGGTATCCAGCTCACCCAGGATTTGCTTTGTGCCTTCAGAGAGAGTGTAAAGTTTTTCGGATGTCAGGTCGATGCGGGTTTTTAAATGCCCTGCAATAACATTCACCAATACAACCATCACTAACATGATGACCACTCCCAATGAGGAGTAAAGAAATAGGTCGGTTTGCTTTTTGTTCATAATCGAAGGTTCCTTTCAATTAATTGGTTCGCAGATTGCGCAAGATAACACTTGTTGTGAAGAGGCAGAATCCAATCAGAGACAGGAAGAAGACAACGTCTCTGGAATCCAATACTCCTCTTTGAAAACTAAAAAAGTGGGTCATGACGCTGAATGCTGAAATTGTATCCACCAGCCAACTTGGGGCCCATTGAATCAACATGTCCGTCACAGGTGGGTAACCTGCGAGGATCAAAAACAGGCAAATGACCACCGACAGGATAAAACTAATAACCTGATTACGAGTTATTGCTGATGTCATGCTGCTTACAGCAAGGTAACCTCCAGCAAGAAACATACTGCCCACGTATCCACAAAGGATGGGTCCAATGTCAGGAGACCCTAGATATTTTACCGTAAAAACTATCGGGAAAGTCAGCACGAGGGCTATGATAAGAAATAACCATGAAGCCAAAAACTTACCAAGAATAGTCTGCCAGGGTGTCACCGGCATGGTGAGCAGCAGTTCCAAGGTTCCTTGACGCCTCTCCTCGGACCAAAGTCTCATACCTACAGCCGGCACAAGGAAAAGATAAATCCATGGATGCCATGTGAAGAAAGCGGAAAGAGATGCTTCCTGACGCTCAAAGAACTGTCCCAATTGGGCGCTGAATGTAAAAAAACCTATCAGCGTGAGAAAGATAACGATAAACACGTAAGCCACAGGTGATGCGAAATAACCAGTTAACTCGCGCTTGCATACTGATTGAATATTAGACCATGCATTGTTCATGATTGTTTTCCTCCTTTGCTGGTGTCAGGTAATGTGATGTTGCGGAAAACCTCATCAAGTTTCCCCTTTTGTGTGTATAGCTCAATAATACGCCATTGCTCTTGATGCGCTAAATCGGCGATGTGAGAATTAAGCTCTCCGTTGACCTTTGCTTTGCCTTTAATCTCAAGTAAAGCAGCAGTCGCATCATCATTGATCAAGGTCACGCTTTCAACGGCAGGCAGGCCGGAAAGTTTTTCACGGGCCACAGAACCTGATAACCCGGCAAGTTTCAGGCGAACAGTTCCGGCTGAATGCGATCTGGCTTTCAGATCTGCAGGTGTTCCATTGGCGACGATCTTTCCTCTATCGATAATGATGGCTCTTGAACAGACCGCTTCTACTTCCTCAAGGATGTGCGTCGAAAAAATAATGGCCTTCTTCTCACCCATGCGCTTGATGATGCTCCGAACTTCGTGCTTCTGATTGGGATCAAGTCCGTCTGTTGGTTCGTCGAGTATTAAAATATCCGGATCATGAATGATCGACTGAGCAAAACAAGTCCGGTGCCGATAACCTTTCGAGAGAGTATCCACACTTTGGTGAATGACTGATTCAAGAAAGCAGAGTTCAACTACCCTATCGATAGCCTTATTCCTTTCGGATCCGCGCAAACCCCGAATTTCGGCAGTGAAACTCAAGAATCCTTTCACTGTCATGTCTGGGTATGCTGGAGCGTTTTCCGGCAGGTATCCAATGAGACGTTTCGCTGGAATAGGATTTTCAACGATGCTGTGCCCACCAACGGTAATCATGCCGTCTGTGGGAGGGATAAAACCAGTGATCATCCGCATGGTGGTGGATTTTCCTGCCCCATTGGGCCCCAGGAAACCCAACACTTCCCCTCGTTCGACTTCGAACGAAATGCGGTTCACCGCGACTTTTGGACCAAAGGTCTTTACTAGACTGTCTACTTTAATCATACCTGTTTCCTCAAATGAGAATGAATGCTAATTATCTGGCGTAATTGAGACTTCAAATCAAGTTACATTTATGCAATGTTTCAAAAATCCACCAATCAATGTGAACCCACAGCGCATTACCTGAGTCATTATGGCTCTACTGTGACAAACAATGAGGGATTTGAGGTCTCAGTGTCTCAACCTGAGCCCTGATATCACTAATCGTATCCTTATCTAACAAAACCCATGCCATAATCATGGGGCAATGTGAACAAAATCGGAACCGACTGCATCTGCAAAACGAAGTCCCTTTTTTGTTAATCGAAAGGATTCGTTCGTTAATTCGGCAAGGCTCATACTTTGAGCCTTTTCCATAGCCTCTTTCCAATGTTTTTCAGCCCTGACTCCGAATTTTTTTTCGAAAGAATTCAAATCAATACCAGCGTTCATTCTCAATGAAAACGCTGCAGATTCCCCCATTCTGGCTTCCGTGCTCAATGTTTCCTCAAATTCAATACCTCGGGCGCCTTTTTCAATTTGATCACAATAAAGTTGTGTATTTGACCAATGCTTGCGGCGTATTCCACTGACCCATTCCGTTGCAGCGGGTCCCACACCATAAAAATCTCCGCCCTCCCAATAATTAAGATTATGCAAAGCAGCAAAGGCTGGATAGCGGCTGGCGGAATCGCCAGGTTGAGATCGGGCAAAATTGGCGATTTCATATTGTCGAAAGCCACTATTCTCCGTCTGCAATATCAGCGCTTCGTACATCTCTGCGGCAAGTTCCTCGTCGATATCGAATTCGCCTGCTTTGAGTTGCCGGTAGAGTGCGGTGTCTTCCTCGTATATCACCTCGTAGCATGATATGTGGTCACTTTTCATTTCCGTGATTTCATCAAGCGTGCTTTGCCATTGCGCCATCGTTTGAGTCGGGATACCAAACATCAAATCAAGATTGATGTTTTCAAATCCGGCGGAGCGCAAGATATCGAATGAGCGAAAGACTTGTTCCCGGCTGTGAATTCGGCCAAGTCGATCTAATAAATCAGGATCAAGCGATTGAACCCCCATGGAGATTCGGTTGACGCCTGCCTGCTTCAAGAGCTCTGCTTTATCTTTGGAAACGGTCGCAGGATTGCACTCCACTGTCCACTCGCCAACAGGACCCCAGTTTTGACTTTGGAACGTGCTCAGGATTTTCTCTAACTGCTTGAGGGAAAGTAAAGAAGGAGTGCCTCCACCAAAAAAAACTGTTGCAGGGTTGACTAGACTGGCAATCATCTTCAACTCATCACAAAGGGAATTAGTATAACGATCGACTGCCTTGGAGTTGAGTAGTTCCGAGTAAAAAGCGCAATAATCGCACTTGTGCGAGCAGAAAGGCACATGGACATATAGGGATAGAACAGGAACTGTATCCCTGTCGTGGATGTTCATGCAGAATTACGTTGAAGAGAGGGTCTGGTAGAAGTCTTGATTACATCATCAAACCGCGCTGCACATTTTGAGCTTTCAGTCCTTTGTCGCCCTGAATGAGCTCAAAGTTGACAACTTCACCCTCGTTGAGAGTCTTGAAACCGTCTCCACTGATAGCGCTATGATGAACAAAAATATCTTCACCTGATGCGTCCTGCACGATGAATCCAAATCCTTTTTTATTATCAAACCACTTAACACGACCGCTCGCCATATGAAAAATCTCCTACTACTTAAAATTATAAATCGAATGTTAAATACTGCTTACCTGAATTTGAAGAAATGGTATCTCTTCGCACGGCGCCTTGATACGTCACGCGGAAATTGACAATTCCATGTTCAAGATTGATCGAAGATTAAAGGCTGGTAAACGACCGTCAAGAGATACTTTCCTTAAAAGTTTTACTGAAGGTCGATAATCCGAAAAATTGTGTAAGAAAGAAATTCAAGCCCAATCCATAAACGGATTCAAGGCTTGATCATGGAAAAACAGCGAGAGAAATATACCCTCATTCTATCCTTGAAAAATATAGAGAAATGAATGTTTCCATCACCCGTTTTCCAGATGTTTATGCATCGCCAAGACACGGATTGCTTCCATTGCTAAGCTTCTTATGGAATGCTTTTTAGGTAGCATTTCAATGAATCGGATACTTTCCATTTAGTTTGCAAATTTTTTGGAGGGAATTGAATTACATTTTTTAATTGGCCGAACTATTGACCTGAAAACCTTCCCATTAAAACTAAGAGAATTAAACGGCAGAGCTCCGATAATCCAACAGCGATAATCCGGTCTTGCCACAATCATGGTGAGGTTTTTTACATGGCGGATGGATCAAAGAATTCGAGTTGTGTTGTAAAACCCAAAGGGAAAGCGGCTCCTTTTCGGTTTTTGTTCCCCAACAGAACTTCCATAAAAAGGGTGAAAAGCATTGGTTGGCAGCAAAAGGGATTCAATATGTTTCATTTTTATGAATGCTCGAATACCTAACATGATTAACCTTGAAAACACCACAGGAGACCACACAATCAATTTTTCATCAAACAAGGCAATCGCCTGGAGTCACGTTTGAGAATCGAACCAGGTTCTAAACCAAATGAACAAATTTAAAAAACCGTCCACCCCAGTTAAGTAAAAACATTTCTTTTAAAAACACCCAAACAACCGAATCCATTGGCTCATGTCCATTTCATGCAGTCGTTGAGATTAAAAGCAACTCTACCCGTTCGAACGATTAACGATGACCCTTTGCCCTCGGTGTATATTTCCATGTCCCTCAAATGACTTTAAGCACCACATCCTTGTCTGCTCCTCCAGTAGAACTTCAAACACTGCCCTCTCTATGGCAACATCAGGCCCATGCTGATTTGAAATGGATTCTTGATTCTGCTCCCTTATTCGAAGGCCCCGATGGCCTCGGCGAATTGGCTAGCATTCACGGCAAGGTAAACAGTGTTCCCATCACCTCATTGACTTCTCATTTAAAAACACCTCCCAGTAGACGTGTAGGTCTATATTTTGAATCCTTGCTGTCCCCTTGGCTCATTCAAGGATTACACCTCGAACTGGAGGCTCACCACCTTCAAGTTTTTGATAACGGGCGCACCGTGGGGGAAATTGATTTTAGCGTTCTAGATCCTCGAGGCATGCGTTGGCGACTGGAAAGCACTATCAAGTTTTATCTGCATTACCCAAACTCCAATTCTACCGAAGGAAGTTCTTTCATAGGACCTGACCCAAGAGATTCGTTTGAACGCAAGTATGCCCACCTGACAGAACGCCAATTAAGATTGTGGGTTCCCGAGCTGGGACAGCCTGATCACGCCTTGCCTATTGCACGCGGTATACTTTTTTATCACTTTAACGACCGACATAATCCGCAACGTCCAGCCAAGGCAAACCCGAAGCACATCCGAGGCCTTTGGATGAAAGCCTCGGAATGGGCTGGCTTTTGTGACTTGTCATCAGGAGTCGAACGGGTAATAAACTTGCCAAAACCATTCTGGATAAGTGGGATTTCCAATCCTGGACTCACCAGCAGGGAACTAACTTTGACTGAGGCAACGAATGCGTTAAAAGCTCATTTTAGTTGTTCTAGAACAGCTTTGATGCTTAGTTTACAGCAATCGACGGACAAGGGTTGTTGCGAAAAATGGAGATGCATTATAGTAGCTGACACATGGCCCAATTGTGATTTACGATCTTAGAAATATACTGAATCCTAAATTTCAACCCCACTTCGTGTCTCAGGAAAGCCATGAGTAACCGTCCTTTCATTGCGCCCAAAGCGTTAATCCTCGCAGTAACGCAGGGAGATACATAAGTCAAACGGACACAAGGGTAATGTTCATGAGAGTATGCCATGAATTCCATTTTGAAATTTCTCTCCAAGCATACAATCCCAAATGATTACCTGAACACATTTGCATTTGAAAGTCATAGGTGAGGGATCATTTGAATAAAACCGAAACACGCCCGCTCCTCAACGTTCTCCCTGGCTGCTATTTTTTGCCACAGGAGCACAGCAGATAAACTATCCGAAGAATGAATTCACCTTCAAAACCCCATGATAAAACCCTTATTTCTATTCCAGATAACCATGACCATCTTGATGTCTGGATTCAAGTTCAACCTGGCCGCCGCGTCCAACCGGCCTAACATTCTCTGGCTTTCATGCGAGGACATCAGTCCAACAATCGCATGCTATGGAGACCCACATGCGATCACTCCTCACCTGGATCGCTTAGCGAGCGAAGGCGTCCTTTACACTCACGCTTTCACCACTGCCGGGGTCTGTGCCCCGTGTCGCAGCGGTATCATCACAGGAATGTATCAATCTTCCATTGGAACGCACCACATGCGCAGCAATGCCAAGCTGCCTCCGCAGATAATTCCATTTCCCGTTTATCTTCAGCGAAACGGTTATTACTGCACAAATAACGGCAAACAGGATTACCAGTTCAACGCACCATCCGACACATGGAGCGCTTCAGGTAAAAAAGCTCACTGGCGCAATCGTAGGAATGCCGAGCAGCCTTTCTTCAGCGTCTTCAATTACAATGGGTGCCACGAATCTGGCATTGCAAACGATGACAAGTATCAAAGTGTAACGAAGGATCTTCAGCCAGAGCAACGTCAAGAACCGGAGAATCTGACCACCCTTCCTCCTTACTATCCAGACAATGCCGTCACTCGAGAAGATTGGAAGCGGAACTACGAGGTCATCACCGCCATGGATGCCTGGGCGGGAAAGATCCTTAAAGAATTATACGATGATGGTCTTGAGAAAAATACGATTGTGTTCTTCTGGTCCGATCATGGTGTTGGACTGCCTCGCGCCAAGCGCTGGCTTTACGATTCCGGCACGCACATACCACTCATCATCCGTATGCCCGAGGCATATCGAAAGCAGTATCAAATCAAGCCTGGCACTACCTCTGAACAGCTGATCAGCTCGGTTGATTTCTGCCCTACGGTCATGAATCTTGCAGTGATCCCGATACCCAGCCACATACAGGGGCAGCCATTTCTAGGTAAACAAATACCAGCACCTCGACAATTTGTTTTTGGGGCCCGTGATCGCATGGATGAACGTTACGATATTATCCGTATGGTGAGGGATAAACGTTTTAAATATATTCGAAATTATGAGCCGCTGAAAACCTTCTATCAGTATATGAATACACCGGAGAAAGGAGCCACGATGAAGGAACTGCGCAGACTCCACAATACGGCAAATTTACTCCCATTTGCCAATGCCTATTTTTCTCCAACCAAACCCAATGAAGAGCTCTACGATTGTAATGAAGATCCACACGAACTCAATAACCTCGCAGATAACCCGGCGTTCAAACGAGAATTGATCAGACTGCGACGTGCACAACTTACATGGGTCCGGGAGACGAAGGACCTGGGTTTAATCCCTGAGGCAGTGATTGCTCGACTGGAGAAAACCATCGGCAATCGGTATGCTATCCTGCGTCAGGAGGGCGGAGATGCCCTCGCTTCTCATATCGCTCAAACAGCAGTTCTTGCCTCTTCCGGAGTAGAAGCAATTGAGGGCCTTGCAACTGCTACACAAGCATCTCACCCTGCCATTCGGTATTGGGCGTTAACTGGTCTTGGAAACATTGGGGTCAAAGCGATATCCAACCTTGCTCTTGTCGAAAAGCATCTGTCTGATGCATCTCCTGCGGTTGGTATTGCTGCAGCAAGGGCTCTATGCAGAATGGAGAAGCCACAGGAGGCTTTGCCGGTGTTACTTTACTGGCTGATGAATGGTGAACAATGGGAACAACTTCAAGCCGCCATTGTTCTTGATGAAATAAATGCTCAGGCAGCCCCGGTTCTCGATCAGATGAAATCAGCGCTCGACAGCAAGATTGCAAAAAACAAGTATGTCGTACGAGTTGTAAACCGTGCTTTAAACGAAGAGTTGGGGACCGCGAACATGGTTCCTTGATCTCGCATGACCTCATGAAATATTACATCCTTTTTATTCTCCCGACGCTCGCCATCTTTTCTGCTCCAAGTGCGGAACCTGCACTTCGTCCCAATATCCTTTACCTATTCGTTGATGATATGGGCTGGGGCTCAATCGGTCCAAATGGTCAAGCCGCAAGAAAAGACAAAGGCTTGCCCTACGTTCGCACACCGAACATCGATCGTCTCGCCGAGCAGGGCGTTAACTTCACCCGCGCATATGCATGCCACGTCTGTTCGCCGTCGCGTTCATCCCAGCAGTCCGGATTCCATCAGGGACACACTTTTGCCGACGCAAATGACCCCGACAATGCGAGGAAAGCGATGCGTGCCGAGGACCTTCTCATGGGGGATGCCCTGTTCGCTGCAGGATATACCACGGGTTATTGGGGTAAGTGGGGATACGGTGGTTCAAAGGATCAGTTCAACCCCAAGGTCGACAATATCCAGTCGCTACCCACCTCTCATGGATACACCCACGTATTGGCTGAGTTGCATCATGTCCGTGCTCATACATTTTTTCAACCATCCCTGTGGAGTGCTCCTGCAAAAACAGACGCTATTGGAGGCATACATCTCATCCCCAATTCCATTGCCAGGTATATTGGAAATGATGCATATCCCGACTTACCCGCGTATCAGAATCATCATGACTACCCAGCCGTTGCTTATTGTGACGATGCTTACGCGTTCGCTGCACTCGATTTCGTGCGAATAAATGCCCGGAACTACCATAAGACAGGTAAACCTTTTTTCGGGCTGCTGGCAACACAGATACCACACGCACCCTTTAATGAAATCAGTCGCCTTCCCTATTGGGACCATGCTTACGAAGATGACCCGGCATTTAAAAACCTCTCGCCTCAGGCTCAACAATGGGCTGCCATGGTAACGCGCATGGATGCGCATTTTGGTCATCTTTTATCTGCACTTGAAGATCCCAATCAAGATGGAGATACCTCCGACTCGATTGCCGACAACACGCTGGTGATTTTCCAATCTGACAATGGCGGCCCGAGAGGTTCAAGCCACACCGTCTTCGATTCCAATGGCGGTCTTCGCGGAAGCAAAGGAAAAATTCAGGAAGGAGGTATCCGAGTACCACTCGTGATGCGCTGGCCAAGCGTAATCCATTCAAAATCAAAACTGAAATCTGGCACTCAATGTGCAAGGATTGTGGATATCACTGATCTTCTTCCAACCTTCTGCGAACTGGCTGGCACTCCCTCTCCACTCAGTATCGACGGTGTTTCCATCGCACCCGTGCTGAGCGGCTATGGTCATCAGCGCAATCGAGATTTTATCATTCATGAAGCCAGCAATGGACAATCCATCATAAGAGGCAAACACAAACTTGTGAGGGCTCGAGTCAGGGGGAACAGGGATACACCACTCGAGTTGTATGACCTTGAGAGAGATCAAACCGAAGAGGCAAATATCGCTGCCAGTCACCCTGAACTTGTGAAGGAGCTCCATGCATTACTCCTTGGTGAACGCGTCAGCGAAGCAAAAGGTTTCGCCAATACCTACCATCATTGGATAGGCGATGATGGTGGGTTGATGTCGCATCCTGAAAACTGGTCTGATTACGCTTACGCAAATGCCGGGGTCACCTACCTAAGCGACGATGGTGGTCCACAACTTTCGTGGACAGCTCTGATTGAAAACAAGGGCATCACTCACCGTACTGTCTCCGCTGAGACTGACCTCGAATTTCTCGGATTCGAGATAAGCGGAAGTTCCATGGAGACAACTCAAACCCTTCAAATCGACCAAGGTATCAAGCTTACCGGCCGTAATGAGATCCGCCTATCGAACAACGGTAATCTTGTCATTAATGGTGGCACCCTCAGCTCTCTGCGTTGGGTTGACATTCAACCCGGAGGCATCCTGCAAGGTAATGGAAGGATTGAGGCCTCTCTTTACAATAATGGCATTGTTTCCACATCAGGCAAAACACCGCTGGAGGTAAGTACGGACTATTACGAAACCATGGATGCCAGGCTCAGAGTCTCAATCGCAGACGATACCAGCACTGGACTCAAGGTGAGTGGCAAGGCAATTCTAGCTGGGACTCTTGACATCGCCCGAAGCGATTTGAGTGCAAAAGCGAACAGGCCTTACACTATCCTGACAGCGCGTCAGATCGAAGGCACCTTCAGGAACATGAACCAACGTGTGACTGACGGTAATGATCAACTTTTTTCCATCCACTACACTCATTCAGAGGTTTCCCTGGTGCCTGTGAAGTGAGCATGGAGCTCCTGTCATTGAAAAGAGATCAGTCAGTCCATTTTCACCAACAGCTTTTTAATTCGTCGGGTAAATAGAATCAGCAGCACGGCGGCCCCAATGGCGGTCAGTACAATCTGCAGGAAAAGATCTGGCATTTCGTTGATGGCTTCTGGATTGAAGCGGCCTGCCATGAGTCCCGCAATGAGGTTTCCCAAGGAGGTAGCCAAAAACCAGATCCCCATCATTTGGCCCACAAACCGTTTGGGCGCCAGTTTGGTGACAGAGCTGAGGCCAACAGGACTGACACAGAGCTCTCCCATCGTATGAAGCAGATAAGTCAGAATCAACCAATAAGGAGCCGCTTGATTACCGGCAGTTACCCATTTTGCTGCACCGACCATGAGCAAGAAACCTAAGCCCAGCAATAGAAGGCCGAGTGCAAACTTTGCGGGCATCGAAGGGTCTAACTGCCGTTTTGCCAGACTAATCCAAAGTGATGCAAACACTGGCGCGAACACAACAATATAGAAAGGATTGAGAGATTGAAACCAACCGGAGGGGATCTCAAAACCGAATGCCAGTCGGTTTGTATGCCGTTCAGCAAACAGGTTCAGAGAGGAACCAGCTTGTTCAAATCCAGACCAGAAAACAGCAGAGGCGATAAACAAAACCACGATCACCAGGGTCTGCCTGAATTCACTAGGGTTCAATTTGCCAAAGGTAAAAATATAAACAAAAAATACAACAGCCAGACCGACAATGACGTAAGTCGTATTTTGAGCCAGCGTCAGCGCGTTGACCTCCAGAACGCCAGAGAAAGTGAGCGCTACAACAATGGTTAATGCAACAAAAAAACCAATCACAGGATACCACGCTCGATCCATGCCTACCCTTGATTCATTCGAAGCAGGTGAATGCGCTGCCAGTAAACCCGTGTCACCCAAACGATGGCTAGTTACCCAATATTGAATGACACCGAGAAGCATGCCTATACCAGCTACTCCAAAACCAATGTGCCAGTTTACGTTCTCGCCAAGATAACTGCATATCAGCGGACCCAGGAATGCGCCTATATTGATGCCCATGTAAAACAACGTGAATCCAGCATCACGTCGTGCACCTCCTTCCGGATATAGCTGTCCCACCATGGCGCTGACGTTGGGCTTTAAAAATCCCGTACCGATAATAACTAGGAGCAACCCGATAAAAAAAGCCGACTGACTGGGAACAGCGAGAGCGAAGTGTCCCGCGGCGATGATCAAGCCCCCCACCCACACAGCCTTACGAGCCCCCAGTAATCGATCAGCTATCCAACCTCCGGGCAGGCAGGCAAGGTAAACAAACGCGGTATATAACCCATAGATGGAGGTAGCCATCTCATCATTCATCCCCATCCCGCCGTTCTGCACTTCATCGACCATGAAAAGCACCAGTAGCGCTCGCATGCCATAATAGCTGAATCGCTCCCATAGCTCGGTGAAGAACAAAGTTGAAAGACTAACGGGATGCCCCAACCAGGTCCGATTTAATTTTGAGTCACTCATCGTTTTTAATGCCGTTGTTAGTTAAATTTCCAAGTTTGATTAACCAGACCAGCTCATTGCCTGAGAGAAAATCACGCAATGTTTATCCTTTTCCCGGGTTACCACTCTTAAAATTCTCTTCACTCAAGTCTTTTTGAAGAAAACGAGCTATCCGGTTTATCCATGAACGCCACGGATAAATCACCCCGGTTAACGCTGTCCTTGCCTGGGAGCAGTTGTTTTAAAGTTGGAATAAATAGATCTAACGCCAAGATGACAAACGACTCAACTTGTTTCCGATACGTTTTATGGTTACTGGCTTCACAAAGCATCCTGCACGGTGCACGAAACGCACCATGAAACCACCTTTCTGATTATTTTGCTAATTCTGATAGTTCCTCGAGTCATCCCCACCACTTGGAACGAAGATGAGCTCATTGAATATCGCGCACATTGAATGTGTGCAATAAGGAGACAGAGGATGGAATGCTTTTTGAGGTAACTATTTTGCCCCTGACAGTGCAATGTAAGCGGGGTTGCCTTGACTGCAAAGGATCATAGCCTGCATGGACTGAGGCTGTGTGTGCAAACAGATGCATCGCCACATTGGACGAAACAGATTGTTGATCCTTATTCTTTAATGCAGTAGAGACGATCAGCTCCCCGAAGCAGTAATCGGTCTCCAGCTACAGAAGGTGTCGACCAGAAAAGATCATCAATCTTATTGACCGATACACACTCAAATGCTGGTCCTGTCTTCACGACAAATGTGCGGCCATCTTCGTCGAGCGCATAAAGGTAATCACCGGCAATCAAAAGAGAAGCGGCCATACGTCCTGCACCGGGCAGTCTTTCCTCATAAAGACGTTTTCCAGTTGATCCCTGATAGCATTTGAGGACACTGCCGTTGATCACATAAAGAAGCCCATGATGGGCCACCGGTGATGTCAATCCAGGACCGGCGCCTGACTTAGACCAAATGACCCAGTCTTTGGCTTGATTGCGGGTCATGGTCAACTCGCCGGAGGCGTCTCCCTTGACTGCAATCAAAGGACCAGTGCTACGCGGGCCGCTGTTGCCAAAAAACAAGTAATCCCCATCCCAGGCTGGGGATCCAGAAAAGGAGCCACTGAATCCGTTTAGCTTCCAGAGGAGCTCTCCATCGGTAGGGTTGTAAGCAGTGACATGCCCCGCGCCTGCAAGCACCAAGTGAGATCCAAATCCAGATTTCCAAACCAAAGGTGTGCTCCAGCTGGTGCGCGTATCACGGTCCTTTTTCCATCTTTCTTCGCCAGTAACTCTTTCCAGTGCAACCACGTAGGATGAGTCATCATTGTCACACTGAACAAAAATCAAGTCATCGGAAATGGCCAGACCGCTCCCGCTGCCGAACCCCTTTCCGAAACCATATTTTCCAGTGGCCGTTTTCCAGACCACCTTACCATCACGATCCAGGCAACTGACTTCACCTGCTGCGGCGAAATAAACAAAGACATGCTCACCATCAGTGACCGGGGATTCCGTGGCATATGTGTTCGATGGATGTATGCCAAATGCAGGGATAGCTTTGGATGGGGTTACGCTCCATAAAGTCTTCCCCGAATCCAAGTCCAGACAAAGGACGCTGAACTCGGTCATTTTCAAATTATTGGCGTCTTTCCGGAAAGTTCCCATGGAGCGAGCTCCCGCCTGAAAACCTAAGGGTCTTTTTTGACCTTCATGAACGGCAGTTGTGAGCCAAATTCTCCCATTGGAAACTACAGGAGAAGACCATCCAGCCCCGGGAATACTGGAAGACCATTCCATATTCTTGGAATCAGACCAAATCATGGCAAGGGACGACTGGGTGACGCCGCTACCCTCGGGGCCTCGAAACTGGGGCCATTCTTGTTGAGAATCTCCCCGAGCAAGAACGATGAATGTGAGCAATAAAAACGCGAATGATTTTCCGAGCATTTGGAAACATGTCACATGTCATTACCATGTCAACAGGGTTGAATACACTTTTACCCACCCTTCCGATCTTTATTCCAGAGTGAATGATTCAGAATGAAAGCAAAGGTTACAGCGATCACCTTCCCTGCCAAAGATTGAATCAGAGGCAATATGCTGTCTCTTATACACATCTGACGCTGCCGACGACTCCTTACGTGTAGA
>OJCR01000234.1_pt1 | contig 28522 bp, 19 predicted proteins | sample 1591611 | NCBI WGS metagenome assembly OJCR01 (sample SAMN05416815, study PRJEB24817) | seawater metagenome | isolation source: Sea water | place: Canada:Atlantic | collected 2013-07
ATCTACACGTAAGGAGTCGTCGGCAGCGTCAGATGTGTATAAGAGACAGCCCTCCCCGCAAGCCCTATCCATTCAGGTTCCCCGCCCCCTTGCGCGGTGGCCAGCGGTCCATCGCGCTGGAGAACATCCACATGGCCTACGGAGACAACAAGGTCTATGAAGGGCTCGATTTCGAAGTTCAACGCGGCGATCGAACAGTCCTTATCGGGCCGAATGGTGCGGGAAAATCTACGCTACTCAAGATTCTCGCTGGTGAGGTACCATTCCAGAAGGGCGTTCGGACTGAAGGCCACAATTGTAAGCTCGGCTACTTCAGCCAGCACCGTTCCAAAACGCTTGATCCGAATAACAGCGTGCTCGACGAAGTGCTTGAGTCTTCCCCAGATATCCGCGAAGACGAAGCGCGGGGGATCCTCGGCTCCTTCATGTTTCGCAAAGAGGAGATATACAAAAAAACGAATGTGCTGAGTGGGGGCGAAAAAAGCCGATTAAACCTTCTCAAGTTCCTGGTCAACCCTCCTAACCTCCTGCTGATGGACGAGCCTACCACGCATCTCGACATACTGACCGTTGAGTCGCTGATCATCGCTCTTGAGCGTTATGAAGGTTCTCTGCTCTTCATTTCCCATGATGTCTACTTCATACGCCAACTCGCCACCAAGGTCCTGCATGTCAACAAGGGCACGGTGACCTCATATGCAGGCGATTACGACTACTTCCTGGAGAAAACCAACTCCAAAGGCAACGAACGGGCTGCGATCACAGCGTAGAGCGGAGGCTCCATCACTGAAGTTGGTGGGCAACTTGGTCGAAATGGGAAAGATTGCGATTGTTCAAGGCATCCAAGCGCAGATGAATTACGGCGTGATAAACGAGCGACTCCCCCCTGGAGACTGGTGATTCGATCACTATGGAAAACACCATCAACAATCTGGTTTTGTTGAACAGATGCTGACTCGTGTCAGCTTCGCCGTGTTTACAGCGAACAGCAATTTGGAATCAAAGAGTAAAAATCCATGGATCGCGTTGAATTCGAGAATCGCAACAAAATCAGGGTGCAACAAATCCGAGCTGAGGTTGAAAGCTGGAAACAACCGAGTTTGCCGGAACTTACCCTGAGAGAGGATGTTGCAGCCAAAACAGCCCTGCAAATAACTACTTGCTCTGGCCTATCCTCTGTCTAAGCGCTTCGTATAGACACACACCAGTCGCCACTGATACATTCAAGCAATCCACTCTCCCTAACATGGGTATGCGTACCACTTGATCACAGTTCTCTTGCGTAAGCCGTCGAATCCCCTTGCCCTCGGCTCCCAACACCAATGCGGTCGGTCCAGTAAAGTCGACCTCATATAACGATGTTGATTCGGCGCCATCAGCAGTCCCCACCAGATTGACCCCGTGCTCACGGAGAAGTTCAAGGGTCCTTACGATATTTACGACGCGCACAAAGGGTACGTTTTCCGCCGCGCCACAGGAAATTCTAGAGACGGTCTCTGTAATGGAAACTGCCCGATTCCGGGGGGCGATCACCGCATGAATGCCAGCACCATCAGCTGTCCGAAGGCATGCCCCTAGATTGTGCGGATCCTGGACACCGTCAAGAACCAGCAGGAAGGGGTTCTCTGTGGAACTGAGGATTGTCTCTAAATCAGGTTGATCAATCGCAACAAAGCCGCCACCTTGCGCATGCCTGTTATTGCGCGCACCACTCCGTTTGGTTCGTTTACTCAATATTTTTCTCCTCTAAGTGTTAGAAATAATACGATCATTTTTTGTATTCCGGTCTTACTGAAAGGGGGTAAAGGAATGAAGCCTATTTATCCTCCAACAGTAATGGCTCAACGATCCCTCTGCTAAGTTCACCGAGAGCAAGTCAACTGGTCACTCTCCCATCCACCGTGGAATGATGCCGCCTGAAGCAATGGATTTATTTTTTGACAGATGATGCGCATCGATTGAACAAAAAACTGATCTATTGTTCAATCTTCAAAAGTCGAATAGTAACTCCTCGAATACAGATTACCAGAATTACCAATACCGACCGTGAATCATTGCCAATGAAAATCAAGGGTAAGGAAAGGGAGTTGAAAGCTGACATCTCCTGATAAACGTTTTAGCTTCTTGGCATGGAGATCAAAAAACAACTCATGACGTTTGCGCTCATGCCTCTCGTCGTGTTTTTTTCGGCCACGGTTTCGGCTGGCACACAACATCCCTTGTCGGAAAGTGACCAGTGGCTGATTTATCCGGGAGGCAAAGGTCCCGGACAGGGCAAGCATGTCATCCTGATCGCCGCAGATCAAGAATACCGCAGCGAACAATCGATGCCCATGATGGCTGGCATTCTCTCGAGGCAACATGGTTTTCACTGCACCGTCCTTTTTGGCCTCAATGGAGATGGCATGGTGGATCCAACCATGCCTGTTTACCCCAAGAAGGGCGAGGAGGATGCCTTCAAATCACATCACATTCCTGGGCTGAAATACCTTAAAAAGGCTGACATGGTGATTTTCCTGACTCGATTACTGACCCTGCCTGAAGATCAGCTGCAGCACATCGTTGAATATCTGGATTCTGGCAAACCGATCATCGGACTCCGCACCGCAAACCACGGATTCAGGGGCCCCCTTCCCTACAGCATCAACAGCAGGCAGGTAAGAATTGGAGAGTTTCTGGGCGGAACCTTTCTCAGTCATCACGGCAACTGGCATCAGGATTCCACGCGCGGCGATATCATCCCGAAGATGAGGGAACATCCGATCCTGATTGGTGTGCAGGACATCTGGGGACCATCGGATGTCTACCGTACTTATGAAGAGGGCTCCGGACTTCCTGCGGGATGCACCGCCCTCGTGATGGGACAACCCCTTATCGGCAGAAAGCAGGGCGGAGCAACGAATCCCGAGAAAGCGCCCCTGCCGGTGGTCTGGTTCAAGCACTGGAAAACCACCGGGGGCCAGACTGCAAGAGTGCTTCAATCCACGATGGGAAGCGGCAAAGACCTCCAGAACCCGGGACTGCGCCGCCTGATCATCAATGCCATCTATTGGGGGCTGGAAATGGAAGACCAGGTCTCGGCGGAGAGCAGCGTGGCATACACAGGCATCTATGAGCCTCTGGAAAGTGGATTCAGTTACAAAAAACTGGGGGTTGCACCGCACCCGCCGGCTTTCTACCGCTGATCAAATTTGGATTAAACGGGCCAAGGATCCTCTGCCTGATACCTCGACCCGTTGTTGTTGGTGGACATCAAATTCAAGATCAGCAAAAGGTCTGTTTTGGCTTGGTGCTGATAGCGAAACAGCAGCCTGGTGAAATCGATCATGTTGCGCATGCATGCACATTGAATACAAACAAACCGCCCCCATGGTGGTGGAGGACATTCCGGCATGAAGACATCCTCATCATTCTACGATCGCAATGGGATCCCATACGAGCAGCCACCCCTCCAACCTCACAACATTCAACATCGATCAGTTTGCTTACATGGTGAAGAAAATGGCCCCCCTTAAAAAAAGCAGCGGTACACTGCTTGACCATTGTATCATGATATGGGAATCGGGCCTGGAAGATGGCAACAAGCATCATCGGGAAAACCTCCCCTTTATTATCGCCGGAAAAGACGGTGGCTCAGTCAATACAGGCAAGTTTCTTCCAGACATCAAGGGAAATCAGGGAGACCAGCTCACAACACTTTTTGCGTGCGCTGGATTGCCTTTGAACCGCCCCATTGGCATCGCCACCAAGCAGATCATCGAAATCAAAATCTAACAGGATTCAGGAGACTCATTTTAAACCTGTTGTCAGATACTTTCAATTGAGTGCTCCTTTTGGAGCTTAACTCGTTCGCAGAACGGTCCAGAGACGACAGGGTGACGCTTTATCGATGACCTCAGGTCGCGCAGAGATCTGCTAATCCTCCGTTTTCATGGCAGCTTCGAGGACCGCCGGAGAAAGCTTGGCCTCTTCCATCCAAATACTGACATGCCCGTTGGGAGGCACTTGCTTTCCTCGAAAATCAGGATGAGGACCGTGGTAACGGGTCACATTCCTGAAGTGGGTGTAGCGTAGAAAATTGATCACTGCGAGAGTCACTTCTCCTCCTTTGAACTCCGGTAAGATGTCGGCATACAGATAACTGCCGCGGATTCCGGTGTAGCGATAAAAACCACCGGACACTTCCGTCAATGGCTTACCATTCACATAGATCGCGAAGCCTTCGCCCGAACGATCACACCCGGCTCCACCAAGAATCAGACGATAGGCATGCCCTTCTTTGAGCGCGGGAATCTCAAAGGTCTGCCGCATGAGGAGCACTTCTTTTTCCCAAAAAGTATGAGGTATCTCACTGCAACCACAATGAGTGCCATTACATCTCGGTCGACGACGATCCAGTTTGTCGCCCATCCTGCCAAAGGGGGCCTGACCGGTTTCCCAATGCGCTTTGGCCGGATCAAATTCGGGCGCAAACCAGCGTTCCATTCCCTCTGGAAAGGTAATCTTGCGGTAGCGGTCACTCACCTCGAGCTCCTGTTTCTCGGGCGGATCAAAACTAAAATACGACCAGCTCGCGTTGCGCATGTCCGGACCGAAAGGTCTCCAGGCGAAATCCGGAACTCCCGCGATAGCGTAATATTCAATCAGGGTGTCGAGATCACTCCGAATATCCGCAGGCATTCTCTGCGGCCTCTCACCGGTGACAATCCCCTTGAGCGAAGCACGGCTGTTGGGAGCAAAAGCAGTGTCAATGAATCCCGGCACCATTGCTTCCATGATGATCGGCTTGAGAGCCTGCCCCATTTCCAGGTAATAAGCGGAAGCGTAGTGAGGACCTCGCTTGTTATCATTGCCAGTGACGGCATCCGAATAAATTTTTTCAACATCCGGGTGCCGCTTGGGGCGGTCAGCTGAAGTCAACTTTTCAGCCTGCCCTCCCTGCAAACTGACCATGGCACGACCGAGCGCGTCACCAGTGAGAACATAGGTTTCAGCATTATGATTGTAGTGATAGCCCGTGTTTGTGGGGGATTCTCCCCGTGAGCGCCAGAACGAACGGGTATCCACTGTGGCCACAGTCCCCTCGAACTCAGGGTATCGCTTGGAATCACTTACTGCCATTTGAGCTTCCCAGGTCATCAAGTGCCCAGGGTCCATTGCCATTCCTCCAAAACCGACTGTAGCCACTACCACCGGCATCTTTGGTGTTTTGAATTCGTCGCGAAGGTCCTTGATCAGATGAGCAAGGTGTGTCTCATAAACTTCCTTCGCAACATCCTTGTCCTTATGTCCCTGAAACCAGACAAAGCCAGCGATCTCGTAACCCTGCCCCTTGTAATCCGGTACGATGTTATCGATGTTCGCAAGTGTTTTATGAACGCCTTCAACCATCAGATCATATTCCAAACCACAGTACTCATTCGCCTTTTCTTCCTCTGTCTTGCCACTGGAAGGAGGACGGAAATCAAAGTTCAGGGATCGATTCCCCATGGATGATTCGATGAGTAAAACCGGTTCCTCATGATAAGTGCCCATGACATAACCAAACGGCACCTCGGGACCGATGAATCTGCCATTCGAAGTCGCCGTCAGAGGGCCTCCGTTTCCACCCTCATTTTTGGAGACTCGCGTTTCCCAGTAAGTCACATCCTGACGCACTGTCCATTCCCCTTTCTCATCAGCAAACCAAATATACTTGCCCTTCCGTATGAGCGAAGCGAGATCGCCCTTCCCTTTAAGATCGATTTGCTTGAGCCATAAAGCGGTCGAACCGCTTTTCAGGTACGTGATGGAAATGGGATAACGCTTTCCCTGCTCCAGTAAAACGGGCGTCAAGAACGCTTCCTTGCCGATTTCCCTGCGATAAACTTCCCTTCCCCCGAGGGAAACGATGGCGTAAGTACTGTTCTCAAACCCCGGGTGAATTTCATGCATACCGCCCATGGGCACTTCAATGAAGGCCTTAGCAACCGCAGTATGGGGGCCCTCAAGCGAAGGCAGTCGGCCATCCACGGTTCCCAGAGCAATGATTGCCTCCTTCACTGACTCCATGGAGTCATAGTCGGCACCTTCCCTGTAGGCACCGGAGTAAACCAAAACACTGGCTCCAGAAGGGGCTCCCTTCTCAGCCGAGAGGTACACTCCGTGTTTCAGCAAAGCTGATGGCCCGACCGGCATGCGACCAACCTTGATATTCGGATCCGCCGAAAGGAAGATGCTCGGATAAACGGGACGTGAGTCTTTCAGATAACCAAAACCGACCATGTTGGACTGACCCGCAAGGATGTAGACCTTGACCTTGCCATCGGACACTGGGGATGCATCGGATCGAGGCAAGATTGCGGGCACCTCGGCGGCCATGATGGGGGCACATCCGAGAGTGACACCAAGCATCAAGGTCCCCATCAAGTGGTTCATTTTCATGGTGAATAATTTTTACACGTCATTGTCATGAAATACTAGACGCAGAGGGTGCTTGTTTCAACAACGGTGAAAGAAGGCGACCCACTCTGCAAAATTCAACGTGGATAAGAAAAAATCCACCTGAGCCGAATCCAAGTCAGTGGGGCCGATTGAAAAATATCTTACTGCCTCGTGTGATCAATACCCATCACAAATGGAAGCAGCCTGAAAGAGCTTTTTTTGATCATGACCCAGTCCCTTCAAGAAATTTTGACTCACTAACAGGGGAAACCTGCCCTCCAGTCGATTATAGTTACAGCGATCTTCAAACCAACTGCGGCTCAGTGTCATATAAAGCAGCGGCCGATCAGAATCTGTCAAATTGGGAGTACCGCAGTGATACGTTCTGAAATCCCACATGAGACAGTCACCTGCTTTTGCCTTGGGCAAAACCGCGTGCTCATAGCTAAGGTTCTCGTCATCGTCAGGCACGTTAGACGCATTGCGGTGGCTGCCTGGCCAGATGGCTGTGGTTCCTGTCTCCTCATTCAAATCTACCAAGGGAATCGTCAGCGTGATCGCATAAGAAGGCAGGAAAGATCCAAAATTATGCATTTCTCCAAACAGTTCGCTGTGGTCAACGTGTAAATGTTGACGCTGACTCCCGGATGGTGCCGATACAATACCAAAACTTTGGATGATCATTCCCTTTTTCAGAATGGATCTCAAAACAGGAAATAAAAGAGGCGACTGGTGCAAATCTGGGTGGTCAAAAGGAGGTTTTTTTATCACCGTATACATGCTTCGATCCTTGTCCCCCACATCAAGACAAACCTTGGGATGATCCTCCTCATTCAAACCCACGTATTCTTTCAAGTAAGCAGATCGAAGGTCCTCCAGTAGTTGACATTCAAAGACCCCTTGCAACCAGAGCATGCCTGAGTTTCGAAATTCTTTGGAGATATCTGATAATCTGGGTTGATCTTGTTCATCATCAAATTGCGTAACATCACGAAGGTCGAATTTACTGCTGAGAGTTTCTTCTCCTGACACCAATTTGCTCATGAGGAAAACGTTACCAGACCTCAGATGTTTCTTGAAGTTAATTGCGACCACTGACTTGGAAAAGGCACGTATCCCTTATCACCCAATTACAGAAATTGCTGTTATTTAATGGTTCATTTGTATATTTTTAAAAGGGTTCTCCTTGGATAAAATGAAAGTCAGCCGACGCAACGCAATTAAAAAAACGGCAGCGGGCTTAACAAGCCTGATGATAGCTCCTCAATTCTTGAGAGCAGCTGAAGCTGTTAAGCCTTTTGGTGAAGACTATGCCAATCTCGAAACCCTCACTACAGGTGAATGGTGGAAACGCCCTGGCAACCTCACGACCCCTCTTAAAAATGGCCGCAAGGCAGCCCCTCCTAATCTGAATATCCCAAGGAATCAGGTAGTGGTATTCGCACTCTATACCCAGCAAAATGCGGTCCTGAAGCTGACGGCACAATTATTCCCCTTGAAACCAGGGGAACCACGTCAAGTCCGACTGGAGCTTAAATTCCCCGAAGAGGACTGGAAAGAGGTTGCTCAGGCAGAAGTGCTTTATCCGGGTTGGGATGCTCATTTCAGGATTGAAGAATGGGACGATTCTGTGGACGTCAAATATCGGGTTCGGCACGGTAAGGGAGCCAAATTCGAAGGCTTGATACGCAAGGACCCCAAAAACAAAGAAGAAATTGTCGTCGCAAATCTTTCATGCAATTCAAGTCGCACCACGGGACCCCGCAAGGAGATCGTGGACAATCTCCGCAAATTGAACCCTGATCTACTCTTCTTTGGAGGAGATCAGACTTACCGTCATACCGAACATACCGCAGGTTGGATCGAATTTGGATTGCAATACCGCGATATCATTAAGGATCGACCAACGGTTGCCATCCCGGATGATCATGATGTTGGACACCCAAACGTGTGGGGAGAAAATGGAAAACATTCAAGTATACCTGGCAATGCCGATGGCGGATATAAGTTTCCGGTGGATTATGTAAATCTGGTACAACGCCAACAGACATGGAGTCTGCCAGATCCCGTTGACCCTGACCCGGTCAATCGTAATATCGGAGTCTACTTCACCCGGTTGACCGTAGGAAAAGTAGACTTTGCAATCCTGGAAGACCGTAAGTTCAAAACGGGACCTGCGGGCAAAATCCCGCAAATGGGACCACGACCGGACCACATCAACGATCCCAGCTATGATCCTCGTAAGATTGATCTGGAAGGATTGGAATTACTCGGCCCCAGACAGGAAAAATTTCTGGAAGAATGGACGCAAGACTGGACTGATTCGGACATGAAGTGCGTTCTTTCGCAGACCGCCTTCTGTGGTGCAGTCCATATGCATGGCAGCAGGAACGGTCGGCTTCTTGCAGACCTTGATTGCAATGGGTGGCCTCAAACACCCAGCCGTCGCGCACTCTCATTGATCCGTAAAGCAAGGGCAGTGCATTTGTGCGGAGATCAGCACCTTGCAGTCGTTGTAAAGCACGGTATCGACCAGCATGGAGATGGTCCCTTTGGGTTTACTGGCCCCGCATTGGTCAACACTATATACGGACGTTGGTGGCATCCTGAAGATGAAAAACCGGGCCCCAACCCTATTCCTAAGAGTCCACTGCCTTGGACTGGTGAATTTAAAGACGGGTTGGGCAACAAGATATCCATGGTAGCTTATGCAAATCCAGAAAACATCAAAGACGAGAAGAAGCGGGCCGATGGATTCGGCATTGCGCGCTTCAAAAAGAAAACGCGCGAGGTAGTTTTTGAATGTTGGCCCAGATTCAGTGACGTAGGCGATGGGAATGAAGCCCAATTCCCGGGTTGGCCGGTGACCATTCAACAAGAGGCCAATGATGGTCGAAAAGCAGTCGCGTATTTACCCGAGTATCGCTTTCGTGATGGCAGGGATCGTGTCGTCCAGATCATCGAAGAAAATACGGGTGAAGTTATTTACACGACTCGATCACACAAAGGAAGCATCAGACCAAAGGTCTTTTCCAACAGCAAACACACAGTCAAATTTGGAAATAATCTACCAGACGAAATCACACTGACTCAGGTTCAACCTTTACCGATCGACGGTTCATTTAAAGATACCGATTTTATTAAAATCTGAAACCGCCCCAAAGTGTGAGGATATGTTATTGCACCCTGTGGCATTCATTAAATTGTAGCAAAGCGATGAAAGCCCCCATGAGAACTCATCAAACAGTGAATACTGTTGCGTGAGCCTCCCCCCGTGGACTGACTGGTGGTTTTTAATCACTTTGACTTTATTTGTTCACATTGCAGTTGGGCGGACCTTATCCAATAGATTGCAAAACACGAACGCCAACGATCCCACGCATCCATAAGAAGCCTATCACCTTTGTATCAAGGAATTTAAAAATATCACCTACCATCTTTCATAAGCCACTATTTTAAATGGCATCTCTCATGCTTTGACCGTGACAGGCGGCAATGTGATCATGAGATTAATTCCAGAGCAGCGAGTCGATGCAGCACCTGAAAACTTTGAGCGTGAGAGGTGGATTGTAGTGTCTGATCTGGATGGGTCGCTGCTCGATCATTACTCCTACTCCTCGGAGGATGCAAGACCGGCGCTTGATCTCTTGAGGCAATTGGACCTGCCACTTATCTTGAATACCAGCAAAACTCTTCGAGAGACATTAGACATTGCTTCGGAAATCGGGATAAGAAGCCCCCTCATCGTCGAGAATGGCGGAGGTGTTTTTATTCCGAAAAAAAACTCCGAAGGAAAATATTGGGCTGTCGGAAACGAATTACTTCGTAGAAAGGAATGGATCCCCGTAGGTGCTCGGCGGACCGATATACTGAAAACTTTGAAGCATCTCAAACATGGAAGGGATCTAAAATTCACTTCTTTCGATGAAATGACATTAGGGGAATTGGAGATTCATACGGGATTGCCCAAATCATCATTATACGCTGCTCTGGACAGAGAATTCTCCGAGCCATTGCTATGGCAGGATTCTTCAACAAATCTAGATTGGCTGAGCTCCAAATTGGAGAAAGCAGGGTTGCAGATAGTCAAAGGTGGCCGCTTTCACACGGTCTCAGGCAAGCACAACAAAGGCACTAGCCTTGATTGGATGCGTAGTTTCTTCAAAACCAGCATGAGTAGTCACGTAAAAATCATTGCGCTTGGTGACGGCATGAATGACGTTCCAATGCTTGAGGCCGCGGACATCGCAATATGCATTCGGTCTCATGCAAATCCCCCTTTGAAATCAAATCAAAAGACAATCATTACTAGTACGAATACCGGGGTCCAAGGCTGGAACGAATCCGTCCTCAGTCACCTCAGGAACTTACAGGCAGACCCATCCCTTGCAACTCACTAAAATTTGGAATTTACTAAAAATTTTTCAATTAATTAAAATGACAGACTTTTACCAAAACGGAACGATCACAACATTACACCACCTGAGGAATCGCAGTCTGGATGACTTAGAAAAAGAATTAATCGGATTCTCCAAGGAACATCCAATGACTTTAGTGCTTCCATGTCTCTATTCCGAATTGAAAAGAGAAGCTCTGAAAAATATTTTAGTAGAACTGGCAAAGGTTCCCTACTTATCCCAGATAGTGATCGGTTTGGACCGGGCAAATGAATCGGAATATCGACAGGCTCTGAAATACTTTTCCGTTCTCCCTCAGAACCATGCGGTATTGTGGAATGATGGCCCAAGACTGAAAGAGATCGACTCAAAACTGAAAAAAGATTCTCTGGCCCCTCCTGAGCTGGGAAAAGGCTGTAACGTCTGGTATTGTATGGGCTATTTGACTGCATCTGATGATCAGTCATCCATCGCTTTGCATGACTGCGATATCACTACCTATGATCGATCCATGCTAGCTCGCCTGCTCTACCCAGTCGCACATCCATCCTTTAATTTCAGATTCTGCAAAGGATATTATGCTCGCTATGCCGACGGAAAAATGAATGGGAGAGTGGCTCGACTCCTGGTGACCCCACTGATCAAGGCGTTGATGAGAGTCGTAGGCAACCATGATCATTTGGTGTATCTGGATAGTTTCAGATATCCCCTTGCAGGTGAATTTTCACTGAGGGCAGACGCCATACGCGATATGCGTATTCCTAATGATTGGGGACTTGAGGTAGGTATACTTTCTGAGATGAAGCGTAACTATTCAGTGAATCGCATTTGCCAAGCGGAACTAGCCGATGTTTACGACCACAAACATCAAGATTTATCGCCAGAGGATGTCAATAAAGGGCTTTCAAAAATGTCTGTGGACATCTGCAAGGCACTCTACCGAAAACTAGCCACAAACGGCGTTGTATTTTCGACGGAACTTTTCCGTACTATCAAGGCCACTTACTACCGGACGGCATTGGACTTTGTAGAGGCCTTTGCCAAAGACGCAAAAATCAATGGACTTGAACTGGACACGCACAAGGAGGAGGCAACGGTTGAACTCTTTGCGGAGAACTTGATGAAGGCTGGACAATATTTCCTCGATAATTCGATGGATACTCCCTTTATCCCTTCGTGGAACCGAGTACTGAGTGCCATGCCGAACATCAACCATGAGCTAGCCGAAGCTGTGCATCAGGATATGAAATCATTTGGTTATACCTCTTCTCAAAAAAAGCATACTCAATTACAAGTGGCTTAGTTGATGTCATAAAGCTCATGAATGGATCGAAGCAAGACACGGAGACCAGGAACGAGTGTATCAGTGGACTGATTCAGAAATTGGAATTTATATACCCTGAAGAGAATTGCGAAAAACTTGCTCAGGCCTTGATCAATGCATTCCAGAGTTCTAATCCCAGGCACTCCCTCCCCGAAGACAGTCAATCATGGGATCAACAGGATTGTTTTGTGATTACCTATGGAGATTCGATCAAGGCGCCTAATGTATCCCCCATTGAGACTTTGTACGATTTTTTGAAGTCCCGATTGGAGACTTATTTTTCTGGCGTTCACATTCTCCCATTCTTCCCTTATTCGTCCGATGACGGATTCTCCATTTCAGATTTCACCTCTGTTCGCAGCGATTTGGGAAATTGGGGTGATGTTTCCAAAATAGCAGACACTTTTCGTCTCATGGCCGATTTGGTAATCAATCATTGCTCAGCGGACCACTCATGGTTCCAGGCTTATTGCAGGAGTGAACCCGATTACAAAGACCATTTTATCGAAATAAGATCTGATCAAGATTTGAGCAAAGTCACACGACCCAGAACATCGCCTTTGCTCAGACCCATTCAAACAGAGGCAGGTGTCAAATATGTATGGTGTACTTTCAGTCACGACCAAATTGATTTGAACTATGCAAACCCAGAGGTCCTGATAAACATGGTCAAGGTTTTGGCACATTACCTGTCAGCGGGGATTCGCGTAATTCGTCTTGATGCCATTGCATATTTATGGAAAGACCTGCATACAAATTGTGTTAGCCTTCCCCAAACGCACGAAGTGGTGAGGGTTCTCCGCAGTCTGGTGGATACTTACGAAGAAAAGGTATTGCTGCTGACTGAAACCAATGTGCCGAATCATGAAAATTTAAGTTATTTCGGCAACGGCAACGAAGCTCACATCATATACAACTTTTCATTGCCCCCGCTTTTGTTGCATGCCCTTCTTGCAGGTCACAGTAGGCATCTTAAAGCATGGATGATGAGCATGCCGCCCGCACAGGAAGGAACGGCTTATTTTAACTTCATCGCATCGCACGACGGCATCGGTCTCCGCCCAGCTGAGGGATTGCTGGAAGAACAGGAAATGCGCACCTTGGTCGAAACCATGGAACAGATGGGGGGTAGTGTTTCCTGGCGTGCATCAGAAACCGGAATCCCATCACCTTACGAAATCAATATAGGCTTGTTCGACGCCTTGCGAATGACTTTCAAGACCGGTGTGGACGAATGGCATTTTGAGAGGTTCATTTCTGCGCATACCATCTTGCTCGCCATTGAAGGCATTCCGGGAATCTATATACACAGCCTCTTTGGCACGCCAAATGATCATGAAAAAGTTAAAACCACCGGACACAATCGCTCTATCAATCGACACCAATGGGATTTGGATTCATTGAATTCAGTTCTTGATGAACCCTCCAGTATCCATGCTCGGATCTTCAAGGGAATCCTGAGATTGATTGCCATACGGCGCAGGCAACCCGCGTTCCATCCAAATGCGACCCAATTCACTCTCCATCTGGGTCACCAGATTTTTGCCTTCTGGCGTCAGAGCATTCGACGGGATCAAAGCATTTTCTGCTTGAACAATTTAAGTGATGAATTTGTTGAAATACAACTACGCGAGATCAATTTAATTTCTACCGACGCGTGGGTGGATTTAATCCTGGATAAAGCCGTTGAGGACACAAACGGCACGATGGAACTTTGCCCGTATCAGAGTGTTTGGCTCACCAATGCAAGGTTTTAGGAGAAGCTCCATTGAATGGCAGTCAATCTTTGACAGACAAGTTGCCAGTTGTTTTTTCAAGCAAGCGTCCCATGGTTAATCCCTGCACAATGATTGAAAATAAAACAACACAGTAAGTTGCCACGAGGATCAATTCACGTTCCTTACCCGAGGGTAATGCCAGTGCCAAAGCGACTGAAATAGCTCCCCTGAGACCGCCCCAAGTCAACAATTTAACCGCGTGTGGAATGAAAGGATCCCCCATGCGACGCAGCAGACTGACTGGCAACCAAACGCACATCAATCGAATCGCTAATACAAGGGGAATTGCAATCAGTCCGAAACCGACGGATTGAGGGCTCAGTTTCAAAATGATGAGTTCCAATCCAAGAAGAACAAATAAGATTGCATTCAGGATTTCATCTATCAGTTCCCAGAATGTATCCAGATGTTCTCTGGTTTTTTCGGACATCGCCATCACACGGCCAATATTCCCCATCATCAAACCAATCACGACCATGGCCAAAGGGCCAGAAACGTGTAGTTTCATCGACAAAGCATAGCCACCCATCACAAGAGCCAGCGTCACGATCACTTCAATAGAGTAATTATCCAGTGATTTCAGCATACGATATCCGATATAACCCAGAGCCAACCCGATTCCTACTCCACCCACCGCCTCCTGAATGAAGAGTTTTGCAACAAAACCGACTGTCATGGGTTCAGTCCCCGTGAGCACCTTTAACAAGACCAGAAACACAACGACTCCCACGCCATCATTAAAAAGCGATTCACCAACAATTTTTGTCTCAAGAGATTTGGGTGCCCCCATTTTTTTCAGCAAAGATACAACCGCGATCGGGTCCGTTGGTGAAATCAAGGCTCCGAATAGAAAGCAATAAATCCAGGATAGATCCATCCCGAGTATGGTCACAACTCCTTTGGTCGCCGCGCCTACGAGCAAGGTTGAAAGAACAACGCCTATCGTAGCCATAAAACTGATGATACGAAACTTGCTGAGAAGGTTCTCAAGGTTCATGTGAAGGGCCCCAGCAAAAAGCAAAAAACAAAGCATCCCCTTCATCAGCGCCTCCTCAAAATCAATTTGAGCAATCATTTGTTCAGCGGCTCCAGCCACACCGCTACCCATTGCCCCAAGGACAAGCAATCCCATCGAAAATACGGATGCGATAAACATCAAGCCAATCGTCGTCGGCATACGAACATATTTCTCATTGAGAAATCCACAGACGGCAGCGACTGTTATTAATAGTGCCGTTAATTCAAAGATTGTCATAAATATCAAGGGTATGGAGTAAACCCAACAGGTCACCAACCTATGTGGGCTTGCCTACTTGTTTCAAGTTGATTTGGATGCGCGATTCAGATTAATCGATACATTTCAGGATCCCATGGTCTTCGATAACCGCTGCAACATTGCCTAAACTGATGAATTGTACATATAGCATGGGTGATCAGACACGTGACTTCGTATGCCCTGAACGCCCATGCATGCATGATGTTTATCACTGTGTCAGAAACCCAAGGCGGTTGCTTCGCGCAGCAACTCGCTGTGCAATTTTGCCGGGGAGTCCAGAGCAAGCCAACCGATGGGTTTTTCCTGGTCAGGGCGAAAATCCGTCCCGTAGGATTGAGAACCCGAAAGAAACCAAGCCTCATGGGAACCTGATTGGAATTCAAATCCCTCTACCGCGTCACCAGCCACAAGCCGCGCTTTTTCCCAGAAGACACGAACGGCTTTGGGAGGTTTACCATTCGCTTCGCCACTATTTTTCAAAAACACTTCCACCGTTCCCTGCTCGGATGTCTTGAGATCACACTCCCACTTCGCTTGTGGCACTCGTCCATCCCTCACTGCGGCCAAAGTGGGCCATGACCAATTCATGCGATCCCCAACCACCGGCAATCGAAACCAGATCAATCCTTCCATGCATTCCGGTCGCTGATGCTGCCAGGTTCGAATAAGCTCCACGATCGCCTCGGGCTCGGACCACGCCTCTTCCACCGTGGAAATCAAGGGCCAATGAGTCGGCATAGTTTCAGCCGAGAGTCCCACAAACTTGGACTTCTCATCAAACGCCATTAAATAACCATATGTAGGGAGAGCCACACGAAAGGGCATTCCAAATCCACCGGCGCGCTCAACCGCTCGCTTGGCTGCCTCGGGATCACAAAGCGTCACTGCCTGCCCGTAAGATTTGGGTGGCGTCACTGAGTGGACCTGTAAAACGTAGGCGTCCACTTTTTCGATCAACGATCGAAAAGAGGCCCGATCCAGCCAACTTGGTAATGCAGTGATCACCAATGGAGTCGGAGCAATGGCCACTCGAATCGCTTGGATCCATTGCATGTAGCCCGACAGTTTGGATTCCGCACAATCGAAATCAATCTGAATTTCAGCAACGGTCATCGAATGATCGTTTGCTTCGGCAAGCATGGATTGACAAATATTCACCAGCCAACGGGTGCGTTCGTCCTCCTCATGAAATGGACCGGAGAATGAACCGATACGCAAACAAAGTCCGATTTCATGTCCGGTTTGCCGCAGGGTATCGAAGTCCAAAGCCACATGGCGCAGCGGCTCGCCCTGATCTGTCCAGCGCACCTCAGCATGCAACACGGCCAATTGGCGGAAGGAAGAGGCGTGTTCCGATATCGATTGCTTCACGTGATCATTCCAATCACGTTGCCACAGGTAAGCATCCTGCAGCATTGGGCCCGAAGCCGTTCGCATGGGCCGTACACGGGGCCAGGCAACGGCCAGACCAAAGAGCAGTAAAGCTCCCCAGAAAAACATTTTTCGCGGATCGTTTTTGAAGCAACGAAACATACCATTCAGAATCCAAATCCGATCAGAATAACTTTAATTCCACTGAAACGCTGTCTGGAGGCTTCGGTTTATCAATGGCAAGATTGCCGTTTTCATCCAATGCTGGAAACCAGTGCAATTGTTCGGCCGCTTTGCCGATTTCGGTGTCTGGACATCGTCTCACCAGGGCTTTATAAAAGCGATCTGCAGCCTTGGGATTGATGTTCTTGATCCAAGCACCTGCTTCGCAAAAGGCTCGAGCCGTATCAACCTCATTGTCAGGCATCCATTGTAAGGCATTCCATGCGATGTCGGCTGCAATGAGACGATAATGATACCTTTGGAAGGGTTCAAGACGAGTCTCAGCCGCTCTACGCAACTCTTCCTTTGTCGGAGTAAGCTTGGTTATTCCGTCCCTGGATTGACGTGCTTTCAAAGTAACCCCCTCTTCAAAGTTTCCATCGTGAATGGCCCAGTCAGGCCCCAACTCAGTAGCGATCAACTCCAAGCCGAAATAACGCGTCGTCCTGGCGGCATCCCATAGTGCTTTTGCACGCAGTGCAGGCGGTTGAGCACTGGAGCGGCCCGCTCTCAGGTTCATTGCAAGCAACTGGTGTTGCTCACGCCATTTCGAAGGATAATAAGCAGTGGCTTTCCTGTCTCGATTTTCCCGAGCCAGACGCCGAGCCAGTAAATATCGGATTCGATAGTGCGTCTTCTCCTCCAGGGTGCTGAACCTTCCACCATTTAACGGAGAAGCATTGGGCGTCAAGGCCGGCCAGTTACGATCCACGTATTCCTTCAGTTCATCGAGGGACAAGACACGTTCCGCGACATAAGCTCCATCCATCCAGTAACCCGCCCGAAGCAATGTATCCATCGCTTTGATAAACTCACCCCGATGCAATAAATGAAGACCCAATTCACCCTGAGGTTGATCGGAGCCATTGGAGAGGGCCGATCGATAAATCAGGCCAGGCTGATCACCGATCAGGGACCGGGTGGCACCGGAGGCATAGAGGGTAGCATCCATGTCCTGCGGGTTTGGGAAATGTTCCACGACCTGCGTCAGCATGTCCATGGCTTCCTGGATATGACCTTTTCGAAATAAAAGTTTTGAGCGCAACCATGCAGATAGAATGCCGTCCCGCGGTGCCTGGCCGAGTAAACGTTCACTCAAATCGTAAAGACCACGCTGATACACGGCCAATGCAAGTAATTCGAATAAAGGATCTTTTTCAGAAGTGGCAGCTTCAACAGCGTAAACCCATGCATTTACAAGCTCGATTTCTTCGGGAACGTGCAGGTCCCATGGAGAACGATGACGTGAAGTCAAATAAGCCGTGACGACCCTTCGAATCTTTGGAGTTTGTGCCAAATCAGCAAAACTTCTCGGCCCCTCCCGAAAGGCTCGGTCCAAAGTCCAGCGAATAGAAACATCGGCCGATGGAACGCCCCCAGTGTTCAATTGTTCGAGGTAGAGATCGATGGCTTCCCTGTATTGACTCTTCCTCAGATACGATCGAGCCGCCCAGCCTAGACTCGATGCAGCCAGTCCCAGACTATCTACAAAACCTTGATCAACTAGAGAACGGACATGGCGAAAGCGGATGATCGCGTGATCCGGATGCGTATCGACGTCGAGTTTACCCAGCATGAATTCGGCCCAGATTGATCGGTATCGACGTTGCGATTCGGGTAATTCCAGGACCTTCAACCATCGAGAGCGAGCCTTGGCAAAATCACTTTGATGGAATGCAATTGCGCCCTCAAAATAGAGGGCGAATTCAGTCGGCAACCCCTTCGTTACCTCGGGAACACTCATGGCAGGCGGTTCTGGCTTTTTCAATAACCAGGGATCAGATCCTGCACCCCATTGATGCAATGCCTTACGATATGCAATCAACGATTTTCTAGCAACACGATGATCTTCCTGCACTTGAGCCCTTCCAGGCAGATCCATGGACGAATCCATCAAGGAGGCACGAAGATCCTGTAAGGCCGCATCCAACGTTTGTTCTGCCTCGTTCTTGTCTGAACGAACCGTCTTGTACATGGAGGAGGAATCTTGCCTGATGCGCTTTAATTCCTGTTTGTAGTGAGTCGAGGGTGCTTTCAGTATTTCCTGATCCCCCCGGATGAGCAACCAGTTGGGAAACCATGGACCGCAGGCCCAAACCAGCGAAATGCTGCCGCCCAGTACAAACACAGCGATCACTGTATATTTCTTAAAACAGGGTATCCACTTTGTAACGGGCATAGGAATAGGTTTAATCGCGGATCAAGGCTCATTGCGTTTGCTGGGTCATCGTGCCACCGAGGGGCTTCAGGCAAACAGGGTCAAAACGGCAGCTTGTTTCAGCAGGGTTGATCAGAATTTTGCAACAGTATTGTTTCATTGCATGGAATGCCAGTAAAACCTGTGAAGTCTTCATCGTTCTGACAAACTCAGGCTTACCGCGCGATACGTTCCAATGAAGCACTGCATTCCTTCTTCTGGATGGGTGGGAAGAGACGGAGCATGTGGATTTGAGCCAAGGGTATTATCCCTTCGATGGGGTTTCTGTTGACTGCTTGGGAACAGGCTGTGATGGCAAATGAACGCCTTTGTAATCGTGTCCGTTCAAACTGCGAAGAACTGATCGCATCCAGGCATGCAAGGCTTTTTTCATGCCGTTGATTCGCGCAGAGTGTTCACCGTATCCCGACAGGTCTTTTGTCTCCATGGGATCGCGAATCAGGTTGTATAATTCATACTTCTCGCCGTTGATTCGATGTAATTTCCATGGCCACTGGTTCCATGCAGCATGACCGGTTGCCGTTTCCTCGGCAAATTGAGGAAACGCCGCCACATCTTTTTGGATTCGCTGGGGATTATGAGGCAAGGGCTTGCCGGCTTGTTGTTGTCCCATGATCGCTTTCTGAATGCGGTCACTCCAGGTTCCCTGCCCATCCTGGAAAAGGTGCCAGAATCCCATGGGCATGATTCGGCTGTCCGTTTCACCCGCAATGATGCGACTGATGTCCATCCCGTCCAGAGGATGGGGGGTATCGCCTTTGATCCCAGCCATGGCAAGCAAGGTGGGATACATGTCGCAAGTCCATGCTGGAACCGTCGTTCGCCCACTGAGGCTGCGAGCAGGCCATTCAATGATGGATGGGATTCGAAGCCCCCCTTCGTAAATACTGCCCTTTCTCCTGCGGCCGCCCGAGGATGCCTCCACAAGGCCTCCATTGTCACTGCAATACCAAAGGAGCGTGTTGTCAGCAATCCCCATCCCTTTCAGTTCGCGACGCAAGCGACCCACCTGCTGGTCCAGCAAGGTGATCTCCCTGTAATACCCCGCCTGCTTTTCACCTTCATAAAGGGATGAACCCTCCGGAACTTCCTGATGTGGATCATGTGGGGACGGAAACCAGATGACGGCAAAAATCGGTTGATCACGGTCTTTATGCTTACCGAGGAAAGCAAGTGCATCATCCATTGCGATGACGGATCCCTTGCCTTTCCTGTGCTCTATTATTCCGTTTCGGCTCAAGTAGGGATCGTTGTCGAAAAAATTCAATCCAATCACCCATTCATCAAAACCCATGCCCGATGGGTTGCATGGCGAGTCCGGTTGCCCCGAACCCAGATGCACTTTACCGAAGATCCCAGTGACGTAGCCACTTGCCTTCAGCGTTTCCGCAAGAGTCTGCTCGTGCGGACGCATGTAACGGCCGTGATTGGTCACTTTCGTCCTGATGGGGTGGCGTCCAGTCATCACACTGGCACGGGTGGGTGAGCAAACGGGTGCAGCGGCATAGAAGCGATCAAACACAAAGCCATCTTTTGCCATGGAATTCAGTTCTGGAGTCTGTACAAATGGATGGCCGTTGTAACCCGTGTCCCCCCAGCCTTGATCATCGGCCATGACGAGGATGATGTGCGGCTTGCGGGTCTCCCCCTTTTCTTCGGAATGCGGGAGAAATGAACCCGTCGAAGGCTCGTCACTGAGTGCGACTGCATGCATCAGGCATATCGCCCATAAACTGATTAAACTTTTCATTTGAATACCGAAGATCAATGTTTGTTTGAGACCCGGGCATTACCTCTGAATTGACCTCCGGATCGAATGTAATTCATGACCAACCATTGGGCGTCAAACCCTACCATCAGGAAAACATCACATACATGGCTATCTTTTGTCACAAAAAGTGAAGGAGATGCAATGAAGTCCCCGTCGATGCGATTGCCTCAAGATAACCCAGACACAGGGCCAGGAGATCCCTAATAATGCAGACACATCAACACCGCGCAGGGTATAAAAAAACGGAAGGCGTGTGAAGCCTTCCGTTCGAATGAGTCATTCAAAATGTCTGGTATACTCAAAGACCAGCTGCGACGAGATCGCCGACTTCCGTGGTTGAGTAACCCATACGCCCGGCGCCCAGGTCTTTGATATTCTCACGTGTGACGCGGATCACCGTATCTTCAATGCACTTGGCTGCCTCGGTTTCACCAAGAGAATCCAGCATCATTTGTCCCGCACAGATGGCTGCGAGAGGGTTGATGACATTTTGACCGGTGTATTTAGGTGCGCTTCCACCAATTGGCTCGAACATACTGGTACCTTCAGGGTTTATGTTACCGCCAGCTGCGATTCCCATTCCTCCCTGAACCATGGCGCCCAGATCTGTGATGATGTCACCGAACATGTTGTCCGTCACGATCACGTCGAACCATTCAGGATTTTTAACAAACCACATAGTGGTGGCATCGACGTGGGCGTAATCGCGTTTGATGTCGGTGAAATCATTATCACCGATTTCATTGAATGCGCGCTCCCAGAGATCAAACGCATACGTGAGTACGTTGGTCTTGCCACAAAGTGTCAGTTTATTCTCCTTATTGCGACGTCGCGTGTATTCAAACGCAAAACGAAGACAGCGTTCCACACCACGACGCGTGTTGATGCTTTCCTGAACAGCTACTTCATGGGGCGTGTCCTTGAAGACAAAACCACCCGACCCCGTGTAGAGACCTTCGTTGTTTTCGCGCACCACGACGAAATCCACATGCTCGGGTTTCTTGTCTTTCAATGGGCAGAATCGTTCGTCATACAATCGAACGGGACGCAGGTTGACGTATTGCTCGAGTTCGAATCGAAGTCGCAAGAGAATACCTTTTTCAAGGATACCTGGTTTAACATCGGGATGTCCGATAGCTCCCAGAAGGATGGCTGGGAAATTGCGTAAATCATCCGCAGCGCTGTCAGGCAAGGCTTCATTGGTTCGGAGATAACGATCGCCACCGAAATCAAAATCAGTGTAATTGAGTTTGAAATCAAACTTGGCACCTGCGGCGTCCAAGACTTTGATCGATTCGCGGACAACTTCAGGTCCGGTTCCGTCACCACCAATGACTGCTATGTCGTAACTCTTCATGGATTTGCTTATTCAGTATAATAATTCAATGGCTCATTTTCTTCTGAAGGCATCTGAGGGTCCATACCCGGAGTTGGAAAGACCATCCATTTCCACTGAATCAAAACAACAGTGACATGAAAAGAGCCTTTTCAGGGAGATTGGACCAATAGGGATTCGGCCAGACACCTCAGCTTCAAGAACCAAGATAGGAAAAGCTACACTAGCTTCGAATGATTGAAAAGCACTTTCACGCAGGACTAGAGGCCCAGGACCTTGCGGCCTTCAGGAGTGATCATGGATTGATGCCAGGGTGGGTCCCATACAATTTCAACCGTGGCATCGGCAACTCCGGGAGCTGTCAGAATTTTCTGCTGAGCATCGTCAGCAATCACCGGCCCCATCCCGCAACCGGGTGCCGTAAGGGTCATTTTAACTTCGACTCGATACTTTCCCTCCCCCTGATCCTCGGACTTGAGATCGTAAATCAACCCTAAATCAACAATGTTGACAGGAATTTCAGGGTCGAAGCAGGATCGCAAGGCTTCCCATACGATTTTTTCGCTGTAGGTGCCGCTGGGAACTTGCTTCTCTTTGCCTGACACATCATGTTCACCTGACCCTGTGCGACCAAGCGCATCTGCATCTTTGCCGTCGATTCGAAACAGCCCCTTCAGGGTTTGTATGGTGAAGGTGCCACCCAAATCCTGTGAAATGTAGACCTCCATACCTGCGGGGAGTACGGATTGGTCACCTGAAGGTATTTGCACGGCATCGCAATCACGCGTCAGTTTGGTTTCCTTGGATTTTTCACTCATGTTGTGGATATGTTAGCCCCAGCTCACAGGATTGCAATGGGCGTTTCGAGCGCGATTCAAAATTACAAATCTGAAATACGAAACCATTCGACACCGGCTGACTTTAAGGACCATAGTAAAGGTGGTCATGGTCTTTCTATTGGACCCACCACGATAATTTGACTAACGCAAAAAAAGAAGTGAGCGAAATCCTTGTCATTGGACACCGTAATCCAGATACCGACAGTATTTGTGCGGCTATCGCTTATGCCGATTTCAAACAAAAGATCGGCATGCAAAATGTTATCCCTGCAAGGTGTGGAGACATCAATGATCGGATTGACTTTGTATTACGGAAATTCGGAGTAGCTCCTCCTCGATTCGTCGCGGATGTGCGTCCAAAAGTAAGGGACGTCATGCAACACCGGATTATCCGCGTCTCTGAGGACACTAGTGCATGTGAAGCATTGGCCATCATGGATCAGCATAACATCCGTACATTGCCGATTCTGAATAATGATAACGAATGTCATGGTCTGGTCTCCGTTTTCAAGATGAGCAAGTTTTTCTTGCCCTCGCATGCGAGACTTCAAGATACCCGCCGAATCCTTACCAACCTGAAACAACTCAAAGAAACCTTGGGCGCTGATTCAGTCGAACTGCAAGCCCCGGAACAGGAAGAGGAATTAATCCTGATGATTGGCGCCATGCGCATGGATTCCTTTGAAAGAAGACTTCAGGATTATGAGCCCAGTAAACTGTTACTGGTAGTAGGAGACCGAGAGGACATCCAGCTCTACGCGATTGAAAAGCGAGTGAGAGTCATGGTGATCACAGGTGGACTGAATATCAGCAAAGGCATTCGATCTCTTGCGAAGGCAAATGGAGTATCCATCCTTATTTCGGAGCATGATTCTGCAACCACCGCGATGTTGTGCCGTGCAGCGGTCGCAGTGAAGCATATCAAAACAGAACATTTCCTACACTTCAACGAGGATGAATCCCTGAATTCTATACGTGACATGGCCATTTCCTCGCAGTTTCAGGCATTCCCAGTCATGGATGCCTACAAGCGGGTAGTTGGTATTTTATCCAAAACAGATTTCGTTAAGCGGGTAAAGAGGCAATTGATCCTTGTAGATCACAATGAACTTTCACAAGCGGTCAAGGGGGCGGATCAGGTCGATATTCTTGAAATAATCGATCATCATCGCATCGGGGCATTGACAACGCAACAACCCATCTTGTTTGTCAATCGTCCGGTAGGAAGTACCAGCACGATCATCACTGAGATGTTCAGGAACGCCAATCTGGAAATAAGCAAGCCAGTCGCAGGTTTATTACTGTCGGGAATCATCTCAGACACCTTGAATCTGACTTCACCGACAACGACCGAAACGGATTCCATTATGCTCAAGCATCTGGAGGCCCTCACTTCAGTGAATGCAGCGGAATTTACTGAGGCCCTCTTCAGCTCTGGATCTGTGCTAACAAACCGCACACCAGACAAGGCGATTACCAATGACTGCAAGGAGTATAATGAGCAGGGCAGAACTTTTAGCGTTGCTCAGATCGAGGAAATTGGTTTTAAACAATTTTGGCTTGAGAAGGATCACCTTCATCGCGCACTGGAAGAATATCGCATGCAAAATCGATATATTTTTTCCTCCCTGCTGGTGACTGATGTTGTCCGACAATCTTCACTTTTGTTGATATCAGGCAACAAGCACCTCAAGAAAGCGATCCAATATAATCAGGTTGAAATCGATGTCTACGACTTACCCGGAATCGTTTCAAGGAAGAAGCAACTCCTTCCATATCTAGCCAAGTGTCTTGATAATGCACTACAGAATGAAATAAGTGATCTGCCTGTGGACTAAATGAGCAGAGCAAAAGTGGGCCACTGCAGCATGTGAATAAGTTGTGAATAACTTTGACTAGCGCGGAAGGCCCGAGCGAATTACTGTTGTATCAGGCTGGTGGGAAGAAACCTCTCGTGCAATCTGGTTTGAAGTAACTTAAAAGTAGTATCTAAGTCGTGCGGTGTAAAAGACCTCCAGGGTTTCATCCTACCAGCTAGCCTTTATTTCGCTCGTTTTTGCTCGTTTACCCTCTTCACGACTAACCACAAAAGCCCAAGAGTGACCTTATTGGCAAACCTAGATAGTCGATTCCAATCGTTAGGCTCAAACATATCGATCCTCGTTGTATCAAAAATATGAAGGATCAGGCTTTGCGGTCAAAAGCTATTTCAAGGGAAGGACGAGCCTGACACAATGATTGAAAGGGGCGACAGTCATCAACACATGAGCTTCTGCTCGCCGCCATTATCAGTAACATCAACCACCATGATATGCGCAAAGCCCCTCCTTTGCAGCCAATACAACGAGGAGGATCTCCGAAAGGATACCATTTTGAATTCGCTCACAGAATTCTCCGATGTATGCCGAGTATCTTGCAGCGAGTAACTAACAAAAGACAGAGCATTAATTGACCGGCGCTTTTCGCAAGACCTTGAGCGCTTCGGGGTCTTTATAATGCCTTTTCAACCCTGATTCAGTCAGCAGCTTTGCCGGAACGCGGCTGATAAATTCTGGAAAGGTTCTCTCAGCACCTTTGCGAAGTTGAAGCTGCCCACTCTTAGACTCCCAAAACTCTACCTGCGCTTCATGCAAAGCTCGCGCAGCTTCGTCAGGGCTCATCGTCTCTCGTTTCCCCATCATCCAGACAAGTTCAGGGTCCCCGGGCAATGCAACAGGAAATGGTATAAACTTCACTTTGACCTCCGGTTCGATGTCCTCCTCTTTCATTGGAATGTCATTCAACTCGATGGAGCTGACCAAAGGACCATTTGGAACATTCAATTCTACGTTCAGAGTACCATCCTGCTCATTCACTGCAAAATCAATCAGATCACGACCAAACGTCTCTTCGAAACGATTTGTCACCTCTTTCAAGGTCTCGTCCTTCAGGTCAGGCAAAGGGCAGCGACGGCAGAACTCTTGAAATGCCGCAGACTGCTTCTTCCTGTCCATTTCTTTTCGAATACCATCCAAAATTTTCTGGGCCAAATGTGAATCCTGGGTGGTCTTTGAGAGGACCGCCTCTAACAGTTCCACCACTTCCTTTTCAGTTAATTGATTTTTTGCCATGAACGTGTTGATCTGAATTGTGTAAATTGCCTGTGACTAACGAGGGGATTCTTTTGCCCAATGAAAACGTGAACTTCAATCCTTAATTGGGTTATTCAATATCTTTCTTTACGCATTCCACAATTCTGTCCATATTTGGCCTATATTCCTTACATGAAAACAAAAGCCAACACCTTCAACATGGTGCTTGTGAGCATGCTGCTAGCATTGCTTCCGAATCTTCATCTGAATGCTGACTCAAGGCCTAACATCCTTTTGATCATGTCAGATGATATGGGCTTTTCTGACATTGGTTGTTACGGCAGTGAAATCCACACGCCGAATTTGGATCGCATGGCCGCAAGTGGCCTGCGCTACACTCAGTTTTACAATGGTGCCCGATGCTGCCCAACACGCGCATCCCTGCTGACTGGCCTTTACGCACACCAAACAGGCGTTGGACACATGCTTGGAAATCGAAGATTGCCCGGCTACCAAAATGGTCTAAACCGCCACAGTGTGACAATCGCCGAAGCGCTCGCCACTTCAGGTTACCGCACCTACATGAGTGGTAAATGGCATGTCACGACACACACTCAGCCTGAGGGGCCAAAGGATAATTGGCCGCTGCAGCGTGGTTTCGATAAATTTTACGGCACAATCATCGGGGCAGGAAGCTTCTTTGACCCCCACACTCTCTGTCGTCAGAATACTTTCATCACTCCAGTGAACGATCCTGATTACCAACCTAAAACCTATTACTACACAGACGCTATCACTGACAATGCAGTTCGATTTCTGGATGATCATTACGGATCATCAGAATCTGAACCATTTTTCATGTATGTATCCTACACTGCCGCTCACTGGCCAATGCACGCACTTCCTGAGGATATAGAAAAGTACAAAGGGGAGTATGATCTAGGCTACGATTTTATCAGAGAGCGCCGCTTCGAACGCATGAAGCAATTGGGCATTATCGATGAAACCACGAAAATGAGTCCACCCGCAGGCGACTGGAACCGGACACCTCACAAGGAATGGGAAATTAGATGCATGGAAGTTTATGCGGCCATGGTAGACCGGATGGATCAAGGAATTGGAAAAATAGTCCAGTCATTGGATGCCCGAGGAGCGCTGGACAATACATTGATATTATTCCTGCAGGATAACGGTGGGTGTGCAGAAGGATTTGGAAGAGGAGAAAACGTCAATACCAATTGGCTGAAGGCCGTTAAGGACCGGTCTCCTATGGGCAAAGATGAGCTACAACCCACACTTTGGCCCCCTATGAAGACCCGGGATGGCAAGCCGGTTCAAGGAGGTCCGGGCGTCATGCCTGGACCAGCAGACACATATATTGCTTATGGTCGTCATTGGGCAAATGTCTCAAACACACCTTTCAGGGAATATAAACATTGGGTCCACGAAGGTGGCATTTCCACCCCTCTCATTGTGCAATGGCCTGCTAGAATAAAAGACGCAGGCTCGCTGCGTAAACAACCATCACATTTGATTGATGTGATGGCTACCTGCATCGATATATCACACAGCTCCTACCCCAAAGTTTACAGGAACCGAAAAGTTCACCCCATGGAGGGCAAATCCCTCCTGCCTTCATTCTATGGCTCTCCCATCCAGCGTGATTATATTGCCTGGGAACATGAGGCCAATTGCGCAATACGTATGGGGGACTGGAAACTGGTCCGAAAGGGTCGAATGAACACCGGGGATCTCGAACCTTGGGAACTGTTTGATCTGTCCAAAGACAGATCAGAACTTAATGATCTTTCTTTGGACCAACCAGAGCGGGTTAGCCAAATGGAAAAGAAGTGGATGGAGTGGGCATCACGAGCCAATGTTCATCCATGGCCTTGGAGCAAAAAGTGACCTGCAGCGCAAAGAATTGAAATGAAAGCAGCAGTTTTTTTTTGTGAATCCAAACAGGGTATGTTAGGTTAGATCTTATCGTTTTAAAGTTCAATCATGAAAAAAATAAAACGAGACGAATTATATCGTCATTTGAATTTGTTCTTAAAAAACCGAGGTGTTGAACTCAAGGATGGCTCCCAGCTATCCCAGCGCCTCGAGGAAGGGTGTCTTGTTCTGAGCGACACCATCAATAAAACTCAAACTGCGATTGGGCGGGCCAAAAAAGAGATTGGTCGTGCTAAGCAGGAAGTTGATGGAAAAATCGATAAAGTACGAGAGATTATCCACACGAAAACGGCTCCCCCAAAAAAACGAAATACACCCAAAGAACAAATGAAGAAAACCAAAAAGAAAGCCGGCAAAAAAGCACCGGCAAAGAAGAAGGTGGTAAAAAAAGTTGCTCCTAAAAAGGCAGTCAAGAAATCACCGATAAAAAAGAAAGCCGCTCCCAAGAAGGTGGTGAAAAAGGCAGCTCCCAAGAAAAAAGCCGCTCCTAAGACTGTCTCTTATACACATCTCCGAGCCCACGAGACCGAGGCTGATCTC
>OJCR01000236.1_pt1 | contig 28480 bp, 21 predicted proteins | sample 1591611 | NCBI WGS metagenome assembly OJCR01 (sample SAMN05416815, study PRJEB24817) | seawater metagenome | isolation source: Sea water | place: Canada:Atlantic | collected 2013-07
ACTCAGCACAAGGATGTGATTCGGTCTTTGACCATCACTCCAGATCACAAGCAATGGGTTTCAGGTGGGTTTGGCAATCTCAATTTCTGGAACATCCAGTCAGGCCAGATAGAGCGATCTATCTCAAACCCCCTGAAGGGAAGAATTACAGCACTGACTTTCACCGCAGATGGATCAAAGTTATTGGTAGGAGAAAGCATTCCAGGCGTATTCGGGAAGATCCATATTTTCCGCGAAGGCAGTTCCGTTCCTGAAGAAAGCTGGCAAGCTCACGATGATGAATTGACTTCATTGCAAGAGTCTAGGAACGGGAGTTTCTGGATGTCTGCTTCTGCAGATCACACCGTCCGCATTTGGGAATCTGACACTTTGCTGGAGGTCGATTGGCTGGAGGGACACATAGCCCCCATCATGGAATTAGCTCAGAACACCAATGGAACGCTCTTGATTTCAGCTGGAACAGATAACGCAATTAAAGTTTGGGATCAGCGATCAAGAGAAAGGATTTACGATTTGGGCCGTCATCAATTTGGTGTGATGGATTTACTCTGGAAAACAGAAAAATCGGAACTTTTTGCATTAAACCAAAGAGGTACCATCTATCGTTATCAGGATTTGAAAGTCCACACAGGGGCTCAATCCTCAAATACTGGCCGTGAGAAGATGATCAATCGTACAAAGCAACCAGGTTCCTGCCTCGGCTTTTGGGAACAGCATGATCTGCTGGTGATGGGGACATTTGAAGGCGAGCTACACGCTTATTCCTCAGAAGGGAAATCGGCCTGGATCACCAAACCTGTCCAGGATGATCTCAAACCGCTGGCATCCCAATGATTCCGGAGTCGACATATCCTGTCATTTCGATTAGTCAATCCACATGCGCATATTATTTTTAAATGGACCCAACTTGAACATGCTTGGGCTGAGAGAGCCTGGTATCTATGGTTCAATAACGCTGGGAGACATTGGTGATGCGATTCAAACTCGTGCCAATAAAGCAGGAGTTGAAATTAATTTCCGGCAATCTAACCACGAGGGAGAACTCATTACTTGGATTCAGGAGTCCCGCGAACAATTCGATTTTATTGTATTGAATGCCGGGGCTTACACTCATACCAGTATTGCACTGCGTGATGCCATATCGGCTTCAGAAACCCCAACTCTGGAGATTCACTTATCCAACATTCACGCAAGAGAAGAATTCAGACACACTTCAATAATAGCACCTGTTTGCGTTGGGCAAATCAGTGGGTTTGGAGAAGATTCATACCATTTAGCACTGGATGCATGCATTCGCCAGGGCAAAGCTGACTGATTGATTGAACTATCACTTCATTTCATAATAGCAAAAAACCGTCGCACGGATGACTCCATGCGACGGTTTAATCATTTAATGATTAAAGAAAGAAATCTTACTTTCGAGATTTCTTTTTGACTGCTTTTTTGGCGGTTTTCTTTACTGCTTTGCTGGCAGTTTTAGCCTTGGCAGTTTTCTTTACTGCTTTCTTGGCAGTTTTAGCCTTGGGCACGGGTGCATCTTCCAAAGCAGCTTGAGCGGCAGCCAATCGTGCAACAGGAACACGGAATGGAGAACAACTTACATAGTTCAATCCCAGTTTGTGACAGAAGCCCACACTGGATGGATCACCCCCATGTTCACCACAGATTCCCAGTTTGATCTCTGGGCGAGTGGAGCGACCTTTGGCAGTTGCGATTTCCATCAACTGGCCCACACCATCTTGATCCACGCTTGCGAATGGGTTGGATTTCACAATTTCAACTTCCTGATAAGCAGGAAGGAAGGTTCCACTGTCATCACGACTCATTCCCAGAGTTGTTTGGGTCAGGTCATTCGTGCCAAAACTGAAGAACTGAGCGTGTTTTGCAATTTCATCTGCAGTCAGCGCACCACGAGGCACTTCGATCATGGTTCCAACGAGATAGTTGAATTTCACCTTCTTCTCTTTGGAAACTTCCGCTGCAACTCGATGTATCACCTCGATCTGAAGCTCCAGTTCGCGAGCGAAACCAACCAGGGGCACCATGATTTCAGGTCGGCATTTAATTTTTTTCTTCTTCTGAACATTCGCAGCAGCCTCAAAAATGGCGCGTGCCTGCATCGCACTGATTTCAGGATAAACCACTCCAAGACGGCAACCACGATGACCCAGCATAGGGTTGAATTCATGTAGCTCATGGACACGCTTACTAATCAGATCCATGCTTACACCCAAGGTATCTGCTAGTTGAGACTGGGCAGCATGGTCATGAGGAAGGAATTCATGCAATGGTGGATCCAGCAAACGAATAGTTGCAGGCAATCCTTTAAGGGCTTTGAAAATACCTTCAAAATCCTCACGTTGATAAGGGAGCAACTTATCAAGAGCTTTTTGACGATCATCCATCTTGTCAGCAAGGATCATTTCACGCACGGCATCGATTCGGTTACCTTCAAAGAACATGTGTTCCGTGCGGGTCAAGCCAATACCACTGGCTCCAAACGCCACAGCGTTCTCTGTCTGTTCCGGGGTATCAGCATTAGTACGAACACCCAGTTTGGTGACTTTTTTACACCATCCCATGAGTTGAGAGAAATCCCGGAAGGTTTTACTCTTTTTGGGATTCAGTGTCTTCTGAACCAGAACTTGAACGACTTCTGAAGGTGCTGTGTCTACTTTACCCTCGTAAATATTACCTGAAGTTCCGTCGATGGATACAAACTGACCTTCCTTAAGGACCAACTTACCAACCGTCATGGTCTTGTCATGGTAGTCAATTGAAAGCGCATCTGCACCGCAGACGCAAACTTTACCCATCTGACGAGCAACCAAGGCAGCATGTGAGCTGACGCCCCCGCGAGCGGTTAGGATGCCTTCGGATGCAATCATACCTCGCAGATCCTCTGGCGAGGTTTCAATCCGCACCAGCAGTACTTTTTCGCCCTTGCTTGCAGCTTCAACAGCACGGTCAGCATTAAAGTAGATTTGACCTGTGGCCGCACCGGGACCAGCCGGTAGACCATGAGCTATCTTGTTAGCCTTCTTGATCGCCTTGGAGTTAAAAATAGGTGCCAGCAATTGATCCAATTGGTCAGCTGGGACTCGCTGCACAGCGGTTTGCCAATCGATCAGTTTTTCACGCACCATGTCGCAAGCAATGTGAACCGCAGCAACACCTGTGCGTTTACCATTACGGGTCTGGAGCATGTAAACTTGACCTTCTTCAATGGTGAATTCGAAGTCCTGCATGTCTGTGAAGTGAGATTCAAGCGTATGACGAATCGCATCCAATTCAGCATATGCCTTAGGCATGACTTTCTTTAAATCAGCAACAGGTTCGGGTGTGCGAACACCGGCCACCACGTCTTCACCCTGAGCATTGATCAGGAATTCACCGTAGAAAACTTTTTCACCGTTGGCGGGGTCACGAGTGAATGCCACACCTGACCCAGAGTCGTCACCGGTGTTACCAAACACCATGGCCTGGACATTGACAGCGGTGCCCCATTCGTGAGGGATGCCGTATTTGCGGCGGTAAACATTAGCGCGATCATTATTCCATGAACCGAACACAGCGCCTACAGCGCCTTGAAGTTGTTTCCAGGGATCTGAAGGGAATGATTTACGGGTGCGATCTTTGACCAATTTCTTGAATCGGCGTACCAATTCCTTCACCTGATCGGCATCCAATCGAGAATCTTCTGCGTGAGGTTCACCAGGGAAAAGCTCAAGCTTGTATTCCTCAATCATGCTCTCGAAAGGTTCATGATCTTCACCTGGAAGACTTTGAACACCCATGACCACATCACCATACATTTGAATGAATCGACGGTAGCAGTCCCAGGCGAAACGTTCATTGCCACTCGACTTGGCCAGAGCCTTCACGGTCTTATCGTTCAGACCAAGGTTCAAAATGGTATCCATCATACCAGGCATCGAGTCACGGGCTCCTGAGCGAACAGCTACAAGAAGTGGACGATTTTCATCACCAAACTTTTTCTTGAGAACACGCTCCATATTACGAACGCCATCCTCCATTTGTGCCTGAAGTTCCTTGGGATAGCTGCGCTTGTGATCGTAGAAATAGGTGCAAACGTCGGTAGAAATGGTAAACCCCGGAGGCACCGGTAAACCGATACGGGTCATTTCTGCCAAGTTGGCTCCTTTGCCCCCTAGGAGCTCCTTCATTTTACCGTTACCATCGGCTTTTTTATTACCGAATTTGTAGACGTACTTTTGCTTTTTTGTTCCTGATGCTTTCTTAGCCATAATTTTCTTTATGCGTGGAATCTGAAAAAATAGATTGTTGGAGTCCGTCCGCGCCCGTTTCCCTTTGCGGCACAAAAAACGAGCGCAGAACATATCAAAGACAATCCACAAATGTCAATGTCCGAGTTCAGACCAGATACGAGCATGATTACCTTAACGACAGATTTTGGCACCACTGATTGGTTCGTGGCTGTCATGAAAGGTGTCATTACAGCTTTCAATCCAAAGGCACATTTTACAGATATAACACACCATATTTCTCCCGGAAACATTCGGGAAGCAGCCTTCGTCTTGAAACAGGCACTTCCCTGGTTCCCTCAGAAAACCATTCATGTAGCCGTTATTGATCCCGGTGTAGGCACCTCACGAAATGGATTGATCATCGAAACGGAAACTCACTTTCTAGTAGGACCCGATAACGGCATTTTCAGCTGGGCCCTTCTCGATATGGAAATAGTCCGTATCATTCGGTTAGATGCTACAAAATTCAGCAGCCCCGTCAGCAACACTTTCCATGGCCGTGACTTGTTTGCGCCCGCTGCGGCAAGGCTTTCCTTGGGAGAAAACCCCTTGAATCTCGGAGAACAGACTCAGTCAATGATTCAAATCGACTGGCCCCAGCACGAGGTAACAAACGACGGCTTTCTGGGTCAGGTTCTTCACAAGGACAGATTTGGAAATTTAATCACCAATTTACCAAGCGCATGTATTTCAACTGACGACATGACGAGATCGTTTGAATTTCGCAGCCACGGCAAGGTTTTACCAATAGAAGTCCACTCAACTTATCACCTCGCTTCATCGAACAATCCTGCACTGATATCCGCATCCACTGGCTTTCTTGAGTTTGCCATAAAAGACGGAAGCGCTGCGCATCAACTGGGCTGGGAAGCAGGTCAATCCTTTGAATTGATCCGTTAACTTCACTATCCCTGCAAGAAACACTGAATTCGGTCAACGATCTTGCCCAGGTTGAAACGAGGAAGTTTGCCTGAGCTTTTCCCAAAGTTCCTTTTCTTCACTGGAAATACTTTTAGGAATATCCACCTTGAGTTGGACATGAAGATCTCCTTCACGTCCATCGCTTGAAGGAAGCCCCTTGCCTTTGAGTCTTAATTTCTGCCCGTTTTGACTTCCGGCAGGAATCCTGATTTGAACATGACCGTGCAAAGTAGGCACTTGTAATTGCCCTCCCAGCACGGCGTCCCATGGAGCCAAAGCCAAATCAAATAGCAGGTTCCCATTTTTTACTTTAAAATCAGGATGACGAGCATATCTGACGATAAGAAAAAGATCACCCGCACTGCTACCTCCATGGCCCCTTTCACCTTTTCCGGCCAATCGAAGTTTTTGCCCATCGACGACACCTTTTGGAATTTTGACTTTGAACTGTTTCGGAGCACCAGAACCACCACGATCTCTTAAAGTGATGGAACGAATGGAACCATTCACCACTTCTTCCAGAGTAACCATGATATCAGCCTGCACATCATTTCCACGCGCTTGCCTTTGTCGTCCCCCTCCAAAAGGTGAATGACCGCGCTGACCACTGAAAAATTGCTCGAAAAAATCGCTGAAACCGGTTCCACCAAGGTCAAAGTCAGGGTGACTACGTCCAGCACCCCTGCCCTGCCAACCTGGTGGCGGCCTGAATCCTCCGCCCTGTTGCCAATTACTGCCTAAAGTATCGTATTTTTGGCGCTTTTCTGGATCACTGAGAACTTCATATGCTTCATTGATTTCTTTGAATTTATCCTCGGCACCAGGATCGTTACGCGACACATCAGGATGATATTTTCGCGCAAGCTTTCGGAAAGCCTTACGAATATCGTCCTTATTTGCCCCTTTGAGCACTCCTAGAGATTTGTAATAGTCTTTATATTCCACGTTCTTTTGTTGGTAAAAACTGCATCAACCAGAAAGGTAAATCAAGGGATCATCCTGAATCTAAACAATTCGAGTGAAGGTTCACCAAAACTGCCAGGCGCCTCGAATGGCAACGTGAGAACCTAATAAGAAATTGGTAATAGCATGCGCGGTGATAGCATCTCCCAATCGGTTTTTACGAATGACCAACCATTGGTAAAGCAATCCACACAATAGACCCGACAACCATTCATTGTGAGCCAAACCGAATAATGCAGAAGTTCCCAGAAACGCGCCCCAATGCATTTGACCTAGGGGTATTTTATCGAAATGAGGTTGAACAATGTATCGGTAAATAGTAGATCGATAAAACACTTCTTCAAGAGGAGGCACCACAACGGTCATCCCGAGTATCCGGACCACAATAAACAACCAGGCCAATGCAGTACCTTGACCGAAAAGGGCATGAGGATTCCAGACAAAGGCATCTTCTTTATCTCCTCCACCGAAATCGCTCAAGTGCGGGAAATAAGGATCCAACCCTACCCATAGCAGGTAAACGAGAATCCCTACAGCAATGGCTTCCCAGCTAAAATTCCACCTCATCTCTTTCACTCGAGGCCACATCCAGGCTATCAATCCGATGCCCACGACAGATTTAATCAGATAGAGCCAAAAGGCGGAACTATCTCCAAACTGCCCCTGACCACTGGTCAGAATGAGAAAGAGGATGAAAGGTGCCATTCGCACCCCCATCGGAGAATTTACTAATTTTTGGTAAAGGGATGGTTGAGACATGTATAATGAAAGGGGCAATCAATTAAGGAAACTGTATCACATCGCACGGAAAACCAACATTAATAATCAGTACCGCTTGCACTAAGTTTGGTAGATTCTCTCCACGCCTGCAAAGCGGATTTAAGCTGTACAAGCTTGTCTGGTCTTTTCTCCGCGAGGTTCACGGATTCAGAAATATCTTCATTCAAATCAAACAAGTAATCCGTCTTGCCCTGATCAGGGCTGTAGTATTTCATGTTACCTCGCATCCAGGCCACTTGTCTGGCCGATTGAAATCCTATCTCCCGTCTCATGAGATCATCGCCTCCCTGGTTCTTGTCTGGATATATCAGGCGCTTGAGACTTGTTCCATCGTAAGGACGATTAGGCAGATCAACACCTAACAGATCGGCAATGGTAGGGAGAAAGTCACTCGTCACAGCTGGCACATTGGAACGTTTGCCTTTTGAAACCGTCCCTTGCCATTCAAGAATAGCAGGCACGCGCACACCACCGTCATGCAGGCTGCGTTTACGCCCACTCAAAGGCCAGGCTGATCCCGGCGCCTGAAAACTATTCCCTTCGGGCCCATTATCGGCGCAAAACCAAAGCATCGTATCATTGCTAAGCTCCCAGTCCTTGAGTGCCTTTCGCAATCGCCCTACCTGATGATCTAAAGCGGAGATACAACCGTAATAATGTTTATGGTAGCCACCTAGAGTGTCATATGGAGCTGTCCAACGTTTACCTGAGACAACCGGTAAATGAGGGGCATGAAACCAAATAACCGTGAAAAAAGGCTGATCACTATCCAAATTATTTTCGATAAACTTCAGCGCTTGATCCATGATGACTTTCGAATCATCCCCATCCAACGGTTCCTGTACTTTTCCTTTGGGAGTCCAATAGGCAGTTTCATACGGGGCGCGCTTGTTAGCTGAAACAGGGTCCCACCATTTACGGTTGTGTTTAGGTGGTGCCCATAATGGATCCCAGGTTGGTGTTTTGGCTTCTGTACTGAAAAAGGTAACAAATCCATGGTCCGTTGGTGGCGCAAAATGCTGTTGATTGCGATCTCCTCCCCTATTGGAATCGCGCCCTGTTTTTGTCAGCGTACCCAAATGCCATTTACCGAAATGACCGGTTTGGTATCCTTGGCTTTTCAGCATTTCCGCCAAGGTCCATTCTTCTTTCAGAAGATGGCCAGCATTGGCGGTTAAGATACCATATCGGTAAGGATGCCTTCCTGTTAGGCATGAGCCTCGCGTAGGACTGCAGACGGGAGCCGCTGCGTAAAAACGATCAAAAACCAGTCCATGGTCCGCCATCTCGTCAAGTGCCGGAGTCTTAACCACTTGATTGCCATTGAACCCTGTGTCACTCCATCCCAAGTCATCCGCCATCAGCAGGATCACATTAGGAGGCTTGGCTTCGCTGGAAAACATCCACATGGCCAGGCATAGCAGAAATGCCCTTACCACCCCTTTCAAGGCTAGGTTTCTTACATTACTCACATGAGGTGATTGTAAAAAAAACGTAGCCTGAGACGATAATTCCACTTGTCCATTGTTTGAATTTATCATACCTGTGAACTGTTGATGGGAATCTTGAAAGCAAGTGCATGATGAAAACAATACTAAAATACTCTATCTTACTTACACTGACAACTTTGTTGACTTTGACGACTCAAGCAGCGGATCTGGATCGTCTGGCTGGCAAGTGGGTCGTCGAAAAGACCAACGATGATGGTCAAAAACTCAAGCAAATCATTGAAATAACGGGCGATAAATTCAAATTTTGGATCCAAACACCGGAGGGTCAGACGATGATTTATGCCACTGGTGAAGCCAAGACGGAAAAAGCCGGAGATCTCCGCATATTAAAATTAACGGATATCAAAGCGGGTGAAAGCGAAAATAACATTGCAGATATCTACGACGATCGCACCATCGTTTATCGAACAGGATACCGAACACTGACTCTGGCGACGAATTTTGAAAGTTACCGGGACGAAGAACCCTCCTTGGATGTTTACAAGAAGCAAAACTGAAGAAGACTGACTCCAATCATTTAAATAAGGCCTGACTGGATGATGCCGGTCGGGCTTTTTTTATTCAGGATATCAGAGCATGCTTTTCTGTCTTTTATTTCAGACGATAAAATTTCCGGCTATCGGAGCCCCCGCTGTCATCCACCCAGTCAATGGATCCAGTGGCCCCCAGATCAATTTTATTTTGAGCCACCTGCCATTCAGTAAGATCAGATGAAGATTCCAATTGGTAAATAGAATTAGGCTCACCTTGAAGACGAATCACAAACCCTCCGTTAGGTAAATGCCCCAGAGGCAAGAGCGTTGGAGGTGTGGGTGCCTCCTCAATCACTTCAATGCGATAATTATCAAAGACCATGAAGTTATCACCAGGAGCTTCAGGCTTGAAGATGGCCCAGACCGCATCAATGTCACTCAGGTCGCGTTTTAGATTTTGCGTACTCACAGGCAGACCTTCTACCAGAAGCACATCACTCGCCCATGCAGACCATTTGTTAGCATCGAAATCGATATCTAACCTCAAGTTGTAAAATGTTTCGTTATCAAATTCAAAACCCGAAGCTTTCAGTGGCTCAGCATCATCCAGTGCGTAGGATATCGCTTTGGTTTCATTGTCAAAATCAAGAGAAAAAAGCCTGAATCCCTCAGTGTTATAAATACTCCACCTGAAATTATCGCGCTCCCCGTTGGTAGAGTCCAGGATCCCCATAGCAACCGTAAACCGAACAAGTTCACCTCCGCGCTCGGCAGGTTCAAAACCCAATGGCTGAAGCAAGCTCAGGAACTCAACACTGGTCTCCTGCTCAGGTTTGACAAATCCGATGTAAGCCTGTTGTCCTTCGCTCTCCAGAAAATCGGTCAACAAACCGGATGATCCATCATTGGACATATCCAGAAATGCATCTCCGCCTGCAAACCCAATCCAGCCATTTTGACCTATCAGATCCGCTTCCGTTGAATACCCCTCTTCTTCCTCAAAGGCCGTTTCGTAGAGCAATCGGGTAACCTTACCGTCAGACTGACCGGTCATGGTTGTAACCAAACAAATCAAAAGGGCTAACCCTGACAATCTTGGTAAATCGTTCATGATGCTGCGTCCCGATTCAGGTGTTTACCGACCTGGCCGACTAGGCCTGCTGGAGGTAGATGATTTGTTTGAAGAAGATGAATTATCCGAAGAAGACGAACTGTTCGACGGCCGACTTCCACTTGCAGGAACAGATGACCTGAAGGATGGAACAGAGCGGGAGGAAGGAGACGGCATCGACCTTTGACGCACGGATCCACTGGAAGATCTAGAACTCGAGGGAGCAGGCCTTGAAATGCTTCGCGATGGCTGAGCTTGTGACCTTGGTGCAATGCTGCGAGTGCGGGGAGCAGGAGTAGATCGAGGCCTCATTGCAGGACGTCGAGACAATTGAGGTGAAGGTCGATTGTAGACTCTTGGCTCGCTTCTGGTTCGGTTCGGCTGAACCCTGACCGATGGTCGACTTGAATTTCTGGGTGAGAGGGTGCGTGGGCGGGAGCTGACGGATTCAGAAGCAGCTCCTGGTCGTGAATTAAAAGTATTGCGTCTTTGGGTGGTGCTACTTGACCGAGCAGTGTTGCTTGGGCGAAGCTTTGCTGCTGGCTTGGCATAGACTGGCCGCGCACTTTGATCTGGTTGAGAGGTGCGACTCGACGCTGTATTCCTGCTTGGTTGCACTTTGCTGATGCGACTGTTGCGTGAAGAAATACTGCGTGAAGTCGCGGGCCTTGAGCTCGTTTTGAGCGAGCTTGAACTTGATGGACGTTTCAAGTGGGCTTCACTGGATCGATTGCCAGCATTCCGATTAATGCCGCCAACAGATGGACGTTTACTCAGTGATGAAGTTGAAAGCAAGGAATCGGAGGAACCGCGATTCAGCGTGATACGTTCAGATTTCTTTTGAGGGCGTACCATTGCTACCCGGCTTGATTGCTTATTCAAGATTCGCTCTGGAACTTTACTGGACTGCTCAGGAAGCTTGGGGCGGAACACCGGCAAAGACTTGACCTTGCGTGAATCCGTAGATGCCAGACGTGTACTTTCAGCAGAGGAAACTTCCTTTAATGGAATCCGTTTAATTTCCTGAGTGTTGCCCGCTGCAATTCTCTCAGGCGTGATACCATTGTTGATCACCGTATTGTTGTTCACAATATTGTAATTATTGACAACAGTAGTTCGGTTATAAATGTTGCGAGACTGATCAGGGCCAAGACCGTGCCTTCCCAGACGGTGGTGAGTGAAATGCCGGCGCGAGACGAAAGCATAGTGAGTGTATCCCAGACCGAAACCGAAGCCCAGGGAGACACGTGATCCCAGATAGGTGAATCCGACACCGCTTTGGTAATAAGCAGCGGGAGGCAAGGGAGCCCAGCCACAATAGTCGTTTGAATAACGCCAAGTCACCCACGAGGGGCCCCAAACCGTATCGGGAGCCCAGACCCAGCCGAAAGACGTATGACGGGTCCAGCGACCGTAGTGGAAAGGCGCCCAGCCCCAGGAATAATTGGAATGCCAGTACCAGCCTTGATCACTATAAATCCATCGGCCATTGTCGTAATAAGGCCGCCAGTTCACATTGGCAAGCGCCACGGTAGGTCTCCAGCACCACCCATAATCGGCAACATGCACCCAGGCTCCGTATGGAGCCAACTGTTCATGGAAATATTCATTCGTTACGACACGTGTTTCGGACACTGTCGTCTGGGGTGCAGGTGATGAGGTTGGAGGATTTGTGGCATACACGGGTTGTTGATTACTGGACACTGCCATCGTGTTTTCAGCAAGGGACGCTGCAGGCTCGGCCAAAGGCACTTGTCGCGCATCGGGAGCGTCATTAACACTGAGAGCAGGCTCACCAGTCAGATATGCATCTCGTTGAATCATAGCACTCAACACCTCCTCGATAACTCCAATATCCTGCAGATATACGATTTGATCGGCAGTCAGGTTGAAAGGATATTTGGAGTGATCCACAAAAGTGAGTATGACTGATTCATCCACCATGGATTCATGAAGCTTGACCAGTTCCCGTGCCGTTGGGCTCAGTTTCATTGGATCAGGCGTTTGGATGGTAACTGTCTTTTTTTCTGCACGCGGCTCCGGCATGGAGACAGCTTGCAGATCAGGGGCAGGTTTTGTGGTTGTCTTTGTTGTGGTCACTTCCCTCACCACATGAGGGCGGGGCCCATGGTGTACCACAGTGTGGCGTGAACGTGTCTGGCAACCAACCAAGCTGGGAATCAACAGTAAACTGAACAACGACTGCCAACGCATGGATTTGAGTAACAATTTCATATCTTGCCTCTTTAAAGATTATCGTATCATTGTGTAATAACCGTGCCCATGAGCAAATCATTTAAGATGCCTTTGTTCATCGGAGCCCTGCGACGGAATCCTCAGGCCGGATACTATACTAAGCGAGGGCACGCCTCGGAAGGGGACACATAAATTTATTTTTCTTCCTTATCCGCATTTCGCTTTAAAATCTAGTGAATCTTATATGTCGAATTATTAAGTGTTGTTTCATTATCACGGCATTTCGCCAAACTCTCAATGAAATTTAGGACCAATCGAGGATCACCCTACTCATTCAAATGCCCCCAAAGATCAGTCCTTTGGGCAATATCTCTAGTTTACCATTGCCCTTTTTAATGGCAGATTGACCATCATTATGGATATCCAACACGAAGCCATGCCTGCAGTGCTGACAGATGAGGAGCTTGCAGACCTCAGAAGAGCTCGCCATCTATTGGAACGTCCAAGTTTTGCTTCTCGTTTGACCAAAACCCTCGGTAAACCCATCGAAGGGATCTTCAATCAACTTCCACTTGGTTGGAACCGAGCCATACATCGCGCTTCGGGTTCCGCACTTTCCAAGGCAACACGGCTAGCCACATGGACCATGCTCAACCGCAAAGGGAAAGCTTCTACAGAAGGAGCCCATCAATGCGCAGTCATGATTTCAGGAGGACTGGGAGGTTCTTTGGGATTGGCAACCTTGATGTGGGAATTACCAGTGTCCACCACTTTAATGCTGAGATCCATCGCAGATATTGCGAGAAGCGAAGGACATTCGTTAAGGGATCAGGCTACAAGAATGTCCTGCCTGGAGGTGTTTGCATTTGAAGGGAGAAAGTCCAATGGTGATGATCCGGACAAACACTATTGGGCTGTTCGCCTTGCCCTGGCCAAGGCCGTTTCTGAAGCTGCAGCTTTTCAATTCTCGAGTCGAGTTGCATCAAAATCAATACCTGTAATGACCAGGCTCATAAGCGCCGTGGCCTCAAGGTTCGGGATCATGGTTTCCGAGCAGGTCGCAGCCAAGGCCATTCCAATCATTGGCGCAGCAAGTGGCATGACGATCAATCTGATGTTCATGACTCATTTTCAAACGATCGCTAGAGGTCACTTCGTGATCAAACGATTAGAAAAAAAATACGGCACTGAAACCGTGCAAGAACTCTATGATTCCATAGCCATGCCATATCAGGTGGAAAAATATTAGGCCTCCAATGACGTGGCCGTCCCCTGTAGCTTTTCCAAGCAAGGCAGGGTCATCCACACCCACAGTGTTCCCATCAAGCACATGCTGCCAAAAATCAACACTAACCAACTGACAGGGATGCCGTGCAACGTGGAGACCAATACTCCGATCAGAATCAGGAAAAACCCAATGATACTGTTGCTGATGGAAATGTAGTCGGTTCGCTTGTTACCAGACCCCAGATTGATCAAAAAAGTTTTCCGACCGACCCTTACTCCTTCATGAGCAAAGATGAGAAGCATGTAGCAGGCAGGAAAAAGCCACATGTCCATTAAACTTTCATGAACCATTTTTATCATGAGCAACAGAGATAAGCCGGAAAGCCCGGCAAGAAGCGACGCAAGCATGAGAACCCGACGACTTGAAATATCCGCCATTCCACCCCATATCCAACCGCTCATCATAGAAGCTGCAGCACCAGCGAAAACGAACCCGCCCAACTGCCCCATCTGTGGCCCACTGACAAATTGAGAATACAGAACAATGTATGGAGCAAGGAGCGCCGAGCCCGTCATCAAGGCACGTGCAATGACAAAGTTCCTGAAGTCCCGGTCTCGGGAAAGAAGTTTCACTGCATGCTTTAATTGATGGCGTCCACTCCTGGGAGATTCCATTTCACCTGCTTTTTCCTCGATACTTGCATAAAGAAACCAAGCCAAGCCCCAGCAAAGAAAAGCAATGAAAAGAGGTAGCAAGAGCGAGCCGCTGCTTTTATCGTCTTGTAAAAAAAAGAAACCTGCCGCACCAAAAAACAACATCAGCACCCCGGACCCGGATGTCGCAAGACCATTGACCCGCCCTCTTTGAGCCTTAGCAATCGTTTTACCGAGGACATCCTTGCCAGTAATGGAACAAAGCGCGCGGCCTAATGAAAAAACAACCAAACTGAGCAGCAAGATTCCGCCACCCAACGCACCTGTAAGTTTCCAACCGGCAAGAAGCATAGCGAGAACGCTCCCTCCCTGCACACCGGTCCCAAGCAACCAGACAGGCTTGCGATAGACTTTACTACGAATCCAGCCGGCCATCAGAAATTGAGGCAGCATCGAGAGTGATTCACGAACAGGAACCAGCCAGCCCACCAAAAATACGGGTGCTCCCATGGCCCCCATCAACCAAGTAAGAACAGTCTTGGGATTGGCCAATTGATCCGCTGTTTTACTGAGAAGCATGGTGGTGAGTTGTTTCACCAAATTTCCTGACCATTCAAATCTCTTGGATGAATCGCTCATGTCATTACGCTTGCACGTTCTATCCATCGCACGAGGAAAAAGGAAATCATATTTTGAAGCCATTTGACAGGGCCCATAACCTCTTAAAGACAAGGTTTTTTCTTGACTAAGGTTTCTATTGTTTGGAGAAGAGTTAAATGATCAGCCAAGGAATTCGGTTTGCCGCCGCTACAGGCATATCCATACTCTTGTCAACCACTGGATTCACGCAGGAAATCCTTCCTCTCGAAGGAGCACCAGAAACGGGTAGCGGACTGGACGGCAGATACTGGCAAGCCGGCATCAAGACTATCGACAATCTAGATGACAAGGGTGGAGACAAAGATATTGGCTTGAAAATCATCCGAGCGGCGCATCCTAGCGGAACGTTCACTGCGACCGGTTTGAGCTACCAGGGAGGCAATGATTTAACGACTATTCAGGAATGGCTTCAATCTGATGCAGAGTCGTATCTGGGAGTTGATGGCAACATGGATGATGGATTGCTCAGCTTCACTGGCTACCTTCGCATTGAATCTCCAGGTGAATTGGACATCCGTTCTGAATCCGATGATGGATCGATCATTTGGATCGCTGGCACACGCGTCGTAGATAATGACGGAAGCCACGGGGCACCCGGACCAGCCCCAGACGGAATTTATGATTTCGAAACAAGCGGGCTTTATCCTATCGAAGTCGCCTGGTTCAATGGTGATTGGACCAGTGATACAGGCGACCATGGCGGGGCCAACCTCAACATACTGATAGATGGAGAACCGGTCATTGGAGAGAATCTATACAGCGCAGCAGACATGGGAGCTGCTCCCATCGGAGTTTCCCCGATATCAGAGGAATCCTCAGACCCCGGATTGGCTGGCAAATACTGGACAACCGAGCCAAAAGGTTTTGAGTTTGGTGAAGGCTCCCAAGGGCCTATTTTCCAGACCGCACCTGGTGACAATCACGGGATCTATATCCTTAACTCAGAGCCTCAGGGAACGTTTATATCGAACAATGTAAGCTATACTGGTAATGATCTCACCCCTATCTCAGAGTGGCTTGGCGAAGATAGCAATTCGTTTGAAGGCACTGAGGGCAACCTCGATGATGGGATGGTTCAGTTGAGAGGGATGATTCAAATTAACAATGCAGGAACACACGATTTCAGAAGTTCTTCCGATGATGGATCCGTGATACGGATAGGCAACCAGGTTGTGGTTGATAATGATGGTGGTCATGGAGCTCCCGGTCCAAACCCCGATGGCAGTGCTTTTTTCACAAAACCGGGGCTGTATCCGATCGAAGTCGCCTGGTTCAACGGAAATTGGACAAACGATTCCGGTGACCATGGCGGGGCAAACATTGATCTAACAATCAACGGTGAGCCACTCAAGGAATTGATTTTTCAGCCTGTGGAAGAACCCATCACACTGCCTAGTTTAATCAAGCCAGAGCCAATCATTCTCCCAACAATTCTCCTGGAGTCTTTTGAAGACGTAACGGACGAAAATGTCGGAGACGTTGCTCAGTTGTGGACTGGAGAACGCAGCGAATACGGGATTGGAGACTTGACCATCAATCCTGACCTCGTATCAGTCACTGAGGGGGACAAGGCTCTGGAAGTCAGCTTCAATAAACTCTCCGGCTGGGGGCAGGACTTTCAGATCTCACTCAGCACTGAAGCGTCCTCCATCTTTGAAGATGCCTGGAATGATCCATCACCGCACCGTTGGTGGTTGCTTTATGATATCACTGTAGGCAGTGGTGAAGGCAATTGGGCGAACAATATTATATGGGTTGGGCCTGATGCCAGTTACGGCGATCAAGTGGAAGTTCAAGATAACTGGGATGAGCCGGTAACAGCGTTCCTTGAATTTGATTCAATGAAGAATGGCAGTGACCTTGTGACCACTGAGGACGGAAGAATCGCCCTTGGTTTTGGCTTCAATGCCGACCTGAATGCAGCCAGTAAAGTCTGGGTGGATAATATCCGGCTGATGGACACCTATGCTCGGGGTTATGCACCGGAGGAAACGCTCATCGACGGACTGAATGATCAGGAAATCACGTTAATCACTGAATCAGGGTTCTCCGTGACGGATTACTCCAGACAGGGTAATGATGACCCCAGAGTGACGGAAGGAGACGGTGCAGTCTGGATTGAGGTCGCTGAAAGTGGCTGGACCACAGGCGCTGTGATGAGTTTGTCTGAGAACACTGTATTGAACAATATCCTCGCATCCATTGCACCAGAAGATCGAGTGCATTACACCATCAGTTTCGACTATGTCGTCATTCCAGATACTACAACCCAGGTTGACTGGTTTCAGTTTCTGCCGGAAGCAACAGGATTGCGTTTGACTCATAACTACGCTGGAAGCGAGGTGAAGCGCACTCATTCCATTAATCTGGGTTCTGTTGCCTGGGGAGCTACAGCCCCCAACCTCAATCTTATCACGCAGGGAGGCTTTGATGGTTATGTGGACGTTTTTGTGGATAACGTGCGTCTTTTCAATGCAAAGGGTATTAAAACAGCTGAACCCGAACCTGCATCCATCACTTCAGCAGAGCTGGATGCAAATCTCTTTGAATTAACCTTCAGCAGCATTGATGGGGCTTCCTACAGCATTTTGGTAACAGACGACATAAGCTCCGGCAACTGGTCAGAAGCCGTTTCAGGCATCCAGGCCACAGGAGATACGACAACATGGCAGGACAGCAACCCTGCGGCTGGGCAAAAATTTTACCGAATTCAGAGTGACAATTGATGCAGGCTTAAATTCATATGCATGGAAGGGAGGGGGCAAGGCCTCACTGAAAAATGCGATTCATCCTTCCATCCACTCGCATAGGAAGCAATTGAATGATTCGCTGACTTGAAATGATTTGTCTGGAGCGGAGCCTCCAGACAAATCATCAATATCAAGCAAAATTGCAAAACGGCTCCGGTTTAAATACTCAACTTTCAATCTCATGCGTCGATTCTGAAAGTCTGGCATCACACTGCACCATTTACGTGGAAGTATTTGCGAGTTTTAATAAGCACCAACTGACATGCGATGAACAAGACTGGCATCCTGTTCTAATTGAAATCTTCCACTGCTGACAACTCCATGTGGCAAAAGCTACCAAAAATTAGACTTGCCCACCGGCTTTGAAGATTGAATGGTTGCGTTGTGAAATCCCGCTTGCATCATTCAAGTAGTCAGAATTTGAATCAACTTTTGCGGTTGTCCGGACTTTTCTCGATCATGGTCTGGTTGTCGCCTGGAACGGCAGCCTCACCGCCGTCAGCGGAGCAACCCCTCACCCTCTCGGAAAATTCTTCAGCTTATTTTGTAAAAGAAGTTCGCCCTATTCTTCAAAAATATTGTTTTGAGTGCCATGGAACGGAAAAAGCGAAATCATCGCTGCGCCTTGATACCAGCAAGGGTATTTTACTCGGCGGTAATTCAGGTGAACCCTTGATTCAGCCCAATGCCCCATCAAAAAGTTATCTTATTCAAAAGATCACCCATGAGGATAGCGAAGAACGAATGCCTCCAGATGGGCAGGGAGTCTCCGACAGTGAGCAGAAAGTTTTGCTACAATGGATCGCGCAGGGTGCCGCGCTTCCGGAATCAATGGATGGTGCCAACTCCTTTTATGAGACAGATCACTGGGCTTTCCAGAAAGTTCAACGCCCTGCCCCTCCGATCGCAGGAAAAAGGAACACACGCATTGAGAACCCGATTGATGCATTTATTGACTACCGACTTGTCAAAGAAGGTCTGACCCTGTCACCCGAAGCTGACCGGGCTACTACATTGCGAAGGCTGTTTCTTGTGACCAAAGGTATTCCTCCCACTCCCAAGGAACTTTTGAGTTTCCTGAGAGATTCGAACGAATCATCATACTCAACCCAAGTCGAAGCCGCGCTGGCAAGCCCGCGTTATGGAGAGCGCTGGGCACGCCATTGGCTGGACATCGCAAGGTATGCAGATTCCAACGGGTTCGAAACCAATCGCGAGCGAAAAACAGCCTGGCATTATAGAGATTATGTGATCAACGCACTGAACACAAACAAACCATACGATCAGTTCATCGAAGAACAATTGGCAGGTGATGTGCTGGGTGAGGATGCCGCAACAGGTTTCCTGGTAGCAGGCCCTTATGATATTGTGAAAAGCCCTGATATCACTTTAACACTGATGCAGCGACAAAATGAATTGGACGACATGATTCACACGACAAGTACGGCCTTCCTAGGGTTGACCGTCGGATGTGCGAGATGCCATACCCATAAGTTCGATCCTATCCATCAAAAAGAATACTACAGCATGCAAGCCGTATTTGCGGGTGTACAACATGGAGAACGTGCATTCAAAAAAAACCTGCCCGAAGACACACAGAAAAGTATCGTCCATATCGAATCCCAGTTGACATCCATTGAAATGGAACTGGGGAAATTAAAAAAAGCGGCAGAATTCACAACAACCAAGACACAGCAAACCAAGCGTCTTCAGGTATCTTCTCAGTCGAATGAAGAGCTGATTGATTCAGTGAAAGCAAACGCCATACGATTCACGGTTCTTGCCAGCTCTTCCGGCCAACCCTGCCTTGATGAATTGGAGGTCTATGATGATGGCGGCAACAACGTTGCACTGGCAAGCAATGGTGCAGTGGCTTCTGCTTCCGGTACGCTGCCTGGTTACGCCATCCATCAACTGAAACACATCAACGATGGCCGGACCGGTAATGCATACAGCTGGATATCCAACAGCAGTGGCAGCGGTTGGGTTGAAATTTCCCTTTCAAAGGAACACTCTATTCAGAAAATTGTCTGGAGTCGCGACAGGTCAGGTCAATTCCAAGATAGAATTCCAACGCGTTACATTATCGAGGCGCGCACCCAAAAAGACGAGTGGGTACGCATTGCAGACTCAAACAATCGGGCCCCTTTTCAAAACAAGCCCGATTCCCTTGCCTTTCTCAATGTGCTGAACGATTCGGAGCGTTCAAAAGCAGAATCTCTCCTTAAGCAAAAAGAAAACCTCAGGAGCGAACTCAAAGGACTCAGAAAAAGAGGTATGGTTTGGGCTGGTCAATTCAAGCAACCGGGCCCCACACATCGACTCTTCAGAGGAGACCCAATGGAGAAGAGAGAGAAGACTCCTCCCGGAGCATTGCGAGTCATCAAACCGTTGTTGATGGATGAGGATGAAGCGGAAGAGCAGCGCAGGCTTAAATTAGCTCAATGGATCACATCGAAAGACAATCCCCTCACAGCTCGTGTCATGGTCAACAGAATATGGCATTACGTCATGGGACAAGGGCTTGTAAGGACTCCCGGTGACTTCGGAGCCAACGGAGCAGCCCCCACACATCCCTTATTGCTGGATTGGCTTGCCGATGAATTCATGAGGAATGACTGGTCCATCAAACACATTCAGCGACTCATCCTGAACTCCAGGACCTTCAGGCAATCCAGCAAACCTACCCCGATAGGTATGGACAAAGATGCAGGAGGCGTATGGCTTTGGCGTTACACACCAAGAAGGCTTTCTGCAGAGCCCATGAGGGATAGTATCTTATTTACCTCTGGTGCTCTGGATCTGAAAATGCAGGGGCCAGGGTTTTACTTGCTGGATGTACAGGCTGAAAATGTGATGCATTATTTCCCAAAAGAGCATTTCGGTCCCAAGGAATTTCGCCGCATGGTCTACCAAGCCCGTATACGTCAGGAACAGGATGCCATTTTTGGAGCATTTGACTGCCCTGATGGCAATCAAGTCATATCAAATCGTTCCAGATCCAACACTCCCATCCAAGCGCTGAACCTGTTTAACAGCAATTTCATATTGCAGCAATCAGAGATCCTTGCTTCCAGACTCCAGAGAGACTTTCCGGATTCACTGAAACAACAAATAGATCACGCTTTTCTGGCATTGCATGGAAAACTGCCTGACGAACGCGAAATGCAAATATCCAAAGCGTTGGTTCAAAGTGACGGGCATACATCTTTTTGCAGAGCACTTTACAATTCAAGTCGATTTATTTTCATTTTTTAAGAAAAGCATGAAACATCCATTTCGATTCACCCATCCGATGCTTGACAGAAGAAGTTTTCTTTCACAAAGCGGAACAGCTCTGGGGAGTATGGCGCTGGCTCATCTACTCGATCAGGATGGCCTGATGGCAAAGAACACAGAAGCGAATGCAACATCTGCCATTCCAATTCGACCTGACATTGATCCCGCAAACCCCAATGCGGCAAGACAGAGTCACTTCCCCTCGCGCGCAAAACAGGTATTGATGATTTTTTGTTCGGGGGCGGTAAGCCAACTGGATACTTTCGATTACAAACCTGAATTGTGGCGCCGACATGGTCAGCCCATGCCTGGAGGTAAGGACTTGATCACCTTTCAAGGAGAACAAGGCAACCTCACCAAGAGCCCTTTCGAATTTAGACCGCGAGGTCAATCCGGAAAATGGACCTCTGACCTCGTACCTCATCTTGGAAATCTAGTTGATGACTTTTGTTTCATCCATTCCCTCACTAGTGAGACGAACACTCATGGCCCTGGGGAAAACTTCATGTGCACAGGATTTACTCTGGATGGATTTCCCAGTATGGGCGCATGGGCAAGCTATGCGCTCGGGAGTGAAGTTGATTCACTTCCTGCCTATGTTGCCATTCCTGACCCACGAGGAACGCCTCAATCCAGCGTGAATTGCTGGGGTCCCGGGTTTTTACCGGCGGCGTTTCAGGGTACGGATTTCAATGCCTCCCAACCAGTCCGCAATCTCAACCCGCCAAAAGGAACTTCTCGCGATACCGACCAGCGAACGCGCGCCTTTCTGAATAAATTAAATAGGCATCAGATGCAAGATTACCCGGGCGACAGCGAACTGGCAGCCCGCATCTCAAGCTACGAACTTGCTGCACGCATGCAGCTATCAGTGCCTGAAGTCAGCGACCTCTCCTCCGAGCCGTCTCATGTCATGAAGCTTTACGGAGCGGACCAAACGGGCAACAGTACCAGTAAACTCAAAGCGTCGTATGCAAGGAACTGCATTCTGGCACGTCGACTGGTTGAAAAAGGGGTGCGTTTTGTACAGCTTTTCAACGGAGCATACCAGACCGGAGGTGAGGGAGTCAGTAATTGGGATGGTCATAAAACACTCGCCGCGCAATACCCAGTGCATGGTGAAATCATGGATCAACCTACAGCAGCATTGATTACCGATTTGAAACAAAGAGGCCTCTTGGAGGACACCTTGGTGGTCTGGTGCACCGAATTCGGCCGCATGCCAACCTTCCAGAAGGGAGCAAGTGGGCGTGACCATAATCCAAAAGGATTCACCGCATGGCTGGCAGGTGCAGGAGTCAAAAAAGCATTTTCCTATGGAGCGACAGATCCATTTGGTTACCGTGCGGTCGAAAATGTTGTGACTACACACGATTTTCACGCCACCATCCTCCATCTACTCGGGCTCGATCATGAGCGCTTGAGTTTTTATCACAATGGGATAGAGAGGCGCCTCACCAATGTGCACGGCAACGTTATTCGTGACATACTGATCTGAAAATGAACCATGCCATCGAGAATCAGTCAGAAAGTAATTATTATCAAATTCAACATGGATCAGCGGTCCCTGCTCATTGAGGTTTAGGTTGTGACAGGTACATGGATCAACGCACTGGCCATCTTGCTGGGAACCTCGATTGCGATCGTTTCCAAAAAAGACCTTTCGCAGATAGCTCAACAAAGAATAAAAATTGTACTCGCAGTTTTTGCTATGTATGTGGGGATCTCATTGCTCTGGGAATCGATGCATGGAGGCGTGATACAACACTTAAAACAAATGTTACTGCTTTTTACAGCCCTTGTTGTGGGTAACATGGCAGGAATGCTATTGGGCATTCAGAAAAAACTGAATCGATTGGTCATGTTTGCCAAGGATCAGTTTGACAAACCATCCAAATCCCAGGGATTCAAACTTACATCAGCCCTCTATTGCTTGACGCCATTTGCAGCGATCGGAGCATGCATGGAGGGTCTGACAGGGGATTATCGCACTCTCCTGATAAAGGCAGTAATGGACGGTATGGCTGCACATTCATTTTATCGATTATTCGGGGGATCCGTGGTGTTGAGCGCCATTCCCCTCCTTGCATTCCAAGGCAATCTTACATTGATTGTGCATTGGGTGAAGTCGCAAATACTGATTCCTGATATGGTTGACGGAATGACGGGAATAGCTGGTCTCCTGGTTTTTACATCGGTCGTTCTTATCACTAATACAGGCAAACCAAGGCTTGCAGATTACTTGCCATCCTTGATCGTTATTGCTCCTCTTGCATACTGGTTTTGGTAGCGCATCATTCCATATCTCCCATACTTTTTCAGCGGAAAAATCATCGGGAAGTTTGAATATTTCAAATAAAGAGGTATTGAAAAGTTAAGTTATTTGCTTAGGAAGATTCAATGATGGAAGTCGAATTAGAAAACAAGCCCCCCATTCCCCCATCTTTTTGGCGCCGCTTTTCTGTTGGAACCAATCCGGTTCGAACTTGGTATCGACTTCTATGCTTGAGCATTTTGGCATATGTGATTCTGAAATACTTACTCCTCCCAATCAAAGTCACTGGTTACAGCATGTTTCCCACCTATCGGAATGGTCAGATCAATTATGCCAATCGCCTTGCTTACAGGTGGTCAAAGCCACAGCGCGGGGATATTGTGATCATCAAAACCACGGGAGAAAAGGTCACCATCCTGAAAAGAATTTTGGGCCTACCGGGAGATCGAATTCGGATGCAGGATGGTAAGATTTTTATCAACAACAAGGAATTGAATGAACCCTACATCAAGCAAAACGGAGGATGGAGGGAACGTGAGATCGAGTTGAAACCCGATGTATACTGGGCGATTGGCGACAACCGTGCCATCAGTGAATTCGGCAAGGTTCACGCATCCATGTTGGTTGGGAAGATTCTATTTTGAATATATTCAAGTGGATTATCATTTTGGCAGGTCTGGGATTCCTGGGTTGGAAAGCCCTCGTGTTCCTGCTACCAAGTGATGAAATGCGTATACGCAAGAAACTGAGCCGACTCGAATCGCTCGTTTCTTATACTCCGAATACCGCTCCTTTAGTCCATCTTGCCGCCGCCGGTGGAATCCTCGAAATGTTCACGCAGAATGCTGAATTGAATATTCAAACCGATTCCAGCACCTGGAATATCCATGGGCGGAATGAAATCAAGACTTCCGTGCTTTCTTCTCGACAGCAGGAGCGTGGAGGCATGCAAGTGAGCATTACTGATCCTGTGTTTAATTTTGACAAGGCCGGTTCTATCAGCACGCTGGCCACCATCACTGCAAAATGGGAGAGCAATCCTGATCCTATGGTCAGGATCCTGGAATTCCGGTGGGTGAAAGGAGAGAGAAACCAATGGTTGATTTCAGCAATAAAGACTCGAAGAGACCTGGAATGGGGAAATAAACTGTGAAATACCTGATTGCCGAGGAAGGACAATACGAACAGCGAAAAAGGAATTGTAACGCCGGCTGACCAGAGACAGGAGGATTCCTGTTCTTGGTTCAACCGGATAAAATTTGCAAAGAGATCGCGTTATGATTTGGCTGGTGCTTTAGCCAAATCCCTTTTTCGTTTGTTGTAAGCTTTGCGACGTTTGCGTTTTTCCATTTTATTGTGTTGTTTTCCCATAGTGTTATTGGTTTTGATGTTCTAAACAGTAGAGAGGACTATGAACAGACTCCAAGCATCAATCAACATCATTTTCGCCACTGTGGTCCTTTTATCCACAGGGTGCCAGACGAATGGCATCTCCAAAGACAAAAAATACAGCCTTATAAACTTCCATTTAGAGTCCACTCCTGACGGTTCAGGAAGAACAGGATACGTACCAGTCTACAGAGCAAACCCTCAGCAAATAGGCATCAGAAACGAAGCTTTTCTGGATGTCGTTTATATCACCCAAGCGCGTGTGGTCGAAGCTATCGGCGGGTTCAGTATCCGTATTCAATTCGACGAAACCGGCACTAAGCGACTTCAGACAATCACCACTTACAACCGCGGCAAGCGCATTGCCATTCATTCGAACTTTGATGACTCACGTTGGCTGGCAGCCCCTCAGATTATAAGAACCATCACTGATGGTGTCATTATTTTCACTCCCGATGCCACTCGTGAAGAAGCAGAACGAATCGTTTTAGGAATCAACAACGCAGCCGAAGAATTGGGTAAAGCCTATGTATTCTAGTCGCACGGGTTATTGATCGCATTATGCAAAGATACCTCTTATTGCTCTACGTGGCATGGATCAGTCTGGAATCAATGGCTGAACCCGCATTTAGAATCCCGACAATCAATGAAGCCTTGTGGGATGATTCTACACAAGGTTACCAAACCTTTTTTGCGCCTACAAACATCGGCAAATGGGAAAGTGGTCGATTCGGATGCGTGCGCTCGGAGGGTTGGAAATTCCATGAGGGCATTGATATTCTATACACTCAACAGGATCAAAAAGGGGAACCTAAAGACCTTATTTTCGCTGCAGCAGAGGGAATCGTTTGTTATGTAAATCACAAACCTGGCCTTTCGAATTATGGTAAATACATAATTCTTGGACACAAAATTGAAGGACTTGAGATTTACACCATCTATGCCCATTTAAGTCGCATTGAAGATCAAGTCACTCCCGGCAGAATGGTTGAAGCAGGGGCTCGTATTGCCACCATGGGGCGCACCACGAACTCTGGGAGTATCGCGCGCGCGCGCGCACATTTGCACTTCGAAATCACACTAGTCATCAATGAAAATTTTGATCAATGGTTTCAGAAAAGAAACCCAGGCAACGCGAATGATCATGGCGTATGGAATGGCCGTAATTTTCTGGGGCTCAATCCTGAATCCATTTACAAGGAGCAAGTCCGATTGCAGAAAAACTTCAGTCTTCGCGGTTTCATAAGGAATCAGGAAGCCTTATATACCGTATTCGTAAACAAAGCCGATTTCCCATGGTTGCGCAGATATGTGCCACTTGTCAAAAAAGATTCTGGCCTCTCCGCGGAACAAATAACCGGCTACGAAATCACATTCAATCCCTTCGGCGTCCCATATCGATTAGAACCCTCAAAACGTGAGCCCATGAAAAGTAATTCCATCGAACTGCTGCACGTCGAGGAAATGGTATATTCAAAATATCGCTGCCGAGGACTGGTCAGAAAGCAAGGCAAGGAGTTCAAGCTCTCGAAATCCGGATTGGATCTAATCAACCTGCTTATTTTTGCTGAGTAAACCCAATGAGCCCTTTTGAAGCTCAAGTAAGCTCTAACAACTGATCCAGTATTTTTTCATAAACGCGCACGAGTCGAACCAGATCATAGATGATGATATGCTCATCCACATGGTGACTTGTATCTCCGACTAAACCAAACTCAACCAATTCGCGGCTATGAGGAGCAATGAAACGAGCGTCGGAAGTACCTCCTCCCGTTGATAAATGCGGTTCCTGACTCGAGAACTCGCTGACAACTTCACGGCAGATCTGAGTCAGTATCCCTTGTTTTGTTTTGAATGGCTTTGCATCTGAGACACATTTCAGCTCGTAACGAAGCCCTGCGCCATCGAGCGTTTGCCGAATCGACGTTTCTACCGTTTCCAAGCTAAGCCCCGGACCATGCCGAAGGTTGAACTGAACATTGAACTTACCAGGGATCACGTTGGCGGCTCCCGTACCGGCACCGACATTGGTAATTTGAAATCCAGCCGCAGGAAAATGTTCATCTCCTGGATCCCATACTCGCTCAGTAAATGATTGGAGTGCCTTGAAACTTTGATGCACAGGATTCATTGCCAACTCGGGGTAGGCGGAGTGCCCTTGCTTTCCAAGAAGCGTCAGGAACCCATTGATCGATCCCCGTCGCCCAACCTTGATGACGTCTCCAAATGTGGAAAGTGAGGTAGGCTCAGTTACAATGCAGTAATCAATACTTACTTCCTCTTTTTTCAAATAATCAAGCACATCCTGTGTGCCGTGATTATTCACCGGTTCCTCATCTCCTGCGATGATGAAACCGATTCGAAGGGGCATCGGTTTCTTTTGTTTGATCAGGAATTGCTCTACTGCTATTACGGCAGCTGATAAAGGCCCTTTCATATCGGCAGCTCCCCTGCCAAAAAGCTTCCCCCCTCTGATTTCGGGCTCAAAAGGGGGTGAAGTCCAATCACTCGCATCCCCTGAAGGTACGACATCCGCATGTACGGCAAAAACCATCAGCGGCCCCTCTGTGCCATAACATGCCCAGGTATTCAGCACGCCGTCCACATCAACGGCAGTGACATCAAAACCTTTGGTTTCCAGGCGCTTTCTTAGCAGCAATTGAGCGCCAGCGTCATTGGGAGCTATGCTGGCGCAACGAATCAAATCCTTTGCCAACAAAGTGGCTGGATGCTCGGAAGGATCATTATTTTCAGAAATCATTTATCGTGCTTGATATTATGCCGGTGCTCTTTCAAAAGACGATGCAAAATTCTGTTTTAAAGACTTGCCAAATTCCACTCTCATGTCTCAAATACTCATCCGCACCGAAATGCGCGGTTAGCTCAGTGGTAGAGCACCACACTGACACTGTGGGGGTCGCTGGTTCGAACCCAGCATCGCGCACCATTACCTGAAAAGGCATTAGCCTTATGAACCTCTCCAGCCAGGATGAGGCAATCATTGCCGAGATTTGGCACAATGGTGAATCTTTGGCACAGGTCTGGAAGGACTGGAAAAGTCTATATCTCACTCCCACAGAAAGCATTGAAAGCTCAATCAAACTCTTCCTTGCCCACCTTCATGCGACTGGCAAATCTCACCGATACATTCAAGAGTTTGGCTATGTTCTCAAACGTTTCTCCCTGTTCATAAACACTGAGGCAGACCTTTCACGGGTCACCACAAAACAGTGGTGGTGCTCTGTTTCTGCCATGGGTGCTGGAGAGACTGCTAGGGTTAAGCTCAAGATTTACCTCACCTGGTGCCACAGGCAGGGTTGGCTCAAAGACCCTGTATTCTTGCAAAGAGAAGAGACCAAGAAAGTTGCTGGAGAGATTTCTGTCCTAGATAATGACCAGGTTGCCTCGTTAATCAAAAGCTGTCCTTTGGATTTACTGGGTTATATTTGGTTGTGTTTGTGCCTGGGTCTCCGTCCTGCAGAGGCAAATAGAACAGAAGCCTTGCAAGTCAGGGATGGGTTTCTGGTTGTCGGAGCAAAGGCCGCCAAGACAAGGACCAGGAGAGTTCTTGAGCTTCCACATGGTCATGAAAAGTATTCCACCCTTATTGAGCCTCAAGTGAATCTAAGAAAACGAATGAATGCCCTCAAGCAGAGGGCTGGGCTGGTTGAATGGCCTAGAAATGTCATGAGGCACACTGCTGCCTCTCATTGGCTTAACAGGCTACAGTCTGCTGATGCCGCTTCCCTTCACCTAGGCAATTCACCCACCATGCTGCACAGGCATTACAAGGCACTGGTCACAAGGAAGGAATCAGAAGAGTTCTTTGAGCTTTGGCGTTGATTGAGCCTTGTGGGTTTTGTTTGTATTTCATGAACCCATCCCCTGTCTACCACCACCGGCGCGGCGCGGACCGCACGCAACGTTGCACTTGTTAAGCAACGCCTGTTTTCAAAATCACCAGAAAATTTTGTGTGGGTATATCAATATAACACCGGGGGC